>ERZ791571.638-NODE-638-length-23086-cov-11.377144_pt1 | contig 23086 bp, 36 predicted proteins | sample MGYA00509972_ERZ791571 | MGnify/ENA primary metagenome ERZ791571 (study PRJEB30046, sample SAMN00791936) | human gut metagenome | study: EMG produced TPA metagenomics assembly of the A metagenome-wide association study of gut microbiota in type 2... | reverse complement strand
CTTGCTCAAGGATAAGATACTCCACGTTACAACTCGCCCGCTGCACGCCGGAGGCCAGCCCGGCCAGCACAAGCACGCCATCCTTGGCCTCCTTCGTCACCTCGGGCGGCACGTCCATGGCATCCCCATCCAGCAGGGCCACGCGCAGCGGCTCTTCCCGCCCCGGGATGTGCCACGTTGCGGTGAGATTTAGCCCGTACCACCCGGCCCCGCGCTCAATCTTGATACTCTCCGTTCCAAAGCTGGAATTAGTCCCCAGCACCAGCTTTCGCGGGGTGGGGGAGTAGTTGTCAAGCCTCAAAGTATGTACCATTATGAGCCTCCCCAAAATCAGTAGTAAATCAGCGTAATCTGGCGATTCACGATGCCGTTTCCGCTCCATTCCATGGTGATGGTGTTTCCGCTGATACGCAGGAGCCCAATCTCCGGGCTATCCCCACTTCGCGCGATGTCGCGAATGCCGACCAGCGTGCCGCCCGTAAAAGTGTAGCTCCAGGTACTCCCGCCTGTGACCATGGTGATTGTCACCGTTTTCAGCGCCTTTGCGCTCACTCTACCGCCACCGTCGTGCTTTCCATCCGGCACCGTCACCGACTCACCCGGTGCAATCGTCGCGCCCCAGTCCCCGCGCCGCGGCACATTACCGGTGCGCAGCGTTTTGTCCTTCGCGTAAAACGTAGAGTTCGCCAGCACATCCGTTTCCGTGGCGGTGGCCTGTGCCAGCTTTCCAGCGCTCAATCCACCGCCGCCGTTAAAATCCAGCCGCGTGCCATCGTACACAAATGTGATCCAGCGCCCGGTCACAACGCAGTCCCCGTCCGCCGCGTCCGCGCCGCAATACGCAGGCACGGCCACACCGTTGACTGTCCACGTGTCGCCCGCACTCCACGCGGCGGGGACCTTAAACCGCCCCACCGCGCCCTCGCCCGTCAGCGCATACACGCTGCCGCTCTTGCTGCACTCATATTCCTGCACGCAGATATTTAACCCGCCACCAGCCGGGTCATACTGCGCCTTTGTCATCATTGCTGTGCCACCGTGAAGTTGCGCCAGCTCGGTCTTTACCTTTTCCAGCAATGCGGAAAACTGCGCCTGAAGGGTGGTAGTATCAACGCTAACCCAGTCTGTAACAAGACCACACGCATCGGGGTCAAGCCGTTCGTCCGTGATGCTATCCGCAGAAATGCTGCTTACCGCCGCTGCAACGTTAATACGCGCAAGAGAAATTTGCCGTTTTAAAGTGTTGTTTGTGAGTTCCGGGGCGGTAGGTGCATTATTCGGCGTTCCTTTTAGCACTTCAATACGCGGCTTTTCCGCATAATCCACCGTGTCCCAGCTAACAACAATCCTGTCAACACGTGGCAGGATGGCATCTGGCAGCGGGATTGTCAGCTGCAACTCGCTTCCAGTCTGTTCTTTTGTATCATTCCAAAAAACTGTGCCGTCCGCTTTGTCGTTTGCCAGCCAGCCCACGCCATCTGAAACGCTTACCGTCATATCGCCGTTTGCGGTAACACTTAAATTGCCATCTGCGCCAAAAACGCCGCTGGAACGCCCATGCAGCCATTTCATAACGTTTTCGGCTCCGATGTATTCATCCACGTTATTCGGAAAATTTTTGATTTCTGCCACTTTATCACCTCAAAACTGTTAAAATCGGGTCACCAATAATCAGCTTGACGCTTGATCCGTTTGCATCCTGTGAATACTTTGCCGCTGTGATTCTTGCCTTGTACTTTACACCCAGTCGCAAAGAAACGCACCAAACCAAATCGCCAACATTGTATGCCGTGCCAAGCTCGTCACCGTTCGCGTCAATCGAAAAGCCGTTGCGGTTCAGGTGACTGCCCAACTGTAAAGCGGCGTACTGCTTTACGCGGCTTTCAAAATCCGCGTTACTTTCATCATCTTGCTGGCTGTCGCCGCTGAAACTTGCCCATAGTTCCCGTCGCTCATTGTCGCTGGCCGTGCCAGCCTTTACAACAAAGCTTGTGCCGTCCTTATATTTGGCTTCGCAGTAGCACACGTTTTTGTATTCAGAAATGTCATTGTCAACTACAAGTCCGGGCGCTGTGCCGCGTTCTTGAACAAACAAAACTGCGGTCAGCCCCTCTGTGCGGTCAATACCTTTGTACACCTCAAACGTCTGGGTCTTGGCCCGATAGTCAAAAACAATACGGTTACCAAGGCCAGCGTCCGTCAAAACGGGAATTATCTTTTTTAAAAGTTCCTCGCCGTACACCTCTGTCGCGGGCACGGTTTCAGGAAGGCCCTTACCAGCAGCCAGCAGCACCGGCAGCCCACGCAGGTTGTTGCGTACAACGTTGTAAACGTCAGTCTCCACGTTCACAACGCTGGCCGATGCTGCCACTATGCGCCGATTCAGTCGGTTGTTCAAGCTGTAGCCGTTCAGCGTGATTTCTCCGTTGTCGCTGTCAAACTGTACCCTTGCTACTTCGTAAGCTAATCTACGCTCTACGATGTACAAAACTGCGTCCCGTTCTACAATAGAGATACTGTAATCGTCCATCGGTAGAACCAACGTGAATTTCCCTACATTGTTATAATAGTCCGAAAACTCGCTGCTGATGGCGTGGGTAATTTCGTGTCGGTTGCTAAGGTCATGGGAAAACAGCTCTAATCTCATATTACCGTTACACCCGCACTTTCTTCCGCAAACGAAACGCTCATTTCAACGTTTTCAAGCCCGCTGTCCGCAGTAGGTTTCCACGCATTATCGCCAGTGTGAATTCTGTACAGTGTGCTTTCAAGCGTAAGTGCGCCCCGGCAGTCGCCGTCCTTAGAGCTTGTGACCGTTGTCTTTCCGTGTGATGTCTTGATAACAACACGCTCATCTTTCACAAGCGTTTTTTCCAGCCGCAGAACTTCACCTGTCAGCATGTTTTCAATGCCTACGTTTGTTGCCGTCTCGCCAATGCAATTGATTTCCAACCTAAACGGCACATCAAACTGACCAAAATTCTGCAAAACAATGTATTTCAGCACAATGACTTTGCCGAAATAATACGTTTTGCTGATATTCCATGGGAATTTAAAACCTTCTTGCACGCCGCGCAGCTGCATTGCCTTTCGTTCGCCGCTTTCCCAATACGGGTAGGGGGCAAGCAGGCCAAGCTGAAACGGCGCACCGCGTTTTGATGGGCGAATGGTAGGCGATGCCGTTACAATAACGTCTATGTGCCAGTCTCCGGCATATAACACCCCGGTCAGGTCAGGCCGTACAACGGTCATAAGCGCGTCTTTCAACGCTTGTGCATTGTCGCCGATAACTTTTCCATTGATGGTAATAGGCCGCGTCTGAATGGCCTTAGATTGTACAGTAGCGCCTACCTGACCGATGCCCTGCGCCGTGTTGGCAGTGACCGAAATTGTATCAATGCCATCCGGCTTGCTGATAAGATAACCGTGCTCATAGTCAAACACGATAGATTGCCCAAGCGAGTTGACGTATTTAAAAGTTTTGCTTAAAAAACTCATAACGCCCACCTCGCCCGCTGGAAATACGCCGCTGTACTTGCTGCCAGTTCAACCGGCGTCTGCTTTGCCGCGTAAATTGTCTGATTAACTGTAAAGCTGCCCCCGCCGCTATTGCCGCGCCGGTAAGCATCCGCTTCATCGGCAGTCAGCACCATCTCGCCGCGATGCAGGTTGGCAACATAATTGTTATACGGAACGAAATCAAGGCCGCCTGCACGACCACCGGTTGTGCCACTACTGTTGACATCTACATTAACAGAGCGGTTCCCGAACAGGCTGTCCCACAAACCATTAAACCAGCTGACAAGGCCGTTCCAAGCTGCCGAAATGCCGTCAATAATGCCATCAATGACCGCGTTGCCCATCTGCATTGCGCCTTCTACAATGTCCGGCAAATGCTCTATAAAGTAGGTCAGCAGGGTTTCCACGATAGATGCAGCGGCAAGCATAATGTCCGGCAAGTGTTCCGAAACGCCTTCTACAAACGCAATCAGCATTTGTCCGGCAGTATCAAGCATCTGCGGCAAGTTCTCATTCAGCTTTGAAACAAGCGTCAAGACGATTTGCAAGGCAGATTGTGCAACGGTTGGTAGCATCTGATAGATGCCGTTTCCCAGCACAGTTATAATCTGAATTGCCGAATCAATAAGTTGCTCCGCGTTTGCGCTGATTCCCGTAACAAGCGTCTGCACAATGTTTACGGCAGACTGCGCCAGCTGCGGCAGAACGGTTTCAATCAAGCTCGGCAGCTCTGCCATGATGGGAGGGACAAGGCTCTCTATCAGCTTAGCAGCGCCGTTCAGGGCGACTTCTATGCGGGGGATGATGTTACTTGCCGCTGTAGTTGCGCTATCCACAAAGTTGCTGATAAGTTGCCCAAAATTGGCATTATCATCGGCAATTCCAGTTACAAGGTTTGACCATGCGGATTTTGTAGCATTTACACTCCCCTGAATCGTTGTTGATGCTTCTTTAGAGGTCGTACCAGTAATGCCCATTGCGTTTTGAACATCATGAATCGCGCTTACAACGTCCGCATAGCTGTCAATGCTATATTTGGTATAGTTTCCCTGCGCGGCGTTCAGCTTGTTTGCGTCATCAAGTAGACGCTGCATTTCCTGTTTTGTTCCGCCATAGCCGAGCTTTAGGTTGTCCAGCATTGTGTAATTCTGTTTGCTAAAACCGTTATAAGCGTTCTGGATGCTCTCCATGTCCGTGCCCATTTTGTTGGCATTGTCGGACATGTCACCAATGGCAGTATTGGCAAGTTCTGCCGCCTGTTCCGTATCGCCGCCCAGACTAGACACAAGCGCGGCTGCAAATGTAGTCGCCGTGTTCATGTACTCGTTTGCAGAAAGCCCAGCCGTTTTGTACGCATCGGCTGCATACTGCTGAACTTTATCGGCGCTGGTTTTATACAGCGTTTCAACGCCGCCTACAAGCTGCTCGTAATCTGCATAACCGTTAATTGCAAGTCCCGTCAATGCCGAAATTGCTGTTGCGCCTGCCGTAGTAGCTGCAACGGATACTTTCGCAACGTTCGTAGCAACGTTAAAGATGCCTTTGCCAACTGTTGAAGCGGCAGAACCAACCTTTCCGAACAGTCCCGTTAATCCGCTTGCGCTGCTTTTCGCATTTTTCAATCCTTTCTCGTATTCGCTGGAATCCAGCGTGATTTTTGCAAAAAGGTCAAATACGTCCACTTACTCGCTCACCTCCTGCCGTTCTTTTGTTTTTAACCCATGCCGCGCCGCAAAGTCTTTGAAATCCGCCTGCACTTGTTCCGGTGTCCGCGTATCCACTTTGGGCGGGTGGATAATGTCAATATATCTCGCTGGCCTGTCCTTTACGCCTGTTACAGCTACCGCAAGGCTCCATGCGCTGTCTGTCATGTACACCCTGTAAAGCTGTTCTTCAAAATCAGCTTTTAAAGCGTAAGGTAGCACCGACACAAGCGCCTTTGCGCTCAGTTTCGGCATTTTCAGCAGTACAGGGATTACTTGTTCTGCCCGCCACCGAGATACGATTTGAAAAAATCAACAAAACCCTTATCGTTCAGCAGGTCGGCAGCTTGCTTGCAGGTGATAAGGAAATTCTGTTTGCCGATTTCTTCCACTGTCAGGCCGTTAAACGGTGCAAGGATTGCGTACACATCCACGCGGTGCTGCTTCAACGCAATGTTCAGCAGCTTAACGATTTTCGCAAGGCCGAAACGCTGCATTGCAATGCGGGTCGTTTCGCCCTTCGGCATCGCTTTCTGCATCTCTTTCACAAGCGTTTCATCATCAATCAAATTTGTGATGGGCTGCGCGATTTGTAAAACGACTTCCAGCGCTTCGTCAGTACTAAGTTCAGAAAAAATTCGCATCATGCGTCATCCTCTCCGGCCTTGATATACACCTCGCACGGCACAGTATCCTGCGCGGTAATGGAGTAGTGCGCCGTGTATTCAAAGCTCATCTTGCCTTTTTCCTTGTCGCCGGTCTGCAAGCTGAAACCGCCAGTGGACAGCGCATTCAACATGTGAATGGCACAGAAACCGCCATTCGTAGTGCCGTGCTTGTCCGAATAATCGCACAGCAACCACAAATCCGTAAAGTCGCTGTTTTCCAGGTCTTTGCGCGGCGTGATTTTGGACACCTTGGAAGTAGTCGTCTCATCGGCTGCGCCAAGCATACTTTTCACATTGGCGGTGGATGCCGAAACATAAGTGCCGCTGCATTTGACTTCCCAAGATTCAATCTGCTTCAGCTCTTTCATGTTTTTTGGGCAGTTGTCGAGGTCCTCGCCAAAGTCGGTAAAGCTCGGCACAGCCGTAAAGTTGATGCCGCCTGTCGTGGCACCCAGCAGCGCACTTTCTTCCGGCGCAGTACCGGAAGTCGGGTCAAACGTAGTTGCAAGATACCCGGCGTTCAGAACCAATTCCTTGAACGCCGATTCGGGAATTCTGGTAAACTTCATATTTTCACCTCAATTTAGGCATAAAAATTCGGCGGTCACGTTGATGTACCGCCGTTTTAGGTTTTTGTCTGTGTCATCTGCCAGCGATTGGCAGAACGGGGAGCCGCGTTTTAACCAAATCAAGCCGCCATCTACCGGCAGCGTCACGCCGCCAATGCCCAGCGCGTCCGAGAGCTCAAGCGCCTTTGCATTTGGCACCGCTTCGCTCGTGGTATGGACCCACATGTTGACCGTCAGCGATACCGCCCCGCCGCCCCATGCGTCAAACACAGCATCATAGGTAAGGTATGGGAGTACAGCGTCATCCGGCACGGCGTTGCTTGCGTAAGCGGTCATAAACCGTCCGAAAAACTGCTGTAATGCAGCACCCTTTGTCATGTCGGCAATCCCTCCCGCAATCGTTCAGCCGTAAAACTTTTTAGTCCGTTCAGCATCGGGGAAGCACTTGCAGGGGCTTGCTTTTCTTCCGGGCGGCTCGTGACCCGGAAATATGCCCCGGTAGTCAAGTCCTTGTATACGCTGCCGTACTCGATGGGAACATCTTTCCGCACAACGCCGGTATACACGCTGGTAACGCCCTCTGCTTCTGCACGGCGGGCCTCCAAACTGCTATCCAGCGAAACGAAATTGTCAAACTCCGCGCCCTCTGCCCACTCGACAACATAGCCACCTTCGCCGTCCGGCTTTGTGGTCTTGTCCATAATACAGCAGCGACGCGAAAACGCATCAAGTAAACTCATAATGATACCTCACATCGCCATTTGGCTCTCTATCTGCAACGACGCGAGCATTGCTTGCGTTCACAAACATTTCGACGATTTTTAAGCATCCCTCAGCTGTAGATTTATCAATGTTCATGCTGAGATTTACAGTAACATCGACGCCGAGTTTATCGGTTCTCATTACAGTTTCCTCCACTTGTTTAGCCGTGATGCAAATACACCTTGCCAGCCCGGCAGAGAGCCGCCAGAACCGCCGCTTGCAGTAGATTTAGTGTAACTATACCCCGCAAAGCTTTCGCTTTGGAATGGGCTGTTTGCGGCGTTCTCGTACTGCGTGCGCCACGCCTTGATTTCTTCTTCAAGACGCAGAAATTCGGCAGGAACGGCCATGGCCCAGACAGCCCCGTCAAAGGTTTCATCCCTAAGCGCACAGCTGCCGTATTGATACACACCATCGTTCAGAACGCTGCCTACAATTCGGAAATACTGCCCAACACGAAGAAAAGGCAGCGCAATGCTGCCGCCCTTGATGGTGTACGTGTCCGGGTGGACGCCGCCGGGAATCAAGAAGTAATTTCGACATTCCCTCATCAATTCCTCAAGCATTGTGCTGCCTCCTATTACTTAACTTCTTTCTGGGTGTTCACGGCTGCCTGCGTTGCGGGCTGCACGGTAATAACAGCAATTCCGTCAAGATACTCAGCCCACAGAGCCATACCCATAAGGGCAAAGCTCTCGCCGACTGCCGTACCGTAGTTGCCCTGTGCGTGGAAACCAACCAGATTGGTTTCGCCCTTGACGGTGTAGGACAGGCCCAGACGAGCGAACTCACTATCGCCGGGGTCAATGTAGTACAGGTCGATATTCTCAACCGGGGTGGCGATAATCTTGTTGCGGTCAATCTGGGTTTCGGGCAGCAGGAACAGGGTGCTATAGCCCATGAAGTTCTTGATGTAAGTCAGGCCGAAAGCGTTCTGAATGGTAATGTTTGCAGTCCCCAGATAGTCGTATGCGTCCAGAATGTTGGCAAAGCCGACGACTTCTGTCACATCCTTCTGCATCTTTGCAAACTTGTTGAGAACTTCGCCCTGCGCTTTTGCAAGGCCAGCCTGCCAAGAATCGGCAGTTCCAGTCAGAGAGCCGGTGTTGAGGAAGGTGTAGAACTTGGACAGGACGGCGTTCTGCAGCTTGGTGAGGAAAGCATCGTCGGATTTCTGCACAGCGATTGCAGCGCCGTACTTGGACACGTCCTCAACAGGAACTGCCTTTGCATACTTTTCGATGGTCAGGTCTTCCTTTGTGCTCTGCGTGATGGTGGCCTTGCTGTAAGGGATAACTGCGCCGGGGGCAACATTGCCATTTTCCAGTTCGACGCTGGCGGTGTAGGAAATCAGAGAAGTGCCGGGGGCTTTGCGGATGGGACGCATAACGCCCAGAATCTGCTCCAGAGCCTCCCAGTTGTCTGAGAAACGGTTCACGAAATCAACCTCGCGGGCGGTCACGCCGGAATAAACGTTCGGCAGAGAATCGCGGGGGGTGGTCAGAGTTTCAAGTTTAGTTGCAGCCATATTCAGGCTCCTTTCATTCGGTAGTGTTGTTTAGGTTTTCCTCGATGGCCTTCAAGCGGGATTCATAGTCCAGCACATAATGGCCTTTTTCGTCCTTTTTGTAGATGTCAGCCATCGAAAGTTTTGCGCCGCCGCTGTTGGCGGGGGGGTTCGGGGTGTTGGCTCCCTGCGTGCTGGTCGTGGTGATGTACTCGCCATAGCCGTCTTTCAGGCTCTTTTCAAGTTTGGCGGCATCCTTGACAGTGCCGTCTTCATCCAGTTCCAGCTTGTCCAGCAAGCCGTCAGCCTTTGCCAGTTTCGCCACGCTTTGGACGCGCTTGTCAGATACACCGATTTTTCGCAGCAAAGCGCCCAACGCCTTTTCTTTGGCGGTGTTTGCTTTCTCGGCGTCGACAGCCTTTTTGTAATCCTCGAAAGCCTTGTGTTCGCTTTCGTATTTGGACTTGTAGCCGTCATCGCCTTTGCCCTTGATATCGTCCAGTTCCTTTTGGACGGCGGGCAGCTTTTCCGCGTCGGCTTTATAGCGGTCAACGTCCGCTTTCAGGCCATTCACGGTATCGGTGTGGGCCTCGATAATAGTGTCCTGCTGCTCTTCGGTCAGCCCCATACCTTTAAGCAGTTTGCGGGTAATTGCCATGTTGTTTTGCTCCTTTTCTTCGGTGCCGGTCCTTCGGCATTAGCATTTATTTAAAACAGCAGTTCTTCGCTGTTTTTGCGGATAAAAATAGCATCTGCCGCAAACGCGGCAGATGCTAGAAAAACTTGGTTTTTTACGGTTTTACTTCCACGCTGGGCAGGATGTCCGTGTGGAAATAGAGTTTATAGTGATACGGGTCGGTATGGGTTCCAGTAATGTCTTCCACCACATACATGGTGTAGTCGTTCAGGTAGATATAATTTTTGCGGTAGGTGTCCGGTCCGATTTTCACAGTGCAGACAAGCTCATTTTTGGAATTGTTGGAGATAGACATATACCCCTCTGCTTCCATAATGACCTTGTCTGTTCTGGCGTTGTATACGGTGATCTTGCGCTCGCTCTCAAAGTAATCGGCCTGTTTGGAAATATTGGCATTTGCCTTGTCGGCTTCAGAACAGCCGCACAAAAGCAGCGCTACAGTCATAATCATGATTGCGATGTGAATAATCTTTTTCATTTGATTTACCCCCAATAAAAAGAGCCGAGAGGCTTATTTGCCTTTCAGCTCTGCTTCGATGATTCTTTTGTACTGTTCGCCGTGCTCGGCAACGGCAGGCTTGATAAAAGGCTTTGCCCGTTGGCCGTGCGTCAAATGCCAATCGCCTTTTGCATCTTGGTACACCCACGGCGTTTGTCTGCCGCCCGGATAGTAAATGCCCGTGCCGCACTCAACGTATACGCCGTATTCGCTGTTTGTGCCAACATAGGCGGCGCGTTCTCCGCTGTTTATCACTGTATGAGTGATGCTATCGCGCAATGCGCCAGTTCCAAATTTACCGGGGCTGTTTACACGCTTTTTGGCATAGCCCTCTGCCACAAGCCCGCACTTTTCCAGCGCCCGCTGGCAAGCGGATTCCAGCGCGACAAGGACTTCATCGCTGTGATCTTCAAGTCGTATCTGCATTGCGTTTCCACCCAGCCCACTCTGCATAGGTCATATCTCCCACAAGCACCCATTGCCCCGTTTCGGGGTCTATGGCGCGTCTGCCGCCGCTGCTTGTATCCTCTCCGTCAATCTCTGCAATCTGGGTGCATCGGCAGTTATACACAAGATAGCCCGGCGCGGAAGTGTCGCCCGGATACATAATCTCGTACCCGTCAACCTTAAACGGCTTGTCAATGTCTACTGTCTGGCCGTCAAGCATTGCATGTGCGTGGCGCGTGCGGTTGTCCAGCGTTGCCAGCCAGCGTTTTTTGAGCTTGATACCCATATCCTGCGCGGCGCGGTAAGTATCTAACCGTCCCGCGTTCTGCGCCCCTGTAACCGCCGTTCTGGCCGTTCTGATAGCGCTTGCGCGGCTCATATCCCGCATACGGCTTTGTAAATCGTTGGCGATTTCCGGTATGCTATTGCCTTGCAGGATGGAGCTTGTCACGCTGGCCGTAATTTGTTGCTTGCCGTATTTCAGGTCTATGCCGCGCCGCAATGCACGCTGCGGTGGATAATACGGCATAAGGTCAGGTTGTTCGACTGCAAGGCGCTTCACTGTCTGTTCATCCCACAACGTAAAGTCTGCACTGTCTGAAACCTGCTCAATCTTGTATGCGGCATAGTTGCGATTGAGCGTGTAAATGCCCGGCGTGGCGTCATTGACATAGGCCACAGCCGTTGCATTAGCATCGGTGTACCTTTCTGCCACCTTATCGCGCAGCGCCTCATAGCGTTGGCCGCGGCCCATCTGCGCAAGCCGCCATTGCTTGTACTGCTGTTCGGTGATTTCGCCTGCGTCCAACTTTTCTTTCATGGCTGCATCACGTTTCCCGAACTGCTCAAAGTAGGCGTTTACCGTGTCTGTCAATTCGTCAGCAGCTTCTTTGTACAGCTTTGCGATGCGCTGTTCCAGCTTGGCAAGCTGTTTATCCGTCAGTTTGTGGGCATAATCAGATTTTTTCACGGGTGTAAAGCTCCCATTTGCAATCAGCTGGAAGTTTCCCGGAAATTTCAAAATGGTCAAGCCGTTTCAGCTCTTTTTCCGGGATGTTGTCATCCGCGTAAACCGGAGTAATGGTAAAATCCATCGGTTTTATTCCGTCAATGCGGATGGAATATTCCTTATTCTGTTCCATTCGGCTCATTTCTTGCCATAGGTGTAACGAAATCGGGGTTTTGTGTTCTGTCAATTTCCTCTGCCTCCTTTCGCTTCATCAATTCCTCGTACTGATCTGCATCGCCGTTAATGGTCAGCAGCTTTTTTGTGATGTACTCATCATCGTAATACTCCGCGCCCAGCATCACGGTCTGCGCTTCTTCCTGCTTATTGATAATCTGGTTGCGCGTGTAAGTTGGTTCATCATCAAGCCCAGCAATCGCCAAAATGCCCTTGATGCAGCGCGTCACCCAGCTCTCAAATTTGTCTGTTTTCAAATCAAGCGGAACATAGCTTGCCTTAATAGCCGTTGCCGTCTGGTTTCCCGCGCTCACGGCAGATGCGTCAAACGCCTGAAAATCCGTGTACAGCTTTTTGGTCAGCATATCAATGGTGGCTTGCGTCCCTTGGAACGGTGCTTCAATGCTCTGTGGTGTGGCTTTTGCGCCCTCGTCACCGTCTGCATGGGCAACGTGGGTGGTTTTAAGTCGCTCCACAAACTTTGCATCGTCAATCTCATCCATGCCGCCGCAGTTTGTCAGCACCCAATAGATCAGGTTGCCCTCATCCACGTTGTTTACCATGTTGCTGCTGGCAAGGTCGAGCGCGTCAACGGTGTTTTTTCTGCCGCACAGTTCGCTGCGTGCCTGTTCACCGTTTTTCAGCGGGATAATTGGAAATCCGGGATAATTTTCGCCGTCATAAATTTCTGTGCCGTCAATCTCCGAGTACCGCACTTTCAGCTTGTACGGCAGTTTCCCGTTTAAACTGCGCACTTCACCGTTTCTCGGCTTGATGTAGTCAGTATAACCGTCCATCTCGTACAGCGTTGCCCGCAGCGGTTTGTCCGGGTCAATCTGCCAGAATCGGATTCCAGCTTTCAGTGCGCCGTCCTCTTCATCGTATAGCGGCACAAACTGTTCCGGCGCAAACACCTGAATATGGTCAAGATTCCAAAATACGAAAGACTGCCCACCAATCAACGCATAGCGGGCAGCATCCATAATATCTTCATCAAACGTGGCGCCAAGCGCCTTTTTTGTGGCGTCCTTGTTAAACGCAACGCCGTTGCCCAGCAGGTAAGAAACTTCCTGGTCTACAACAAATCCAAAAAACTTGCTGGCAATCTTGTGGTTTGCTGTGTACATATCGGGATGCGCTTTCCCCTCAAGGTCGTACACCATTTTTTCGTAGCGGTTGATTGTGGGATTTTCGCCCCAATAGTACAGCTTTGCGTCTAGCATGTCCCGCGCCTTTTTCTGGCCTTTAAAATCGTTGATGGTGTCAAACACAAACCCCATGCGGGAACGTTCATCTTCACCGACCACCACAAAGTCTTGATATGTTCTGATTTTCCCTCACCGCCTATCTGTAAATGCTTTGATATTTCATTGCCGTATTGTCTCCGGCTTTATTTGCTGTGCTTTCCATCGCATAGCGCACCGCGTCAATGTGATGGTTGTTCAAATCCGGGTAACCTTCCAGCACTTCCCCCGTCTTGCTGTCTCGCTCGTATTCATACTCGCTAAACTCTTTTGCAGTGTCCGGGCAACGTTCTGGGTCAATGACAATAGCATCCAGCATTTGCAGCCACTTTGTGCCATAGCGAACCGATTTCGGCCCTTTTCTGGCAGGGAATGTTTTCACGCCGTACTTGTTATAGTCGGCGATGGATTTTGGCTCGGCGCTATCCGCGCAGACTTTGTCCTCGCGCGTCAACCCTCTATCCAAAAGCAGCTGCGCGGTGTCTCGGTTGCTGGTTCTACGCCTGGTTAGCTCATCGAAGATGTACAGCGTGCGACGCGCCGCATCAAAATGCATTGCATTGTACGCCCATGGGTCAGGGTACCAGCCCCAGTCCACGCCGCGCTTGATACGGTCAAAGCTGGCAATCTGTTCATCGGTGATTTTCTCAATGCGCAGATTCTCAAATACCGCTGTGCCGCTGCCGACTACTTCGCCAAGGTATTCATGCCTGTACGCTGTTTCGTTCGTTTTCTCCAAATATTCTGCGTCGGCCAAAAATCTTTCGCCCAGCCACTCAACCGGCGTTGTCTTGTATGTGCTGTGATGCACCAGCTTGCCGTCGCGGGTCTTGAGCGCGTACCCGTTTGCCCAATTCCGCGCCATTGCTGGCGGGTTGAAGCTCTTGAACGTGATGAACCAGTCACCGCCGCGCAAGCAAGATTGCTCCACATTTCGGATTTGCTCTTCACCGTCAAACTGGTCAAGCTCTTCAAACCAACAGATGCCGATATAACCAAACGGCACTTTAATTGACTTTACCTTGCCGGGGTCATCAACGCCGAAAAAAAGCACCTTTTGCCCAGTTGGCAAATAGGTGCATTCCATAGGGCTGACGGTGCAGCGAAAATGGTCGTGCAAGCCAAGCTCATTGATTGCCCAGACGATTTGTGCATAAACGCTTGTGCGCAGTGTGTTTCCGACCTTGCGGAACACTGCCGCGTGGCATTGCGGATGCTTTATGAGCTGCAAAATCAGCTCTATGCTTATATAGCTGGATTTTGTACTGCCGCGCCCACCCTTTGCGACAAGCTCTTTTACATTGCCCGCCTTGATTTCGCGGTGGACTTCGGAGAAACAAGGGGAAACAATCCCGGATAGCTTACAAGTCATCTATGATTTGCACCTCGCTATCCTGCTGTTGTTCCGGCTTATCCTTCCATCCAAAATTTGCCCGCAAACTGAACTGCGCACCGCTGGAGCCGTCTTTGTCGTATAATCTTTCTTCGGCGTACTGTTCGCAACGGGTCTTTGCACGCGTAATCGTGTCATTGAACTCTGGTTTGTTTTGATAATTCAAAAGCGCCTGCCTTGATGCAAAACCAAGTGCAAGCGCCAACCCTGTCACAGTAGGCGGCTTTTTATCGTCATAGATGATATAGCCGTTTTTATTTCGCATTGGTTCTCCGTTATCGTCTATGAACGGCTTTCCTTTACAAGCTTCAAAGTAGGCATCAATCTTTTCTTGCATTGCCTTTACGCTTCTGTATTTAGGTGGCGCGCCACCCGGATTTTTTTTTGATGCCACTTTATCACCTCGCTTTACAACACAAAAAGCCCACACAATTTGTGTAGGCTTATATCCCCTAGAACCCCTTTGCGCCGGAGGAAAAGCGCGTTCCCGCCCTGTCGGTGTATGCTGTGCCGACCTCACCCGTTGCGGGGAGCAACTCCGCAACGTTTTTACGTTTTTTTAGATGTCACCGCAAAACGACCCGACCTTCTCCGCTTTCGTAATCGGTGTGCATCGTCGCTGATTCCGATGTGTCAGGTTATCTATCGCGTTTCCTGCGCAGGGCTTGCACCTGTGCCACGCCGTAGCTTGCGGAACGCAGCGCCCTTGCCGTATTGACTTGTCAGGCCAAGTTTGCGGCTGGCTATGTAACATATAAAATGCCCGTCTTTCCGGGCTGCCAGCTATAAGAATAGGAGAATTGAAATGGTAAAGAAAAGAGATTTTAGCTATGCCGTAGGCTGTCCCGGTCCTACATCATCCAGCATATCTATAATAGCAGGTTAAAAGTGAACTGGAGTGCACAGATTTTCAATTGCAGCGCGGTGTAATTTCTTTGCCCATCTCTCGGAAATGTTTAGATTTATCGCAATTTTCCACCAATACGGTGTGCCGACAATATACCGCTCCAGCAGAACGTCCCGCTGCATTTGGTCTTGAACAGAGTTTATTGCGGTTTCGATTTCTTCCCTTTGCATTTCGGTGTCAATAATCTGCTTGTATAGAGCTTCCTGACGCTCCATGATTCTGCAAACGGCATCCTCGATTTTATTTTTACCGCCAGCAGATACCACAACCGGGGATAGAGCTTTCGTGGTAGCTGTTGCCCGTTCACGTTCGCTCTGTATCTGCTGGCGCAGCTGCCTTTCATGATTCCTGCTGCGTTGGTATCTCCATAGCCACATTTTCTTTTGGTTGAATTCTTCGCTGGTCATTGTTTCTCCTCTCTTCCAGTTTCATGCAGCGCGGCAACGTGCAAATATCGCCATTCTTCCACTCGCATGTCGCGCAAAGATGTTTGCGGGCGTATTCATCAACTAGTTGCTGTTTTGTCATGGGGTCACCTCCGGCAACTATCGTTCACGAGCGAACGCATAAGCGTTCAACATCTTTGCACCACATTCCGGGCAATATTGGTAATTATACGGTATAAACGCAAAACATGACTTGCAGTAAGTGCACATATAAGCCACATCTTGTATTCTTTTCCAATGTGCCGTAGGCCGCAGGGATTCTGGGTCGATGGTAGGTGCTTTCTTTGCTTCGTCCACGATGAACTTCATCCCAGCATCGTAACCACGCGCATAGGCAGCTTTCTGTTCAGAAAGGCAATTCTTGCCGCCAGACCATGTGAAATGTGCACCATCATATTGTAAGACTTCTTTAATGTCAATCAACCGCACAGGTTCTTTCGGCTGGCTTGCGCCGGGGATAGGGCAGCCTATTGTTGTGCTCATTCGGATACCTCCTCTACATAGGCCATGCTCTTGCGCAGATTGAGCGATTCGAATTGAGAATACAAGCCGGGGCGACAGCACCGCTGCTGTACGCATTTCTGTAGTACAACTGACCATTCTCGCTCACATAGCGAACGTAGTACGCGTAGCCCGTGTCGGAATCCTTGTCGCCGCAATACCACGGCGTGGCAGTCCAAATCAAGCTGTCGTAGCGCGGCATATAGTCACGGTACTTGCGGTACTCGTCGCAGCTCAGAATAAAAACATCGTCCATGACGGTATACGCGTTATACGCCTTATCTCCGTTATCAGCAACAAGGTCAAGCTCGTGAGGTATAAGGTTGTCTGCACCGATAACTTTGACAAGGCCCAAAACTTCTTTACGAAGTAAACTCGTTCGGTAGTTGTTCCGGTTGCCTTTTTCATCGGCGTACCGCTCATCCTGGCAGAATTTTACATCTTTTGCCCACGGTTCAGCCATAATAGCCAACACGCCGCCGTCAGGGTGGTTCGGGTCAAGGCAGACCCACTCGAAATTTTTGAACATAAAGTGTTCGCCTGGGCGCAGGGTTGTGATGTTAGTCATTATCGGTTACCTCCTCGTTCCAGTAGTCTTTACGGCATTCAGCGCATTTTTTGGAGCTACTAAAACTTTCATACTTAACGCATCGAGTTGGTCTTATAGTTTGATCCATTACACATGGGAATAAAGTGTAGATTTTCTGCATATCCGCATTCGGGAACATCTTCAAGAACTCACTCTTGCGGGTCTTGACGGGGTGGTCTTTCGCCCATTGCTTAACGATGCTTTTAACTCTGGAAGCCTTCTCATCTTCGATGTGCAATAGTACATCACAAACACTTCCCATTTCGCTGAAATTATTATATAGAGGGCATTTTTCACACATTTCACCACTGTAACACATGCGCTTCATTGATTTGTAAAATTCAACTGCGTCCATAGTATCACTCCTTATCCAGCCCGCGGGCTACATACTGCCCATAGGTCAGGCCAAGGGCGGCAGCTTCGCGGACGCATTGCTCAATGGGTTTTATGGTTTTCTTCAGGCAGGGATGCGTGGCAGGTTTCTTGCTTTTTTTCAAAACACCGGCATCCCTGCGGCGCTGGTAAGATGCCTGCGCGCTTTTGATATTGCGCTTGCGGATGCAGGCATCGCAATAGCGCTTTGTGGGCTGTACATCCCACATGATTTTCCCGCAGGTCTTGCAGAATTTTGTTGTGGTCATAGCGGCTCCTTTGTTTTGGGTGCTTCAATGCCGATGCTTTGCAGCGTTACCTGCGCCCAGAGGTCGGCAAGCTGGTCATTGCGGTACTCGTTGTATTTATCAGCAACGGGGCCGGTCATTGCATCCTGAATCCGTTTCAGCGTGCGGGGAGAAAGACCGCCCTGATAGCACGCCAGCAGGCATAGATATGTGGCGCGGGTAGCAATGTCGTTGCGCTCCTTCATTACAGCCTCCTGCGCACGGCTCTGGATGCCTTGAATTTTAGCTTCTGCATAAGCGTCTATGGCCTTTTGCATGGCCGAGGTGGGATGAAGTCTGGCTTTCATGGGTTCACTTCCAATTCTTCAATAAAAATTTCGGTGCGGGGGTTTTCTTTGTCGTACAGTACGCGGGAGCCGTCCACGCTGGCAATGATGGTGTTGTTGTCGTCTGCGAGGATTTTGGCGGCGACAAGGGTGTCATGGGCAGCCTCCATTAAGTTCGTGAGGTCTACTTTGCGGCGGGTCGGCATGTAAAACACCGTGGCAACGCGGTAGCGGCCCGTCAGCGGGGTTTTAGGCTTTGGGTTGAGATACCACATAGCGGCCTGTTCGTACTTCTTGTACTGCCTGCTGGGGGCAATGAACGGCTTGCCGGTGCGGCGGTTGGTAAGTATCTGCTGGGAGTTCTTCTTGGTAATAGGGGGTAGGAAGATAATGTATTTTTGGATCATAAGCTGCCCCACTGTTCTGCCATTGCAGTTGCAATCCCGGGGAAGGTCTTGCTCCTGGCTTTTGCGGTTCTTGGGTCATCCCAACCTAAAATTTTACCATCTTCATCTGTTGCGAAACAGGCAGATGCACCTACGCTAAACCCGCCTGGAAGGATTTCACCCGGGTCAACTATCTTCGTTGTGGTAAGAGATGGCAGATTTTTTAACCACAAGCATGTGGCTTTTCGGGCGTGCTCTCCGAACTGGAACGGTTGAATAATACAGTCTGGTTTACGAAAACGCCTTGACATATATCCGACAGGGTTTTCAACTGCGATTCTTCCAACGGGAGCGTTAATAAAAGACATAAAGAACGCAACAGCGTATTCCCGCTTTTCGGCTCTTTTTCTTGCCTTATCGCCGTATTTTTCAATGCTGAACCATCTGTTCCCAGCAACGGTAAAATATGTGCAGGGCGGATGCGCAATCAGAAAATCCCACTTTCCAATGTCATGCGTCACACCGTCCATCGTTGTGATTTGCCCCCCATCAACGGCCTTTAGGGCATCGCCTAAAATATGCCATTCCGGGTGTCCTCCCGACGGTTCCTGTATGTCGCAGCTGTACGCTTCATGTCCGCGTTCTCGGAACGCCTTGCAAACCGTCTGCGATTCTTCGCAGGCAACTAATACTTTCACGGTGCTATCTCCTTTACTTTCGCGTAATACTTCTCGCTGTACCAGATTTCCGGCAGGCGGGGATTTTGGGTGTAGCCTGCGGTGCGCAGGGCGGCTTCGGCGTTTCAACGTGTGGAATACAGGCGCTTGGAGTGGGTGAGGTCGCCGGTAGAGCGGGAATAGGTGATGATTTCAAACTTTGCCATTCAGTTTCAGCGCCTCCTGCGTATTTACCTCGTCGCGCTGGATTTTTTGATAGAGCGGCGTGTCAAAGTGCAGGCACTCATGACAGGTGCGGGCAAACAGAACGTCAAACGATTCGATTTTGTGCGGGAGAAATTCCGCTGCCGCCGTGCGCAGTTCGGCAACGGTGGGTGGGAATTTCAGTGTGGCGGCAAGGCTGGCCGCACCGCTTCTGGCTGCCTGCAAGGGTATGTCTTTCAGTGCAACGGCCCATGCTTTTGTCATTTCGTCAGGGTCTTTGCCGCGCATGAGATTTGCCCAGTAGTTGGTACAGGACAGAAGAAAAACGGCAGTTTCCTGTTCAGTCATCGGCGGTCACTCCTTTCGCAAGCTGCTTTAATCGCTCCATCGCGGCTGTGGTATCAGTCTGACGGGCGGCGGTGCGCGAGGATTTTGCGCGTTCCTTCTCGGCAAGGTATGCTTCAACGGTGCAGATTCCCTGCTGCTCACAGCGGTCAAGTATCTTGGAGATATAGCTCCACCGGCGTGCATTGTTGGCGGCGGCTTCGTCGATGGCCTGACAGATAAGCGATGCCGGAAATTTCAGCAGTGCGGTACTTATCGCGTCAGCAACCGCGCGTGGAACAGAGCCGCAGTTCTGCTCATAGCGCTGGATGCAGTCGGATAAATCCTGGTTATACAAGTCACACCCGGCGTCGCTGGCAGCAGTAGTAGCTATATATTCTTTACTTCTTACCTTCTTAGTATTAGAGGGTTTGTCGCTCGTTTGTCGCTCGTTTGTCGCTCGTTTGTCGCTTTGCTTGTCGCAAGCCTGATAATCAGCGTAATTATTTATCGTGTAGATGGTAAATTTTGACGTTGATTTCTTTGTCACTTCGTTTGTCGAAATTAGCTTACTTAATGCTGTGCGGATTTGACGTGTTGTAAGCCCAAGCTTGACTTCCATTTCCTTTACAGTGGTAACAACTTGACCACGTTCCAAAGGGATTCCGCGATAGAACTTGTCTTCATAGCTGGCAATTAAAAGCAGGTGAATGAAGACATCTTTGGTGGGGCCATCATCATACCAGCCCCATTCGAGCATTTTTCTGTATAGCTTGATGAAGCCCTCATTTGCCATTTTTCAACACTCCAAATAGTATTCTGCGACGCGGCACAGCCTGCCGTAGCGGTTGCGGCGCTGCACCATGCGGGAGGCTACCGGGTAGCCTCTCCGTTTGAGGTCGGTTATGCGGGAGGCAAGGCGGCTGCACCCGAAATCTTCCAGCGCGTCCAGGGCGGTAAGTGTGCCGCCGGATTCCAGCACGGCTAAAATCCGGTCTATCTGGGAGGGGATGCGTTCTTTCTTTTCTTTATCGTCATTCATGGTAGCACCTCAGAACGGAAAATCGCCCTCGTCCTCAATAAGGGCATAGTCTGCATCTGGTTCGCCCTGCGTGCGCTGTGAGGGGGCTGCGGGACGCTGTGCGGCGTTCCGCGGGGCGGGGCTGGTACTTTCCTTACTGCCGCAGAAACTCACGTTTTGGGCCACGATTTCAACGGCTGTGCGGTTCTGGCCATTCTTGTCCTGATACTGCCGGGTCTGCAAGCGCCCATCAATGGCAATGAGGGAGCCTTTGGGAAAGTATTTGCAGACAAATTCTGCGGTCTTGCCCCATGCGGTGACATCCAGCCAGTTTGTCTGTCTCTGGCCGCTGGCATCCTTATAGCCGGAATCGTTGGCGATGCGGAAAGAACAGACGGACTTGCCGCTGTTTGTGGTTTTGAGTTCCGGGTCTTTGACCATGCGGCCAATAATAGCAACAACATTCAACATAGGTTAGTCATCCGTAATATCGAGATAGTTTTTGTAAAAGCGGCGGCGGAAGTCAGACACCGTCCAGTGGTAGTAAGCCATTGCATGGCGCTGGCCATCTTGTTCAAGTCGCAGCCGCGTAGCAGCACAGTTATGTACAGCGTCAGGCGCGTTTCTATGGCAATCTGCACACAGAGGAACCCAAAGCCCGTATTGCTTGCTTTTATCGCGGCTGCCATTGTATTTACTTCCGCTACCAAAAAAGATTTCATGGCGCTCGGTCGGTTTCCATTGCTGGCATTTGTAGCATTTAAAACCATCAATGGGCATAATAGATGGCGCATAACCGTTTCGGTCAAGCTGAACGCCGTATTCATTGCGCGTTGGTTTCTGCATCGTCTGTCAGTCCTTTCAGTTTTGCGATTTCTTCCGGGGTCATGGTTGGAATTTCCTGTTGCTGGCATTCCTGCACAATCAGTTCAATGAGGCGGTGCATCTGGGCGCTGTCGAACTGGGAAGAGCCGTACCAGCATTGCAGGTTGTAGAAAGTCCCCTGTGGGGTGGTCATTTCATCGAGCTTATGGACCTGCCAGCCCTCGCCCTTGCTCTCCCAACCGTTTTTGAATGCTTTTGCAGCATCAGCGCGGAGGGTGACAAGGGCGGAACTGCCGCCGATGTCGCGTATCAAATCACGGTAGATGTCCAGTACAGGGCGGTTGATTTTGGCGGCAAGCTGGTTCATGAGCGCCCATGCGTAAGCGTTGGCAGAGAGGCTGCGCTTTTGTGAGGCCGTGCCGATGACGGCGGCAAGGGGCTTGCCCTCATCAATAACGGCGCGGGCTTTATCGCAGTCAGCCGGGGAACATTCCAGCGTGATTGTGTTGCCGATAACAACGGCTGCCTTTATGGAAATTTGTTGCTTCATTTTCTGTGTTCAAACTCCTTTGCAACGCTGCGCCAATCATCATCGGTGAAGTCCTTAAACAACTTGCCAATAAAGGTCTTTGCTTCTGTCTGGACTGTCTTTTTGTCCTTACCAGTTCGCTGTGCATATCCTGCCAGCGCAGTTGTTGCCATGTCCTTTACGACCTGTGCGGTAACTTCTGGCGATACTGTGACCGGCTGCGGCTCTTCTTCATAACGTTCCTTAAATTCGTCGGCTTCGCTGTCTGAGTAGATGCCGTCAAATGCCAGCTTACAGATTTTAAGAACAACGCGGTCAAACAAACGCTTATAGGCCATTGCGTAGGGGTAAGCATTTTTACAGTTCTGCGTAGACGCTTCGCCGACCTCATATAAGCCTTGTGCCTTATTTGCATAGGTAAAAACAAGAGAATTTCCGTAGCCAGATTTGTCGACAGACACACAATCCGGGTTAAACTTATCCTTTTCCGGCATGTTATCGTTAATCTTCAAGCAGGCGTTGTGGCTGATAATCAAGCCGGTGTACATCATTTTGCCGGTTTTGGTCTCGTTCATTAAAATCCAGAAATCAGACTCTTTTAGGTACGGTCTATCGTTGATGGCCTTTAATGCTTTGTCGCGGCTTGCAATGTATTTTGCGCTTTGGATAACGGGGACCTCTTGACGGGATTTAAGCGAATACTCCGATTTTTTTTCGTTAAACATCAGATTGCTTCTCCTTTCTTGTCCTCTGTCGTTAGGTGGATTCGGTAGCATCTGGCGGGCGGCAGGGCCGTGTCCGGCTTGCGGGTTTTGAGGTCGTAGAAGTAGACAGGAATGCCGTCTGCCAGAAAATAGGTGCTGTTCAGGCCGTATTCATGTTTTGCGAAAAGCGGTACAAATGCGCCGATGTTCTCGGAATAGATGCGGCGGGCAGCCTGCACGGCGTTGAAATAGCAAGCGCTGATGCCCTTTCCAGTGGGGATGAACTCGGCAAGATGCCGCCCCTTCAAAAGTGCGTGCGCCTGTTTCAGAGCGCTGATGTCGTCAATGGTCATTTTAGTAGTCCTCCATACAGCGACAATCTTCCCAAGGGTCGTCCTCTTGGGCATCCTCACCAGGGAAATCGCCGGGGTTATAGCACATATCACAGCCGATGATTTCCGTGCCGATCAGGTAAATTGCTTCGCATTCCTCGCCGCATACAGGGCAGCGGGGGCGGCGGGGCTCGGCAGGCGGGAAGGGGTTATCTTGATGCCCCCAAAAGCTGGTCATTCGGACACCTCCACAAGCTCGTTGTCCTTCAAAGTGTAAAATGTATCAGGCTTGACGGTTTCGCCATCGACGACAACGGATTTCCACTCTTTAATGCCGTAACCATCAGCATCCTCCACAGCAATCACAAGGATGGCACCCATGCTGCCTTTAATTTTTGCGTTTGCGCCGCGAACAAGCCCACAGCCATTTTCACCGACAGAAACAGAGCCGCGCGAAGTAGCCGCGCCGTACTTGCCAGCCGTAGCCGCGCCGGAATCGCCAGC
>ERZ791571.615-NODE-615-length-23922-cov-9.695479_pt1 | contig 23922 bp, 19 predicted proteins | sample MGYA00509972_ERZ791571 | MGnify/ENA primary metagenome ERZ791571 (study PRJEB30046, sample SAMN00791936) | human gut metagenome | study: EMG produced TPA metagenomics assembly of the A metagenome-wide association study of gut microbiota in type 2... | reverse complement strand
TTCTCTTGGGGGTGTAAGGGGGATATTCTCTTTCGAGAAAGAGAATATCCCCCTTATCCGCGTCCCCCACACGGTGTGGGGAAAACCCCGCAGCGCTTTTGCGCTGCCATTTTATCCCGCGAGGGAAAAGATAAGAAAAGGGCATCTTTCGCCCTTTTCTTTTTTTGTCCATTGTTATAATGGACTTCCATTGAGGGAGGTGTGCCATGGTCATCTACATAGAAAGCGTCTTCGCGTTCAACGTTCTCGTCGACTATCTGTTGTTGTTCGGCGCGGCGAGAGTCGCAGGGCGGACAGTCGCGCGGAGAAGACTTTTGCTCGGCGCGGCGGTCGGCGGTATTTATGCGGCAGTGCAGCTCTTTTTGCCGAAAAGCGTCGTTTTGTTGCTGCTTGGGCTCGCTTTGATGGGCGCGGCGGCGTATCGCGGCAGTGGGCGGGCGGTCAAGCTGACGCTGCTGTTTTTCCTTGCCTCGTGCGGCCTCGCTGGCGTGGTGATGCTCTTAGGGCAGAGTCTGGGGTCGATGGCGCGCCTTGCGCGCGGCGTGGTGACAGCAGACCTGCCGTGGGGCGTCTTCCTGATCGCGGCGGGGACGTCGTATTTGCTGCTTTCCGTCGTGTTCCGCTACGGCGCGGCGCGGACAGGGAGCGAGACGGCGGATGTGGTCATCGCCTATCGAGGAAAAACGGCCCGCGTGCGGCTGCTGCGCGACACGGGCAACACGCTCTGTGACCCTGTGACGGGCCTCGGCGTGCCGGTCATCGACCGTCACGCACTGGGAGACCTCATCAGCGAAGAAGAGACCGCGACGCTGCCGCATATTGCGTATTGCAGCGTGGGCAGTGCGGATGGAACGCTGCCGCTGCTGCGCTGTGAAGGAATAACGGTTGACGGAATCAAACTCGGCTCGCGTGCCGTTGCCCTGGCGGAGCACCCGCTCGGCGACGGCGGTTCATATGCGGGACTGTGGTGCGAAGGATGCGAAAAGGGGGAGAAGCATGGAGAGCTTGCTCAAAACGCTGTGGCGTAGACTGCGCTTTTATCTCATCGACTGGGGGCTCATCGCGCGGCGGGGAATTTTCTACATCGGCGGCAGCGATACGCTCCCGCCGCCGCTCGAGCGGGAGAAGGAAGCTGAGCTCATCGCGCGTATGGATGAAGGCGACGAGAGCGTGCGCGGCACGCTCATTGAGCACAACCTGCGGCTTGTCGCCTACATCGCGCGCCGGTTTGAAAATACCGGCATCAACATCGAAGACCTCATCTCCATCGGTACGATCGGGCTCATCAAGGCAGTGAACACGTACCGCAGCGACAAGAACATCAAGCTCGCGACCTACGCCTCGCGCTGCATTGAAAATGAGATACTCATGCACCTGCGCAAGACCGCGCCGCAGAAGTCCGAGGTCAGCTTTGACGAGCCGCTCAACACCGACTGGGACGGAAACGAGCTGCTGCTCTCCGACATTCTCGGCACCGACGAGGACCTTGTCTTGAAGCCCATTGAGGACGATGTCGACCGCCAACTCCTGATGGACGCGGTCGACAAGCTGACCGCGAGGGAGAGAACAATCATCACGCTGCGCTTTGGCCTCGGTGGACGGGAGGAAAAGACGCAGAAGGAGGTCGCCGACCTGATGGGCATTTCGCAGAGCTATATCTCGCGCCTTGAGAAGCGGATCATCGTGCGGCTGAAGAAGGAAATCCTCAAAATGAGTTGACAAGCGGCGCAAAAAACGGTATGATTCAGCGTGACAAATGCGAAGAAGAGGAGCAGTATCCGCATCCGAAAGCGAAGAGAGAGGGCGGCCGGTGTAAGCCCTTGTGCAGGATGTGGGGAAGTCGCCTTGGAGCTGCCGCGCTGAAAAGAGAGTAAGCCGGACGGGAACTCCCGTTACAGAGGCATGAGTGTCCGCACAATGCGGGAATCCAGGTGGTACCACGGTCATTGATCGCCCTGAGCAGTCAAAGCTGCTCAGGGCGTTTTTATTTTGGGGAGGGGACAATGGAACAGTATATCTTTGCGCCCACGGTCTGCGGGGCGGAGCTGGAGGAAGAACTTGCCGCGGCGATCGAAAAGCGGACGGAGATATTCTCACGCGCATCGCTCCCGGGGATGTGGAAAAAAACGGACGCCCTCAATCGCTATGCGGCGCGGGGCAGCAGGCGGAAAGGAATTTTACGCAAGGTCCTTCCGTGGGTGCTGATCCTCGCGGGACTTTTTCTGGCGATCCCGGGGGTGATGGAGCCAAAGGAGCTGCGCACACCGCTCATTGCGGGCGCCTTCTTTATGTTATTGGGCATTTCAAGCCTTCTGCGGCAGCGCCCTGCGCGGAGGAAAGGCTCGTTCCGCCGAGCGGCGGCTGGAATGCTGCAAAATACGAGCGGCCTTGCGGAAGCGAGCGTGCAGGTCGTTTTTGACGACGAGGGGATGAAGGTCATCACGCAGGACAGTACGCGCACCGTGCCGTATGAAGAGATGGAAATGCTCATCGAAACGCCGCAGCTGTATCTTTTGACCTACGGCGGGAAGGCGACGCTTTTGCAGAAGAAGGATCTGACGGGCGATGCGGAAGCGTTCGTCGGATTTTTGAGCGCTCATGCGCTGAGCGTATACCAAACGGAAGATCAATAAAATCATTATTAGAGATTCAAGATAGGAGAAAACCAATGAAAGAATTACCCAAGATCTATGAGCCGCAGCAGGTCGAGGGCCGCGTCTATCAGATGTGGATGGACCACGACTGCTTCAAGGCCGAGCCCGACCCCGACAAAAAGCCCTTTTCCATCGTCATGCCGCCGCCGAACGTCACCGGCCAGCTGCACATGGGCCATGCAATGGACTCGACGCTGCAGGACATCCTGACGCGCTTTAAGCGCATGCAGGGCTACTCTGCCCTGTGGCTCCCCGGCACTGACCACGCGGGCATCGCCACGCAGATCAAGGTCGAAGAGGAACTGCGCACCAAGGAGGGCCTGACGCGCTACGACCTCGGACGCGAGAAGTTCTTGCAGCGCGTGTGGCAGTGGAAGGAAAAGTACGGCAACCGCATCGTCGAGCAGCAGAAGAAGATGGGCGCGAGCTGTGACTGGTCCCGCTCCCGCTTCACGATGGACGAGGGCTGCTCCAAGGCCGTGCGCGAGACGTTCTGCGAGCTCTACGACAAGGGCCTGATCTACAAGGGCAGCCGCATCATCAACTGGTGCCCGCACTGCCTGACGGCGCTCTCCGACGCGGAGGTCGAGTATGTCGACAAGCCGGGCCACCTCTGGTATATCCGCTACCCGCTCTCCGACGGCAGCGGCGATATCGTCGTCGCCACCACCCGTCCTGAGACGATGATGGGAGATACGGGCGTTGCGGTCAACCCTGAGGACGAGAAGTTCAAGCACCTGATCGGCAAGACCTGCATCCTGCCCATTATGAACCGCGAAATTCCCATCGTGGGCGACGAATACTGCGAGATCGGCTTCGGCACGGGCGCCGTTAAGATGACCCCTGCACACGACCCCAACGACTTTGAGGTCGGCCTTCGCCACAACCTCGAGGTCATCCGCGTCATCGCCGACGATGGCACGATCAACGAAAACGGCGGCAAGTACAACGGCATGGACCGCTATGAGTGCCGCAAGGCCATCGTCAAGGACTTAGAAGAGCAGGGCTACCTCATCAAGACCGAGCCCTACTCCCACAACGTCGGCACGTGCTATCGCTGCCACAACGACGTCGAGCCCCTCATCTCCGCGCAGTGGTTCGTCAAGATGGAGCCGCTTGCCAAGGAGGCCATCCGCGTCGTGAACGACGGCACGATCAAGTTCGTGCCTGAGCGCTTCACCAAGACCTATATCAACTGGATGGAGAACGTGCATGACTGGTGCATTTCCCGCCAGCTGTGGTGGGGTCACCAGATTCCCGCGTGGTACTGCGACGAGTGCGGCCATATCAACGTCAAGCGCGACGACCCGACGGAATGCGAAAAGTGCGGCTGCAAGCACCTGACGCGCGAGGAGGACGTGCTTGATACATGGTTCTCCTCCGCGCTCTGGCCGTTCTCCACGATGGGCTGGCCCGACCTCGATTCTCCCGACCTAAAGTACTGGTATCCCACGTCCGTCATGGTCACGGGCTACGATATCATCTTCTTCTGGGTCGCGCGCATGATCTTCTCCGGTATGGAGCAGATGAAGAAGGAGCCGTTCAAGACCGTCTTCATCCACGGTCTCGTTCGCGACGACAAGGGCCGCAAGATGAGCAAGTCGCTCGGCAACGGCATCGACCCGCTGGAGATGGCCGAGAAGTACGGCGCGGACGCGCTGCGCTTCAACCTCATCACCGGCAACTCCCCGGGCAACGACATGCGCTTCTACGTCGAAAAGTGCGAGGCGATGCGCAACTTCTGCAACAAGATCTGGAACGCGAGCCGCTTCGTGATGATGAACCTGACGATCGACCACGTGGAGCTGCCCAAAAAGCTCGAGCTCGAGGACAAGTGGATTCTCTCGAAGCTCAATACGCTCATCCGCGAGGTCACGGACAATATGGACGCCTTCGAGCTCGGCGTCGCGTCCGCAAAAATTTATGACTTCATCTGGGACAACTACTGCGACTGGTTCATCGAGCTGACGAAGAATCGCCTCAACAGCGACGATCAGACCACGCGCGAGAACGCACAGAACGTCCTCTGCTATGTCCTCATCGAGACGCTCAAGCTCCTGCACCCGTTCATGCCGTTCATCACGGAGGAGATCTGGCAGGCGCTTCCGCACGAGGGCGAGTTCCTGATGCTCTCCAAGTGGCCGGAGTACAACGAAAAGTTCAGCTTCCCCGCCGAGGAGGAGGCGATGCAGACCGTCATCGAGGCCATCACCGCCATCCGTGCCCGCCGCAACGAGATGAACGTTGCGCCGTCGAAGAAGGTGCACTACACCGTCGCCACCGCGCACGCCGATACATTCAGCGCCGGTATCCCGTTCTTCACGCGTTTGGCCTCTGCCAGCGATGTGACGATCGTGCCCGCCGATGCCGCCATCGACGCCGACGGCAAGGTCGAGGTCGACACCCACGCCGCGCGTATCTTCATGCCGCTCGCCGAACTCGTCGACTTTGAAAAGGAGCTCGCACGCATTGCCAAGGAGAAGGCAAACGCCGAAAAGCAGCTCGCCGGTATCGAGAACAAGCTGAAAAACGAGGGCTTCCTCGCCAAAGCGCCGGAGGCGGTCGTCAACGGCGCCCGCGCCGATGCAGAGAAGCTCAAGGCGCTCATTGAGAAGCTCGATGCTTCCGCTGCGGCGATGAAAAAATAATTACTTTCCTTTAGGAAACGGATTTGGTTCCCTGCGCCGCGCAGGGGACGGATAAAGGGGGGGAGGTTCTCTTTCACAAAAGAGAACCTCCCCCTTTTGATCCCCCAAGAGAAAGGTTTTGACATTGCAAGCGAGCAGCTTGAAGAGCTGCGGCGCTTGCCGAATCGGGTGCCTGTCAGGTGGTGTTGCTATACGACTTGGTTTGCTTCTATCTTCGCTGTCGCTTTGCCTGCGATTCGTTAGTCTTACGCAATCTCCGTCTACTAGGGATTTATGCAAATTTGCTTCTGCCTGCCGGGGCGACTTTGCTGCGCTCGCCGCAATATACGCACTATCGGTAGTAGGCGATTACACTGAACCTGCGATTAGATTCGGGAGCGGCACCCGCAAGGGGTGTGCCGCATCCGTAAGGCAGCAGAGCCGCCAACGGCTGCGCAACAGCGGATAGTAGGAGCAGAGGCAAATCGTATAGCAGCGCTCAACGCGGTATCGCCGCGCGCAGGCATTTCCATTCCGGAGGGAAAAAGGTCATTCGAGATTGAGACTGCCAATCTAAAACCTTTCTCTTGGGGAATTGAAAGGGGGTTATTCTCTTTCACAAAAGAGAATAGCCCCCTTTGACTCGTGCCGCGCTCGGTGAGCGCGACTATTTACATCGAGATCCAGCCGAACGCGTTGGCGATCGAGCTGATCAAAATGATCGCCGCGAAGAACGGGCACAGGAAGCGGATCATGGCGTTGAAGACCTTTCTTCTGCGGAAGGGCGCGCCGTTCCGCGTGACCTCGTCCGCGATGCGGTCGACGCCGATGACGCGGGAGACGAGGATGCAGCTTGCGATGGCCGCGATGGGCATCATCACGGAGTTGGTCAGGAAATCGAAGAAGTCCAAAAACTGCATGCCGATCACGGTGACATTTGCCAGCGGGCCGTAGCCCAGGCTGGAGAGGCTGCCGAGGAGAACCATAGAGACGCCCATGATGCTCGTGGCCTTCTTACGGCTCCAGTGCAGCTCATCCTGTAAGGTAGAGACGGCGCTTTCCGTCAGCGCGATGGAGCTCGTCAGCGCGGCAAACAGCACTAACAGGAAGAACGCAATGCCGATCACCGTGCCAAAGCCCATGGAATCAAAGACCTTCGGGATGGTGATGAACATCAGCGAGGGGCCGGCCTTCAGCGCGCCGGGATCGCCGCCGGAGAAGGCGAACACCGCGGGGATGATCATCAGGCCCGCCATGATGGCGATGGCCGTGTCGAAGACCTCGACATTGCGGGTGGAGCTTTCGATCGAGACGTCCTTTTTCATGTAAGAACCGAACGTGATGAGAATGCCCATGGCGATGGACAGGGAATAAAACATCTGCCCCATGGCGGAGACGACCGTCATCCAGGAGAAGTTGTCAAGATTGGGCACAAGGAAGTACTTGACGCCCTCCAGCGCACCGGGGCGGGTCACGGAATACACGGCGATGATCAGCGACAGCACCACGAGAATGGGCATCATGATCTTGGAGACGCGCTCGATGCCGTTTTCCACGCCCGCAAAGATGATCGCCAGCGTCATGGCCGTGAAGACGAGGAAGCAAAGCTCCGAGGACACGCCGTTGGAGATGAAGGACGAGAAATAGCCGTCCTCCGCGACGAGGTGCGCCTTGCCCATCAGGTATTCCGCCAGATATTTGATGACCCAGCCGCCGATGACGGAGTAGTAGGGGACGATCAGAATCGGAATGATGGCGTTGATCCAGCCGCCCACGCGCAGCGCAGGCTTATCGCTGAAGGACTTGTAAGCGCCGACAGGGCTCTTGCCGGTCATGCGGCCGATCGAAGTCTCCGCAATGATCATCGTGTAGCCGAAAGTCATCGCCAGAATGATGTATACCAGCAGGAAAATAGCGCCGCCGTATTTGGCGGCCAGATAAGGAAAGCGCCAGATGTTTCCGAGGCCGACGGACGCGCCCGCAGCCGAAAGGACAAAGCCAATCTTGCCAGAAAAGGAACCTCTTTTATGATCCATGAAGAATCTCCTCTCTTTTTTATGACAAACAACTTACCTAGTATATCATAGAATAAAGATGAAAACAATCTGAAATCCGAAGAAAAGAAAGCTATTTGTCGTTGGCCGTGCAGAAAAATAAAAAAGGAAGACTCGAAAGAGTCTTCCTTTTTCCATATTTAAGACCAGAGCAGCTGCATCGCGACGATTAGCGCCGCAGCGGCGAGGATATACACACCCGCGATCAGCAGTCCCGCCTTGAGCGCGCCGCGGATGGCGGCATTGCGCTCCTCGCGCGTCAGCTCACCGGCAGCGCTTTCCCACGGGCGGTCGTTCGCACGGGGCGCGTCGGGCGCGGAAAAGTCGCTGCGCTTGCGGTGAAAGTGCGGGAGAAAGGTCGGCTGGCGTTCGATGCCGCTCATGTCGGCGATCGTGCGGCCGTCGTCCTCCTCGTAGAAGTCGTCCTTCTTCATCACTTATCGTACAGGTGGCAGCACACGAAGTGGCCCGGCTCGATCTCGCGCTGGACGGGTGCTTCCTCCTTGCAGCAGGCCATGCAGTTGGCGCAGCGGGTGTGGAATTTGCAGCCCTTGGGCGGATTGGCAGGGGAGGGGATGGAGCCCTCGAGCACGATGCGGTTCATCTTCACCTTCGGGTCGGGGATGGGGATGGCGGAGAAGAGCGCCTTCGTGTAGGGGTGGAGCGGGTTGCGGAAGATATCTTCCTTCGCGCCGTACTCCACAAGGTTGCCGAGGTACATGACGCCGACGGTGTCGGAGATGTGCTCGACAACGGAGAGGTCGTGGCTGATGAAGAGGTACGTCAGCTTGTATTTATCCTGCAATTCGTTCAGCAGGTTGATGATCTGCGCCTGGATGGACACGTCGAGTGCGGAGACCGGCTCGTCGCAGACGATGAACTCGGGGTTGAGCGCGAGCGCACGCGCGATGCAGATACGCTGGCGCTGGCCGCCGGAGAACTCGTGCGGGTAGCGGTCCTTGTGGAACGGCTGTAAGCCGCAGTTGTCCATGACCTGGTCGATATAATCGTCAAATTCCGCCTTCGGGACGAGGTTGTGCTCGCGCACGGCCTCGCCGATGATCTCGCCGACCGGCATACGCGGGGAGAGCGAGGAGAACGGGTCCTGGAAGATGATCTGCATCTTCGTGCGCAGGGCGCGCAGCTCCTTGTGGGAGAGGTCATAGACCTCCTGTCCGTTGAAGAGCACCTGACCGCCGGACTTGGAGTCATACAGGCGCAGGATCGTGCGGCCCGTGGTCGTCTTGCCGCAGCCGGACTCACCGACAAGGCCCATCGTCGTGCCGCGCTTTAAATTGAACGTGACGCCGTCGACGGCCTTGACATAGCCGACCGTCTTCGACACCATACCGCCCTTGATCGGGAAGTATTTCTTGAGGTGATTGACCTGCAGAATGTACTGCGGGTCATATTCCACGGGGGTGAAATTGTTGTCGATGATGAGTGAGGACTTCTGCGCCTCATCGGCGTGCTCCTGCTTCTTGACAAATTCATCGGCATTCTGCTTCTGCGTTTCCTTCAGTTCATCGAGGACCTGATCGTCGTTCTTACCGGCTTTCCAAAACGGCATCTTATTCACCCTCCTTTCCATTTTCCTTGCCCTCGGCCAGCTCTTCCTCCACGACCTCATCAAGGTCGGGACGCTTGCCATCGTAGTAGCGGTAGCAGCTCACCTTGTGCGTCGGCGAGATGCTCACCTCACACGGGTAGTCGCCCTCGCAGCCGTTCACGCACATTTCGCAGCGGTCCTTGAAATAGCAGTAGTTCGGCATGTTGATGGGGTTCGGCACCTTGCCGGGGATGGAGTAGAGCTTGTCGACCTGACGGCCCACGACCGGCTTGGAGGCCATGAGGCCGATGGTGTAGGGGTGCGCGGGATGGGAGAAGATCTCCTCCGCCGTGCCCTGCTCGACGATGCGGCCAGCGTACATGACGACCACATAGTCCGCCATTTCGGCGATGACGCCGAGGTCGTGCGTGATGAACATGATCGAGGAATTGATCTGATCCTTCAGATTGCGCAGAAGGTCGAGGATCTGCGCCTGGATCGTCACGTCGAGCGCCGTGGTGGGTTCGTCGGCGATGATGAGCTTCGGGCTGCACGCAAGCGCCATGGCGATCATGACGCGCTGGCGCATACCGCCGGAGAGCTCGTGCGGGAACATCTTGTAAACGCCCTCGCTGTTGGCGATGCCGACCATTTCAAGGAGCTCAATGGTGCGCGCCTTGATCTGCGCTTCGTCGTGGCCCTTTTCATTGTGCAGGGCCAGCACCTCGTCGAGCTGGTCGCCGATGCGGAACACGGGGTTCAGCGCGGTCATCGGCTCCTGGAAGATCATGGAGATATAGTTGCCGCGTAAGTGCTGCATGACGCTGTCAGGCGCCTTCGTGACGTCGTAGGCCTTGCTGCCGAGGTTCAGGCGAATTTCGCCCTCCACGACCTGGCCCTGCGGGCGCTGCAAAAGCTGCATGAGCGACAAACTCGTGACCGATTTGCCGCAGCCGGACTCGCCGACGACGCCGACAGTCTTGCCGATGGGCACGGAGAACGTGACGCCGTCGACCGACTTGACAACGCCCGTGTCGGTGAAAAAGTAGGTGTGCAGGTTGTCGAATTCGACCGCGTTGTTGGGGTCGTGCATCTCGGTCAGATACTCGGATTCGGGAACGTTCTTGCGCTTGCGCTTCTTTTCGAGCGCATTTGTGATCTTGCGGTTTTCTTTGGAAATGCGGCGGGATTCCTTTGCGGAAAGATAGCCGTCATTATGCTTCTTAGCCATTCAAATTCCCTCCTTTCTCAGCGCTTCATCTTCGGGTCGAACGCGTCGCGCAGACCATCGCCGACGAAGTTGAAGCCGAGGACCGTCAGCATCAGGCAGATGCCGGCGGGGATCCAGATGAACCAGTAGCTCGTGAGGACGTAAGAGTTGGAAACGTCGTTCATGATGTTGCCCCAGGAGGCGAACGGGAACTTGACGCCGAGGCCAAGGAAGCTGAGCGTTGCCTCGGTGATGATGGTGGAGCCGAGGCTCATCGTGCAGTTGACGATGAGCTGCGGGATGACGTTGGGGATCAGGTGACGGAAGATGCGGCGCGAAACGCTGATGCCGCAGGCCTCCGTCGCGGTCATGAACTCCTGCTCGCGCAGAGAGAGGATCTGGCCGCGGACGAGACGGGCGATACCCGGCCAGCCGAGGAAGCCCAAGATCAACATTAAGTAGAGCATTCGGATCTGCGGGTCGACGCGCATGCCGTCCATCGCTGCGCCCAGAATGATGATGAGCGGGGTGGAGGGGATGCAGTAGAAAATATCGACGATACGCATGATGAGGTTATCGACCCAGCCGCCGAAGTAGCCGGAGACGCCGCCGAGCACCACGCCGAGCACCGCAGAGATGATGACGACGATGAAGCCGATCATCAGCGACACGCGGCCGCCGTACATCAGGCGGGTGAGCATATCCATACCGTTTTTATCCGTACCGAGCCAGTGCGCGGAGTCGGGGAAGGAATAGGCGTCGAACACGCGGGTGGACGTGCCCTCCTTGATCGACCACTGGTACTTGGCGGGATTGTATTCAAGCTTGATCTCGCGCTCCTGACCGGCGTCGTTCACATAGGTGTACTCGGTCTCACCGTTTTCGACGGCCTGCTGCACGCGCTCTTTGAAGTCCTTGGTGATGACCGTGCCGCTGACCTTGGACTGGATGACAAAGCGGCTGATGTAGGCGATCTCCTCGCCATTCAGCATGACGCTGTCTTCATCAAGCGTATAGGTCTTGCCGTTGGCCGTAAACTCCGCTTCGCCGTTGGCGTGCGCCTTGAGGGCGTTGAAGCTGAAGTTGAAGCCGAACTTCTGGCTGGGGTCGTTGGCGCTGATGATATCCTTATAGGCGATGGCAAGGAGTCTGCCGCCGCTCGAGACGGAGTAGAGTGAGTCGCCCTCCTCGGTCACGTCGTAGGTGACGCCCTTGTAGGAGAAGCTGTCGTCCTTGCCCATGTGCAGCGTGAGCTGCGCCTGGAGGATCGTGCCGAACTCCTGGCCGTCGGCCACGAGATAGCGGTACTCGGTGTTCTCGCTCATGGCGGCGTATTCCTTGAGCTGGATATCGTCGCGGTAGAAGACCTCGTCCTGCCCGTAGGGGCTGATGAGGCCGCCGATGAAGGAGAAAATGAACATCACGGCGAGGATCGTCAGACCCACGACCGCGAGGCGGTTGCGGAAAAAGCGCTTGGCGACCAGCGTGCCCGGGGAAAGGACCTTGACGCGGCGGTCGTCGTTGAGGGAAAGCTGCTCGGGGGAGCCGCTCTCCTGCTGATCGTTGATCTTCTTTTCTTCAGACATGGATTAGCGCCTCCTTTCTTACGCGATGCGCACGCGGGGGTCGACCACCGCGTACAGGATGTCGGAGATCAGGTTGCCCAGCAGGGTCAGGATCGCCAGGAACGTCATGTAGAACATGGAGAAGGGGATATCGCCCGCGACCATCGCGTTATACGAGATGTAGCCGATGCCGGGGATGGCGAACAGCGTCTCAGTGATCAGCGCGCCGGCAAAGAGGCCGGGCAGCGAGCCGCCGATGAATGTCACGAGCGGGATGAGCGTGTTGCGGAAGGCATGGTGATAGATGACCTTATGCTCGGAAAGGCCCTTGGCACGGGCGGTGCGGATGTAGTCGGCGTTGAGCACCTCGAGCATGTTCGTGCGCACATAGCGCATCCACGAGCCGATGGAAATGAACACCAGCGTCACGATGGGCAGCACCAGATGCTTTGCCATATCGAGGATCTGACCAAACTGGCTGAGGGAGTTGAAGTCACGTCCTGTGAGGCCGACGAGGTCGAACCAGCCGAGCTTGACCGAGAAGATGAGCTTTAAGAGCGTCGCGAAGAAGAACGTCGGCAGCGACATACCCAGCAGTGCGACCGTCGTGACGGTGTAGTCGGTCACGCTGTACTGCTTGGTGGCGGCCACGATGCCGAGCGGCACCGCGATGAGAAGCTCGAACACGAGCGAGATAGCGCCCATGATGAACGAGACCCAGATGACCTCGTTGAACTTCTGGATGACGGGCACGGTATACTTCCAGCTGTCGCCGAAGTTGCCGGTGCACAGGTTCTTGAGCTGGACGAAAAAGCCGGGGATGAGGCCCAGGTCCAGACCGTATTGTGCGTTGAGCTGTGCCAGCCACTCCTCATAGGGCTTGGAGCCGGGAGCCTGCGAGAGCTGCCGCGCCATATTCTCCACGTAGGAACTGGGCAGGCAGCGCATGAGCACGTAGATGATGAATGTCACAAAAAAGAGGATCACCACCGACAGCAGCAGGCGTTTTACCAGATATTTGCGCATAGAATCCCTCCGTTTTTTGATAACGGCTGCCCCGCGCCCGGGGCCTTGTCGCCGTTTCGGGTTTGATATGTCTCTCTCTGCATATCAGCCAAATGCTCCGACGCACCGGGGCATTTGGATCATAAGCAGATGTGCCTGAGGCAGGCTACCCCGCGGCAAAAGCCGCAGGGTAGCCATGCGCCTAAGTAACGTTTTTGTGCAGCGACGGAGCTTACTGCAGGTCGAGCAGCTCGATGTCGTTGTACCAGGTCCAGTAGGTCGTGATATCAGGCGTCACGGTGTCGAGGTTGACACGCTTGGCGGAGATGATCACGCAGTTCTGGCGCTGATAGATGGGGATCTCGACCGCCCAGTCGGCCACGATGTCAAGGCACTGCTTATACAGGGTCTTGCGGTAGGTCTGGTCGGTGGACTGACGAGCCATCATGATGAGCTCATCGAGGTCGGCATCCTTGATCCAGTAGGACTTCTCGTTGGAGCCGCCCTTGCTGTGATAGATCTGGAACATATCCGGGTCGGGCGTGGCCTGCCATGCCATGGCGAACATGTCGGCAGTACCGGCATTGACCGCGTTGGTCATCTCGCTGAAGTTGGACATATCGGAGACGATCAGGTTGAAGCCGATCTCCTTGAGAGCGTCGGACGCGAGGGTCAGAGCCATGAAGGAGGGGTGGTCGCCCGTGCCGCCGCCGCCGACCATGACCTCAGCGTCCATGCGGCCGCCTGCGGGAGCAGCGGTGACCTTGCCGTCAGCGACGGTGTAGCCGGCAGCCTCGAAGTAGCCGAGAGCGGCCTGCTTGGCGGCGGCGTACTTGTCGTCGGCGCTCATGCCTTCGGTGTAGATGTCGTTGCCGTTGACGTCAACGGAGAAGGCGACCTTGTAGCCCTCATCGGTAACGCGCGGAGCGGCCCAGGAGGTGTCGGAGATGGGGTAGTTGATGACGTTGGCGAACTCACCGTAGTAGGAGTCGACAGCGACATCGCGGTAAACGGCGATAACCGTGGCGATGGCCTTACGCAGATCCTTGGAGGCCTCATCACCGCCGTTGCCGTCGCCGACCTTCACGCGGTTGGCGTTGAAGCCGACATAGCCGTAGCCGAGGTTGGCGACGAGGTCGGTCTGGATGGTATCGCCGGAGATCTCGCCGTTAGAGTTGGCTTCCTTGATCTGCTCGGCAGCTTCCTTGGAGTAGGAGGGGTCAGTGATGTCGATCGTGCCGGAGACAACGCCGGGGATCTTATCGACGTCCTGCATCTCGCGCCAGATGACAGTGTCGATCTTGGGCTCGCCCTTCCAGTAGGTCGGGTTCTTCTGCAGGGTGACAGCGCCGTTGGACCAGCTCTCGAAGGTGTACGGGCCGGAGCCGACAGGCGTGGAGGTCACGGACTTGACGTGGGACAGATCGCCCTTGACAAAGCCGAACATGTTGTTGTCGTAGTCATACTTGTCAGTCTCGCCATAGTAGTGCATGGGGCACACGGTGACGGGGAGCTGATAGATGGCGGTGGCGTTGACCTCGGTGAGGGTGACGGTCATGGAGTAGTCACCGGTCTTGACGATACCGGCAACGTTGGGAGCGGACTCGCCGGTCTGGACGGCGACGGTATAGTCGTTGTAGGCGTCGCCCAGCTCGGCCTCGAGGAAGGAGGAGATGCTGGTGCCGGCGGTCTCGGCGTTGATACCGTCATCGGAGATGTCGTAGCCGTACTTAGCAACGATGGCAGCCCAGAAGTCTTCGACGGTCGCGTCATCGGCGAGCCCGAAGCCCCAGTTGCCAGCCTGCGCGGCGACGGAGTCGTCAGCGGTGGCGTAACCGGCGGCGACCACGTAGTCAAGGATCTCCTGGGCGAACTTCACGCCGGCGGCGTTGAAGGCGGTCCAGTAAGCGTTGTACTGCTCTTCGGTGTAGAAGTCGTTGGCGGCGTAGGCGTCAGGACCGGCGGCGAGGATCAGGTTCTGCACAGTCTCCATACCGCTGCGATAGGCTTCCAGACCCTTGATGGGCAGGGAGTACAGCGTGGAAACGCCGTCATAAGCGGGGTCAAGCAGGACATAGTAAGAGAAGATGACATCGTCGATGGTCATTTCCTCACCGTCGGAGAACTTGACGCCCTCTTTCAGCGTGATGTTGTAGTCGACCGTGCCGTCGCTGTTTTCAACGATGTCGCAGTCGGCAATGCCCTTGTAAGTATAGTCGGTGCCGTTGTAGGGACGGACGTCGCCCTCGATGCCCTTGAGGACGACAGAGCCCTCGCGGTCGACGAGAAACAGACCGTCGAAGACCATACCCATGACCTGGTTTTCATAGTCATTGGTATAGAAGAAGGGGGAGAACTTACCGTCGAAGTTCTGCGTGCCGACAACAAGCGTCTTGCCGTCGGTCTGGCCGTCGTCCGTCTTCTTGTCGCCGCAGCCGGCCAGAAGACCAAGACACATGACCAGAGAAAGGATCAGTGCAAGTGTTCTTTTCATTGAATCTACTCCTTTATAAATTTTTGCTAAAACGGGTCGCCCCGTGCAGCACAAAGTAAGATGCCCGCGCGTATACACGCGCGGAAAGGGAAGTACGCCTTCTATGGACATTTGTGCGCCAAAAAACAGAGCATGGAATTTTTTTAATTATAGCATGAAAAGATGAAGATTGTACAGAGTAAAATCTTAGGAATTATCTTTTTTAGGCAATTCGCCCCATTCTGCCTGCATAATTTCGGCGCGCAGAACAAGGACACTCAGTAGGGCTATCAGCTTCAGCAGGACATAGAGCAGCGCGAAAAACGTCTGTCCTGCGTGGTCATTGACGAAAAAGAAGATCAATTCGCACACGACGCCGAGAAGAGAAAAGACCGCCGTGACCGCCGTTCGCACGGGCAGAACGGCCACGCTTTTTTTGTAGTTGTACTCGCGCACCGTGCTCCAGTCCGTTCCGAGCTTTGCAAGCGCCCAGATGACGCTCACCGCGCCCAGAAACTCGCCGAGGTAGGGGAGCAGAACATAAAAACAGTTCTGCATCCCCGGCGCGGGAATGCACCCGCCCGCAATGATCGCGACGATCAAAATGGCCGCCATTCCCCACACGGCGCGCTTAGATCTGCGCTGCTTTGCATCATCGCTTTGGCAGGCATAGAGTGCCCCGTCGTAAACATATTCGCCCGCGATGTTCAGATGAAAGTCGTTCAGGTGCTCGCGGCGGATGTGTTTTTTGTGCTGTTCACCCATTATTCGATGCCCGTGAGGTCAAAGTCCGCGAGGGCCTTCTCCGCCTCGGCGCACACGCCGCGAAGGCACGCTTCGTCAAACGGACTTTCAAGGCCGGCGTTTTTGAGAAGATCGGTGAACGTCCGGCTGCCGCCCTGCACGGTGTAGGCCATGTAGTGCTGCCAGGCGTTCCTCACGTCCTTGCGGATCATCGCCCAGAATTCGAGCGCCACGGTCTGGGCAAGGCAGTAGTCAATATAATAGAAGGGGCTCGAATAGATGTGGTGCTGGCGCTGCCAGCCCATGCCCTCAGAGTAGAACGGGATCTCGCCGTCAAGCTTCATCCACGGCATATAGACGCCGAGCAGCTCCTTCCAAACGGCGTGGCGCTCGGCAGGCGTCATTTCGGGCTTTTCATACACGATGTGCTGGAAGTGGTCGACCATCGTGCCGTAGGGGATGAATGTCAGCGCGCCGGAGAGGTGGCTGTAGAGGAACTTCTTCGCGTCGGGGCCGAAAAAGCCGTCCGCCCAGGGCTCGGCGAAGAACTCCATGGACATCGAGTGGACCTCGCAGGCCTCCATGCTCGGCCAGATGTAGTCGATGGGGATGCGCTTGCGGTTCGTCCAGGCCTCGAAGGCGTGACCGGCCTCGTGCGTCACGACCTCGACGTCGTGCTGCGTGCCGTTGAAGTTGGCGAAGATGAAGGGAACCTCATAGTCCATGATGCTCGTGCAGTAGCCGCCTGCCTGCTTGCCCTCGGTCGAGAGCACGTCGAGCAGCTCGTCGCGCAGCATCGTTTCGAAGAACTCCTTCGTCTCAGGCGAGAGCTCGCTGTAGAACTTCATACCCTGGGCGAGAATGTCGTCCGGCGTGCCCGCGGGGCGGGGATTGCCGGAACGGAATTCGAGCGCGTTGTCGGCAAAGCTCATCGGATACTGCTTGCCCAGGCGCCTGGCCTGCTCGCGGTACACCTTGTCCGCCACGGGGACGAGATACTTGACGACCGCCTCGCGGAACTTCTCGACATCGTCTTTCGTATAGCAGTTGCGGCCCATGCGGTAGTAGCCGAGCGTGGTATAGCCCTCGTAGCCGAGCTTTTTGCCCATCGCGTCGCGGAGTTTTACGAGCTTGTCGTAGAGTTCGTCGAATTTTGCCTGATTGTCCTTGTACCACTGGCCCTCGGCCTTCCACGCGGCAAGGCGCTTTTCGTCGTCAGCGCAGGTCTTGAACGGGGAGAGCTGCGAGAGGGTGTAGACCTTGCCCTCAAACGGGATCTGCGCCGAGGCGAGCAGCTTTTCATACTCCTGCGTCAGGTCGTTTTCCTGCTGCAATTCAGGAATGATGGCGGGGGAGAAGGTCTTGAGCGCGATCTCGGCATTGACGAACATCAGATCGCCGTATTCCTTTTCAAAGTCCGCGCGGAAGGCACTTTCGAGCATCGCTGCCGTCCACGTCTGATTGTATTCCTCCAGCTCAGGGTTGAAGTTGTTCCAGAATTTCTCCTCGCCGTCGTAGAATTCGTCGCGTGTGTCGATCGAGTGGCGGATGCTCGCGAGCGTCGCGGCGGTGGAGATGTGGCTCATCAGCTCCTGCTGCGAGAGGAACACCTTGCGCGCTTCCTCATAGCTCTTGGCGGCCTTGAGTTCCGCCGTCAGCGCGGAAAGGCGCTGCTTGCTCGCCGCGGGATCGGGGCGGGTGTAGGTCATTTCGGAAAATTTCATGTTGTTTCCTCCATCAAATTTTTATTGTTACATTTCTTATTCTTGCCGGTTATAGATCGCGGACACGTCCCTGCGTCCGCCGCCGATGACGACGACCGCCGCGGCCGCCGTGACGAGCATGAAGCCCGTCAGCACGCCGCGCACGGGGAGAAACGCCACCAGCGCGCCCGCGAGCAGATTGCCCGTGAAGCTGCCGACGGTGTTGAGCATGTTGAACGCGCCGTTGAAGCGGCCCTTTTTCTCGTCGGGCACGTAGCTCTGCGTGGCGGAGATGCGGATGGTGTAGCTCGTCACGCCGAGGATACCCGTTAAAAAGCACGAGACCATCATCACCGGCAGCGGGCAGTAGAGATAGAAGCCCTCACACAGCGAGATGACGACATAAACCATCAGGGCAATGGAATACTTATGCTGCACAGGCAGCTTGATTTTATAATGAATGCCGCCGCCGATGGCGCGGCCGAAGATCGCCATGCCCCAGACGAGCATATAGATGTATTCGCCGTTATCGAATGTCGACTTGAAGTACGGCAGCGTGATGACCTGCGACGCGCCCGAGGCCAGCATGCTGAATGTGAAATAGATGGCCACGCGCAGAAGCCCCTTTTCACTCATCAGATAGCGAAAGCCCTCTTTGATGTCGCGCAGGAGCTGGCGGCCCGAGGAATGCTGCTCTTCGAGCGCGAGCGCGGCACGCTGCTTTTCGATGTAGTGTTCCTCGGCGCGGATCTGCGTCTCCGCCGTCGCGGCGAGGAAGAAGCACAGCGCGTTGATGCCGAGCAGCGGCGCAATGCCGAAGAGATTATAAAAGTACGTTGCGATCGGGATGATGAGCGCCGAGAGCGTCTCCAGCACGCTCGCGATGGAGTAGGCCTTGGAGTAGTTCCCCTCAGAGATCAGCAGGGGATAGAAGCTGTCGTAGGCGACATAGTAGATGCTGTTGATCGAGCCGATGATAAAGCAGAAGAACGCGAGCATCGGAAAGCTGAACCAGCCGCGGCTCAGGATCAGTGCAGCGACAAGGTAGACCCCGGAGGAAAGGAAGTCCAGCGTGTAGATCGTCTTCTTGCGCGAAAAGCGGTCGAGGATCGCGCCCGAGAAGATCGGCATGACGATCTGCGGCAGCGTAAATGTCGCAATATAGATGGCATAGAGCAGGTTCGAGCCCGTGTAATCCAGCACAAGCAGGCTCAGCGCGAAGCCGGACATCGAATTGCCCAGCATCGAGATCACGCTGCCCAGTGTGATGATAGTGAAATCCCGCGTCCACAGCGGTGAGACCGGAGCTGGCGCGGGAGAAGAGGATTCGTTCATAGAAATAGCCTCCTTCCGGCTTAAGAGCGCAAACAAAAGCCCGCTCGATGCGGGAGGGGGGACGGAAATCAACTGTATTATAAAGGATTTCGATAAAAGAATCAACTATAATTCCACCAAATATGGACAAATGCACAAATGCTGCCCCCGTTTTGTGCGGCACAGAGGGAGTGTCCGCTTGCCGAGAAGCATGACGTGTGCTATAATACCGCCAAACAAAAATAAACTGTGGAGGACATCACCATGCAACATGCACCGGCAAGAGAACTGCTGTATTTTATCAAAAATAGCCCCACCTGCTACCATGTGACCGAGAACATCCGCCAAAAGCTCCTCGCAAACGGCTATACCGAGCTTTCCGAACGCGAACGCTGGGAGGTAGCCCCCGGCGGGAAGTATTTCGTCCGCCGCAACGGCTCGAGCACCATCGCCTTCCGCGTGCCGGAGATGATCGACGGCGGCTTCGCCATGGCTGCGGCGCACTCCGACTCGCCAGCGTTCCGTTTAAAAGAGCATCCCGACCGCCGCAGCGCGCATTATGTCCAGCTCTCGACCGAAAAATACGGCGGCATGCTGATGTCCACATGGTTCGACCGCCCACTCTCCGTCGCGGGCCGCGTCTTCGTGCGCGCAAACGGCGAGATCGTCGAAAAACTCGTGAGCGTCGACCGCGACCTGCTCGTCATTCCCAATGTCGCCATCCACATGAACCGCACGGCGAACGACGGCATGAAGTACCTCGCGAATATCGACACGCTGCCGCTGCTCGGCGGCAAAGACAGCGGCGGCATCCTGCCCATCGTCGCCAAAGCCGCGGACGTTGCAGAAAACGACATCCTCGGCAGCGACCTGTTCCTCTACTGCCGCGGCGAGGGGACGCTGCTCGGCGAGAACGAGGAGTACATCCTTTCTCCCAAGCTCGACGATCTCGAGTGCGCCTGCGGCTGCCTCGAGGGCTTCCTCGCGGCGAAGGAGAGCGGAAATATCGCCGTCTGCTGCATTTTCGACAATGAAGAGGTCGGCTCGTCCACCAAGCAGGGCGCGGGCTCGACGTTCCTGCGCGACACGCTGCGCCGCATCGCCCTGTGCCTCGGAAAGGACGAGCAGGAGCTCCAGATGATGCTCGCGCGCAGCTTCCTCGTCTCGGCGGACAACGCGCACGCCCAGCACCCCAACCACGGTGAATACGCCGACCCCGACAACTGCCCGTATATGAACGAGGGCGTCGTCATCAAGTTCAACGCCAATCAGCGCTACGCGACCGATGGTCGCTCCTGCGCTGTTTTCCGCGCCGTGTGCGAAAACGCGGGCGTTCCCACGCAGGTCATGTCCAACCGCTCCGATCTTCCCGGCGGCTCGACGCTCGGCTCGATCTCCGATACGCTCGTGCCGGTCAGCACGGTGGACATCGGCCTGCCCCAGCTCGCGATGCACTCTTCGTGGGAGACCGCGGGCGTGCAGGACTATGAATTCCTGATCCGCGCGATGACGGAGTATTTCGGCAGCGCACTGTAAGAGACCTGCCGAAACGGTAGACAAAAGCACGGAAACATGCTAAAATAAAACGATTTTTGATCAAATACGCTTTCAACGACAGAAAGGAAATATATCATCATGGACGTTAAGAAAATTCTCAAGCACGTTGACCATACCCTCCTCAAGCAGACTGCCACCTGGGAGGACATCAAGCAGATCTGTGACGACGGCATCAAATACGGCTGCGCGAGCGTCTGCATCCCGCAGACCTATGTGAATCACGCCGCGCACTACGTCGCCGAGCAGCAGCACTATGGCTTCGGCCAGCTGCCCATCTGCACGGTCATCGGCTTCCCCAACGGCTACACGCCCAGCGGCATCAAGTGCATGGAGGCCGAGTCCGCCGTCGCCGACGGCGCGACCGAGATTGACATGGTCATCAACCTCGGCTGGGTCAAGGAGGGCCAGTACGACAAGATCCTTCAGGAGATCAACTCTGTGAAAATCTCCTGCCACGGCAACATCTTAAAGGTCATCATCGAGACCTGCCTGCTCACCGACGAAGAGAAGATCAAGCTCTGCGAGGTCGTCTCCAATTCTCACGCCGACTATATCAAGACCTCCACGGGCTTTGCCGGCGGCGGCGCGACCCGCGAGGATGTCGCCCTCATGGCCGCCCACATGACCAACGGCAAGAAGATCAAGGCCGCCGGCGGCATTGCGAGCCTGCAGGACGCCGAAGATTTCCTCAAGCTCGGCGCCGACCGCCTCGGCACGTCCCGCATCGTCAAGGCCGTCAAGGAGCTCGAGGCCAAGGGCGAACTTTAAGAAAGGGGAGGGCTCAATATGCCGACTCCGCATAACAGCGCGAAAAAGGGCGACTTCGCCAAGGCCGTTCTGATGCCCGGCGACCCGCTGCGCGCGAAGTTCATCGCCGAAACATTTTTAGATGAACCAAAGCTCGTCAACAACGTCCGCGGCGTGCAGGGCTACACAGGCACCTACAAGGGCGTTCCCGTCAGCGTGATGGCCAGCGGCATGGGGATGCCGTCCATCGGTATCTACTCCTACGAGCTGTTCACGCAGTACGATGTCGAGAGCATCATCCGAGTGGGTTCGGCGGGCGCGCTGCAAAAGGGCTTGAAGCTCGGTGACGTGGTCGCGGGCATGGGTGCGTGCACCAACTCGAACTACGCCGCGCAGTACGGCCTTGGCGGCACATTTGCCCCCATTGCGGACTTTCAGCTGCTCTCCGCCGCCGTTGAATCGGCGAAGGAGCTCGGCGTCCGCATGGACGTCGGCAACCTCTACTCATCCGACACGTTCTACGACGCGTCGAACCCGTCGCTCAAGTGGGCGGACATGGGCGTGCTCGCCATCGAGATGGAGGCCGCCGCCCTCTACTGCAACGCCGCCTATACGAAAAAGCGCGGACTTTCCCTCTGCTCGATCTCCGACAATATCCTCACCGGCGAGGAGCTTTCGCCCGAGGCGCGGCAGACGAGCTTCACCGCCATGATGAAAATCGCGCTCGAAACAGCCGTGAAGATGGCGGCAGAATCCCAAAAGTAAGGAGATTATCATGCCATGCGCGTGATCGACATTGAAAACATTGTGACCAACATGAAGGACGATGCCCGCTTCGTCCTGCGCTGCGAGGAGGTCTTCCACGACAAGATCAGCTCCGCCGCGGCGAGCATTTTAATGAACAAGGGGCAAAAGCCCATCGTCTGCCTGACGGGCCCGAGCGGCTCGGGCAAGACGACGACGGCGATGCGCCTGCGCGAATACCTCGAAAACCTCGGCGTCAAGGTCTGCATGCTCAGCATGGATAACTTTTTCCTGCCGCTTGATCAGCGTCCGCCCGAGGCGAGCGACTGGGAGTCGCCCTACTGCGTGAACCGCGATTTACTCATCGAGGATATCCACCGCCTGATGGACGGCGAGCTCGTGGAGCTGCCGGTCTACGACTTCAAGGCCGGCGGCGTCGGCGGCTACAAGCCCATGCAGGGCGACAAGGACGCCGTCATCATCGCCGAGGGCATCCACATGCTCAACCCGCTGATTTTCGACCAGCTCAGAAGCGAAGCTACGGGCGTTTACGTTGCCCCACGTACGCGTATCATCACGCACAAGGACCGCATCGTTCGTCCCGAGCAGCTGCGCGTGGCGCGCCGCATGATCCGCGACTATCAGGGCCGCGGCCATTCGCTGCGTCAGACCGTCGAGCGCGCCGAGAGTGTCGACCGCGGCGAGCTCAACTACATCATGCCGAACAAGCCGAACGCGAGCATCCACATCGACACGTTCCACGACTACGAGCCGTGCATCCTCGCGCGGTATTTGAAGGAGATCCCCGAGTTTTACAGCCAGCTCGACGATCAGTTTATCGCCGAGCACGGGCTGAGCGACCTGATGGACGTTGTCAACTCCGTGCCGTCGCTGCGCACGGACTATGTCCCGCGCGACTCCATCGTGCGAGAGTTCGTCGGCGGCAGCTGCTTTGAGTATTAAATCGGCAAAATCTGAAAGCGAACTGTAATTTCTGATTTTGATAATACGAAAAGTAATCGAAATTTGGCGCTTTTGCGCGAAAAGGGGAGGAAGAGCGAATGCATTCTGACGAGCGGCGAAAGGCCATTGCCGACGTGCTGCGCGCGGCGGACGCGCCGGTCAGCGCCTCCGCGCTGGCGGAAAAATTCTCCGTCTCGCGCCAGATCATCGTGGGCGATATCGCGCTGCTGCGCTCCTCGGGCGAGGAAATTCTCGCCACTCCGCGCGGCTATGTGACGCCGAAGGAGGCGCGCGGCATCCTCCGCCGTGTCGCCGTGAAGCACACGCCGCAGGAGATGGAAGCCGAGCTTAACACCATCGTCGACAACGGCTGTACGGTCATCGACGTCATCGTCGACCACCCCATCTACGGCCAGCTCACCGGCCCGCTGCAAATTTCGAACCGCTACGAGGTCAGCCAGTTCATTGAGCGCTGCAAAAAGGCGGAGCCGCTGTCCAGTCTCACCGACGGCATCCACCTGCACACGCTCTCCTGTCCCGACGAGGCGGCGTTCGAGCGCACGAAGAGTGCGCTGCGCGCACTGCGCGTCCTGCTGGAGGAAAACGGAAATTAAGGGTTGACAATCCTCACACAAGCGATTATAGTGTCATATGCATGTGTCAAGACACCTGCATATGACACTATTTTATTTTTAGGCTGTGAGGATATCATGGAAAAATTCAAAGCGTTCTGCAAACGCAAAAACATTGAAGTTTCGGCCAAGCGCTACGGCATCGACGCGCTCGGCGCGATGGCGCAGGGCCTCTTCTGCTCGCTGCTGATCGGCACGATCATCAAGACGCTCGGCGCGCAGCTGGGCGTTCCGTTTCTGACGGATATCGGCACCTACGCAATGTCCGTCTCCGGCCCTGCGATGGCGGTCGCCATCGGCTACGCGCTCAAGGCTGACCCGATGGTGCTCTTCTCCCTTGCCGCGGTGGGCTGGGCGGCCAACGCCGAGGGCGGCGCAGGC
>ERZ791571.604-NODE-604-length-24378-cov-18.930354_pt1 | contig 24378 bp, 17 predicted proteins | sample MGYA00509972_ERZ791571 | MGnify/ENA primary metagenome ERZ791571 (study PRJEB30046, sample SAMN00791936) | human gut metagenome | study: EMG produced TPA metagenomics assembly of the A metagenome-wide association study of gut microbiota in type 2... | reverse complement strand
ATCGATATGAAGGAAGAAATCGAAATCAAATAAACAGAAAAGGCGGCCCGGTCAAAACGAGCCGCCTTTTTGTTTTATCTATTTTTCTTCAACTATCCATTTTTCAATATTACGGGTTTCCGCACTGAAATTTACTCCTATTTTAAAGAGTTTCCGTTCATCCATCTCGAAAGGAAGAGCGTAATGCTTGTCATTTATCTGCTGCAATGCTTCTTCTGCCGTACCGTTCAGTTTAAATTCCATGATATAGATGAATTTGTCTGTCTGCAAGACAAGGTCGATGCGTCCTTCGCTTGTATGATATTCCACTTTGGCATAGAAGCCGACCAGTTTAAAAACGATGAAAAGCACGTTCTCGTAATGCAATTCCTGATCGCGAATCACTTCGTAGGTGGTATCTGCAAAGAAGCTTTGCAAGCGACGGAAGAAAGAACTGTAATCGCCGGAACGTACTTCACGAACAAATTTCTGAATTTCAAACGGAGATTCTACCTTATTTACATTCGCATAATAAGGAAGCAGGAAACGGACAAATCCTTCTTCTACTTCACGATTCGGGAAACCTAACCGATACATTCCAAATTCTTCATCATACCCTTTAATGGTGAGGTAGCCACTCTGATAAATCACCGGAATGGGATTAGTAGATTCAGAGTCTATGCTATTCAATACTTGGGCGTCGGTTTCTTCATGCGTCATCCGCTCCAAGTCATAATGATGTTTTTGCAGCAATTTCACCAGATAGGTCGGTGTGCCCGTTTCAAACCAATAGCTGCCGAAATCCTTACGTTTGAAAGCATTAAGCAAACTGAACGGATTGTACATACCAATAGAATTGTGCGTAAAATGGTAACCGTCATAGCACTCTCTCAACTCTTCACAAAGTTTATCATACGTTATTCCGCGCGCAGCAGCAAATTCATGAAGCTCTGTTTCCAAATTGTTGTGGATTTCACGCTCGCTAATGCCACAGATTTCGACATACTCATTCCACATGGATATATCATCCAAGTTGTTCAAGTCACTAAACACACTGACTTTGCCAAACTTTGTCACACCGGTAAGGAATGCAAACTTGATGCAACCGTCCATTGTTTTAAGCGCTCCATAAAAAGGCTTTAATGTATTCCGAAATTGCTTTTGCAATTCTTCATTACCGATGGCTTGCAACATGGGTTTGTCATATTCATCGACAAGAATAACCACACGTTGCCCCGCCAACTTACAAGCGCGCTCTATGATACCGGCAAAACGCAAGGAAAACGAACGTTCGGACGGCTCGGCACCATATAGTTTTTCCCATGCTGTCAGCGATTTATCAAGTATATTATCCAGACTTTCGGATGTATCATATTTCTCGATATTAAGGTCCAGATGCAGTATAGGATATTTGATCCAGTCCTTTTCCAGTTTTTCCACAGCCAGCCCTTCAAACAGTTCTTTCTTTCCTTGAAAATAGGCCTCTAAGGTGGAGACGAGCAGACTCTTTCCGAAACGGCGCGGACGACTCAAGAAGTAATAACTTCCGGTCTTTACCATTTGATACATCAGTGCTGTCTTATCAATATAGAAATAACCGTCATTACGAATTTTTTCGAAATTCTGAATACCGATCGGATAAATTTTATGGCTCATATTCTCTTCTTTTATTAATCAATGCCTTTCTTGCAAAGATATATATTTTTAATAGAAATCTTTGTCATGGCAGGTTAAAAGATTCTTTTCAATCATTCATTCTGCACATTTCCCCGGAAACTTAGGGACGATAAAATAAGGGGATAATGACTGCACAAAATTACGAAAAGCCCGGACTTTCGCAAGCTCGGGCTTTCTGTATCTTGAGGACGTCTCCTTTACCTATAGGGAAATGGGCGACTAGCAATTGATTCTAGTACAACAAAAAAAGACGTCCCAAGAGTAAAGATAAAAGGGATGCCAGTAGGAAATGTGGGGAGGCATCCCTTTTCTAATAGAAGAACAAAGATGGAAGGATGGACTTTCACAAGCTGTGTCTCTTCGCTTTGTCACTTCTCAACATATAATCTTCACACTTCGGTGAAGAAGGGTTTCATATTTATGGAGAGAACGCACTTCAACAAGCACGGGCTCTCCTATTATGTTATATCATTCTAGAGATAGCTCCCACCTCTGCCAGAGGCAAATATAGAGGAGCTATCTAATAGAACATTAAAGGATTTCAAATTAATCCGCAAAGAGAGCAGTAGGGAATGTTACTGTCTTCACCACAGGTGCAGGAGATGTTGCGCTCCAGCTGATTGAAGGAGTAATAGTAACTGTCACTACCAAATCTTTCACAAGACCCTTCAAGGCCTTACCAGCATCTGTTAATATCAATTTCTGTCCAGTAGAATCAAACTTGAAGTTAGTTTTGTCACTTAGTTCTACCTTAATAGAATATCCATAAAGAGCAAGAACAGCGTCAGCGGTAGTCAAAGTACCAGTGTCATAAGTGTTATTATCTGCAGTCGGCCACATTGCCTTGCCTTTTCTGTCTTTCCATACAATGTCACCTAATACATCAATCTCTGAATCTATGGTTTCAGCTGTATACGCTGTTGTGATACCTTTTTTAGCGTCCGTTGCACCAAATTCCGATTTAAGCAATTCTGATAATGAGATGAATTGAATCTTTTGGTTAGCAATTGAAGCAGGTTCAGTAGCATCGTTAGGCTGACAATTTACATCTACAGAGAATGCCATATTGTCTTTAGCGTGAGCCATGTCTACTGTGAACTTATCGTTAGCTACACTTCCTACATGATCGTCACCATTCTTGTCAACATCATACGTAATGCTGTTGTATATACCTGAAGTAACTCCGCCAGTAATAGCGTTCCATGTAGTAAAGATTGAGCCCATTTCTCTTTCGAGACTGATGCTCTGAATCTTATCAGCATTCTTAGTTTCATTAATCAGAAGAGACACCTTGCCATCTTCAGTCCACATACCTGAAGTTTTTGTAAATACAGGCGTCTTATAATCAACAGTTACCGGTAATTTGAATACAATTTGCTTCGTTGCGTCAACGTCAACTGTCAATACGGCTTCCATAGTACCCTTGTATGCAGCGGTTACTGTCAGTTTCAGGTTATCATATTTAGTATCACCAGAAGCAATACCACTAAACTTCACTTTATCTCCATCGTTAGCCGTGGCAGTTGAGCTAGCAAGTTTAGCAGTAGTAATAGCGTCTTTGATTGCCTTAATATTAGCTGCTGACACAGCAATGTCGGATTTTTCTGATTTATTCCAAACTACCGTCTGTGCTGCCAAAGATTTTGTTTCTATTTGCTTGAAGGTGACAGTCAGTTTAGCCGGAGCAGAGGAGCCACCGACGCTAGAATAATCAATGCCCTCATGAGTTTCTCCATCAAAAGGAATACCATTTGTAGTTATATAGCAGACTTCAACCTTTGCTTCTTGCCCTTTGGTAGAAGTGATGGTTTGTTTGCCGGCTTCGTTCGTCCCCAATGTTACACCTTCAGGAGCATCGGCTGCCAACTTATAATAATATGCATAGACTGTACTCAAATCCATAGGAGTGGTGGTAGCTGCAGCTGCCAAGTCATCCAAAACCTGTACCTCACCAACTTTTGCGGACACTGCTGCATCTACCAGTTTAGTAGCACTTGTAACTGCTTCCGGTTTGATTTTAACATCATAAGCAGAGATTATTTCATTGTTCCATGCGTCTTTTGTACAGAATGCGTATGCTTCATCTGCAGGAAGGGCAGTTTCCAAATTCAAGCCATCTTTTAGTGTAACAGTAAGGTCGTAAACACCACGATTCACTTTGGCTTCGGTAGCACGTGTCAATGGTTTTGCAGTTTTATTTTGTTCAATCTTAGAGATAACAAAATTAGCTTCATTTTGAGAATTCATCAAATAGATTTGATATTTGCTATCAGTAAAGTCAGGACCTACTGGATTAATCAACGCATTCAACACGCCGGAATTAGTTATTAACAGGTCATTTTTCTTAAATTCTTTTTTCTCATCCTCCATACCAAAAGTGAAATCAGCTTTGCATTGAGCATAACTTAATTTAAGTTCCTTTGTTCCGCCTGCAGTGATTTTACCATTCTCAATAGTCACTCCTTCAAGGCTACTAATCAAAGCTGCAGTAGGCAGAATAGTTGTTAATTCTGTTCCAGTAGTTTTATCTTTTACATGTAGAGTAAAGCTAGGTAATCCCTCATTCTGTACAGCATAAACAGTGGGTTACAAGATGTAAAATTCTATAATTAACTGATTTACTATAATTTATAGTGTCTATTAAAAAGTAATTTTATAATTCAGTACCATTTTAGTATCACTATTTAGCCATCATAAATAAATCAAGAGATGACGCAAATGGCATTGGACAATTAACTTCTCTGGCTGCATAATCCACATTCGTTTACCACCGTTCTCAAATCGGTCAACACCTTCCGGAGGTAATCAGACGATTAATTTGCAACTCCAATAAATAGCTATTTGCTGATTTTGTATTTATATTGTGTAGTTTTTCTACGATAATCGTGCTTATAGTTTGTCGTGTGGGATTTTATTTGTACCTTTGCACCGTACAATTAGATAAAATCAATAATTATGATAGCAGAGTTCAGCATTGAGAATTTTTTCTCCATTAAATCGGTTCAGAAAATCAGTTTTGAGCCATCGGCAGATACTTTTATGTCCGATGAGTATTCGTATGAAGTTAAGGACGGAGTAAGATTGCTGAAAGTGGGCATTATCTATGGTGCCAACGCTTCTGGTAAAACGAATATATTAAATGCCATTGAATTTTTCAAGATGCTGGTTTTGAGAATGCCTAAAGACAGGACTGAGAAAACCGGAGTTGTTCCTTTCATGTTGGATGACACCTCAAGGAACGAGAAGACAAAGATGTCAATGGTGTTCTATATCAACCAGTCGAAGTACATCCTTAGTTTTGAATTGGACGCAAAGCATATCTATTCCGAGACATTGATTGTTTATGATTCCATTCGCCCGACCAAGCTGTACAACCGAAGTTATGATGCCGCAACAGATTCCACGACCATTGACTTTGGCGTAAATCTGAAAATGACGAAGAAAAGCCAGGATGTGATTTCCGGCAACACTATCAATAATTGCAGTGTGCTTGCCGCATTTGGCAAAAGCAACGTGGAACGGACAAGGCTGAATGATGTGTACGACTATTTTGCCAAACAGATAAAAGATGTACTGGCTCCCGGTATGCTGCTTTCGGGATATGTCAAATCACGATTGGATAAAGACGAGGCAGGAGATTTGAAGAAATTCATTTTAAATTTTCTGAAAGCATCCGATTTCAATATAGAAGATGTGGTATTACATGAAGAGGAAGAGCTGATTACACCTGAATTGGAACAACTGATTCAGAATGCCCCTATTGATAAAGATGCAAAGGCAGAAATGCTTAGAAAAGGGAAGATTACAAATACGGAACTGACCTTCAAGCATAAGGCAGGCGATAAAGTATATGATTTGTCGGAAGAATACGAGTCCAATGGCACCATGAGGTTCTTGGGAATGGCGGTGATATTAAATTTCCTGTTAAAGACCAATAGGTTTGTGTCTATTGATGAAGTGGAGACAAGTATTCACTATGAGTTGTTGGCTTATTTCATAAAAGTTTTTTTGGCAAACAGCGACGGAACGTCCCAAATGCTCCTGACAACGCATGACATTAATCTTCTCAACGAGGATTTCATTCGTCGTGATACTATATGGTTTACCGATAAAGACGAACTCGGCGAAACTAAAATTGTGCGCCTGTCTTCTCTTGGTCTGCACAAGAATCTTTCTCCGTATAATGCCTATAAGCAAGGGAAATTAGTAAAGCTGCCGTTCCTGGGTAGTCAGTATATTAACCTAAACGACTAATGATATGGGGCGGACAGTAACAAAAAGTATTGCCATCATAGGCGAAGGAGAAACAGAATGGTTCTATTTCGACTCTCTGAGGATTGCGTGTCGGTATCCTTTCAAGGTTGCGCCGGATTTTCCGCAGCACAGTGACATCAATCATATACTGAAACTGGTAGAATCTTATTTGAACAAGCAATATGATTATATTGTATGCCTGTTTGATATGGACAGGCTGTATCAATATCCTTCCGAAATGCAGTTGTATCAGCGGGCAAAGAAAGAGTATAGCAAGAAGAAATATGCCGGAAAGGTGATGTTTGTAGAAACGAATCCTTGCACAGAATTTTGGTTCCTGCTCCACTTCTTGCCTAATGTGGCTTGTCGGCGATATGAGAGTTACGAACAACTGCTTCCCGAATTGCAGAAATATATGCCGGGGTATGAAAAGACAAAGCGATATTTCATACGCACCAACCTTTATAAATACCTGACAGAGATTGGTGATTTGGAACGGGCAATGTCAAATTCTGAAAAACTGTGCCAACTCTGTAAGGAATCGCCGGAGGATTTGAAGGCGTATTCGGAGGTACATAAGGTGATAAGATTGCTCAATGAAATAGGGTTATAGATTTAACATTTACAAAAGCAAGTAGCGCATGAAAATACAATCTGTTCATATTAGGAATTACCGAAAATTGAAAAATTGTCATATAGATTTTGGCGAGAAGAAAACAGTTTTAGTTGGTGCAAATAATAGTGGCAAGACTTCCGCTATTAGTGCTATTGTTTGGTTTCTAAAAAACACAGATAGATTCACTTTAAAAGAGTTTACCGCAACAAATTGGGCAGCAATTAATGAGATTGGCGAGAAATGGCTCGAACATGATTCTGTAGATGAAGCATTATTGGATTCTCATCAATGGGATAACATTGTGCCATCAATGGATGTTTGGATAAATGTCGAAGATGGAGAACAATATCGAGTAAATCACTTGATACCATCACTTAGTTCTTGGGATGGTAAAAAGGTTGGTGTCCGTGGACAATATGAACCCAAAGATGTAAAAAAGCTCTACATTGTTTACAAGGATGCCAAAATAAAGGCAAAAACTTTAGAGGGTACTGAAGAATGGGAGAAAGCTGGCTCTCCAGATTTATATCCAAAAAATTTATGCGATTTTTTAGGCAAAGGTCTAAATCTTAGAGAGTATTTTGATGTGAAATACTACATCATAGATCCTTCTCTTGATCCTGATAACGAAGACGAAGTGCAATCAACGCCAGACAATGAGATAGGCAACAATCCACTTGACGGACTAATCAAAGTAGATACTATACTGGCATCAAGAGATTTTTCAGATCCGGAAGGACAAACAGACAGTGATATAGATACGTTGTCTAAACAGTTTCAACAGTACTATAAGAGCAGTGGGCAAGAAGATGAGGAATTGACTTGTGAAGGGTTGAAACTCCTTGGAGGTATTGTAACAGCGAACAAAACATATGATGAAAAATTAAAAAAGACTTTTGAGGTTCCTGTTGGAGAATTGAAGAACATCAATTACCCTGGATTCCAGAATCCTGAAATAAGAATACGAAGTAAGATTCAGATTGAGGAATCCATAAAACATGACTCAGCAGTTCAATTTGCTATTCAAGGTATGGAGGAATTAGTACTTCCTGAGAAGTACAATGGGCTTGGTTATAGAAATCTTATCTCTATTTATTTGAAGTTGATTGACTTCAGGGAAAAATGGCTGAAAGAATTAAGTGAAGGAAAGAATATTGAGCCTATTCATATAGTGTTTGTAGAGGAACCAGAAGCGCATTTACATGCCCAAGCACAACAAGTATTTGTAAAGAAAGCTTTTGAAGCCTTGTGTAACAATAAACTAATTGAAGAAAATCCTTGGCTAAGCACACAACTTGTGTTAAGTACGCATTCAAATCATGTTGTCAACGAACTTGACTTGAATTGTATGCGCTACTTCAAACGAGTAATAGATGTTGGCGAAAAGATACCTGTTTCAAAAGTTGTAAACTTATCTAGTACATTCGGAACAGACGATGAAACAAAGCAATTTGTAACAAGATATATACGTTTAACTCACTGCGATATATTCTTCTCGGATGCTGTTATTTTTGTTGAAGGCCCTGCGGAAAAGATACTTGTCCCCAGCTTTCTCGCAAAAGCCGGATTAGATTCTTATTATATTTCTGTTATAGAGGTAAATGGTCGTCATGCGCATAGTTTCCGTAAACTTATTGAAAAAATTGGAATTGCAACCTTGATTGTGACGGATATAGATGCGACTGACACAAAAATAGAAGACGGAAAAGAAAGACATCCGTCCGTGATTACAGCCAAAGGAAATGATTATAAGACAGGTAATCCCTCCATTAAAAGTTGGCTTTCAGGAAAAGAACAAATAGACGATTTGTTGGCATTGGATGGAAAAGAAAAGCTTGTGAATAATGTAAGGATAGCATTCCAAACACCGGTAAACGTCAAGTGGGATAAGAATAAAGATGACTTGACTGAAGTATGTCCTTATACATTTGAAGATGCATTGATATTTACCAATCTTGAATTATTTCGACAGGAAGGGTTAAAGAAAATGGGTACTATTACCACAATAGCGAATCTGTTGAAACATAGTAATTCTGCTAATGAATTACAAAATAAGATATTTAAAAAGTTGGAAAGCAAGAGTGGTTTTCAGAAGGCTGACTTTGCTATTTCTCTGCTTTATAAAGACGATTTTGTCGATTTGGTTGCCCCAGTATATATTCAGGAAGGGCTTGAATGGATGAAGTCATATTTGGATTCTAATGGAAACAGAAATGGAGAATAATATAGACTTTCAAGTAGATGAGACACTAGAAAAGTGCATTCTTTCAACACCGCGTAAAAGTTTCTTTCTTTTTGCTGGAGCAGGCTCAGGGAAGACTTACTCTTTGGTTCTTCTTTTGAAAAAAATACATAATAGTATTGGTAAAGACCTTTTGTTGCAAGGAAAGAATGTAGCTGTTATTACCTTTACGAATGCTGCCACAGATGAAATAATCAACCGATTGGATTATAGTCCTATTTTTCATATTTCAACAATTCATAGTTTTGTTTGGGATGTTATAAAGTATTATCAGGCAGATATAAAAAGATTGTATTGTTTTTATATTGAAGAAGATTTAAAAGCGTTGGAAAAGAAGTTAGAAGAAACAGAAAACAAGACTACCAAAACATATCTTTCCAACGTAGAAAAGTTTGAATACCAAAAAGAACGGTTAGCAAAAGCGCAGATAATAGAAAAGTTTGTGTATAATCCCAATGGCAGTAATCCTGAATATAATGCATTGAAGCATGCTGAGGTTATTAAAATATCTGCTCAAATGATTCTTGAGAACAAAATGTTACAGCGAATCATAGCACAACGATATCCGATACTATTGATTGATGAGAGTCAAGATACGAAAAAAGAACTAATTGATACTTTCTTTGAAATTCAAAGAAACTTTGCTGATATCTTTACTTTAGGTTTACTTGGAGATCAGAAGCAACGAATTTATGCAGATGGGAAAGAGAATATAGAAGATTCTATTCCTGTCGGGTGGGAGAAGCCGGTAAAGAGGATGAATTATCGCTGTGCTAAACGGATAATCCAGTTGGCTAACAATATTGGAAAGGATATTGATATTCATGCAGAACAAAGACCGTGTGAAGATGCTAATGATGGTTTGATTAGGCTTTTTGTTATACAACAACGTGAGGGGCTAAATAAAGATGAAATAGAGCAAAATGTGATGAGGATTATGAGTGAGCAAACCCAAGATGCAAAATGGACGACCATAGGTACTGAAGTTAAAGTTCTAACATTGGAACACATGATGGCTGCACGAAGGTTAGGATTTTCTCGTTTTTTTGCTCCACTTTATAAAGTTTCAAAATATCAGATGACATTCCTCCAGGGTTCTGTATCAGAAATAGAATTTTTCACAAAAGAAGTGCTACCAATTGCAGAATCTATAAAAGAAGATGGACGAGTTGCTTTAGAGATTTTGAAAAAATACTCGCCATTATTGAGCGGACAGAATACAGAAAAACCATATGAACTTTATTTGAAATGCAGAGAAGAAGCAATAAAGGTTGCTAATCTTGTAAATGAGAATGGAACTATCCGTGTCGTGGTAGATGAAATTATAAAATCTCAACTATTAACAGTACCGGATGTTGTAAGACAAGCGTATATGTTGAGCCCATCGGACATAGAAGATACAGTAGAAGAAGAACTACGTGCCTGGGTAGAAGTAATGGATTTACCAATTAACATGGTACGCAGCTATGATGATTATGTGAACCACCGTTCACAATTCGATACACACCAAGGGGTTAAAGGTCTTGAATTTGATCGAGTAATGGTTATTATAGATGATTCTGAAATAAAAGGATTCTTATTTAGCTATGACAAACTATTTGGTGTTAAAGATTTATCTAATGTAGATTTGAAAAATAAAGAAAATGGTAAGGAAACCTCCATTGAACGAACTCAAAGATTATTTTATGTTACATGTACTAGAGCAAAGAACTCATTAGCTGTTGTGATGTATACAAATAATCCAGAGAGAGTAAAAACTGAAACTATCAGAAAAGGCTGGTTTGAAGAGAATGAAATTATTGTAATGTAATATTGGGATAATATGCACAATAAGAGAGACTGTGCCGGTTTATCTTGCATACCGCAATATACGGAAGAAGTGGACCATGCCACTGGCTAACTGGGCTACAATCTCACAACAATTAGCCATAAAGTTTGGAGAGCGATTTAAATTATTGTAATTTTACGCTCGTCGGGACGGGTGGTCCCGCCCCTTGGCGCTGGCCGTTCCCCGACCGATGAGTTTTCTAATAGGAAATAATGCGTGACACAGTTTATTTTACATTACCCAATTGTGAGTTACTGGACAGCCTCTCTTCTGTATATTATTCTTTTGAGGTAAGAACCTCTCGTATATACTGTTGATTCTTATCGTCAATGCCAAATAATTTATAAAGTTGGTCGTTCACATCACCATTGTAATCAATAATGCCATTGGCGTCGGAGTAGTCCAATAAGTCAGGAACCTTCTTTGCCAAAGAGGTCAAAGATTCATCAGTAAGTAAAAAGGCGAAGCGGATTATTTCGCTTGTAGCATATTTGAAAAAGTTTTTGGCTTCTTGTTCTGTAGCTAATGTTTTCAATGCTACACGGGAACGGCCAAATGCACTATGGTTATCTGCGATTGCGATTTGATTGCTACGCTTTTGTCCTCCTGCATTGGCACTTGAAACGATGACTTTCCATCTATTCAAGTGTTCCAACCCTGTTGTGATAACATTTTTATTTGCGATGTACCATCGGGCTCTGCCGCTCTTGCCTGCTTTGTCATTTGTGAAGAGTTTTATTTCTGATTTTGGGTCAAAATAATCTCCATCGTTATATTCTCTTACAAGCGTTGGATTCCGTTCGACAAAATCACTTTCAATAGAAAAGAGTTTCTGAGATAAGACAGAATCGTGCAAGCATTTGTATCTGGCAATAATAGTATCTAAACAAGAAACAATTTCATTATCAAGAGGATTTAATGGGAATAAATCTTCTTTGGGGTTATTAGCATTAACTATTATATCTTTTCCATGGATAGAATAGATGTATTTAAAACCACCACTTCCTTTCTGTGTATCTTTCATCACAATAGATAAGCCATCAGCAATACCGACTTCCTTGAACACATCTGTTGAATCAGGGAAAAATTTCAGGAAACATAAATGAGGATCATTGATTTGTGAAAGTCCAAACTGTTCAAGTCCTTTTCCTGAGCGATGAATCCATCTTGCACCGGGATAAATTAGTGAAGTGTATCTGCCCAATCTGTCACTTATTGTTTGGAAATGTTGGAATATACTTGAACTTCGTTTTTGGCCGTTGGTTGTTTCTTTTTGTGCAACAACCTCTTGATACGGTGGATTCCCCACTATCGCATTGATTTTCATATTCTTTATTCCTGTTCTTTCTGTGATGAATTTATCTACCTGCTTGATAAAATGTTCCGGTTTGTTCTTGATTTGATTGATTAAGTCCTCGAAATATCGGGTGTTTACCTTTGTTTTTCGGAAGCCTATAAGGGTGCGTTTGGTAATGCTCTTTGCCATCGGAGTTTTGCAGATGACGAAGATGTTTTCAGCCACGACCTTGTCCCATATACGCTGTTCATCCTCAATGCTTGACACCGAAAACAAAGAGTTCTTGACCCTTGCGCGGTAAATGCTGTATGCCATGTATAAAGGGTATAATCCGGATTTGGAATTGATTTCAAGGATTCGGGAATCCGTGGCAAAAACATTGGCGGTCACTTCGCCATGGTCAATGAAACGAGGTTCTGACAAAGTGGTTTCATACCCCTTTTCAAAGAAGTTATATCCTCCCAAACAATCGCCAAGGTGCATGTTTACCACACGCCAAGGCGTGAGCACTGTTTCCTTGTCAGGATTGCGGAACGTACTGAATATATCCGTAATACGCTCGATACGTTCCTCAACGCTAAGTTTGTCTGCAGCACGAGCCATGGCACGGATGCGCTTGCCTGCCGCACAGAATATTTCCGGGTCATAGTATTTCTTGATGCTGTTGAACTTCTGTTTGGTAACACCCTTGGGCATGAACTCCTCCCACGATTGCGGATCAATGAGTGAAGCGAAGTTGTCAATCGTTATCTCTTGACTCTCATCACTCAACTCTGCTCCGTAGATAAGCAATGGCATACGGATGGAGATACCCCGAAGAATGGAAATGGCAGCCTCGCGGTTGTTCTTTTTCTTTTTCAATTCTTCAAGACGTTTCTTTTCCTCTTCCGTCAAAGGTTGCTTGTCCTTACCTCTCTTCTTGGATTTCTTTTCAAGGTCTTCAAGTTCCTCGTATTGTTCATCGGTCAGTCCTTGGTTGTTGATGTCCACCTGATTGGTCTTGGGCATTGCCTTGGTCTGGCCGATAATTTTTTTCAGGTCGTCAAACTCCTGCAATTCCAAATCGTTGAGCTTCATCAACTCGTCATTATACAGGCTCTTGTCCTCGAAACCGTTGCGGACAACCCTTTCCACATACACACGTTTGAGCTGCTCCAACATCTTTGGTACATCGAACTGGCTCATCTTGGAGCCTTCGATGGAGATAATCGGACAGAAGTTCAGGAACTCACCCATAATCTTGCGGTCGTTCCCGCTGCTCTTTCCTGCCTTAGAGGAAATCTTCGCTGTCTCGGCAATAACTTTCAGTGTTCTGTCCGGCGCAAAATCAAACACATAACACTGTTCCTTGACGCGTCCGTTGATGGTGGCAGGTGTCTGCACACGGAAGATGGTCTGCATATAACTTGATGCGGCGGTATTATAAGAGCCGGACAACATGAATACGCCCGTCCACGCCTTGACACTGACACCCGTGGTCAATCGTCCGCAAGACAAGGTAATGGTACGGGTGGCATCAGGGTCTTTGCCGATGGCTTCTTCCACCGCAGCAAGAGCATCCTTGCTCTCTTCGTCCTCGTCACCGTCTCCTGCCACATTCACCACCTTGAAATGCTGGAATACAGGATGTGATTGTAGTAAAGCACTCATGGCACGAGCCTCCTTCACACCCGGCAACATCCATAGCGTATGACGGAAGATGTTGCGGTATTCTTCGTTGGCAAACGGATAGCAACTGTCCTTGTCCTCCTTGGAGATAAGATTCAAAAATGCCTTCACATCTTTTTCATGGATGAAAGTTCCGTTATCATTTACCCGGAAAAACTCGCGGAAGTTGAAAGCCACGTCTTCATCTACAAACTCATGGAGCAACCGCCCGAGGTCGTATGTATAGATGTTCATCGTGGGCAGGGAGGCGTATGGATTTGGATCACCGAAATGGGTCAAATCCCATGAAGCCTTTGCCCGTTGCTCCATCACATAATCCCAAGTGTAAATCTCGTCCTCCTTGAAGTCATCCAACAGATTGAACGGTGTGCCGGAAAGTCGCAGTATCTTGGTATTTGCTTTTGTCAGTTCTTGCATGACAGCCTTGCCGAGTTCCGTCTGTGTCCCTTCGTGTGCTTCGTCCACGATGATGCAATCCCAAGCTGTGGCAAACACCTCATTGTTCTTGTCGAAGTTGCCGCCCACAAGTTCAGAGCCGCGCAAATCCTGCATGGAAGCGAAATACACATATTGGCATTTACCCTGCTTCGCTCTCACTTCAAGTGAAGCATGGCTGTCACCATTGTTCTTTGAACCGTATGCAAAACAGGGACAGTCATAGAATATCTTGCCGAAATCCTCGAACCAGCCACTGTCCACCACGGGGCGATGGGTAAGAATCAAAGTGCGGCTGAAATCCATGTCTTTCACCACCTGCAAGGCCGACAATGTCTTGCCGAAACGCATCTTGGCGTTCCAAAGCATCTGGTTACTTTTCTTGAATTGCTTCTTGGTCTTTTCAATTGCCTCCCGTTGTTCGGGACGGAATACAATAGGAGTTTGGTCGTGTGAGACCTCGGCCGAAGACAACGATTCCCGACCTTCCTTTACGGCTGTAATTGCCCGCTTGACGGTTTCAAGGTCGGTGATGAACCACTCGTTAGCCTTGTTCTCGGTATCGAATATCTTTTTTCTGATGCCGGAACGTTCCAAAACGCTATGCACTTCCTTGTCGTTGAAAGAACACAAGCCCTTTCTGCTGTTGTATATCGTAAGCTCCGTATATAAGAGGTCGTACGCGATACCTGCCGTTTGTGTATATTGGTTGATGCGTTTCTTCGCGGACTCGTTGAGAGCCTTGCTGTTCGGAGCAAGACCGAAAACATTGTCATTGTCACAAGTGGCCTCGCCCACTTTCAGGCATCCCCTATGTGCAGCATCATTGATGCGGAACACATATATCAGTTTTAATTTTAGTGAAGATGTGAATTTCATACTGCACTATTTTATGAGGTCGATAAATCGGATTCGTTTTCCCATTTTTCCCGTTTTAGGGTCTTTGGCCCGCCAGTCCTTGATTTGGCAATAGATACCGTTGTGCCTGCGGATGTCATCTTTCTGACAGCCTTCGCATTGACAGACTTCTTCCCTTGTCCCGAACAAATCAGCTACAACAGTCTGGCGTTCACCGCAACTGTTCGGGATGACACCTTTAAGCCCGTCCATCTGCCAGACGTTCCATGAAATGATGTAAGCGATATAATTGATGGATTTCAACAAGGGTCGCTTGCCGAACTTTTGTTGATAGTATTCGATAAAGGAGATAAGCATGGATTCACGGGCAATCAGCAAATTGTCACCTTGCCATTCGTAGGCGTAAATGCTCTTATACGCTTCCTGCGCCCATTCCAACCATTTGCCGGAAGTTTCCGTGTTTTCGCCTACAACCCGCAACTTGCGGTCAAGCAAACCGATGCGTTCCTCAATAGGAATGGTCTCTCCCGTTGTGGTGTCATAGCGACTGACGATATAAGGGGCTTCCCCGCAGGTTATCTCCAGTCGGTTGTCACGTACATAATCTTTCCAAGTCTTACCTTCCGGAAATTGAATTTTCTCTGAGTTGGGTCTCCACCGATGACAACCCTGTTCGTCGGTGTACTCCGTATTGAACACATCCTTTCTTCCAAACCATGCTTCATCGATCAGGTTGTTCTGCGCATTGCATATCCATGACGGAGTGAACACCTCTGCCATTTCTCGCGAACGTGCGGTTTGGGTGTCACGACTTTTGAGGATACGCGGCATGATGACATGCCCGTTATCTCCGGTAATAAGACAGGGAAGAATTGGCGAATCATATTGATACCCTTCGCCCAGATATTCATAATCGGAAGTAGCCCAAAAGATATTGCGCTGAATATCCTCCTTGCTCGTTGTATGGTCTTTGAGCAGGATATTCAACAGTTCGGTCGAAAGCCGAAAGATACTATCTTCCAATATATCAACTTCAACAGGCATTTTATATCGGGTTTATGAGTATCTCTTGATAAGAGAGCCATCCCGAAGAAATAAGCACTAATAATCAGTGCTATAAGAACCCGATTTGACGGATTTACAAAACAGATTCTCGCAAAATACCTTTCATATATCATTATAAATGAGGATTGAACACGGTATTTGAAATATTATGCGTACCTTTGCGAAATAAACTATATCTCTTATCAAGAGATTCGTCTTTTCGCTCAACACATTTCACCATAAATATCCGGTCAAAAATCTTTCAGTATAAGGCTGTTCGCCTTGTCCACCACGCTTGTGTCAAGCGATGCGAGATAGATGCGTGTGGTCTCTTCCGAATCATGTCCCATGCCCTCGCTGATGACTGAAAGAGGGATGTTCTTGCTTTTGGCAACGCTCGCCCAACAATGCCGGGCAACGTGCATGGTCAGCGGTATGTTCAATCCTGCCAGACCGGCAACTTCCTTCAACGCCACATTGATGCGGCAGATGGCGTTACGGTATTGTGTCCGTTCATCGGAACAGGGGTTGGTGATTATCGGCAGGAGGTAACGGGTGGCCGTATTCTCGCCGTACTTGGCGATGATGTCTTCCATGCACTTCTCCCACTTGACGGTGAGCTGCTGCCCGGTCTTTCTTCTCCGGTACGTGATTATTCCGTTCTTCAAATCCGATTTTTTCAGATAGGCCATATCAATGAATGACATGCCACGGGTATAAAAGGAGAAGAGGAACATATCCCTTGCATAGTCCAGATGCGGTTTCAGGGTCAGGTCAAGTTCCTTGATATGTTTGATGGCTTTCAACGGGATGGCGCGTTTTACCGTCTTCCCGATGCCAGTGTAAACGTGCTTGAAAGGGTGCTTCTGTTCCGTCAGCTCCTTTTCCACGGCACGGTTGTAAACGGCACGGAGTATGCGCATATAAAAGGAAACCGTGTTGGGGCAGATGCCCTTGCCTTTGAGCCAGGCCTCGTAAAGCATCATCGTGTTGCCGTCTATCTCGCACAAGAGAATGTCCTGCCCCTCACGAAACTTCATAAAACTGGTCAATGCCGCCGTATAGGTTTCTGATGTGCGGACTTTGCCAAGCTGCTTCAACTGTCCTATGATGCCCTGCATGAAACGGAACAGCGATTGTTCTCCCGTTTGCCCATTGAATTTCTCGATGATACTGTCAGCGGAATAAATTCCTCCTTGCCTGTCGCATTGGGCGACTATGGCTTTCAACCGTCTGGTGTCCCAGTCGATATGTTCCGCTACTTCTCGGAGATACCGTTTTCTGTTTTCGCCGATTTCGGGCAGGATTTTTACAAGGGAAGTTCTTTTGTCCCATTCCGTGTCAAATATGCGGTAGTCCGTCTTGACTTGGCGGACTATGCGCCCGTGGATTACCTGATAATATATGCTGCCCTCCCTGCCGCTCGCAGTGGAAGGACGAAATTTCACTTTTATGGATGCCATTCACTTTATTTTTGTCATTTGGATTGATTATCTTCTTCTCTCACTATCTTGACCTGCCGGTTGAATATGGCTAAAGTGGAATCCACACCGACAACATCTACCAGTTTCTCATAAGCCCCGACGGTTACAGCCAGTTCGGGATGAAGTTTGTTGAGCATGAACGTAGTCACATGGTGTTTGTCTGCAACCGTTCTCAACCGTCTGTTTTCCTCCCGGTATTCATGCCATTGTACCCAACTGACGGCAAACAGGGCAAAGAATACGAACGTACAGCCTATACCAGTCCATACATAAGGATTCTTATGCCAGCCATCGGGAACTTTGCTCCATAGTCGTCTTGTTGTGTTTATCACCTTGTCCGGCCGGATTGCCTGCCACAGTTCCGGTATGACACCTTGCTTTTGCCGCACCTGTTCCGAAGCCTGCTTGTCTTTCTCCACATGGGCAGTCAGCAGATCCAGTATCTTGTTAAGTTGTTCCTTGATAGTGGGAACTCCATGCTTGCGCATATCCTTCTCGTTGGCTTCGGTGTATAACCGCAGACTCGCTATCGCTTCATCACCTATTGATTGCTTGTATTTCTCGATGGCCTCTTTGCTTCCGAAAATGGCATTGACATTTTCCGGTGCATTGCCATTGAAGAACCGTATAACAGGCTCCAGCTTCGCTTCCAGCCTTTTCAATGCCTCGTTCTTGTCCGAGCTATCTTTTGCGTCCAGTTTTTTCTTGACTTCCTCGATGTCCACTGCCAATGCTCCGATAAGGTCGGTTAAGTTCTGCTTGTTGTCCTTCATCTTTTTCTCCTTCTTGGTTTATGTTTGTCCTTTTCGTTGTCATTCTCACCCCAGCCGCTTTCGTTTCCTCCACCTCCGCCACCGGATGAGACCTTGGCTTGGTGCGGTTGTACGCACAACTCCATGAGTGTGCCGATGGTCACTTGAACGATATTTGAACTGGATTCAGCAGAACCGCTAACATTGCCGTCCGCTTCCGTTTTAATCGATGATGACTCTTTTATAAAAGTATCTGCCGTATTGTTGTGAGATTCCACATCCTGCCGGGTCGGTTGTGGCTGTTCTTGCACACGGGGCTTCCATTCCATACCTTCAGCAATACGACTTCCGAACAGCCAGTCCAACTTATAAAAGCTCATGCTCCGGTCTATCCGTGATCCGCTGAATGAGATTTCATTCTTCGTGAACGACACTCCGATAATTTTACCTTCATTTCTATTGTATTTGAAATTCACCCCGATACCCTGTTTTGCCAGCATGTCACACAAATCCGACCAGCAGTTGCAATGGGGTAATGCCGCCTTGATAGCGTCATAGATTTGGTATTTCACCTTGTCCTTGCCACGCAGACGGTCACGCTTCACGTTCATCTTGCCCTTGGAGAAGTGCAGTCCGTATTCCCTCGTGAGAGCTTTGCATACTTTTACATTACGCACATTATCGTTGCTGTCACTGATGGTGTTCCCGTCATTGTCCACCCTGTTGGCCACGATATGCAGATGCTGGTGTTCCCTGTCAGTATGGCGGCACACGATATACTGGGTGTTCGTTATCCCCATGCGCCGCATATACTCACGGGCGATTTCGACCATCAGCTCATCCGTCAGCTTGGGTGCATCCTCGTGGGCGAAGTCCAGCGAGATATGGTACACCGGATTTTTCAGTTTGCGTCCCGGTTTGTCATCAGCCTGCCCATGCATACTCCTTGCGATGGTGGCGTTGTCATCCAGCCTCACGTCTTTACTGTCAATGAGCCTTGCTTTTTTCGGGTTGTTCACGTAGTTCACCACTCTGGCAAAGCTCGCCCGTTTTTTCAAATCGCCCATCATATCTTCCCGATGATTTTGTTGAACTCGTCCAGCAAGTCCATGATTTTGCCTTTCAAAAGAGAAAAGCCCTGTTGGTGCGCCATCTTCGCCAACTGGTTCAGGTTGTTGCATCCTCCCTCCAGCATCCTTATCTGTTGCCTGTCTTCCTGTGTCCGTGCAGACACAACCTTGCCGTATAGTAATAAATCACGCAGGAAGTGCGACGGTTTCTTGCCTGCATCTGTAATCCGTTTCATAACCGCTTTCCACTCGGCAAGCGTGAGCCGTGTGGATATGGTCTTTGTCCGCGCCTTGCCTTTCACCGCCTTGGGGCGGCCTCCCTTGTTCCTGTTCTCCTGATATGTCATATCCGCTTTCTTTTATCCGTTAAACCGTTCTGTTTTTTAGGGCTGTAATCCGGACTTGCCGTTTCCCGTGTGGCCGGGTCGCCATTGGTGGCGTGGTTTTCGTGGACGAAAACATTAACTTGCCAGCCCTAAAAATATCCCTTCTAAAACGCTATCGCTTGCCATTCCTGCCGCTTCATTCCTGTGGCTGTTCCTACTCCCGTGAACCGGATAAGGTACTGTCTTCCTCTAAAAATGGTGTGTTGTCGGCGGCATCCACGACTGCATTTTCCGCAGAGCCTTTCACTTCGCTTTCGGTTGTTGCAGCCGTTTCGGTTTCCGCTGTTCCTATTCCTTCTATAATAGGATTGGAATGGGTCGGATTCATGGACGACAAGCTATCCGTTCCCTCTGACGTTTCTTCTGTCGTTTTTTCTTTCTTCTTCCTTGCCGAACTGCGGCGCAAGGTCTCTAATTGTTGCCCGTTGAAAAGGAATATCCGCACACCTTCGTATGCCTTGACCGTCTGGCGATATGCCGGATTCTCAATGAGCCGTCCTGCTATCATCCACGACTTCACGCACACCATGTCTATGATGGAAGTCACGGGATTGGAATCAACACGGATTAGCCCGCGTTCCGAGAAATCCTCCAACAGACGGGACACCGCCTTGCGCCCGATGCCCCATTCCTTGGCCAGTACCAGCATGGAGCCGTCCGCCTGTCCGGGATGGACGGCATAGCCCAATCCCCGTTTGGTGTTCTGTACTTCCGATACTGTTATCTTCGACAAGAGGGAAAGAAGATAGGTAAGGTTGCATATCCCGTCCGTGCTCCCGTGCAGGAAGTACCATGCCTCCACGGACATTGCCATCTCCAATTTGTAGCACGGCAAAACAAGCTGTTTCAAATTCTTCATAAGCCTTGATGTTTTTGTTGTGCGTCTTGCAAATTATTCCTTGGCGTTCTTGTCAGCCTTCCTGTTGGTAGCTTTCAGGCTCTTGATGCGGTCTATCTGTTCCTTGGGAAACAGGACACGCCGTCCTATCCGCTGCCCCTTGATGTGTCCCAGCTTCTCGTGCCGCCAGATGGTCGCTATGCTCACGCCCCATTTCTCCGTCAGTTGCCGGATGGTGTAATACTCCGATGTGTCCTGTGGTGCCTGTTCCTGCCGGTATTCCTCAAACGCGCACCTCACGCTTGCGCCGATAAGCTGTTGAAGCTCGTCGCGCGATACCAGTACCATTTCTGTCTTATCTGTCATAATTCACTGATTTTAAGTTTGTAGCGTCAAAGGTAGGGCAATAATAAAGCCTGTGAATTTGTGGTATTCTGTGAAATGACACCGCATGAAAAAAGCCGTCAAACAACTGGTGCTTAACGGTTTGTGGAAGTCTGTGGGTTGTGGTGAATTGTAGCCACCTGTGGGTTATGTCACTATTTTATCATGGGAAGCAGTTCTTTGAGCTTCGCTATAAAGGTTTTCTCCACGTTATACTTGGCGAGGCTTTCGGGTGTCAGCCCCATGGAACGGGCTGCGGATGCTCTGTAACCTTTCCAGTCCTTGAAGTATGCTTTGGACAGCAGGATGGCGACACAGCGCATCTTGCCCTTCACGCAACTGCCGTATATCGTGGAATAGTCGGCACGCATGACGGCACGGAGGAAGTCCCGGTCGGAAACGGCATTGCCGTCCAATAGCGGCTTGCCCTTGTCGGGGCCGCTCTGCACGGTGAAAGTGGTAAGGAAACGGTACAGCCTTAAAACTGGAACTTGCGCGGTCGTACTGAACGCGCCGCCTTGCATTGTATCTGTGGCGATAAAACCGGATGACGCTTCTTCCGTACAAGAGGGTATTGTTTTGGATGTTGCCGACTTGGACTCGTTCTCATGCAGCACGTTTCTTTTGATATATCCCATCGTCATGGCGATATGGAACATCTTTATTCCGGCAGACTGTGCTTTCACATCATCATTTTGGGGCAGCATGGAAAGATGGATGGCTTCTGCAAAGTGTTCCGTGAAGAGTTGTGCCAAATCCTTGTCGTTGGCATTGACAATATACTCCTTGACGGCTTGGATTTTCGCCTTGTCCACTTTGGCAAGCATGGCATATATTTCTTTCCCTCTGTTCCCGTCTGAATCCTTTGCACACTTCCGTATGGCGGCACGGATGGTGTCGATGCAGTCAGTGGCTTCGGTACGTGTCATGGGCTTTGAAATGACATCAGTAGCTTCCAACTGTTCTTTTTCGGAAAAGAAGTATTGCCTTATGACTTCCATGCTCAGGTAAGCCACCCCTGTACGGAAAGCCGCCTTGTGCAAGTCCGCATATTTGGAACAGATGCCGTGAAGCCTTTTCGTGTCATCGTGCAGCCCGACGAATTTCCGTGTCAGCTCCTTATCCTCGTGTTCGGTGACATATTCCCTGATGCCGCCCAAAAGAAAAGGCAGGGGTTTCAGGCTGTATCTGATGTGCCGGCAAATATCCTTGCAATCCGTTTCGCCACTGCAGGAAGACTTACTGGCAAGCGATTCCGCAAGTTTCAGGCTCTCGCTGATTACGTTGGACAGCTTGAACAGGTCGCTAATAATGTCAAACCTTGATTTTTCCATAAGCACTTCCTTATATTTTGATGATACCCTTGAAATCCTTTAACGCTATGACGGCCTTTTCCTCCGCGTCCAGTTTCAGGTAGCGGCGCAATTGCGCCTCGCTGCTGTGTCCCGTGATGGCTTGGATGGAAGGCAGAGGGACGCCAGCCTTGTATGCGTTGGTGGCGAAACTCCTTCGGGCTGTATGGGAAAGGAGCATGTCGCAGAACCTCCTTCCCCGTTTGGGGTTGAGACGCTTCTCGTCAAAGCCGCAGTCATGTGTCCAGCCGAGCAACAGGCCGATGGTCTTCACCAGCTTGTTCATTTCATTGGGATGAACCGGAGGTAACTTACCGTCATACTTGGCAAGTATGGCTCTTACTCGCCTGTCAACGGGGATATAGACTTTCTTTTCCGTCTTCTGCTGGGTGATGAGTATGAACTCCGTGCCGCCTATTTCCGTTATCATGTCCTCGCATATCCTTGAATAGTCGGAAACACGCTGGCCGGTCAGACAGCCCACGATGAAAATGTCCCTTACGTGCTCCAGTGTCCTGATATGGGTGATGCGGCATTTGGAAAGTTGTGCCAATTTCTCGTCCTCGCTGATGTCAAGTGATTCCAGTCTCTTTCTCACAGCCTCCTTGGTGGAAAGGTCGAGGTCGAGCATTTCCTGTATCTGTTCCGGCGTGAGGTAGATGTTGTCCACCTCCTCCTTTTTCGGCACGAAGTCGGAATGACGGAAGTCATCGCATTTGGTCAGCTTGTCCTCGTAGGCCGCCTTTGCCACCGTGCGGACATCGGTCATGTACGAGTTGATGGCGTTGGGCATCAAGCCCCGTTCCTTCCAGTAACCGACAAGGCTGTTGCGTGTCTCCATCGTCATGTCATCCAGTCCGAGTTTGCGGTGTGTTTCCTTTTGGTAGTTGCGAATCTGTTTTTGGATAATGCGCAGACCTTTTATATAGGCAGGTGATACTTTTACGGTACGGCCTTTCTTGGTGCGCCGTCCGGTTTCCATGTCTTCTATATAAGAGGTAAGGAAATCCTCGAACAGCATCCTGCCTTTGGGCTTGACCTCCACAATCTGCATCATACCGTTGAGCACGTCGTGTTTCACGCTCTCGATGATGTTCTTGGCCTCCTTGGGATTGAAGCCGTCCGCCTCGAATGCCGCCTTTATTCTCGCGAGGACTTGGGCGAACTGCCCGTACTTTATCCCGATGCTTGACATCAGGGCTGACGAGGTGTATTGCAGGCTGCGGTACTTTTCCCATTCAAGCTGCTTGATGGTGAAGCCCGTCACGACCTTCATGTTCGCCTTTCCGCTGCGCACACGGGCATAGATGGAACCATAGTCCTCCTTTCCTGCCTTGGATGATTTGATGAAGATGAAATCCATACGCGATATATCCTTTGGTTACATGATGCAAAGGTACAAAATATATCCCGAAATATAGTATCAAATAGTACCAATATTTTCTAAAACCGTGAAATTTTGTGAGTATGCAAACCAAATGAAAATATCCGCAAATAACTGATATACAAAGATAAGATATAAAACGGAATTTCACTGAATATATTTAGTGAATAGTGGCTGACGAATAATCACCTTTCACCCATTTATCTGTAGCGTCATCATAGAAATACCAATAATCTTTTTCAAATTCACCTGTTCCATCACCAATAAAAGGAGATTTTCCGGCAGGACCAGCAGGACCTTCGGGACCAACAGGACCGATAGGACCTTCGGGCCAACAGGACCGACAGGACCTTCGGGACCAACAGGACCAACAGAACCTTCGGGGCCAACAGGACCAACAGGACCTTCGGGGCCAACAGGACCGACAGGACCAGTAGCACCGGTCTCACCCTTTTCACCTCGTGCCGGTTTCCCAGTATCAACACCGTCTATAAACCAGTTTCCATTTTCTCCAATTTCAACGACAGATCCATCTTTACCATTCACAATAGAATATTTATTTCCATTGTTGAAAGTAATTTCAAATCCACCAGTGATACTTTTAATGTCTGTTACCCAATTACCTGCATTCACTTTTGCTTGCAGTTCAGCAAGACCTGCCGCATTGGCATCAATCTGCGTTTGCAGATTGTCGATGTCATCATCATAGTCTTTACAGCCTACATAAGTGACAGTAGCAAGCGTCAATGCCCCGAAAAGCATTACCCTAACAAAATTTTTCTTCATAACTACTTAAAAATTACATTAATAATATATTATTAAACACTAAG
>ERZ791571.578-NODE-578-length-25300-cov-9.581105_pt1 | contig 25300 bp, 18 predicted proteins | sample MGYA00509972_ERZ791571 | MGnify/ENA primary metagenome ERZ791571 (study PRJEB30046, sample SAMN00791936) | human gut metagenome | study: EMG produced TPA metagenomics assembly of the A metagenome-wide association study of gut microbiota in type 2... | reverse complement strand
GCCCAGCACGCCCACCGCTCCCACAAGGAGAAGCCCTACCGCCGCGCGGACCGGGCCGAGGCCAAGGCAGACCGCGCCAACCTCCGTGCGCTGGACAAAACGGCGCAGTACCATGACCCGCAGTTTTCCAGCAATCCCTACTCCCGCTGGCAGCAGAAGCAGGCCATCAAGAAGGAATACGCCGCCGCCAAAGCCGGAAAAAGCGCCGGGAATACGGTCAGAGCCTCCGAAGCCACGGCAAAGGCGGCGCGGAAAGCCGCGGAGAACACAAAGAAAGCCGGCGAGTTCATCGCCCGTCACAAAAAGGGCTTTCTTATCGTGGGCGGCATCGCCGCCATGCTGGTCCTCATCCTCTGCACCGTGTCCTCCTGCTCCATGCTGATTCAGGGCGGGGCAACCGGCGTCAACGTGTCCACCTATCCCAGCGAGGACGCGGATATGCTGGCGGCAGAGGCGCAGTATTGCGCCATGGAAGCGGAATTGCAGCAGTATCTCGACACCTACGAAAGCACCCACGACTACGATGAGTACCATTTTGATCTGGACGACATCGAGCATGACCCCTATGTGCTGATCTCCGCCATCACCGCCCTGAAAGGCAAGGAGTGGACGATAGCCGAGGTCGGCGGCATCTTGGAGATGCTGTTTGAAAAGCAGTACATCCTAACGGAAACCGTCACCACGGAAACCAGATACCGCTCTGAAACGCGCACCGGCTACTATACCGATGCGGAGGGCAATCTGCACAGCTATGAATATACCGTGCAGGTGCCGTATACCTACTACATCTGTACCGTGAAGCTGGAAAACTTCAACCTCTCCCATGTGCCGGTCTATATCATGTCGCAGGATCAGCTCTCCCTTTACGCCATGTATATGGCTACTCTGGGCAACCGCCCGGACCTCTTTGGCGGCTCGGAGTACATCGGGAAATACTACACCGCCGACTATGAGAAATACGAGATACCCCCGGAGGCGCTGGTGGACGCGCAGTTCGCCGCCATCATCAAGGAGGCGGAGAAGTATCTCGGCTACCCCTACGTCTGGGGCGGCAGCACGCCCGCCACCTCCTTCGACTGCTCCGGCTTTGTCAGCTATGTCTACAACAACTGCGGCGTGGGCTGGAGCTTCGGCAGGCTGGGCGCGGAGGGACTGCGCCAGCTCTGTACGCGGGTGTCCGCCGCCAATGTCCGACCGGGCGATCTGGTGTTCTTCCAAGGCACCTACGACACGGCGGGCGCATCCCATGTGGGCATTTACGTCGGCAACAACATGATGCTTCACTGCGGCGACCCCATCCAGTACACAAGCCTCAATTCAAGCTACTGGCAATCCCACTTCCTTGCCTACGGGCGGCTGTCCCCGCCCTGATCTCACTGAAAGGAGCAAAAAATGAACCCTAAGATTACAAAGCTCAAGGCTGAACGGGCGAAAAACGATGAAAAGATCGCTGCCCTCCGCTCCCGCAACCGGGAGCTTGACGAGAGCATCGTCGAGCTGGAGAATACCGACATCATCGGCCTTGCCCGCGCCACCGGCATGAGCATGGGGGAGCTGGCACAGTTCCTCACACAGTTCAAAAGGGGCAGCGCGCCCTTTATCACACCTAATATCAAGGAGGATACGGACTATGTGCATGAAGAAGAATAACAACCGGCTGCTGCGCGGAGTTGCCGCCGTCCTTTGCCTTGCCCTGATGTTCCTCACCATGTCCGGCATGGCCATGGCGACGGATATGGAGGACGCCCCGGCAGGCGACGCGCCGGAAAGCACGCCGGAGATCGTGGAGGCAGAGCTTCCCGTCACGCCCGAAGAAACGCCGGACACACAGGAATCGGCTCCCGCGCCGCCTGAAACGACGGAAACGCCGCAGCCGGAGGCGGAATACGCGCTGGATGCAGATATTCCGGCAGGCTGGCATAACGCGCCGGTGACGGTAACAGTCCGCATCAGGGACAAAAACAACGCGGGCTGGCAGAGGGTAGAGGCGGCGCTGCGGGAAACCACCGAAAGAACAGATCTGACGGAGCAGCTTGCCCACGACGGCCTCGCCCGCTACACGGTGCCGGACAACGGTATCGTGTTTTTCTTTGTCACCGACCCCTACGGCACGGAGCATACGCTGACGCTGGAGCTGCGCTGCATAGACCTTGAAGCGCCGGTCCTTCGCGCAGGCGTCAGCGGTACGCTGCTGCGCGTGGAGGCCGCCGACGCACTCTCCGGCATGGCGGGCGTCTATGTGAACGATGAGCTTTATACCACCCTGCAAAACGGCGAGTTCAGCGTCCGCATTGACAAAAACACGCGGGATTCCCACTTTTACATCATGGGCGTGGACAACGCGGGCAACCGCACGGGCTATGTGGTGATCGCCAACCCCTTCTATGAAAAGGAAACGCCTGCGCCCAGCCCCACACCGGAGCAGCACAGCACCCATTGTCCCGCAGACTGCGATTGCAGGAAGCAGTCCTCCGGCAATACCGGCAGCAGCGGCAATACCGGCAGCAACGGCAGCAATACCGGTGCAGGAAAGCCCTCCAGCACCTCCGGCAGCACGGGAAAGCCTGCTGCGGCACAGACGCCCGCCGCCGCCGAGCCGGCGAAAGCACAGGAGCCCGCCGGTACCGCCACGCCTGTCGCCATTGAGAAAGGGACGGGCTTTTCCCAAAACGGCAGCGCCGTCACCCGCGACCTGCTCTATGACAAGCACACCAACAAGCAGTTCATCGCGGTGGAAACCCGCAACGGCCATACCCTCTATCTGGTGATTGACTACGATAAGCCGCTGGACGAGGACGGAGATCAGTATGAAACCTACTTTTTGAACCTTGTGGACGAAAGCGACCTGCTTGCACTCATCGACGAGGATTCCTCCCCCGTCTGCTCCTGCAAGGACAAGTGCGAGGCAGGTGCGGTCAACACCGCCTGCGCAGTCTGCAAGAACAACATGACGGAGTGCATGGGCAAGGAAAAGGTCACGGAAAAGACGCCGGAACCCGACCCGACGCCAGACACGACCGACAGCCCCGACAAGGACGGCGGCGAAAAGAAGTCCGGCAGCGGTCTTATTGTGATTGTGTTGCTGCTCCTGATGGCGGGCGGCGGCACGCTGTACTGGTTCAAGCTCCGCAAGAAAAAGCCCGACACAAAGGGACCTGTGGACTTGGATGATTACGATTACGGCGATGATGAGGACGAGGAATACGAAAACGAGGACGATGCGGACGAGCCGGAGGAAACGGAGGACGCGGATGCATGACCCTGTTCACCAAAAACCCGCTGGAGCGGCTGATGATGCAGCGCCCCTATCCGGGAAAAGAGGAAACGCCGCGCACCCCTGCCCCGGAGGGACATTTCTGCTGCGGCTGTTCCCGCTACGGCACCGTCTGCCTCCGTCCCTGCTACCGTGACACCGACCTGCGGGAAAAGGCGGTGCGGAAAAAGCCGGAGCTGTCTTTGTAACTTTTCTATGACCTGTCCAAAACCTCTTGTATTTTGCACATAATAATGCTATAATTATGTGCAAGAAAGGAGGACGCGATATGCCGCAGATCAGACCGATTACAGACCTGAGAAACACATCGGAGATTTCCGACGCCTGCCATGCGCGCCGCGAGCCTGTTTTCATCACGAAAAACGGTTACGGCGATCTGGTAGTCATGAGCATTGAAACCTATGAGGAAATGCTGGATTGTATAGCGACGGACAAGGCGATTGCGGACGCGGAGCAGGAGATCGCCGCAGGCGGTCAGCTTCTGGACGCGAAGGAGGCGCTTGGCGCGCTGCGGAGGAAGTATTTTGGATAAGTACAGCGTAAAGCTCTCGCCCCGCGCCCTCCGAGATTTGGACGGCATCTATTCGTATATTGCGCGGACGCTTTTAGAGCCGGAAACGGCGCTGAAGCTCGTTGATACCATTACGGAGGAAATCCTCTCGCTGGATTCCATGCCGCGCCGCTGCCCGGAGCGGAAAACCGGCGCGTATGCCGGAAAGGGCTACCGTCAGCTCCTCATCAAAAACTACACCGCCATCTATCGCATTGACGAGGAACACCGTACCGTCGTCGTTGTCACCGTGCGCTACTCGCCCAGTCAGTTCTGACCGGGGAAAACCACACAACCAAATACCAAACGCGAAAAGCAGTCCTTCGGGGCTGCTTTTTGCTATGCAGAAAAGGAGAAAAATGAATATGACACACCATAAATTAGTGATCGCGGAAAAGCCCTCCGTCGCCCAGTCCATCGCCGCCGTGCTGGGCGCGACCAAACGCAACGACGGCTATCTTTCGGGAAACGGCTACCTTGTAAGCTGGTGCTTCGGGCATCTGGCGGAGCTGGCGGGCGCGGATGTGTACGATGAAAAGTACGCAAAATGGCGCTATGACGATCTGCCCATCCTGCCCGCAAACTGGCGCTTCACGCTGAAAGCGGACAAAGCCAAACAGTTCGAGCTGCTGCGGGACCTCCTGCGCCGGGAGGACGTGACCGAGGTCATCAACGCCTGCGACGCAGGGCGCGAGGGCGAGCTTATCTTCCGCACCGTCTACTACATGGCGGGCTGCACAAAGACCATGAAGCGGCTGTGGATCTCCTCCATGGAGGACGAGGCCATCCGCAGGGGCTTTGCGGACCTTCGTCCGGGACGGGAATACGACGGGCTGCATCAGTCCGCCCTCTGCCGCGCCCGCGCGGACTGGCTGGTGGGCATCAACGCCACGCGCCTGTTTTCCGTCCTCTACCACCGCACTCTGAACGTGGGGCGCGTCATGACGCCCACGCTGGCGCTCATCGTCCAACGGGAGGCGGAGATCGGGGCGTTCCGCCCGGAAGCCTTTTACACGGTAAATCTTCGCTGCGGCGATTTTGCCGCCGTGTCCGAAAAGTTCAAAGAGAAAGCGGAGGCGGACGCTCTTGCCGCCGCCTGCGCCGGTCAGCCGGTCACGGTCAAGGCGGTGCAGCGCACGGAGAAAACGGAGAACGCGCCCCGGCTCTACGACCTGACCTCCCTCCAGCGGGAGGCCAACCGCAGCCTCGGCTATACCGCACAGCAGACGCTTGATTACCTGCAAGCCCTCTACGAGAAAAAGCTCTGCACCTATCCCCGCACGGACAGCCGCTTCCTCACTGATGATCTGGAAGCCTCCGTGCCGGAGCTTGTGGCCGTTGCTGCCGCCATCTGTGAAACCACCGCGCCGGGGCGTGTGAACGCAGGGCAGGTCTGCGACAGCCGCAAGGTCAGCGACCACCACGCCATTCTTCCCACCGCCAGCGCGGGCAAGGCGGATACCTCCGTCCTGCCGCTGGGGGAGCGAGAGATTTTGCGCCTTGTGGCAGGTCAGCTTCTCCGGGCGGTCAGCGACGCCCACCGCTATGCGGAAACCACAGTTACGCTGGAATGCGGCGGCGCTGTATTCACCGTCAAGGGCAAAACCGTCCTTGATACCGGCTGGAAGCAGTATCTCGCGCAGGAAAAGCAGGACGCCGCCTTGCCGGAGCTGTCGGAGGGGCAGGTATTGGAGTGCGCCGAAGCCGCCGTAAAGGAGGGCAAGACCACGCCGCCCAGGCACTTCACCGAGGACACGCTGCTCTCCGCCATGGAGACTGCCGGAAAGGAAGATATGCCGGAAGAAGCGGAACGGAAGGGGCTGGGAACGCCCGCCACCCGCGCCGCCATCATCGAAAAGCTGGTAGCCACGGGCTTTGTGGAGCGCAAGCGGGCGAAGAAGGCCGTCAGCCTTGTGCCTGCCCATACCGGCGTTTCCCTCATCACCGTACTGCCGGAGCAGCTCCAGTCCCCGCTTCTCACCGCCGAATGGGAATACCGCTTGCAGCAGGTGGAGCGCGGCGAGCTTTCCCCGGACGAGTTCATGACCGGCATTGCGGAAATGCTCACGGAGCTGGTAAAAAACTACAAGGTCATCTCCGGCGCGGAGGTGCTGTTTCCCTCCGGCCGTGAGGTCATTGGCAAATGCCCCCGCTGCGGCAGCGACGTGACCGAGAGCAAAAAGGGCTTCTTCTGTGAGAAAAACGACTGCCGCTTCGGGCTGTGGCGGGACAACAGGTTCTTTGCCGCCAAGCGCGCCGCCCTGACAAAGAAGGTCGCCGCCGCGCTGCTGGCAGACGGGCGGGTGAAGCTCACCGGCCTCTACTCCGAAAAGACCGGCGGCACCTACGACGCCACTGCCGTGCTGGAGGATACCGGCGAGAGCGTCCGCTTCCGTTTGGAATTTGACAAGGGGGCGAGGACATGAAGCTCTCCAAGCTGGAGCAGGAAAGTATCATCCTGTATAACGAGGAAGAACCTACCGCCAGCATCTACACCCACGACCCCAAGCTGATACGCAAGCTCAAACGCCTTGCGGAGAAATACCCGGACAAGGTGTACCCGGATAAAGCTGTCCATGCCGGAGCGGTCAGCTACGCCGTGCCGAAAAGCTGCGTCAGCGTCCGGGAGCCGTTCAGCGACGAGCGGCGCAGGGCCGCCAGCGAACGCGCCAAAAACGCCGGATATACGCCGCCCGCAAGGAGTATATACTCCGAAAACGAATAAGAACCGAGCGCCCGCACAGGAAAGCCTACCCCTGCGCGGGCGCTGCCATTTTAGGGGTAAACAGCCCATGAAATGAAAGGAAGTGCCTATGACACGAAAATCTCCGTATCCGATAAGAGCAGATTATCCGGCATTGATTGAAAACGCCAAGCCTGCGCTGCGCGAGCTGCTGGAAGCGGCCTCCTATGAACGGAGGATCGCCGTACTCAACGAATGTTCTCTCGATGTGATCAACACCGTCTGCACGCTTATGGTGCTGGGCCGGCAGTATCTCTATCAGCGCCGCAAAAAGCCATTCAACGCGCCGGACGAGGCATTTGTACGCTGGGCGGCGGACCTGTGGACGCTGCGGGAGCAGGACAAGGCAGGCGACATCCGCTATCTCTGCGGAAAAACGGATTTACGGGAATATCTTTCGCGGGGGCTTCAGCTCCTGCGTATCGACCTGACGGAAGGAGGAACCTATGCCAGAGAAACCCGGTAAAAACAGAGAACAGCTCAAGGAGATCACCGACCGCATCGAGGCGGGCATCCGCGACATCTTTGAATCCGGCGATATGGAAAAGTACCGCAATTACCTGCGCACCATGAGCCGGTTTCACAACTATTCCCTCAACAATCAGGCGCTCATCCACTTGCAGCGCCCGGACGCCACACTTGTGGCGGGCTATAACCGCTGGCGGGACAAGTTCTCCCGCCATGTGCTGCGGGGCGAGAAGGGCATCACCATCATCGCGCCCACGCCGTATAAGAAGAAAATCGAGCAGGAAAAGCTCGACCCGGACACCAAGCTGCCCATTCTGGACGCGGACGGCAAAATTGTCACCGAGGAAAAGGAAATTGAAATCCCCATGTTCCGCCCGGTAAAGGTGTTCGACTACGCCCAGACGGACGGAAAGCCGCTGCCGGAGCGCGTGGCCAGCCCCGTCGCCAACCTGACCGGCAGCGTGGAAAATTACGAGGCGTTCATGGAGGCGCTGCGCCGTTCCTCTCCCGTGCCGGTGGAGTTCAAGCCGCTGTCTGCGGATATGGACGGCTATTTCAGCCCCAAATCCCAGAGCATCACGCTGCGGGAGGGCATGAGCGAGGTGCAGACGGTATCCGCCGCCGTCCATGAGATCGCCCACGCCAAGCTCCACAATTACGCCTTGCAGCAGCCAGAGGAGCGCAGGCATAAGAGCCGCAATACCGAGGAGGTGGAGGCCGAAAGCATCTCCTTTATGGTCTGCGCCTACTTTGGCATCGAAACCGGCGCAAACAGCTTCGGCTATGTGGCAACGTGGTCAAAAAACGCCGAGCTGCCGGAGTTCCGTGCCAGTCTGGACACCATCGGCAAGACCGCAAACGGAATCATCACCGACGTGGAAAAGCACTTCGCGGAGGTTTGCAAGGAGCGCGGCATCGAGCTTCCCAAGGACACGGAATATGAGCTTGTCACCATCCCGCCCTCCCGCGCCGACGCGCTGGCCTTCGCCGCCGACTACGCGGCGTTCCTGCGCCGGGGGCTGAACGTTCCCGACAGCGCGGAAGGACCCACAGCGGCTTCGGTTGCGGACAGGCTGCTTGCCGGAGAGGGCGCAGAGCTGCGGAAGGAGCTGGAGGATTTCGTCAAGCTGGCGGACGAGATCGGCATCGACGACGGCTCCCATGGGCTGCTGGAACGCTTCAACGGCCTGTTCCGCAGGGAATGGCGGGCAAAGGAGGAACCACAGCCGGAAATTGAAACAGAAACGCCGAATGTTGAGGATGAGCTGCCGCCCCCGCCGGAGCTGGAGCAGGGCTATCCCATGCCGGATACCGGCATCGGCTTTTCGGAGATGTATCAGTACGGCTACACGGACGGCAATACCATGCTGCCGCTGACCAAGGAGCGCGCCATGGAGCTGTTCATGCAGGACGTTCCCGTGTTCCTGCTCTACGGCGATAATACCGAGGCCATGGCGTTGGACGCCGAGGACATTTCCTCCCACACCGGCGTGTTCGGCGTGGAGCGCGAGGAATGGGACGCGGTACGCGGCGTTGTGACGCTGAGCGAACAGGCAGACACGGAGAAGCTGTTTCTGGAAAACCCGCAGGACGCTTTCCTCATTTACCAGATTCGGCGCGGCGGCGAGCTGGACACTTACCGCTTCATGAACTATGACTACTTGCAGAGCAAGGGCATCACGCCGGAGCGCGGCGGCTACGACGCGATCTACACCGGAGGGTTTATGGATTATGGGAATGCCAGAACCAATCTGGATATGATTTATCAGCGGTTCAACGTGGATCATCCTGCGGATTTCAAGGGACACAGCCTGTCGGTCAGCGACATCGTTGCCCTAAAGCAAAACGGCGTAGTATCCTGTCATTACGTTGACAGCATCGGCTTCCGGGAGCTTCCCAATTTCCTCAAGCCGGAGAACTACCTCAAAAATGCGGAGATGGCCATGGAGGACGACTATGGCATGATCGACGGCATCATCAACAACGGCCCCAAGCAGTCCACCGTGGCCGATTTGGAGGCACAGGTCAAGGCGGGCTTTTCCATCTCCCTGACGGAGCTGGCTGCGGCCTCTCACCGCGAACAGAAGAAGCCCTCCGTGCTGGAAAAGCTCAGGGAAAGGACGCCGGAGCAGACGAAAAACAAAACAGCGCCCAAACGGAGCGCGGAAAGAGAGCTTTGATATGAAAAACAACCCATTTACCCATGAAGAAATCAACCTCATGAGCATCTACAACGCGGCAGGCACCCGCGAGGGCCTGATCGCGGCCCTCACAGAAATGCGGGGGTATCTGGACGCGGAGGAGGCCGAGCTGCGGGAGCTGACGGACAGCGCCCTCGCAAAGCTGCGCGGCATCACCGACGCGGAGTACGCCGCCCTTGACCTGACGCCGGATTTTGACCTCTGAGCAAAGCTGACTGTTTTACGGTCAAGAGCCGGAAAAATCGCAGATTTGCCGCTGGGAGCGCGCCGGATGAGGAATGTATCATCCGGCGCGTTTCCTATGAAAAAACGAAAACCACGATAAAACCATGAAGGGAGGATTTTGCTTATGCCAAACAAACTGCAAGCCTACGCGGAGCAGGCGGAGCGCACCGCGCGGCAGATCACCGGCAGCCATTTAGCGTGGACGGCGTTCCTGACCACCGCCGCAAGGCTGTATAAATACCCCTATAACGAGCAGCTCATGATCTATATGCAGCGCCCGGAGGCCACCGCCTGCGCGGAGTACGACTTCTGGAACGAGAAGATGGGGCGCTATGTCCGGCGCGGCAGCACGGGCATCGCCCTCATCGACGCTACCGGCTACAAGCCGCGGCTCAAATACGTCTTTGACGTTTCCGACACCGGCGGCAAGGAAAACGCCCGCCGCGTCAACTTGTGGGAGCTGAAAGACGCGCATACCGACAGTGTGAGCGCCATGCTGGAGCGTAATTACGGCGTTTCCGGCAAAAACGGCCTTGCGGAGCAGTTCGAGAGCGTCGCTTCTCAGCTTGCTGCGGAATACTGGCGCGACCATTCCCGCGACATCCTCGGCATCGTTGCGGATTCCTATCTGGAGGAGTATGATGATTACAACATCGAGGTGGCGTTCAAAAACGCCGCGGCGGTCAGTATCACCTACTCCCTCATGTCCCGCTGCGGGATGCAGCCGGAGGATCACGTTGAACACGAGGATTTTTTCAGCATCTTTGATTTCAACACCCCGCGCACGGTGGCAGCCCTCGGCACGGCGGTCAGCGAGATCAATGAACAGGTTTTGCGGCAGATCGAAGTCACCATACGAAATTATGAGCGCGAACACAGCGCGGAAAGGACGGCAGAGCATGGAGAACAACCTGACTTACACGATGAACGGAGATTACCTGATTCCCGACCTGAAGATCGAGGTGCCGGAGCAGCCCCTCGGCAAGTACGGGCGGATGCGCCAGAAGTACCTGAAGGAGCATCGTCCCATTCTCTGGAACCAGATGATCTTGGAGGAAGCCCTGTTCCCGCACCTGCTGGAGATCGAGCAGGCGGCGCAGAGCCGCTTAGAGCAGATGATGCCGAAGCTGGCGGCGGAGGCCGGAGCGACGGAAGCGCTGAAAGCCCGCGACCCAATGAAATGGGTGGGCCTGATGAACACCTGCAAGGCGCAGGCGGAGGAAGTGATTCTCGCGGAGCTGATCTACGCATAAGCGAGCCTCCCACGCGGGGCGGTCAGCTATCCTTTTTCCCCACCGAAGCGGAACAGATTGCATCTATCGAAGAAGCGGAGAGCGTTGCGCAGACGCCCTTCGCTTTTTCCGTTTCTCAGGCGCAGCTTGACCATGTGCTGCGGCTGGGCGGCAATTCGGACGATACCCGCATGGTCATTGCCGCCGCGTTCCAGAAGCAGAAGTCCACGGAGGACATTGCCGCGCTGCTGCAAAACACCTTCCACGGCGGCAACGGCTTTAAGACGCCGGAGGGCGAGCTTTCCGTGTGGTACGCCGTAGACGGCATCCACATCGCCCCCGGCAGAAGCGCGGAGTATGTGCGCACCGCGCAGGTGATCGCATGGCAGGACGCCGCCGTGCGCATATCCCAGCTTATGGACAGCGGCGCGTATGCCTCCAACGTGGAGCTTGCCGAGGCAGGGCAGCATGAGCGGATGCAGCTTGCACAAGCCCTCTGGTATCTGAAACACGACCTGAGCGACGAGGCGCGGGAGCAGGGCTATCTCTCCTGCATGGATACGCTGCGGGGCGGCAGCTTCCCTGATGAAACGGCGCGGCTGGCAGAGCAACTGACAAACACAGATTTCCGCGATACGCTATCCGGCGAGTTCGCGCAGTTTTACGCCGCCCATGAGCAGGACAGAAGTCTGCTGCGATTCCACTATCACAAGCTCGATCAGATTTGGCAGAGCCTGCGGGACCTGTCCTTGCCCCGCAGGGAGTATTCCTCCGAAATGGCCGCAGTGCCGGAGCTGGGGCGCTTTATCACCGAGGACGAGATCGACCACGCGCTGGATCGCGGCAGCGGTGTCGAGGGCGGCAAGGGCAGGATCTACGAATACTTCACCGCCGACTACACCGGCAAGGAAAAGGCAGCTTTCCTCAAAGATGAGTACGGCATAGGCGGGCGCTCCCACGCCGTTTCCGGTGCATCCCATAGTGATGAAAGCCACGACAGCCGCGGCATTGTCCTGAAAAAAGCAGGCTGTGCCAATGTGGAGTTGAGCTGGACGAAGGTGGCAGCAAGGATTGACAGCCTCATTCAGAAGGACCGCTTCCTCTCCCCAAGGGAAAAGGAGCGCTACGCCCAGCTTCAGCGGGAAAAGGAGGCGGAGCGTGAACTGCCAACACAGGCTCAGACCGACTACAATTCCATCAAGGAAGCCCACCCGGACGACATCGTGCTGTTTCAGGTGGGCGATTTCTTTGAGATGTACGGCGAGGACGCAAAACAGGCGGCGGAGCTGCTTGATCTCAACCTTACCACAAGAGCGATCCCCGGTGCTGGCCGTGTGGAGATGTGCGGCGTACCGTCGCACAATTTAGAGATGTATGTGGAGAAATTGCGCGATAAGTATGATGTGACGATTGCCGAAGCGCCGGACTTTAGAGCTGAGCGCCACATTTACACGCTGCGCTCTATCGACCATGAAGCAGAAGCCGCCATCAATGCTTATGAAGCAGAGTTCGGCGCGGACGGCACGAGGGTGTTCCGCGACCCCGCCGCAGAGCAAGTTCAGCCCACGGTGCAGGAACGTTTGGAGCATTACAGGCCGGTGGTGATGGCAGCGGTTTCGGATGATACGGCCTATCGCAACGCCTGCGGGCACTCTGACCGGGAAAATGCGGAGATCGAGTGTAATGCAGCCGTGCGCCGCGCCGTTCTCAATTCAAAAGATATGGAGCTTATCCGGCTATTTTCGGATATGCCGGAGTTCCGCAGCCGCCTGCACCGAGAGACTTTTGAGGGAACCTATGCGCGGCTCCATGATCTGCTGCGTCCGCTCTCGCAGGACGATATAGACGATGCACTCCGTGCATGGAACGGAAATATCGAGAGCAAGCACGCCGTAGTGCGGTATATGGAGCAGCACGGACGCGAAAAAGAAACCGCCGCATGGCTTGCTCACGAGTACGGCGGCAAGGAGGGCAACAATCTCTTTATCGTCCGCGCCGGAAGCCCGGAAACCGTTGAACTGACATGGTCGAAGGTGCAGCGGCGGATTGCCCAACTCATTCAAGCCGATAACTTCTACACCGAACGAGAGCGCGACAATTTCGATGATATTGACCCCGTTGCCGTTCGGGAAGCCCTCGCCCAGCGCGGCATTGTAAATGGGCAGGTTGTGGATGCGGAGGCTAATCGCAACAGCCCCTTCGTCCGGCAGGTCATGGCGGATGTGGAGCGGATTGCCCAGCAACAGGAGACAATCGCGGATCACAGTCAGGAATACCGGCTGCTGGACCGGCTGCGCGCAGACTGCGAATACTTCTTAGGCGCTGGCGCTCGTGCGGAAAAGCACCTGTGGGCGGGCAATGTCCACGCACAGATCGCCAAGCTGCGGGAGCTGTATGACGCCCTGCCGGAAAAACCGGAATGGCTGACAAAAGAGGCCATCGACGAGTATGCCGAACGGATGGCCCCGCCGTATCAGGTGGTTGTATATCATCACATGGAAAACGGCTTTGATGAAAAGCTGGATTACCAGACGCTGCAAGAGGCAGAAGCGGCGGCGCAGGGCTATGTGGACGGCACGATGGAAAGCGACGGCTTTGCGTATGACGGCGCAGCCATCTACGACCAGCAGGCACGGAAGTATCTGCGTATCTACGGCGATTACCCAGATGAACGGGCGCACGCAGAGGTAGCGGGACGTGAGCCGACCGCAGAAAGCATTATCCCCGCAGACCGTTTCCATGTGGTGAGCCTTGACCGGGGCTTCCGCACTCTGTACGCCGTGTGGGACGACGAGGCCCACGGCTACTATGTGGACGCGGACGGCGTGACCGAGGAATTTACAAGCGAATGGCAGGCGGAGGCGTACCGGCTGGAGCTGCAAGGACAGGCGGAGCAGGCGCTCACGGAGCGTGCAAAGGGACTGATCTCCGACTTCTGCCGGAGCGAATACGGCTCGGAGGCGGATTTCAGCGACCCGGCGAAAATCGGTGTCGCCTACACCACCGTCACCGACGATGAGATTCCCGTTCAGGTGAATATCGACCTTGTGAATTACCGACTGGAGCGCTATCTGGATGACGAGCATCTGGAAACCCGGCAGTACGCCTCTTTGCAGGAGCTTATTACCAACGAGCTGGAAAACCTCGATTTCAGCGACCTCATTCACGTTTCGGATGAGGATGTGGAGCAATACCGCTGGCATGAACCGGAGGAAGCAGTTGCGGAAGCTCCCGAAACGGCTCCTGCCCCGCAGAGAGAACCATTCCCGTATTCCGTAGGGGATACGGTGTATCTGGAAAACGGCAAGCCCTATATTATCGAGAGTATCGGCATATTTGATATTACCCTCAGCGACCCAACGCTTTTCTATCCCATCTCCCGCGCGGAGAGCAGGGAGAGCTTCGCGCGGCTCATGGAGCGGTATCCGCAGCCGGGAAAGGAACCTGCTTATACCGAGGAAACCGTGGCGGTATATCCCGGTGACAAAAACAACCTCCCCTATGATGTAGAGATTCGTACCCTGCGCTTTGACGAGCCGGAGCCTCCATCTTTTGAGGAGGTCGTGGACGCCAATCCCATTTCCGTGCAGGCAGGCGGCGAGTGGCAGACCTTCCCCAACCGTGAAGCCGCCGAAAAAGCCATGTACGAGGAGTACAAGGACAATCTTCGCCGGAACGCAGAAAACTTCCGCATCACCGACGATGAGCTGGGCGTCGGCGGCGCAAAGGCGAAGTTCCGGGCGAATATAGCGGCAATCAATCTCCTGAAGGAGCTGGAGTTTGAGGGCGCACAGGCCACGCCGGAGCAGCAGGAAATCCTGTCCCGCTATGTCGGCTGGGGCGGTCTTGCGGACGCTTTTGATGAAAGCAAGGATAACTGGAAAGACGAATTTGCGGAGCTGTACACCGCGCTATCCCCGGAGGAATACGCCGCCGCCAGAGCTTCCACGCTCAACGCCCATTACACCAGCCCCACGGTTATCAAGGCAATCTATGAGGCGGTGGGCAACATGGGTTTCCAGACCGGCAACATCTTGGAGCCTGCCATGGGCGTCGGGAATTTTTTCGGACTTCTCCCGCAGGAGATGCAAGGAAGCCGCTTGTACGGCGTGGAGCTGGATTCCATCACCGGGCGCATTGCCAAGCAGCTTTACCCCAAGGCGGATATTACGGTTGCAGGCTTTGAAACCACCGACAGGCGGGATTTCTTCGACCTTGCCATCGGCAATGTCCCCTTTGGACAGTATCAGGTCAACGACCGGGCTTATAACAAGCTCGGTTTTTCCATCCATGACTACTTTTTCGCCAAAACGCTGGATCAGGTGCGTCCGGGCGGCGTAATCGCCTTTGTGACCTCCCGCTATACGATGGACAAACAATCTCCCGAAGTCCGTAAGTACATCGCGCAGCGGGCGGAGCTGCTGGGCGCGATCCGCCTGCCCAACAATGCGTTCAAGGCCAACGCCGGTACGGAGGTGGTGTCCGACATCATCTTCCTGCAAAAGCGTGACAGGCCCATCGACATTGAACCTGACTGGGTGCATCTCGGTGAAAATGAGGACGGATTTTCCATCAATCAGTATTTCATCGACAACCCCGAAATGGTATTAGGCCGACAGACCTCGGAGAGTACGCAGTACGGCAGACAGGACTTTACTGTGGAACCGTATGAGGATTTGGACCTTGCCACGCAGCTCAGATACGCCATTCAGAATATCGGCGGCAAGTACGAAGCCGCAGAGTTGCCTGACCTCGGTGAGAACGAAACCATACAGGATACCATTCCGGCAGACCCCAGCGTGAAGAATTACAGCTATGCCGTGGTGGACGGCGAGGTGTACTACCGTGAGAACTCCGTCATGGTCAAGCCCAATCTGAACGCCACCGCAAGGGAGCGCGTCAAGGGCATGGCCGAGCTGCGGGACTGCGTTCACCGGCTTATCGACCTCCAGATGTGGGAATCCGATGATGTTTCCATACGCGCCGAGCAGCAGAAGCTCAACCGCCTCTATGACCGCTTCACCGAGAAATACGGCCTCATCAACAGCCGGGGCAACGCCCTCGCCTTTGCAGACGACAGCTCCTATTACCTGCTCTGCTCCCTTGAAATGCTGGACGATGAGGACAAGACCAAGCTCAAGGGCAAGGCGGATATGTTCACCAAGCGCACCATCCGGCAGCGGCAGTCCGTTACCAGCGTGGACACCGCCGCAGAAGCCCTCGCCCTGTCCATCGGGGAAAAAGCCCGCGTGGATATGGCGTATATGTCCCAGCTCACCGGCAAGAGTGAGGACGACATCATCGACGAACTGAACGGCGTCATTTTCCTCGACCCTGCTTACGGCGACTGGCAGACAGCAGACGAATACCTCTCCGGCAACGTCCGGCAGAAGCTGCGGGAGGCGGAGAACGCCGCCGTTGACAGCCCCGGCTATCTGCCCAACGTGGAGGCATTGCGCGCCGCACAGCCGAAAGACCTTGACGCTTCGGAGATCGAGGTGCGTCTCGGCGCAACGTGGATCGACAAAAAGTACATTCAGCAGTTCATGTTCGAGCTGCTGGAGCCGCCTCTGTATGCCCGCCGCTCCTTGGAGGTCAACTACTCGGAGTTCACGGCGGAGTGGAACATCTCCGGCAAGAACAGCATCCCCTACAACGACATCAACGCCCGCATGACCTACGGCACCGACTGCGCCAACGCCTACAAAATCCTTGAAGATACGCTGAACCTGCGGGACGTGCGCATCTACGACACCGTAAGGGACGCGGACGGCAAGGAAAAGCGCGTCCTCAACAGTAAGGAAACCACCCTCGCTCAGCAGAAGCAGCAGGCCATCAAGGAGGCGTTCCGTGACTGGATCTGGAAGGACCCGGACAGGCGGCGGGAGCTGGTGCAGCTCTACAATGAGCGCTTCAATTCCACCCGTCCCCGGGAGTATGACGGCAGACACCTGATCTTTCCGGGCATGAATCCTGAGATCACCCTGCGGGAGCATCAGCTCAATGCCATCGCCCACGACCTCTACGGCGGCAACACCCTCCTTGCCCATGAGGTGGGCGCGGGCAAGACCTTTGAGATGATTGCCGCAGCCATGGAGGGCAAGCGCCTCGGCCTGTGCCAGAAATCCCTCTTTGCCGTACCGAACCACCTGACGGAGCAGTGGGCCTCGGAGTTTCTGCGGCTCTACCCCTCTGCAAATATCCTTGTGGCCACCAAAAAAGATTTTGAAACCCGCAACCGCAAGAAGTTCTGCGCCCGCATCGCCACCGGCGACTATGACGCCGTTATCATCGGTCATAGCCAGTTTGAGCGCATCCCCGTGTCCAGAGAGCGGCAGGAACGGCTCTTGCAGGAGCAGATCTGGGAGATCGAGGACGGCATCTCGGAACTCAAGGCCAGCCGCGCCGAACGCTTTACCATCAAGGAGCTGGAGCGTACCAAGAAAAATCTGGAAACCAAGCTGCAAAAGCTCCACGACGCCGCCCGCAAGGACGACGTTGTGACCTTTGAACAGCTCGGCGTAGACAGGCTCTATGTGGACGAGGCGCACAGTTTTAAGAATTTGTTCCTTTACACAAAAATGCGGAATGTGGCGGGGCTTTCCACCACCGACGCCCAGAAGTCCTCGGATATGCTCTTAAAATGCCGGTATATCGACGAGATCACCCACGGCAAGGGCGTTACCTTCGCCACGGGTACGCCGATCTCAAATTCCATGACGGAATTATATACCATGATGCGGTATTTGCAGCACGATATGCTCAAGCGCAACAGTCTGACCCACTTCGATTGCTGGGCCTCCGCCTTTGGGGAAACCACCACCGCCATCGAGCTGGCTCCCGAGGGGACGGGCTACCGGGCGCGGACCCGGTTTGCCAAGTTCTTCAACCTGCCGGAGCTGATGAACCTGTTCCGGGAGGCGGCGGACATCAAGACCGCCGACCAGCTAAACCTCCCCACGCCCACCGCCGTCTATCACACAGAGGTCACACAGCCCACGGCGCTGCAACAGCAGATGGTGCAGGAGCTGTCCGAACGCGCCGCAAAAGTTCACGCGGGGAGCGTGGACGCAAGCACCGACAATATGCTCAAGATCACCTCGGACGGGCGCAAGCTGGGCCTCGATCAGCGCGTCATAAACCCCGACCTGCCGGACGACCCGAACAGCAAGGTCAATCTGTGCGTGGACAATATCCACCGCATCTGGCAGGACGGACAGGCGGAGAAGCTGACGCAGCTCGTGTTCTGCGACCTGTCTACCCCCAAGGGCAAGGCGGCGCAGAGCGGCAGGATCGCCGCGAAAGGCACGGACAGCCCGGAGCTTCACGCGCTGGAGGCTGCCATTGACGCGGAAACCGAACCGGAGGAGCCGCCCTTTACCATCTACGACGACATCCGGGAAAAACTCATTGCTCGTGGGATTCCGAGGGAACAGATCGCGTTCATCCACGAGGCGAATACGGAAGTCCGAAAGAAGGAGCTGTTTGCAAAGGTGCGCTCCGGTCAGGTGCGGGTGCTCATGGGCAGCACCTTCAAGATGGGCGCGGGCATGAACGTGCAGGACAGGCTTGTGGCGCTCCACGACCTGGACTGCCCGTGGCGGCCGGGCGATCTGGAGCAGCGCAGCGGGCGCATCATCCGGCAGGGCAACCGCAACAAAGAAGTGCATATCTACCGCTATGTCACGGAATCCACCTTCGACGCCTACCTCTGGCAGACGGTGGAAAATAAGCAGAAATTCATCTCACAGATCATGACCAGCAAATCCCCGGTGAGAAGCTGTGAGGACATTGACGAGGCGGCGCTCTCCTATGCCGAGATCAAGGCGCTGTGCGCCGGAGACGAGCGCATCCGTGAAAAAATGGACCTCGATGTGGACGTGGCGCGGCTGCGGCTGATGAAAGCCAACCACCAGAGCCAGCAGTACCGCTTGGAGGACAACATCCTGCGGCATTTTCCGGCGCAGATTGAGGAAAACAAAGGCTTCCTCTCCGGCTTTGAGGCGGATATGAAAACGCTGGAAGCCCATCCCCACCCCAATGACGGCTTTGCGGGCATGGAGGTCAAGGGCGACCTTCTTACCGATAAGGACAATGCGGGCGCTGCCATTCTGGAGGCGTTCAAGGACGCAAAGGGCTTGGAGCCCGTTCCCATTGGCAGCTATCGTGGCTTTGCCATGTCCCTGACGGTGGAAAACTTCGGCAAGAATTTCTATCTGACCCTCAAGGGCAGGATGAGCCACCGGGTAGAGCTGGGCAAGGACGCGAGGGGCAACCTTGTCCGCATCGACAACGCCCTCGCCCAGATGCCGGAGCGGTACAAAACGGTGCAGGGCAGGCTTGAAAACGTGCAGGCACAGCTTGCGACGGCAAAGGCGGAGCTGGGCAAGCCCTTCCCGCAGGAGGCAGAGCTGAAGGAAAAATCCGCGCGGCTGGCGGAGCTGAACGCGGAACTGAACATCGACGACCGGACGCCCATGGAACAGGCGGCGGAGAATGTGGTGGCAAAACGCCCCTCCGTCCTCGGCAAGCTGAAAGCGCCCAGCGTCCACGGTGCGGGCGATCGGAAAAAATCTCACGAACAGGAGGCAAGATGAGTATGAACGAAGAACTGAAAAACACCCTCATGGACAAGCTCTCGCGGGGGCAGGACAAATACCGGGACTGGCTGAAGGGCCAGCCCCCGGAGGAAATCCTCCATCACAGCTATGAATACACTGTGCGGGAGGATATTTTGATGAGCATGGAGGAGCTGACGCTCAGTGAGGCGGAAACGCGTGCGCTGCTGCTGTCCCCCTCGCCCATGGCGATCCTCTACGATAAATTCTCCGATCTGGAAACCGGCTACATGGACACGATCCGCGACAGCATCGAGGACACGGCAAGGGACGAGGCAAAAAAACTCCGGGAGCTGCCGGTCTATCCCTACCCCGCCGATCACGCGCGGGAGAATGGGGAGCTGGACGCCTACCGCGCGTCCTTCCGCGCCAATGTGAGCTGTAAGGAGGCCATTGAAGCCGCCATCCGGGACAATTACCATGACAACCGCCTTGACGCTGCGGCGGTGGGACAGGTGGCGGAGCAGTTCGGACAGGAGCGGATGCTCTACGTCCTCGCCGCCACCGTCCGTCACTTTGACTACGACGGGCGCATCTCGCGGGACAACAAGCGCTGGGCGAATACCATCCCCGTCTATGAAAACAAAGACGGCATGGATAGCGACCGCTCGGTGCAGTTTGTGGTCTGCTCCCACCCCGGCCTGACGGATTTGTTTCTCACGGGGGCGCGGCGTGAGCAGCCCCTCACAGCCGACGAGATCAAAGCGGAGGCTGCGCGGCTGCTGGGCAAGCTGCAAGAGCCTGTGCAGCCCAACAGCCCCGGCGGGACGCATTTCATGGCAGAGGTGTCCCGCGACTTCATGGAGCGCGCCGGAGCGAAGGACACGGCGGCGCTGCAAAAGCTGCTGCCCTTTTCCACCCTTGCCCTCACGACCCTCAAAGACCGCAGGGGCGTGTATGCCATGATCGGCAAGGACGAGGATCGCAGCCAGTCCCTCCGACGTCCCTCCGTCCGCTCCAAGCTGCAACAGGCGTCGGCGGAGCAGAAGCCTACCGCCGCAAAGAAGAAGGATTTGGAGCTGTGACATGGCGAAGCGGAAACGGGACATCCAGCTCAAAGTCCGTGTGACGCCGGAGGAACGGGCGATGATCGAGGCGAAGATGGCGCAGCTCGGCACAACGAACATGGGCGCATATCTTCGGAAAATGGCCATTGACGGGTATGTGGTAAAGCTCGATCTGCCGGAGCTGCGGGAGCTGGTGTCGCTGCTGCGGTATTCCTCCAACAATCTCAATCAGCTCACGCGGAGGGTGCATGAAACAGGGCGCGTTTACGCCGCGGATATGGATGATATACTCCAGAATCAGGAGCGGATCTGGCAGGCGGCAAGCGGTATCCTGTCCCGGCTTGCCGCCATCAAATAAAGGGGTATATATCCCATGCGGGGCGGCTTGCTGCGAGGTAAGCCGCCCCTGCTTTTTTTGCGGTCCGGCATCCTTGCAGGGCAAAGCGCTTTCCTATATGCTGAAAGCAGAAACAAACAAAACTGGAGGGATATTGATATGCGTTTCCTTTTGAAAATCCTCTTTGCGCCCATCCTTGCGGCGCTTGCCGTCGTCACATGGTTTTTCGTGTTCGTTGTCAGCCTGTCCAGCGGCATCCTCTGCATCCCCGCCGCCATTCTCGGCTTCTTCGGTCTGTTCATCATCTTCGTGGATTCCGTCAGCTACGGCGCGGGGCTGCTGGTGATCGCGTTTCTCATAAGCCCCTACGGACTGCCCATGCTGGCGGCATGGCTGCTGGCAAAGCTCCATGTCCTGCGCTACGCGATTCAGGACAGGATTTACGGGTAGCATCGTTTTTAGAAACGCGCAAAACATTTCGAAGAGCTATACTTTTTGCGCAATTTCAGAAACGCCATATTACGCAGCAAGCGCGGGGCGATATGCTCCGCGCTCTGCTTGTTCGTCATTGAAAAGCGCTCTGCGTTTCTAAATTTACACAAAACCATTGTGTTAGACATATTTTCGTGCTATAATAGAAACGCGAAGGAGGGATGTCGGATGAAATACTATAAGGAGCTTGCGGAGCTGGGCTGCTTTTCGCAAAAGGAGCTTGTGCAGCTTCTCGGATCGGGCAGTGCCGCAGCTTCTCTTGCGGCGGCGTATTTGAAAAAAGGGTATGTGGAACGCATCCGCCGCGACCTATATGCCACCGTCAGCATGGAAACCGGGCAGCCGATCCCCACGCGGTATCAGATCGCGTCAAAGCTGGCGGAGGACGCCTGCATCTCCCATCACAGCGCCTTTGAATTTTACGGCTATGCCAATCAGGTGTTCTATGAGGTGTACGTCGCCACGGAAAGCCGCTTCCGCAGCTTTGAATATGACGGCGTGAGCTACCGCCGCGTCGCTCCACATGGGACGGCGCAGGCGAAACTTATAAATGGTACGCGGGTGGTCAGCGTGGAGCAGGCGGTCATAGACAGCATCCGCGACTTTGAAAAGATCGCCGGTCTGGAGGAAACGCTGCGCTGTATCCGGCTCATACCCTCCCTTGACCCGGAGCGGCTGCTCTCCGCGCTCGCCGTGAACGGCAACGGCTTTCTGTATCAGAAAACCGGCTATATCCTCGAAGCGCTGAATGATGGGCTGCATCTGCCGGACAGCTTTTTCGATGAGTGCCGGCGGCACATCTCCGGCAGCAAAAAGTATCTCATGCGGGAACGCTGGCAGGATAAGCTCAACGAGAAGTGGAAGCTGTTTACGCCTGCAAAGCTGACGGATTTACTGGACAAGGGGGTAACATATCATGACGCAGTTTGACCGCATTACGCTGGGGCGGCAGGCCAAAGAGCTGGGCTTTGTGCGCGATACCTTTGAAAAGGTCTGCCGCCTTGCGGACATACTTACCTTTCTGGAAAGCGACGCTCTGCTGTCCAAAACGCTCGCGCTGAAGGGCGGCACCGCCATCAATCTCACCATCTTCGATCTGCCGCGTCTGTCCGTGGACATTGACCTTGACTATTCCGAGAACGTGCCGCGTGAGGAAATGCTGGCGCAGAGGGAAATCATCACGGAGCGCATCCGCAAATACATGGCGGCAGCCGGGTACAGACCGAGCCTGAAAAGCAAAACATATCACGCGCTGGATTCCTTTGTGTTTGAGTATGTCAATGCGGGCGGCATGAAGGATAATCTGAAAATTGAGATCAACTATATGCTCCGCACCCATGTTCTGCCGACCACGCGGAGAGCTGTCAGGCTGCCGTGGAACAACGGCGAGCTTACCGTTCTCAGCGTTGCCCCGATTGAGATATTCGCCTCCAAGATTGTTGCGCTCATCAACCGGACGGCGGCAAGGGATTTGTACGACATCAGCAATCTGGTCAAGTTCGGATTGTTCGATGAATCGGAGGAACCCCTGCTGCGCAAGTGTGTGATGCTGTACGCCGCCATCGCGGCGGATACCGTGCCGGAGCGGTTTGATTTGAGCGGCATCGGCAAGCTCCAGCCCCACAAAATTAAGACGGACCTACTGCCGGTGCTGCGGCATGGCGAATACTTTGATCTGGCGGCGGCGCGGGAAGAAACCACGCGCTATCTGACCGATCTGCTGCGCCCGGAGAAAGACGAACTTTTATTCTGGCAGGCATTTGCGGAAAAGAAGTATAGACCGGAGCTGCTCTTTGCAGGCGAAGCGGAAATCCTCTCACGCATCTCCGCGCATCCGATGGCGCTGTGGAAATGTGAGCGCAGCCTCGGCACAAAGAGAAGCGAGCCGGAGCGCTGAGGAATGGAGGCAGGACATGACTGACCGCGAACTGACCGGCAAGGTACATTCCGCCGTGTATCATCAATGTCAGCGCCGGGGCTATGCCGCGCCGGTGGATGTGCTGATGGAGATCGACGTACTGCCGAAGGAGAAATACGAGGACTGGCGGCGCGGGCGCATTGATTATCTGGAGCGCGTCTGCACCGTCAACCTCCGCAAGCTCTCTTTCATCATGCGCGAGATACGGGCATACGCGCAGAAAAGCGGCCTCAAGCCCTCTGTAACCGTATATAAGCAATGGGCGGTCAAGAAGAAATCCGGGCAAGGGCATAAGCCGGTGATCCGGCTGCGCTTCAGCAAGAGCGGTGACCCCGACATCGAGCGGCGGTACTCCACCCACTTCGTCGATACGAAGAAAATCGCGGAGCTGAAAGCGCAGCGCATAACGGAAGCCGCAACCAACGCGGCAGAGAGCGCCGCAGAAAACTGAATCATTCCATGAAAGCGAGCTGCATCGGACGGGCATCTGATGCAGCTCAATTATTATGCCGGAAAGGAGGCCGCGCCCATGGCAACGACCCGTATTATCTCCATGCACGTCAGTCACGGCAAGACGATTGCCGACTGCCTGACTGACCGCATCGACTATTCCAAGAATCCAGATAAGACGCAGGGCGGCGAGCTGATCTCCGCCTACGAATGCGATCCCAAAACCGCCGACGCGGAGTTTCTTTACTCCAAGCGGCAGTACCAGACCGTCACAGGGCGGGAGCAGCGGCACGACGTGATCGCCTATCAGGTGCGCCAGTCCTTTAAGCCCGGAGAGATCACGCCGGAGGAAGCAAACCGCGTAGGCTATGAATTTGCCGAGCGGTTTCTGAAAGGCAGACACGCCTTTTTCGTCGCCACGCACACCGACAAAAAGCACATCCATAATCACATCATCTGGAACTCCACCACGCTGGACTGCAAGCACAAGTTCCGCGATTTTCTCGGCTCCGGCAGGGCCGTCGCAAGGCTCAGCGACGCCATCTGCACCGAGCACCGGCTGTCTGTCATCGCAGCGCCCAAGCGCGGGAAAAATCACTACGGTAAGTGGCTGGGAAACAAGGCGAAGCCCTCCCACCGGGAACTGCTCTGCGGCCTCATTGACGCGGCGCTTTTGCAGAAGCCGGACAGCTTTGACACGCTTTTGAAGCTACTGCGCGACAGCGGATGTGAGGTCAGGCGGCGCGGGAATACGCTGTCCCTGCGCCATCCCGATAAAAAGGGCTTTGTCCGTCTTTCTTCCATAGACGGCTATACAGAGGACGATCTGCGCGCCGTTCTTGCCGGGAAAAAGGAGCATACGCCGCGCAAAAAGCGCAGTCAGACCGCGCAGAGAAAGAGCACGCTGCTCATCGACATCGAGGCGAAGCTGCAAGCGGGAAAGGGCGGCGGTTACGAGCGTTGGGCAAAGGTGTTCAACGTCAAGCAGATGGCGCAGACCTACAATTATCTCCGGGAGCATGGACTGCTGGACTACGGGGAGCTGGAGGAAAAAGCCTCTACTGCAACGGAACAGTTCCACGCGCTGTCCGCGCAGATCAAGGCGGCGGAGGGGCGCATGGCGGAGATCGCCGTGCTGAAAACCCACATCGCCAACTACGCCAAGACCCGCGACGTTTACGCGGGCTACCGCAAGGCCGGTTACTCGAAAAAGTATCTCGCGGAGCATGAGAGCGACATCCTTCTGCACAAGGCGGCGAAGAACGCCTTTGACGAGCTGGGCGTGAAAAAGCTCCCCACCGTCAAGTGCTTGCAGGAGGAATATGCCAAGCTGCTTGCCGAAAAAAAGGCGGCGTATGCCGAATACCGGCGTTCGCGCGATGAGATGCGCGAGCTGCTGCTCCACAAGCAGAACGTGGATCGTATGCTGGGCAAAAACGAGCGCGAGGAGGAGAAGAAAAAGGAGCATGACCGCCAGTAACGGCCATGCTCCTAAAGCGTTTCGGAGAAACGCGCAGCCACACATTTATGTGTGTTCAAAGGGTTTCAGGGGCGCTGCCCCTGACAAGCAGAGGGCAGTTTTCGCGGCGGCGGAAATTGCCCGAAAAGCAAAGTGGGTACCTCTTTGCCCTGCTTGCCAAAACTGCGTTTATGAAAAAGTCTATTATAAATTGTTGCTACTTGCAAATCCTTTGTTTTGTGGAAATAGAAAAATTTTTGTTATTTTTATTATAAAAATAAAAGGATTTGCTAAATCGTAATATGACAAGGGAGTGTGATTGCGTG
>ERZ791571.574-NODE-574-length-25499-cov-3.591023_pt1 | contig 25499 bp, 25 predicted proteins | sample MGYA00509972_ERZ791571 | MGnify/ENA primary metagenome ERZ791571 (study PRJEB30046, sample SAMN00791936) | human gut metagenome | study: EMG produced TPA metagenomics assembly of the A metagenome-wide association study of gut microbiota in type 2... | reverse complement strand
CTGCGGCGGCGGTGCTCTCAATCGCAGTGAACCATTGCAAACATTCCTGTAATCAGCGTTGCCGCCGCAATTTCGATGGCCGTCGGCGGGATCCGGAGCATTTAGAGATTAGTTTAGCGTTGTCTGCCATACAACGATTTACCTCCGGTTCCCGGAACAAAACGACCCTCCGCCGGAGCCAATCGGAACAGCGGCAGAAAAACCGGCGTGTCTGTTTACGAACGCCGCACATCGGTCATCGGACGGGTTTGCACGATACGGAATTCCGAAACCGAGGACGGAACAAGAACTTATCTTGTGGCATGGATCATGCGGCGGTACTCCGTGGGAGACATGCCCGTTTTCAGGCGGAAAAAGCGGCTCAGCGAAGACTGGTTGGCGAAGCCGGCCCGTCGTGCCACGGCCTTTATGTCGAGCCTCGCGTCCCAGAGCAGGGTTTTGATCTCGATAACGACGTAGTCCGCAATCATTTCATGGGCGGACTGGCCGTTTACTTCCTGAATGACTTTGGTCAGATATACGGGCGAAATGCATAACTTATCGGCATAGAAAGCGACCTCCCTGCGCGTTTTGTGGTGTTCGCTGACCAGCATGGCGAACCGCATGGCGATATTCTCCTTGTTGGTATTCACGAAAGGGCGCTTCTTGGCGCTCGTCTTCTGCTGGAAAAGGACGTAGAAATCCCAGTAATAAATCCGCAGCAGATGCAGAATGGTCTCCCGCAGGAAAAGGGGATCGTTGTTGCTGCCCCTGAGATCAATCGCCCGGCAAAACCCCAGAAACCGGTTTCGGTCCACATCGTTCACGCTGTACAGGAAGTTCTTCCGCATATAGAAGAAAAAATCCGGGGTTATTTTCCCCAACCCGCTCATGATGTCGAGGAACATCCCCTTGTCTACTTTGAAAAAGGTCATCGAGAAATCGTCGCTGACCTCGCGGATCGACACCAGCTGCAACGGCAGAATCGTCACGATATCGTTTTCGGAAATCGGACTGCGCACCGAAAAAACCTCTATCACAGCGGTACCTCCCGTGCAAATACCGCAGAAACCCTCCTCCTGATAGGCCTCGTGTTCGCTTATCGGCAGAGACGAAATATCGGTATATATTTGGAATTTGGGATGCATGCTGATTTTTATTGCATTAAATATACGACATTCGCCTTCCCCGCATCTCCTTAATGCAAAAATTGAACTCGAATGGCAAACTTAAGTATCAAAACTCAAAATCGCACCGGAGAGACGGCATAACGCGAAAGCGCATATCATGCTCCGCCGCAGGAAATTTCCCGAACGGGCAAAATCACGCTCCTTCTCAAAAAGCGGCACCGCCTGAACAAATCTGCGAAAAGCAAACCGCCGCAGAAGGGCATGGCAAAAAAGAAAAGGCGCCAAAACCTTGACAATCAAAGTTTTGACACCTTAATCAGTACCCGGAGCCGATACACAACCTATATAATACTATCCAAGCAAAAGAATATAAAATACTTATTATTAGTATTTTATAAATATTTACAACTCTACCATTTGCGCTTATTTTGAGGCTTTTTTGTTATTTTTTACACCTTTATTACACCCTGAATTAAAAAATAAATATATATCTTTGCATCATAAGATCAGCAAGATACAAAACTACTAATTCCGGGATTATGGCAAAACTGCAAGCAAAAACCAAAGAAAATCCAAAATTGATGCAAAAAACGCTGGCCGACGGTCGGCAAAGTTTGTATCTGGAGTACTATATGGGTTACAACAAGGTGATCGACGAGGTGACGGGTAAAGAGCATATCAAGCACATCCGCTCGAAAGAATACTTGGGGCTTTACCTGCTGCCCAATCCCCGCACACCGGAAGAACGCCAAAAGAACAAGGAAACGTTAGCCCTCGCCGCAGAAATTCGCATCGACAAGGAAAAGGTGTTGGTTGCCCGTCGGTACGACAAGGCCGCACCTGTGAAGCAGAAAATCAATTTTCTGGAGTTCTTCGATGCCTATGTAAAGAACTACAAGAAAAAAGACATTCGGATGATGGAGGGTTGCCTGCGACGGTTCCGGGGATTTCTTGCGGAATCCTATCCGAGCATGCAGACTAATATCAAGCCAGATCAGATGACCAAGGAGATGATGATCAAATTCGTAGACTATCTGCAACAGCACTCTTTCGGCGAGGGCGCAAGGGGATTTTTCCAACGCTTCAAAAAGGTTATCAAATATGCCATAGACCAAGATATAATCTTAAAGAATCCCTGCACAGGCGTTCCCTGTGTTGTTGATGATACAGCATTAAGAAAAGACGTGTTAAGCCTTGAAGAAATCGCACAACTCGCAAATACCCCGTACCAGAATACCGACATCCGCCGGGCGTTCCTATTCTGCCTGTACGCCGGATTGAGGTATTGCGATGTGGTCGATCTGAAATACAGCAACGTCGATTATGCCAACAAGACGATCCGGTTTGACCAAAACAAAACCACCGGGCACTCGACACACTCGATTGTTACAATCCCATTAAGCAATACGCTATTAAAGTTGATCGGCGAACGCCCGGAGAAAGACGGCCCCATCTTCACACTGCCGAGCCACACCGGATGCCTGAAAGCCCTGCGGATATGGGTTGCCCGTGCAGGAATTGAAAAGCACATCACATGGCACTGCGCCCGCCACAGCTTTGCCGTGAACCTGCTCGGCGAGTGTCACACCGATATTAAGACTGTCGCGTCCCTGCTTGGCCACAGCGGATTAAAGCACACGGAGAAATACACCCGTGCCGTCGATTCGCTCAAAGAAAAGGCGGTTAATGCCTTGCCGGAGTTGACAATTTAAGTTTTTAATTTATATTTGCGATAAAATCAATAAGTTATGGGGAATATACAGGACATCATAAGAATCTTTTCAGCTAATATCCTATTGGCTGCAAAAGAAGATTTATCCGTCAAAATATTAGCAGAGACGCTTATTATTAACGGATTAGGTGGACATCAACCAATTAAAGAAATGACAATAAACAATGCAGTTGATTATCTTGCTCATCATCATAAACAACAAATTGATTGTCGAAAAAATTTGTCGGACATAGAAAAAGAAGCGGAAAAAAGAGCAATAGATACCCAAAGTGAATTCTTAAAACAGGGAATCAAAGAAACATTTAAAGCACAGGCCCTGCTTCTTTGACATGAATATCAATTTTCTTGCTTCACTCAACAATAGGCAGTTAACGGCCTTGACCGAGCTGTTCAACGGCCAACGTGTATTCCAGCCAGAAGTCGATACAAATACGGTCGCCGCCTTGTTCATGTGCAGGCTCAAAGAACCGTTGGTCGTTTGCAATGCCCGCACCCTTTGTTACATTTTCCACATCTTGGGCGAAGAGCAGTTAATTACTCCTATTTGGCAAGCCGTAGCAGCAAAGAATAAGTGCTTCGTATCGCTCAACGGCAAGCCCATAAGCCGCAACACGCTCTCAAGTGCAAATTATTGCGCAGTCAATTCCGACTCTCCCTACAGAGCCTACCTTATCAAAAGCTACATCGGCATCCTAAAAAACACCAAATAACCCTTACAACATTCCGCAAGGACACTTTGCCCAGCCAAGAATGAGCGAGAGTGAGCGAATGAGAACAATCCGCCCCAATCACCCTTATATTTGCCGCTGATAATTTATTCCATGTCTAACTAAAAAACTATCTATGGAACATGAGATCAGTATGGAGCAGCGGCTGAACCGCATCGAGCAGTTGCTCGCAGGGCAGAAAAATGTCCTCACTTTCGACGAGACTTGCACTTACACCGGGATTTCCCGGACGTACATGTACAAGCTGACCTGCGGGAGCCGTATCCCGCATTACAAACCCAACGGCAAAAACATCTATTTCGACCGGGCGGAGTTGGAGCGCTGACTGCTCCAAAACCGAATCAAGCCCGCCGCGGAGATCGAGCAGGACGCAGCCAATTATGTGGTAAATTCCAAGACCTAAAGACGGGATCAGCAACTATCGCCGACCTCGCCCTACGAGATTATGCGGGTCTCTTCGGGCGAAGGTCGGCGAATCTTTCCAACGGCCCACGCTCCCCATCAAGCAACAATAAAGTAGGGTGGCAAGTTTGTGTTTTCGTAAACGAAAACGGGGCTTGCTCCCGCTGGTCGGCGCGTCATCCCGTTGGTCTAATCATTAAAATTCCAAGTATGAAAAGAACCTTTAACAAGGGCGGTCGCCCGGTGTTGGAAGCCGCCCAAAGACAGAAATACATCGTCAGCGCAAGGCTCGACAGCGAACACTATTTCCGGCTGAAGAAGTTAGCCCGCACATCGGGCTGCCGTCCGTCCGAGATCATCCGCCAGCTTATCGGGCGCGGGTGAGTGCGTGAGCGGATGCATCCGGAACATCTGGATTATATGGTGCAGTTGAAAGGCATTGCCCGCAACCTGAATCAACTCACCCGCTCGGCCAATGCCGGCGGGTTTGCGGCAGAGATTGCGCCCCATGCGACGATCATCACCGAGATCGAGGACTTTCTAAAACAGGTGCGCCATGATCGGTAAGATTATCGCCGGATCGTCTTTCGGTGCGACGGTCGGCTATGTAATGAAAGAGCAGTCGCGGATATTGGGTTTTGAGGGTATTGAGCCGCCGAGCGTGTCGGACATGGTGCGGGATTTCAAAGACCAGACGCTATTGAATCCCCGGATCAAAAACGCAGTCGGACATATATCGTTATCCTTCTCTCCGAGAGATGCCGACCGACTGACCGACCCAGTTATGGCGCAAATTGCACGGGAGTATATGGAGCGCATGGGGATTCGAAACACGCAGTTTTTGATTGTCCGGCACACGGATCAAGCGCATCCCCATTGTCATATCGTCTATAACCGGGTCGGAAACGACGGGCAGACCATATCGGACAGGAATATCAAAATCCGGAACGGAAAAGTTTGCAAGGAGCTTACAGCCAAGTACGGTTTATACTATCCGAAAGGCAAAGAGCAGGTGCGGCGCGAACGGTTGCGCGAGCCGGACAAGACCAAGTACGCCATTTACGACGCTATCCGGGGTTGTCTGCCCGGCTGCAAGTCGTGGGGCGATCTGGAGAAACGATTGCAGGAACGAGGTATTACGACCACATTCAAGTATTGCGGCAATACCGACCGCAGGCAGGGCGTATTGTTTGGTATGAGCGGCTACACCTTTTCCGGCTCGAAGATCGACCGAGCTTTCAGCTTCTCCAAGTTAGGCCGTCATTTCTCGCAGGCGCAGCGGATTGTTACTCCCATCGCACAGCCCCGCCATTCGGCGCAGGCGGTCGGGAATTTATCGGCAGCAGTTAGCCATTACCGTTCGGCGTTCGCCGGGTTGTTCGGCAGTCGCGGTAATTCGGGAGAATCCGTCGATTTGGGCGGCTTCGGTGTGGCGGGCGGTGTAACTTTACCGCCGGGCGGGTGTTGCAGCTCAATCACCCCAGAACAAATGCAGCGACACATCGGAGAATCCCACGAAGAACACATAGCACGAATTACGGCCCTGATCCGGCAGGCGACCGAAGCAATGCTGGTCGAGCAGGCCGAGCGCAGCCGCAGAATCCGGGAACAGCAAACCAAGAAACGTCAAATTAAAATACATCATTAAATTATGGCAGAGGAAAAAACCGTCGCATTGGATTGCGACCAGTACGAAGATTTCAAGGAAGAGTTTATCAAGGCTTTCAAGGCCGAGATTGCAAAGCTACAGGGTGGCGGCGATAATACAGCCCTGATGCAGCGGATCGACGAAATAGCCCGTGTGCAGAATCTTTCGGCGGAGCAGATCACCAATTTTATCAACCGCATCGGGCAAATCGAGATTAAACCCGTGGTCGAGGTACAGCCGCCCGATATGACGGACGTAAACAGGGCTTTCGGAAAGATCAACGTCAGCACGGAGATACTCGCCGAAGCGATGAAACGGATAAATGCCGAGGTAAAGGGTGCATTAAGCGACGAGAAGATCAAAAAGGCAGTGCAGCTGTTCGTAAGCCGCGAGGTGGAGAAATACAAGGAGATGTTAGACGGTCATTGGTCACGTATAAACAATACGTTAGATCATTTGCTACATCGGATTCCCTACAATTACGACATCAACAAACGGTTAGTTCGGGCGTGTGTATGACTGGCTCTGACTGCCGGGCTATCCGTTGTGGGAAATATATGGCAGGCCGTGAACAATCGGCAATACCGCAAGAATGATTGGAAATACCGATATATGCAGGCTGTCTGGCACGGAGAAATGCAACTCATTACCGACCTCGACCGGGTGTTCGATCAAGGCGAGAACGAGAATATCGACATTATAAAGCAAGAGGTCAGGCAGTACGAAAAAGAGATCAAGGAACGCGGCGCAGCAATTGTAAACCGAGAGCGGACGAAGGCCGAAAAAGAGAAAACAAAGGCCAAGAAAAAGTAGGATGACAGAAAAGGGGGCTTGCGAGATCGTTGATAATCTCGCAAGCCCCCTTTTCGTTCGGATGATTAACCGCTTATTGCCGTTCGCTCAATTCTTTATAAAGTTCCAGCCGCAAACCGCACAGGTTTTCGATAATCCCGCCTGCTTTACGCACGCGCTCCATATGTATATCCAACTTTTGCGGTGCGATGTCGAACCGGATGCCGTATGGAGACTTTTGCAGGAAACTCTTCAGACGCGGCAGTGTGAAGATGTTTTCGATATGGTTGTCGTCGAAAGCAAGCATCAGCTTCGTGGAAAGCGTCCGCATCCGATCGTGCATGATAACCGGATCATGGCTGTCGAACTCCAGACCATGATAAACGTAGTAAAGCGTGTGATAGAAATAGACCATTGCCTGCGCCGAGAACTGCGCGGCCAGACGCATATTACGGCTCTCGCTGAAAGCGTCCTGCGCCTGTTCAAGCAGTTCATTGCCCTGCGTGCGGAACGTGTCGAAATGGAATTTAGCGTCGGCATACGCCTTGGCGAAGTCGATCGGGTGCTTCGGACGCTGAAAATGGTAACTGTCGCTACAATACAGCAACTCGCCTTCGGCATGGGCAAAGAAGAGGAACGGCGTTGAGTTCGATTCGACATAGCTCAACGTCATGATGTAAAGATTGATGTAGGTAATCTTCCGGCAGCTGTACGGCACTTTGTAGCGCAGGATGCGTTTGGTCTGCATCCAATCGTATTCCGGGGTTTCACGCACCACGACAAGCAGGTCGTAAGCCATGGCGTCGCTGTGCGGCGTGCCGCCGACCAGTTTACCGAAAAGCAGGATATATTCGGGATCGAAATAGCCGTCCGTCAGGCATTGGACGATTCGGGCAGCTTCGGCAGGGTCGTAAAATCGTTCGGCGGGCTGTTCGAGTTCGAGGGCTAAGCGTTGTGCAGGATTTTCCTGCACGGGATTTTGATTCGTTTCCATTTGATTGATTGTTAGAAATTTGACATAGTAAGGGCTGTCCTCATCGCAGCATTTCGGCAATAAAGAGAATAACAATTTGGTTAGCAATTATTTGCTAATCGGGCGGGTGGAAATGGAAATGAATCGGGAGGTTGCACGGCGGGAACCGCCTGCGGCTGGCCTTGCGGCGTGTCTGCGTCGGAACGCGGACGATGGATTGTGTTCGCATAAATAAAAAGGATGCACAGCTGCGAACACAATCCATCCCTCTTGCGAGTTCAAAACCGGTGTCGTTCGCGGGATTACTCCCCAACGACTCTGTGCATACTTTTAGTAGTAGCGTTCCGATTTTGAAAGCCATTGCAAGAAAGTTTATTATGAATTATGTTCGCAGGGGCAAAGATAGTAATTATTCTATAATCGGGCATATTTCCACTCTCAAATTTACAACCAATAGTTGCAATATAATATTATAAATATCACTGCAAATTAGTCATTTTCAAAGAGTTTTACTATATTTGAGAAAATGGCACAACCTAAAACAACCTAAAATATTGGTTCACAACACTATGGATAGCAGTCTCATATCTATTCATTACAGTCTTATAGACGATGACGTCCATAAAATGGATGCTCTTTCCCGCAATGAGTGTGAAAAACAATTCTTACAAGCTATAAATTGTCTGCAAAAGTATTTAGGTTGCAAAATTTCCATCGACGTACAAGTCAAAAAAGAAGGTGGGGTAATTGACACATATCAAGTTATATGTGCAGAAATACTGACCAACCCAAGTGTTACATTTGCCTTTGGTGCTGTATTTAATGCCTTTATTAATAATTTCTTTAGACCTAATATTCATTCATCTGAAGAAACTAAAAATAATCTTGAGAATATTGAGAAAACAAAACAATTAATCGAATCCGGAGTAATTACCTCTGAAAATTTTGAAAGTATTTTTGCAAATGATAGATATATAAAGAAACGCAAATCCATTTTTTTCAAAGAGGCGAAAAAAATTCCAGACATCAAACAGATTGCAGCAGAATCACCTCAACTACAAGCACCTATTACTATTCCTGTTTCCAACTTTAGCGATTACGTTATAACAGATATAGCAGACACCACTACCGAGATAGAAGAGGCACGAATCTATATTATTGCCCCTATATTAGATAAAGGAAGAAAAGATTTATGGAAAGGTATATATAAAGGGGAATCTGTCTTATTTCGTATGTTAGACCATAATTTCAGGAACCAAGTTGCAGAAGGTGTATTCACTTTCAGAAACGGGACTTACATCGAATGTAATTTAGAAATAACAAAGATTGAAGATGATGAAAAGGTAGATGTTAAGTACTGTGTTATGAAAGTGTCGAAAATTGGAGATGATGATAACCCGAAAGATGTATTAGTTCCACTGAAGAAAAGGCGAAAAAATAAATCCAGTTATAATGAACAAAAGTTATTCTAATTTATTCAAGCCTAAATATCTTATATCATGAATAAGATCATTCAGTTAAATATAGATTTTGCCGTAATAGACGAAGAATATACGTTCAGGAATGGGTTGAAATTACCCATCTTCAAAATATCATCATATCACACTCTTGTCCAATTTATTGGATACGCAAAGTATCTCAATCGTTCAACGGGGAATGTTTATTTGCGGGGACAGCATAAAATGTATGACACTTTAATTCCAGCAATATTTAGGAATTGCTCTTCCCGTAACGGTGGGGTTTGTAATAGGAACACTCGTATTAGCGAAATTGTCAGAGAGTGTACAAATAGAATGGATCTTATTCGGGATTTAGATGAACTGGTAAGAGAGCCTATATTACAACATTATGGCATAGGGACAAGATGGATTGACTTGGTCGATAATTTATGGATTGCAATCTGGTTTGGGATACATGATTGGCATACCAGAATACTCGAGAGAGAATACAGAAATGTCATTCCTCGTCAAGGAGGGCCAAATGAATATATGTATTTGCTACTTATTTGTTCTGATGGAATCAATGAAGATAAAAACGTTCCCGGACTATACAAAGGAGATTGCACATATACTGTCGACTTAAGGAAGGCGGCCCCCTCAACATTTTTAAGACCCCACGCCCAACACGCTCTTCTAATGCGCTCTAAACATTTACAAACCACAGAACATTTAGATTTAGCAGATCGTATTGTCGGCATCGCCAAACTCAAAGTTGATGATTGCATAAGTTGGATAGGCACGAACGGATTAACCTCTGCAAGAAATTTATTTCCACCTGTAAATGTTGATAATGGCTATGGTGTGCTTATAGAAAAAGCCCCACATAGAAAAAATTTCATAAAAGAATATGGATCTATTTACTCAATAACATATTGAGAAATCAATAAAGATTTGTCAATTTTTACACCTTATTTACACCCTATCAAAAGTAAAACGCCACTTAATCAACTGATTAAGCGACGTTTTTTGTACCCGGAGCCGCATTTGAATATATTAAATTCTATTAAACTTAAATAGAGGCAAGAATGAATAAATTTATATTTATTTTATTTATTATCAATAATATATAAATATTCAATCATTTTACCAGATAAATTCAGATTGAACATATTTTAGCAGATGTGGGGAAAATGTGGGGAATTTTTCGTATTTTTGCTCTGTCAATCCGGAATCTGGGTACTATGAAAATAACTCTCATCATCAAAAAGAGCGTAAAACGCTATGATACAGAATCGAAGGCGACCATTTACGCACGTCTGCGGGATGGCAGACAGGTAGATATGGTCGCACCGACCCGGCTCACCATCAATCCCAATCTTTGGGATGACAAGGCCGAACAGGTCAAAAGCAAAATCGTTTGCGACGACGAAATGCGTTCCTATTACAACGATGAAGCCCGCAAACTCAAGTCCTACCTCGAAAAAGCCTATCAATCCCGACAGGTGGCAGAGCCGCAGAAAGAGTGGCTGAAAGAGGCTTTGGAACAATATTACAATCCGCAAAAGTACAATGTCGAAACAGCCACGGAAGAAACGGCCAAGCCGACATTGATCGCATTGTTCGACGAGTTTCTCAAAAAACACCGACTTTCCGATGTCCGCAAAAAGAATTACCGGGTCATCAAACGAGGATTACAGCGGTATGAACTTTATATCCGGACAACCAAGAGGGGGCAAAAAGCATTCGTATTGGACATAGACCATGTAACGGCCGACACCTTGCGGGATATTTGGGAATTTTTGGAAAATGAATACCGCTACTGCGCTCTTTACCCGGAAATCTACGAAGCTATACCCGAAGCACGCACGCCGCAACCCAGAGGGAAGAATACTTTATTGGATTGTTTCTCGCGCATCCGGACTTTCTTCTACTGGTGCAACAGCAACAAAAAGACCCGTAACCGACCGTTCGACGATTTCCCGTTGGAGGAATGCACATACGGAACGCCTTATTATATCACGGTGGAGGAGTTGCACAAGATTTACGGCACGAACCTGAAGCGGCATCCGCAACTGGCCGTTCAGCGCGACATTTTCGTTTTTCAATGTCTGATCGGCTGCCGGGTGGGCGATCTGCTGAAAATGACGAAATCGAATCTGATCGACGGAGCCATCGAGTACATACCGCGCAAGACCAAGGAAGGGCGACCGCTGACCGTGCGGGTTCCGCTGAATCAGACTGCCAAAGAGATCGCAGCCCGTTACAAAAGTCTGGATGGCGACAAGCTGCTGCCCTTCATCTCCGAGCAGAAATACAATATGGCGATCAAGCGGATTTTCAAAGCCGCCGGATTGAAACGGCTGGTTACGGTCATAAACCCCACCACCCGCGAAGAAGAAAAAAGGGTACTTTACGAGATCGCCTCGTCGCATCTGGCCCGCCGGACATTCGTCGGAAATCTGTATAAGCAGGTCAAAGACCCCAATTTGGTCGGAGCTTTGAGCGGACATAAGGAAGGCAGCAAGGCTTTCGCGCGTTATCGCACCATCGACGATGAAATGAAGCAACAGTTGGTCGATTTGCTGAAATAATATATTGCTTTTTAGAATTTACTGAAAAGAATCCATATTTTTGTCCTAACAAATTGAGAGCCGCATTATGTTAACACAGAAACAACTGGTACAAATACTTGGCAATCCGGAAAGCTACAACATCGAGATAACGACCTCGACAACCAATATGGACAAATTTTGCCAGGCGATTTGTGCTTTTTCCAATGATTTACCCGGCGATGACAAAAGCGGCTATCTGATTATAGGAGCCGAAGACAACGGGAAGTTATCCGGCCTGCGTGTCGATGATGGTCTACTACTCAAAATGACCAATATCCGCACCGACGGCAATATTCTCCCGCAACCGGTAATGACTGTCGAGCGCTTTGTTTTGGAAGGTGGCGATTTACTCGTGGTCGAGGTCAAACCGTCCGAATTTCCTCCGGTCAGATACCGGGGACGTATTTGGGTACGGATAGGTCCGCGCAAAAGCATCGCATCGGAAGCCGAAGAAAAAATATTGATGGAGCGAAGAATCTCTAATATTCGAACGTTCGATGCCATGCCGTGTATCGGAACGACGCTTGCCGACATTGATATAAACCTTGTTCGGTCAGAATTTTTACCAAAAGCCGTAGCCAGTGAAATTCTTGCAGACGATAAGCGCCCTCTTGAAGAACAGTTGGCATCACTCGGATTTTTCGACTTGCGATATAACTGTCCGACGAACGGATGCATTATTCTGTTCGGGGGAAATCCGGGGCGCTATTTTCCGGGAGCTTATGTCCAATATGTCCGTTTCAAAGGTGTGGATCGTGCAGGGGAAATCATCAATGAACACAAGTTCGGGAATAACCTTTGCCATGACCTCATTAAAATAGACGCATTCGTCGAAACGAGTGTGTCGCAAAAACGCCCGATTCCGATTAGTGTTCTCCGGGAAGAAACCGTTGCGAATTACCCATACTGGGCAACGCGGGAACTTCTGATGAATGCGATCATGCACCGGGATTATGAAACGAATGCCCCGATACAATTCTATGAATACGATGATCGTATTGAAATACAAAATCCCGGCGGTTTATATGGAAAAGTCAGTCCGGAGAATTTTCCGAATGTAAGCGATTACCGCAATCCGTTCATTGCCGAAGCGATGAAAATTCTCGGTTATGTCAATCGTTTCAGCCGAGGTGTTTATAGGGTTCAAAAAGAGCTGACGGAAAACGGCAATGAAAAAGCCGAATTCGACTTTTCATTTGTCACGGCATTTCGGGTAATTGAAAAAGCATCGAAACGATATTACGATGCAGGCTTCGGTGCTGAGAGAAACCCACAAGAAACCCACAAGAAACCCACAAGAAACCCACAAGAAACACCCCAAAATATTCGGGAAAGGATCATCTACGAAATCCAAAAGAATCCGGCAATCTCCGGCAGGGAATTGGAAGCGTTATTAGGACGTACCTCGAATAGCATTAAGCATTATCTACTGCAAATGAACAAAGAGGGGATTATCAGTCATGAAGGGCCGACAAAAGGCGGCAGATGGGTTGTCTTAAAAAAGTAGTACAATACTATGGGCCAGCAGGAATACGAGGCTTTCAAAGCGAAGTTGCGGGAATGGATGAACACCCACCCCGACGAATACGCCGCATTCGAAGAGGCGATGAACGCCCGTGACTATGCAGGGTGCCAGTCGGTCATATTCCAAGCCATGTCCCTTATCCCCCGGTACCGGCGCCTCATGTCCGACAAAGCCAATGAAGGACTGTTCGAGCATGTCGATGAGATCGAACAGGCGGCCCGACAACACGACCTTGCCGGCAAGATCATCCGGGAGTGCGAACAGCCCGGCAAGGATTCGACCCTTCCGGCGATGCTTTGCTGGCTCTACTTCGGCAAGAGTTTCGAACGGATGGTGGAGCGTTGTGAAGAGCTGCGGCGCTCGCCCGATCTGGGATTCTTGCAGAAGATGACCATGAGTGCCACGATCAAACTGCTGATTTCACGGTCCATCAAATTAGAACTGCGCACCAAGCAGGACTGGAATGCCCACCGCGAAGCAATGCGTCTGGCCGAAAGCGATCGGGTGCTGGAATGGGCTGCGGGCACTCTTCCGGCCGAAGACTCCGACGAAAAGAGAAAACCCGGTCGGCCGAGTACGACCAAATCGTTGGTGGAAATGTTTTCTCCGGTCGTCGCACATCCCGACGAGTTGCGGCAAAAGATCGGCGAATACCTCACGAAGAAACACACCCAGACCGACATCGCACGGCTGAAGATCGCACTCGATGAATTGCGCTATCTGGTAGTTCCCATCAACATCAAACCGTTCCGCGATGCCCTGCAAGCAGAATACGGCTCTGACATCCGCATCGTCCACGAGCGGGGCATACAGGAAGCATACAGCCGTCTGACAGAACCATTGCTTATCGGACCAAGTATCGGCAGTCGGGGCAGCGAAGCCCTCATCATCCGGGAAATAAAAGATTTTCTATCGGAATAAGGCTCGTTAAATTCGTCTTAATACAACGCGAATTAAACGCTTAAATATCGCTCAATCACAACATTATATTTGCGCCGTCGCTCGGATTTCCGGGCGGCGGCGTTGCTTTCCCGTCCGCCGGAAGGCTACGCCTCACAACGGGCGGAAAGCAATGTATGAAAGATTTATTATCCATCCTCCGGGATGCTCCGGGCAGCATCCGGCTGGAGGTAAGCGGCGAGGATCTGTTGGCTTTCTCCAAAAGCCTTATCGACCGCGCCAAAGAAGAGCTGGCAGCACAAGTCGCCGAAGCCCGCAAGGAACGTTACCTGACCAAAGAACAGGTCAAAGAGCTATGCGGCGTTTGCGATGCGACGCTCTGGCATTGGAACCGCAAAGGATATCTGAAAGCCGTTAAGGTCGGGAACAAGGTTCGCTACCGCACCTCGGACATTCAACGGATTCTCGGCGAACACGATGGCAAATAAGGTGTCAGACAGCGTTGCAGTCCCCGGCAAGCAGTCCCGGAACGAGCGTATCGAGGGGTTTCTGCGGGAGCATTACGCCTTTCGCTACAACACGGTCAAAAGCCGTGCGGAGTTCCGCAGCAGCGACGGCGAGTTCCTCCCCGTGACCAAATACCGGCTCAACTCCTTCCGGCGGGAGCTCGACCGCACCATCGGCATCTCCACCTCGGCGGAGAACCTGCGCAGCATGCTCGAAAGCGACTTTTCCGAGCGTGTGAATCCCGTGCAGGCGTATTTTCATAAACTGCCGCCGGCAACGGGAACGCAGGCCATCGACGAACTGGCCGCGACCGTCACTGTGCGCAACGCCCTGCATTGGTCGGAGTACCTGACCAAATGGCTCGTCGGCGTGGTCGCCAATGCAACGAACGACCTCGGATGTCAGAACCACGTCTGTCTGGTATTGACCGGCGAGCGGGGAAAGTTCAAGACCACATGGCTCGACAACCTCTGTCCCCGCTCACTCGCCAGTTATCTTTTCACGGGAAAGATCGACCTGCAGAACAAGGACGTGTTGACGCTGGTCGCCGAATACCTCTTCATCAACATCGACGACCAGCTGAAGGCGCTCAACAAACGGGATGAAAACGAGCTGAAGAACCTCATCACGGCTCCTTCGGTCAAATACCGGCGGCCCTACGACGTCTACATCGAAGAGTATCCCCACTTGGCGAGCTTCATGGCCTCGGTGAACGGGAACGACTTTCTGACCGATCCGACCGGCTCGCGGCGCTTCCTGCCCTTCGAGGTGTTATCCATCGACATTGACCGGGCGATATGGGTCAATATGGATCGGGTATATGCCGAAGCCCGAACACTCCTGAGCAACGGATTCCGCTATTGGTTCGACGAAGCCGAAATCGAAGAACTGCACCGGGGAAACGCCGCATTCCATGTCCAGACCATCGAATACGAAATGCTGCTGAAAGGGTTCGAGAAACCTCCGGAACATGCCGTCACGGATTGCTTTATGACCACCGTGGAGATTCTGGACTATCTGCGCAGCTATTCGTCGCTGAACCTCTCCGAGAAACGTATGGGCGAAGCCTTGCGCAAGGCCGGGTTCGAACGACGCTCGAAACGTGTCAACGGAAATCCCGTCTACGGCTGGGTCATCGAGAAGATCACACCCAATCCTTTCGTCTCTTACGGATTGTAGTTACTACGCTACTACACACAGCTGCAAAACATTGAAAAAGAACACGCAGGCGTGTAGTAGGATGTAAAAAAACACCTTACGGCATCTTACGACGCTACTACGTCAATTACTACGGTAGTAAGCTGCCATGCACTTCATTACTACGCATAGCAAATTGTTTATCAAACGATTACGCGAATGTAGTAGGTAGTAAGGCAATATCGCTAAACTTCGAAAAACAAACATTATGAATGATCTGAAAAATATCGGCATCAGGCAATTCCTCGCACGGCGGGGCATTCAGCCCAAGTACGAATGCAACGGCTACGGTATGTATCTTTCCCCTTTGCGGGAAGAACGCACGCCGAGTTTCAAAGTGGACTACGTGCAAAATCTCTGGTACGACTTCGGACTGGGCGAAGGCGGTACATTGCTCACCCTCGTGATGCGGTTGGAGCGGTGCGACAGCCGTGAAGCTGTCCGACGGCTGCAAAACGGTGAAAAAAGGGACGCCGGTTCCGCTTCTCTTTCACCGAGTGTTGGCGAGCGTCCAGCTGCCGGAGGTCCCTTGCCGGTCTTGCGTCCGGCCACCCTTCCCGCGTTCCGCATCCTCTCCGACGCTTCGCTCCGGCATCCGGCATTGGTCGGTTATCTCGCCTCGCGCGGCATCGTCCCGCCGGTCGCCGCGGCATTCTGCCGCGAGGTCCGTTACGAGATAAACGGCCGCGCCTTTTTCGCCGTCGGGTTCCGCAACGATGCCGGAGGGTGGGAGCTCCGCTCCGAGCGGTTCAAAGGCGGCTCCTCGCCCAAACATATCACCACCATCGACAACCGTTCCGATACGGTGATCGCCTTCGAAGGATTTATGGATTTCCTCGCTTATCTTTCGCTGAAACATCCCGAACGACTGCGCATCGACGCCGCGGTTCTGAACTCGGTCGTCAACCTGCCCAAAGCCATCCCGTTTCTCTCCCGGCATCCGGTGATTCACGCCTTCTTTGACAACGACGAAGCCGGGCGTAAAACGACCTCCGATCTGATCCGTCTTTGCCCCCGCAGCGAGGTAATCGACCAAAGGCATTTTTACAGCGGGCACAAGGACGTAAACGACTATCTGATCGCCCGCATAAAAGACCGACCTAAGACCACGAAAACTATATCCGATAAGCAAGATCACTCTTGTCGGAATAATCTGCAAGCTCTGAAAGCGGAAAGGGCGGAAATTGAACCACCGTGTCGGAAAGGGGTAAAGATTTAAGGAAGGCAAGGTTGTGTTTTCGTAGACGAAAACTGCGCCTTCCCCGCTGGCCGGCGTAAAATCCCGCTGGTCTGAACAACCTATATAGCATGAACAATCTATCGAAACAACCTGTCATGGAAACACCGAAGAAAACATACAGCAAACAGGGCGGTCGGCCGAAAGTCGGCATCGGCCGCATCTGCAAATACGTCGTCAGCACACGACTCAGCCCCGAACGGAAACTCCGATTCTCGGCCCTTTGCCGCGAGGCCGGGCAACCGCCGGCCGAAGTCCTGCGCCAGCTGATCGACCGAGGAACGGTAAGAGCACGGATCACCCGCGAACAACTGGATTTCATGGCCCAACTCAAAGGCATTGCCCGCAACCTGAACCAACTGACCCGGCTGGCCAATGCCAAAGGTCTGGCGGCTGTCAGGGTACGGCATGCGGCGATCGTCACGGCCATCGAAAAACTCCTGAAACAGATATGCGATGGTCGGTAAGGTCATATCCGCTTCGTCCTTTTCGGGGACGGTAGGCTACGTGATGAAAGAGGAATCCCGGATACTGGAAGCTGAAGGCATTACGCCTCCGGAAGTGAAGGACATGGTGCAGGACTTCAAAGACCAGACCTTATTGAATCCGCGGCTGAAAAACACCGTCGGGCATATCTCGCTGTCTTTTTCACCCAAGGACGCTCCGCGGATGACCGACGCCCTGATGACGCAGATCGCAAAGGAGTACATGCAGAAGATGGGCATCACCGATACGCAATACCTATTGGTGCGCCATCTCGACCAGCCCCATCCGCACTGCCATCTGGTCTACAACCGGGTCGGGAACAACGGGCAGACCATATCGGACAGGAACATCAAGATCCGCAACGCCAAGGTCTGCCGGGAGCTGACCGAGAAGTACGGATTGTATCTCGCACCGGGAAAGGACGACGTACGGCGGGAGCGGCTGCGCGAACCCGACAAGACCAGATACGAAATCTACGATGCGATCAAAGGCTGTCTGCCCAAATGCAAGAACTGGAACGAGTTGGAAGGTAAATTAAAGGAACAGGGCATCAACGTCCGCTATAAGTATTGCGGAAATACCGACCGCAAGCAGGGTATCCTCTTCTCGAAAAACGGCTTCGAGTTCTCCGGATCGAAGATCGACAGGGCATTCAGCTTTACGAAACTCGACAACCGGTTCACCCACCTGCAACAGCAGGCGCTGCATCGGGCCGAGCTCCTCGGAAACCTCTCGGCGGCGGCAGGCAATTACCGTTCAGCATTTGCAGGGTTGTTCGGCGGTATGGGTAGCAGCGGCACGCGCGAAGAGCCGTCATCGGTAAACCTCGGAAAGGCAGGCGGGATTCCACTGCCGCCGGCCGATTCGCCCGGCGGAGTGTCCGCCAAGCAGTTACAGCGCAAGCCGGGAGAAAGCCCCGAAAAGTATATAGCACGAATCACGGCACTGCTCAACGCCGCGGCCGAGGCGATGGCCATCGCTGCGATGGAGCACCGCCGCAGGATGGAAGAACAGAAAAGAAGAGCCAAAATGAAAATATAACCTTAAAACCGGAAAGCCATGAACGACAAAAATAAGATCGACCTCTCGATTGAGATGTACGAAGACCTCAAGGAAACACTTGTCAAAGCCATTAAAAACGCCAAAGCAGGCGGCGTAGGGAACGCAGGTTGGGAGAATACGCAGCTGGAACGGATCGAACGGCTGATAGAGGCCGCGGAACGCTCGCAAGGGCAGATCGCACAGCAGCTCGAACAACTGCAACGGAATACGGCCTTGTCCGGAGCAAAAACCGAGCAGATGCAGGAATTTACCGACAGATACAACGCGTTGCTGGCGCAGTTAGCGGGGAGACTGGAGGTGATCGACAAGGAGAATCGAACAATAATTACTGAAGTTCTAAGTTTCAAAAAGTCTTTATCCGAATTCAAGAACGAAGTTGATACGACGAAATTCGAAAAGCTCGCCAACAATACATTATGGGAAATGAAAACCCAGATACGCTATCTCAAACAACCACCTATCGTTCTGAGAACAATCGTATTTCTAACCGTATTATCAATTTTGACAATATTGGCAACCGGGTATTTATATAGAGATCGGAACGAATGGCGGGGCGAAGCTACATATTGGTATAAACAGAGCGACCAATATAAAACGACACAGACTAATAAAAAATAAAAACATTTTTTATTACTGGTAAATTTTGTATCTTTGCCACGCAAAGGTTCGGAAAGAAGGCCATATAGCCTCCGACCGATTAAAAGGGAATGCCGTGAAAGTCGGCAACAGTTCCTGCTGCTGTAAGTTCCTGCCCAGAAACGGGCACATGAGGGATCGACAATCTCAGCCACTGGTGAAAACCGGGAAGGCGTCGTAACCGGAATAAGTCAGAAGACCTGCCTTGCATGACAGATTGGTTTCGCAGCCTGCGGAGAATGGGCGTGAATTGATAATGCATGTAAAGCACTTTTCCATTTTGTTTCGTTGCATTACGGCTGTGGAATCAATGGTTACCGAACAAACTATTGATACCAAGCGCATAATGAAGCAATTCTACCTTTCGATCCTATGTCTCACATTTATTGCGGGGGGGGGAATTTCCACAGCAGTTCAGGCATCCGATAAAGCCGATTCCACCACGAACTGGCGTTACGTCGGAAAACTGGACAGTATCCAGAACATCAACGAGGTCGTCATCGTCGGCACCCCCGTCATCCCCAAATACCGCGAAGTCATCCCCGCACAGGTCCTCAAAGACGTCGATCTGCAACGGCTGAACAGTTTTTCGGTGGCCGACGCCATCCGCTATTTTGCCGGCGTGCAACTCAAAGACTACGGCGGCGTAGGCGGTCTGAAAACCGTCAACATCCGCTCGATGGGCACCAACCACATGGCGGTCTTCTACGACGGAATCCAGTTGGGTAACGCCCAGAACGGGCAGGTCGATCTGGGGCGCTTCTCGCTGGACGACGTGGAGGAAATATCGCTCTATAACGGACAGAAGAGTGACATTTTCCAGTCGGCCAAGGATTTCGGAGCCTCGGGAACCATCTACATCACTACGCGGCGTCCCCGCTTCGAGGAGGGCAAACGGGCTAATTTCAAGGCCACGATGAAGACCGGTTCATTCGGGCTCATCAATCCCTCGATGCGCTACGAGTATAAGATCTCCGACGCCGTCAGCTCGTCGTTCAGCGGCGAGTGGATCAATGCCACCGGCCGGTACAAATTCCGCTACCGCCGCCGCAACACGCTGGGCGAGATCGCCTACAACACAACGGCCTACCGACAGAACGGCGACATCAACGCTACGCGCATGGAGGCCGGACTCCACGGTAAGATGGCCGACGGACAATGGACCGTGCGGGCCTACACCTACAACTCCGAACGCGGCATCCCGGGAGCCATCGTCAACAACGTCTTTCGCCATGGTGAGCGGCTGTGAGACACCAACTCGTTCATCCAGGGAACGCTGACCAACCGCTGGTCGAAGAAATTCCGCACGCTGTTCAACACCAAGTACGCCGCCGACTACACCCATTACGAGAATCAAGACGCCAAGTTGATCCAAACCAAGAACACCTACAAGCAGAAGGAGTTCTATTTCTCGTGCGCTAATCTCTACAACATCTTCGAACACTGGGAGGTGTCGCTGGCCTATGACTTCCAATGGAATACGCTCGACGCCACTTTTTACATGCCCACAGAAAGCGATGGCACCTTCCCCTTTCCGACGCGCTATACCCATATGGCCGCATTGGCCACGGCATTTGAATGGGGACGGTTGAAGATGCAGGCCAGCGTGCTGGGTTACTTTGTCCACGAAAAGGTCGAGCGCTTCGAAGCCCGGCCAGACAAGGCTGTGGCTACCCCGGCGTTCTTCGGATCGTTCAAAGTGCTGAAAAACCACGACCTCTCTGTACGCGCCTTCTACAAACGGATGTTCCGTATGCCGACCTTCAACGACCTCTACTATACGGACATGGGCAACGCCTTCCTCAAGCCCGAATATGCCGAACAATTCAACGTCGGCCTGAAATACACGCGCAATTTTGAGAAATCGCCTTTCATGCGGATGCTCGACGTTTCGGTCGACGCCTACTACAACAAAATCACAGATAAAATCATCGCCTATCCCAAGGGACAGCAGTTCCGCTGGACGATGCTCAATCTGGGCGAAGTGGAGATCAAGGGCGTGGACGCCGTGCTGAACGCCCTGTTCACGCTCGGCAAGCTGGAGGTGACGACCAAGTTCCAGTACACCTATCAGAAGACCATCGACATCACCGACCCGGCCGACACCTACTACCGTGACCAGATTCCCTACATCCCCTGGCACAGCGGCTCGGCCATCCTCGCGCTGTTCTACAAGGGGTGGGGGCTCAATTACAGCTTCATCTACACGGGCCAGCGCTACAACCAGCAGGAAAACATCCCGCGCAACCACACCCAGCCGTGGTACACGAGCGACCTCTCGCTGCAAAAGACTTTCAAGATCCGCACCCGAACCCTCAAGGCCACGGCCGAGGTTAACAATCTTTTCGGACAGGATTACGACGTGGTGCTCAACTATCCGATGCCGAAGACCAACTTCCGGTTCGTCGTCAGCGTCGATCTCTAACCTCCGCGAGCCATGAAAAGGTATCTCTTCATCGTTTTGGCCGGCTGCTGCCTCGCCGCCGGCTGCCGGAAGATCGAACTGGTGAACCCCACCGAGTATGAGGTGTTGCCGTTCGGGGAGGATCCCGACGCCGATCCGATCGGCATGTATCTCCTGAACGAAGGCAACATGGGCAGCAACAAGGCGGACATCGACTACCTCGACTACCGTACGGCGGTCTATGCCCGGGGTATCTATGCAGAAAAAAATCCCAATGTCGTCAAGGAATTGGGCGACGTGGGCAACGACATCCAGGTTTACGACGGACGGCTGTTCGCCGTCATCAATTGTTCGCACAAGGTCGAGGTGATGGACGCCTACACGGCGCGGCGCATCACGCAGATCGACATTCCAAACTGCCGCTACATCCGGTTCAAGGGCAAATATGCCTACGTTAGCGCGTATGTCGGGCCCGTGGCGATGGATCCCAACGCCCAAAAGGGCGCGGTCTTCAAGGTGGATCTCGACACCTATAAGATCGTCGGCCAGGTGACCGTGGGTTACCAGCCCGATGAACTGGCCATCATCGGCGGACGCGCCTACGTCGCCAATTCGGGCGGTTACCGCGCCCCGAACTACGACTCGACGGTCTCGGTCATCGAACTGGAAACCATGCGCCAAATGTACAAGATCGACGTAGCGATCAACCTCAGCCGCATCAAAGCCGACGCCTACGGCAACCTGTGGGTCTCCTCGCGGGGCAACTACGACGACGTTCCGTCGAACCTCTACCGGCTGGAACCCAACGGCGGACGTTACCAGGTGGCCGAGGCGATGAACATTCCGGCTTCGAACATGATCATCTCCGGGGATTCCCTTTATGTCTACAGTGTCGAGTACAGCAACCAGACCTCGAAAAACACGGTAACCTACGCCATCATCGACGTCAAGAAAAAGCGTGTCGTATCGCGCAAATTCATCACCGACGGCACAGAGCTCGATATCGTGATTCCCTACGGCATTGCCATCCACCCCCGAAACGGCGACATCTATGTCACCGACGCCAAGAACTACGTTTCGAGCGGCGTATTGCACTGTTATTCGCGCGAAGGCGTCCACAAATGGAGTGTCCGCACGGGCGATATCCCCGCACACATGGTTTTTCTCGAACGCAAACAGACTCGGCAATGAAAAAGATATTCGCCATCCTGCTGCCGGCCCTCGCGCTCGGCGGCTGCGACAACGACGGCATCCCCTACGTGAGCCTCGGGCTGGACGACCTTTACAAGGTCGCCCGCATGCAGACCGTCGATCTCAGACCCGCCTTCACGGGAGAGAGCTACCGCTGGACGGTCAAGACCGCCTCGGGGGCCGATTCGCTGCTCTCGGAAGAGAAGGACTACATCTTCCTGATGCAGTATCCGGGCACCTACGACGTGACGTTCCGAATCTTCGACCCCGTCAATCCGATCGTGCACCGGATGACCTTTTACGTGGTCGAAGAGGAGGTAGAGTACAGTCCCTACATATCTACGGTCTACGAATACTGCCCGGCTCCGGGACAGTTCGTGAACGCGATGCCCGAATATCGGGAGGGCGACACGGCGGAGACCATGCGGCAGAAGGCCGAGGAGGCCATCGCCGGAAAGATGCAGAGCGGTGTTTCTCTCGGCGCATACGGCGGTTACATCACGTTCGGATTCGACCATACGGTCGTAAACGTTCCGGGCGAATACGACATCCGCATCGACGGCAACTCGTTCAACAGCGCAGCTCATCCGGGCGTCGACGGAGGCAGTTCGGAACCGGGTATCATCATGGTCATGTTCGACGAGAACCAAAACGGCAAGCCTGACGACAAGTGGTACGAGATCGACAAGAATCCGTGGTACACGGATGAGGCGGCTACCTACGGTTATGAGATCACCTATCATCGTCCCGCCCCCGACCATGTCCCGACGCCCGGCGAAGGAAACGACAGCGCCCTGACCGATATGACCTACATCAAATGGGAGGATAATCGAGGACAAACCGACTGTGTCTACAAAAACAAGTTCCACGACCAGGACTACTATCCTAAGTGGATCGACGCCGACGAAATGACGTTCCGAGGCACGCTGCTGCCCAAGAACGCCGTGGATGTCTCAGGCAACGGCTCCTATTACCTGCAATACATGTTCAAATACGGCGCCTATGCAGACAACTATCCCAACGAGGCCAAGGACGAAAACGGCAACTATTACAACGGCTTCGACATCGGATGGGCCGTGGATCCCGAGACCCGCGAACCGGTGCACCTGCCGGGGGTCGACTTTATCCGCGTCTACACCGCCCTAAACCAGTACTGCGGCTGGATCGGCGAGACCTCCACTGAAATTTTTATGGCCCGCGACATGCATATCTACGTGCGGCCCGACCAACACCAATAAAATAGAGATTTCACACTATGAAAATGAAAAAACTGCTGTTGCTGCCTGCGTTGCTGCTGACGCTGAGCGTCGGGAATGTCGCCTGCTCCTACCACAACGACGACAACCCCAACGAATACCCCGATCCCCAACCGGAGCCGGAACCCGAACCGGAGCCCGGACCCGACATTAACCAAAAATACCTCGAAGCTGCGTATACCTCTAACTGTTTTATGGTCAAGCCGGGACAGTCGGTCGACATCCCGATACTGAAAGCCTTTGCCATGTGGAACCTCTACGCCGAATGGCTGGGTGAAACTGATCTCATGGGACTGACACCCGAACCGGTTCTGCTTTGGCAGGATCTGCCGGGTTTGATCACGAACGTCGGACTGATTCCTGGACAACAAGCCGAAGAGGGTTCCATCGCCGTATCGACGGCCGACAAGGTGGGCAATGCAGTAATCGGCATCCGCATCGGCGGTGCAATCCGCTGGAGCTGGCATGTTTGGGTGACACGCTACGATCCGGATGCGGAATTGGTAGCTTACGGCAAAATCTACACATGGGACAATAACGGCGACGGAGTTGTAGATTATACTTTTATGGATCGCAACCTCGGAGCCACGATCGACAAGGCGATCATAGAAAATACTGCCGCTGACTCATTGGCCGCTTGCGGACTGATGTACCAATGGGGGCGCAAGGATCCTTTCCCCGGAGACCACGACTTTCGCCGTTCCAACAGTACCGATTACAACTATTTCGAAAGCAAACCGATCTACGACACTTCGGGAACGTTGCTTACCGAAGGAAGTGCCACTGGAGGTACGGGTATCCGCTCCGTTAAGACGGATACGGATCTCACGCGGACGGGGCTCGCCAAATCCATTCTTGAACCGATGACCGTTCTGCTCGGCGCCGAAGGGTACAGCGATTGGTATTGCAGCAGTAAACCCGCAGAAATCAAAAAATGCGACACGCTGTGGTGCGGCACACGGGGCAAAACGCCATTCGATCCCTGCCCCGAGGGGTGGCGAGTCCCAGCGAACAAGAATGACAAGTTCATCTGGAACGGGCTCGAAAACGCCACAACCGACTACTCGGCACTGGGAGTATTCCCCTATGCCGGATTCCGCTATCGGGCAGGCGGTGGCTGTCTGAAAAACTCAGGATTCGGAGCCAGTATCTGGTCGGGAACTCCACCGACCGGTATTGGCAATGCCTATGAACTCTCCATCTACATCTCACCTTCGGAAAAACGACCGATCATCAAATCCGACGTCAGTTGCCGCAGCGACGGACAATCAATACGCTGTGTAAAAGATGCATGACTATGAAAAAAACGTTTTTATTTTTCACATTGTTACTTCTTGCTAGCGTGATATGTAGCTCGTCATGCTTTTACCACAACGACGACAACCCCAATGAATATCCCGATCCCCAGCCCGAGCCCGAGCCAGAACCCGATGTCAACGAAAAATACCTCGAAGCGACATACACCTCCAACTGCTTTATGGTCAGGCCCGGCCAGTCGGTCGACATCCCGATACTGAAAGCCTATGCCATGTGGAACCTTTACGCCGAATGGCTGGGCGGGGAAGATTTCACGAGTCTGGTCCCCGAACCGGTTCTGCTCTGGCAGGATCTGCCGGGCCTGATCACGAACGTCGGACTGATTCCTGGACAACAAGCCGAAGAG
>ERZ791571.487-NODE-487-length-30047-cov-11.387337_pt1 | contig 30047 bp, 39 predicted proteins | sample MGYA00509972_ERZ791571 | MGnify/ENA primary metagenome ERZ791571 (study PRJEB30046, sample SAMN00791936) | human gut metagenome | study: EMG produced TPA metagenomics assembly of the A metagenome-wide association study of gut microbiota in type 2... | reverse complement strand
CTTCGGGTCACACCGTTCTCTGCGACAAAATAGTTACTTGTCACTATTAAGCCTTATGGCTTCAAGGTTTTTACTTGGCGCGGAAGAGAGGATTTGAATTCGCAAGCAGGTGTAAAATGCTGTAAATGCGCGTAAAGAAATCCCTGTGTTTTCAAGGCTTTTCGGATTTTGGCGTAAAATGCTGTAAAGCCTTGTAAAAGCTGTTTGGGGTAAACTTAGGGGTAAAAAACAGATGCTTATAGCGCCATATACATTGGCTTGCACCCATCTAAGTAACGGTACTGTTCCGGCTTCATAAACTCCTCAAAATCGCCGAATAAATTGCGCTTATAAAAGTGAACCGCATCTGGCACAGAGTAAAGCACAATGTGTGTTGCGCCGAGGTACGATTCTGTGATTTCTCTTATTTCCTTAATTAGAAAGCTCAAAAACGCATCACTGACAAAATAGCGCTCTTCCGGATCATCAGAGCCAGAAAGTTCAATATCCTGATACTTTTCGGAAACAGCAAAATAGTCTATCTTTATGGAAGGAATGAGTTCGACCAATTTTGCATCATTCAAATTGATTCCTGAGCAACACAGCGCCGCCAGACCGATAACATCACCATTTTTTTGATTGTAAAAAGCGTAGCAAACATTCCGAGGATCCGACGCTGCAACCTCGCGAAAATATCTGTCAATCTCCGGGCTTCCGCTGGTAAAACCAGAAAATATGGAAGCCGATTCCTCCGAAACGACTTCCATACAACAGTTATTCAAGTCAATCTTGATCTCATCCATTTATTTTACTTCCTCTTGACAGTAGTCTTGCCAAAATTAGGAATATTCTTTGCTGCTCGAGCCATTGCACGCTCAAATGCATTGGATTCAGAAGACGCTTTTAAGAACTTTTCTTTTTTCTCAGGAGCAACTTCAAAACCAAGATTAACTTTTCTGGACATTACAGCCATCTTAATAAAGCTCCTTTCTGACACAGTCCACCTCCCATCACATGGCGGGTGGTACCTTTTTTGTACGTTCATAATACCATCCGCAAACGTCAAAAATCAACAAGAACTTGTAAACAAATTAGATTATTGTCTATTGTGTTCAATAGTATGCGCGGCAGCACAAAATATTGCACAAAGGTGTCCATTATGTGAAGTTCTTCAATTAAATTCTGAAATATTAGTAAATAACAAAAACAAGAGATCTGTTCGCCTGCCAACAACAGCTCATCTCGATCTCAAATCGAGGCGAGCTTCACTGCCCGGATTTCAAATCGGCGCAGTGAGCGCCTGATCTGGACGGTTGCAAGGGTCTCATTTCAAATGAAGCCCTCAATGCACCGAAAGGCTCAGATTTCAAATCCGACCTTTAAGACATCCCCACAATATATGCAGCAAGAGCGGAGGAATCGCCCTCCGCTCTTTGCTTATCCCTCTCCTTGCCCCTCAGAGGCCGCAGGAGCGCTTTCGTCGCGCTCTATGGCTTCGTCTATGGCTCGGTTGATAAAGCCGTTCACGCTCTCGCTGTGGGCTTCTGCGTGGGCTTTGATAATATCTTTCTTACCCTTTGGAAAACGAACAAGCACCTTATCATAGGCCTTATCTTCGTAACGCTTAATGCTTTCGTAGCTATTTTTTCCGCCCAATAGCAACACCTCCTTGTTAGTTTATTATACATTTTATTGCGTTAGATATCTATATGCAAATAGCACAAGTATATACCGATATCTTTATGCTAAATGCCATCTTGCATATAGCTATCTATATGCTACAATACAACCATGCAAGACAGTGAACCTGATCCGAGCATAAGAAAAAGCCCTCTGCATCACCGCCGACCAAAGCCAGATGCAGAGAGCAACCAACCACCACAGGGAGGCCGGTAAGGGTATTATACCGACCTCCCGCAGAGAAAACAAGGAGGAACTTTTATGAACGATATCGTTATTCCCGCAAAGTACCGGCGTGGCTTGGATAATGCCGAATATCAAGTCATTGCAGCACACGCCTTACTTGAAAACATCATCGAGCCGATGATCCACTGCACAACCTGCGAAGGGCTTCTAAGAGAATACGCGGAACAGACCGGTGGTGATCTGAACAAGGCTGCGCGTGCATGGATGGAAGAAAACATTGATGTGCTATATGCCGCCGAATATGCCGCACAGCAGCTTTTGAGCGAAGCTATGGACACCTTGCAGATGCTTCCGAAAAAGGAGGTCTGTAATAATGCTTAACTCGATCAAAACCGAAGATCAACGCATGACTGTTGAAATCGGCATGGATTGTATCATGCCGGGAATCGAGATAGCAAACGACATCTTATATGATGCTTGGGAAGAGTTTTTCGGAAATGTCCCGCAGCAGAGTATTTCCGCTTTAGAGGCAGAGCGTTTAGGCCACATTCTATATGCCGCGTTTGACATGACATCCAATGCTATCCGCGAGTATCATTTGATGTTGGGACACTATGATTTGGATACGGTCGAGCGCTTCATGGAGAATGCGGAACATATCACCAAAACCATAGAAGCAAAGAAAGCAATCGAGATCGCGCGGAAAAAACAACGCTTCGATGACGTCGAGAAGGCAATGACGCTTGATAACGAGGCGGTCATAAAACTGTTGACGAGCGAGGTGCCGGAAGAATGAAGCTTCTCTACTGCGCTCGCTGCACAACCCCGCTGATGAGTGCGGCCACGGTGCATATTTGCCCGTGCTGTGGGGCTGCGTACCGTCAGCGCGGCACGCGCTTTTCCTTCGTCGCTGATCTATCCGGCGTATCCGTCAAAGAACTGATGCAAAGCATGGAGGTCACGCTATGAACGATAATGACAGATTCTATCCTGTCGTGCAAACGCCGCTCGGAAAGGTGCTGCTCATCGGCTCAACTATGACCGTCGAGCGCGAACGCGAGCTTTTCGGAAAGAAGGTGCTCCCAAATGAGCACAGATAAGTGCATTCGAGCGCATGACTTGAACAACGCGCCGCTTTCCCGGATATGTGCGCCAAAGTGTATAGTAGCCCGCAAAGTCCGCCGAAGGGCAGCAAAGAACACAGTGTGTGAGTACAGCGAAAGCTGTTTTACCTGTCCTTTATCGGACTGTAAGCAGACGGTTATCAAATGTTTAACGGTCAACCGTTTGCCGATAGATCCTCTCATATAGCGCAGAAAGCCCACAGGAACGCTCCTGTGGGCTTTTGCTTTGCCGGTGCTATTGTATTCTCGCAGTGTTACCGTGCGTCTTACAAGCCAGCAGGGGGGGCTGCAACACCTTCTTGTTTTGAAGCCGCCCTTTACTCCGCCGCCTGCAACTCCACGAGCTGTTGAATCACTCGTTCCAGGCGTTCAAGCACTTTGTCATAGCCGAACATAAACATTTGCAGTCTCCTTTCCCGTTAGTACAGCAGCACGGGCTTACCGGCTGCGCGCGTCATGTTGTTGATGTTGGGGACGACCACGCGGGCAAGCGTCTTACCATCCACAACGAGGTTCACGTTGATGGGCTCGCGGCTGCCCTGTGCCATCGCCTCCATAACGGCCTGCTTGATGGTCGAAAGCGGCGCTTCGACGTTCGTTCCGCTCTTCTGGTCGCCCAGTACAGCGAGGAACTTTCGGTTCGGTGGGATGACCGCACCGCTCGCAAGCGCTGGGATCTCGTTATACACAGGCGCATTGCCGTCTAAGTTCTGCGCCGCCACGCGACGGCTGCGCGCCGGTGCCTTTGTTGATACGCGCGTACCGGTAAAGCCGGACGTTGCTTTTCTGACTTTGGAATCGTCCACACTGTCGACGAAGAATTTCAGCGCAAGGCCGATTGCCGCCGAGATAATGAACGCCGTACCGGCGCTGACGATTCCCAGCGCTGCAAGGCCAACGCCAAGAACACCGGCCAGCAGTCCAAGAAGTACGCTGCGCCCGATGCTGACAAGCCGCTGCGTGCCCTTCTTCGGGTCTTTGCGGACGCTGTAAATGCTCAGTCCGAGAATCAGGCCTAATCCCATGCCGACGACTGTACCGACACCCGGCGTCACGATAGAGCCGATAACAGCGCCAAGCAGCGCGCACAGCACGACGATCAACTCGGAAAGAAGCTGCGATTTGCCGCCGTGTTCCTCGTCCCCCTCTGCAAAGCCGGTGAGATAGAGGCCGAGGATCGCGCCCAGGCTGAAACCGGCCACGCCGCCGGTGATGCCAAGAAACACGCTGCCAAGCAGCGCACCGAGCAAAGCCGTGATGACCACGATCCACGCATCCTCTGCGTCCATCTCGGTTTTCCATGTTTCGGGGTCAAGGCCCACAAGGTACAGCCCCAGCAGCACACCGAGGGATAAACCGATGACGCCGCCCGTGATGCCGCCGAACGCCGCGCCGAGTGTTGCACCGAGCAGCGCCGTTAAAACGGTCAGCCATGTTGCCTTGCTCTTGGGGATAACTTTCTTGTCAAAGCTCCATTTGAGGTCATCCACGACGATCTCAAGCCCCGCGCGGATGGTCTTAAAGATATCATTGATCTTCTGGAACACCTTGTCGAGCTTTTCCATCATGGGGCCTTCGTCAAAGTCAAAGTCCGGCGCAATGGCGGATGCTCCGCCACCGCCGCCAACGGACGTTGTCGTGCTGAGTTTGTTGATCTCATCGAACGCCGCGAGCGCGTCTGTCGCTTCCTTTGCCGCCTTGCCGGTCGCGTCAATGGCGGCAGCCTCTTTGTAGAGGTTTTTGCCCGATGCCTCCATGCTCTTCTTTGACTTACCGCTCAGAATCGAGATGATCGTCACGATCTCCGACACAATGGCCGCAAGCAGATTCATTAGCCACGTCAGCGCCGGAATGAGTACGTCCATCATAGGCGCGGCCAGCGTCAGCAGCGCACCTTTGAGGCGGGCAAAAGCGTCGGATGCCTCTGTGCTGGTCGCAATAGCCGCCTTGATCTGCTTGCGTAGCGCCATGAGCGCCGCCGTGATGACTGAGAATACAAGCATAGAGCGCGCTAAACTCTTGACCTGATCTTTGAAACGCGCGGCATACTGGCTCGCTTTGGCGAGCGCGGAATTCTCCGCCTCGCGCTCCCTGCGTTCCTGCTCCGTATTAGCGATCAACTCACCGGCAGCGACTTTTGCTTTGTCGAGCTTTACAGTCATGCTGTCGATGTTGGCGGTCGTCTCTTCGTAAGCAGCCGAAAGCGTTTTGACCTCCTTCGTCTGCGTGTGCAAAAGCTCCTCCTGCTGTTTGAGTTCCGCCTCCGCAGCAGCACGGCGGTCTAACACTTGTGCCTGATACTCGCTCTGTGTAAAGCCCTGCTTTTGGATCCACTCGCGATCATTCAGCCGTTCGACCTCTTTCCTCAACGCCTTTACGCGCTCTTCCGTCGCCTTTGCCGCCTGAGATGCGGCGTCGAGCTGCTTTTCAAGGTTCAGCTTATTGCCTGTTTCCTTTTCAAGCTCGCTATTCAGTTCGGATATCTTATCACGCAGCTTACTGAGCTTCTTTTGCGCTTTGGTCGAATCCAAGTCGCAGGAGAAGATCACGCTGCCGTCAGCATTTGCCATTCACAGGCTCCTTTCCCGCTCCCAGCCACTTAGAAATAGTCGTCTCTTCTTCCTGACTGAGTTTGCGCTTCATATTCACGATATTGCTGTTCCTGCGGTACCACTCGCGTTCATCCTTTTCAAGCGTCTTGCCGCGCGCCTTTTTGTCGCGGATGCGCACGACCTGCGCAAAGGTGCAGTCCCCGAGATCATTATACGCACCGAGGAACGTCCACCAATGGACGCCCCCGGTGTTGGTCTCCGCATCATAAGGGATTCCGCGGATATCTTGTCCGAATACTCGGTTGATGGGCGGGAGGATCAACGGATAGTCCTGCTCCCAGTCAACCAGCTTCGGCGATTTCTTCTTGTCCGGCTCCTGTCCGCCGTTCTGGAACCATGTAAAACGGTCTACAGCTTCCTGCAAATGCTGCGGCGGGATATCCTCAGGCGAGACATAGAACATCTGCAAGATGCCCTCCGCGCGGTCAGTGCCGCTCAAATCAGGATCACTCAGCATTACGAAGATATCGAGGATAACGCGAAAGTCCGTGCGGATCTCATAGCTCTCTCCGCCGATCTCGACGGAGGTAGGCAAGCCCCAATTCATCGGCGATACTTTGCCGTGTACTTCTGAATGCGCGGATTCGTGGCTTTCTGCTCACGAGCAAAGGCGCTGTCTGTCTCATCCATCAGCGCAAGCAGGAAATTTGTCCACACATGCAGGCCGTCCGCCATCGCATAAAGGTTCATGCTGCCAAAGATGCTGTCACACACCGGCTCTTCAAAAAGACCGTCAATGATCTCGCGCATCTCCTTGTCGCGGCGGCCGGCAATGTTGAAAATCTCAACGCGGTCGCCGCACTTCTGGACTTCATCGGCGTATTTTTCCTGCTTCTTATCCAGCGTGTCAAACGCGTTGTAAAGACGCTGGATAAATGCGCCGTCAGTCGGGTTGAATCGAATGATCACATCGTCCTTAACGCCGTGCACGGTGTATTCCTGCACACCGGTTTCAAATTTCAGTTCTGCCATATTTTTTCCCTCCTTAATACTCGTAGCTGACGGATGCCGGAACGCTGTTGTTTTCAAGGAACAGTCCGGCGCGGATGCTCTGCGGCTCACGGCACACATTTACCGCACGGCTGGCATAATTGTCAAAGTCGGCTTTGCGCGTCTTCGCGTCGCAGGGACGGTCAGCATAAAGCGGCTCGTCAGGATGGCGGTCTGCATAGTCACAAAGGAGCTGGAGCATGAGTGAGTTGTCCTTATGCTTGCTGCAAAGTGCCTGGAACTGCCGCTGATCCATAGAGATGTCCATTTTCAGAAGCTCCGCGTCCGCACTCAGCTTATCGCCGGAAAGCTCATTCCACTTGTCCACAGCCTCGGTATGGGAACGGCGGATATGCTCGATCTCATTGATGGTGTTTTCGTATGCAGACTTGCGCTGCTGTTCCCATTCCTCGCGGCGTTCGGCGGCGTGTACACGGCTGATGGTTTCGGCGCGTTCCTGCGCTTCAAGTTCTCTTTCGAGGGTGTCAAACTCGGATAATTTCGCCATGTAAGCGGTCACGGTGTCATAAATGCGATTTTTGTAATTCATTTTATATCCTCCTTTTTTGCTCACAGCTGCCCGCGCAGCATAGCATTGAAAAGAGCGCTGCTGGCCTTACTGTCCTTTGCTTTTTCCGTCAGCTCTGCCGCGTACTTCTCAATGGTCGCGCCCAGACCGGACGCGGCAATACGATTTGCGGAAAGATCGCGGCGGGCAAGTGCGGCGGCTTCTTCGTCGATATTGTGCTTGTCTACGCTGTCAAGGCTCACGCTGCTGCGGATTGCTTTATAGTTTTCGCTCTGTGCCTTGCGCTCCTGTTCCTCTCGCCGTGCCTGGTATTCGACTTTTAGGCGGCTTCTGGCGGCTCTGTATTCAGGGCTGCTACGCTCCAACTCGGCGCGGGTGCAAGCGTCCAAATACGCCTCGTCGCTGTCATAGTCGCTACGCTTTACAAGGTCAAGAGCGCTGCTCAAATCAAGGCCGAGGGCAGTCTTTGCCTTTTCCTTTACGCTCTCAGCGGTCTCAATTCTTGCATTCAATTCCATAGTGAAGTTTCCTTTCTGAGGTCTTTCCCTCCGTCTATCTTCAACTTTTGCTCAAGTTTGAGCGAAAGTTGCGGTCAAAAATGCCCGTAATTAATTGATTTTCAAACGTCAATAACGATGATGGGGGCGCAGCCGGTCAAAAATTTTTCCGCGGCTGCTTCGGTCGGAAATACCTCAGTTCGTCCGCCGCCGCGACAGGCAGACCATTCACCGTCTTCCAGAAGCATCACAAAGCCGATGTTGCTTTGCATCCGCCCCGCATATTGCTGTAAAGCGGATAGCCTTGCTTTGAGTGAGTTATTCATCGCTGTTCCTGCTCCCTTCGCCATGCTTCAAGCTCGTCAAGCTGCTGCATGATGTCTGTGATTTCTGTGTATTTCACCGTCTGACGTAAAATCTCTGCCGCGGCGCTTACGCGGGTCTGTGCGGGCGCGTCTGCATCCTGCATGATCGTTGCCAGCGTATCCGCAGCAGCATGTGCCCGTTCCTGCAATACGTTACGCGCCGCTTCGGTTCGCTCGCGCCGTGCCTCGTTATACTTCTGCATAAACTCAGGGTCGCGTTTTCGGCGATAGATCGTCTGCTCGTTGATCTCGAGCTTTGCCGCCGCGCTCCGCACTGTCGCGGAGATCAGCAGCGCTTCAATAATGGCCTCATCTCTGATTTTCTTTGACAAAGTTTGAAAAGCCCCCTTTCCGGCTTTGTTTTTTCTGACGTTGCATCGTTCTTTCAGCGGTAAAACTCCACTAACGGCTTTCGAATGCGCGGATGCCGCAAGGCTCGCAGTGCTTCCCGCCGCAGCTTTGGGTCGGGCTTTCGCCCGAACCAGAATTCACCGATAATGGCCTCGCGCTGTGCATTTGGCAGTTGTGCAAGTGCCGCTTGCACAGCCTGTTGGAAGTCTCGTTGTTCGATGTCCTCAAATTCTGCCTCTGCTCTTTCATCCGGTAAAATATCGGCGATAGTAAAGCTGCCGTCTTCGTTCTCATCCAGTGGCGTATCGAGCGATAAATGATATTTATTGAGCGGGTCTTCTCGCGTTCGTTTCGTCCTCATCCCATAAGTCTCTACAAATACCGTCTTTAGCTGGATGGTGTACCAAGTGGAGAAAGCACCGCTTTCCGGCTTCCATGTCTACACGGCTTTTAGAAGCCCGATAAACGCACTTTGTTCAAGGTCGTCTAATTCGACACCGCCGCTGCTCTCAAACGCTCTGAGCCACCGTGTAGCCTGCTGCATAGCATATCGGCGGCACATCCCCCACAAGGCCAATACATCACCGTCACCGGACTGCACCGACACTTCAATTTTGTTCGCCTGTTCGCCGAGATTTGTGGCAAGTGGTTTCGCTTGCATATCCGCTCCTCCTGTGGTAAAATCAGAATTGACAATTCGAACTCACCACAAGAGCGGTCCTCCCCAAATCGGGGAGGGCTTTTTTCATACGTGTATGAGAACCGCGCCGCTATCGCTCACATCCTCGATGGGGCCGCTGTTGATCGTGGCCATCGCGTGGACTTCACGGTCGCCGTTACTCAGCTCGACGAGCGCGAGGCAGGCGACAGGGTACGTCTTGCCGTCCTCGAATGCATAAAGCATATTTGCAGGGGCAGGGATGATCTGGATGATCTTGTCTTCGTTCATGGTTCTTGTCCTTTCTCAGTATTAAAGTCTGAAATGATTGTTTAGCGCCCGTTCGAATTTATCACGGTCATCGACGGGCAGGTGCGGGATAAGCAGGTGTTGCAGTTCATCACGCTGACGGTAGCGGTCACGCTCACAGCGCGTGGGCTTGGTTGCTGTTAAAATATGAGTAGCGATTTCAATGTTCATGCTGTAACCCTCCCCGTGGCTTTGTAGAAAGTCGCGTCGACATGCCCGGTTGCGCCGCGTCGGTTTTTATCGAGCCATAGTTCCAGCAGCGACGGCGATTCCATGCGGTCATCCGTTTCGCACGGCGGGTTATGCAGCAGCGTCACCGTATCCGCGTCCTGCTCGATAGCACCGCTCTCGCGTAAATTTGCCATTGTGGCCCGAAAACTGCCGGAGCGGTCAGAGGCCGCTGCACGGTTGAGCTGACACAAGCATAAAACAGGGATATTCAGCCTCATTGCAAGCAGCTTCAATGCCCTGCTGTTCCTTGTGGTCGCCTCATAAAGCGAAAGCCGAGCTTCTGGCGGTTCAAGCAGCCCGAGGTGATCGAGGATCAGCAGCCCCGGCTTCTCGCGGTAAGCCAACGCCTCCACTTGCCCGACGTTCATGCCAGAACGTTGATTGAATACAAACGGCAACGCGGAGAGCGCTGTCGTCCCCTTAGCAAAGCGCGTATACTCGTTGTCCGTAAGCCTGCCGCCGAACATGAGCCGCGCCGATGACAGACCGCCGATGTTGCCGACAAGGCGAGCGGAACAATCCTCTGCGCTCATTTCAAGTGACAAGTATAATACCTTGACGCCGTTTCTTGCTGCATTGAGCGCGATCTGCAAGGCGAGCGCTGATTTTCCGACCGCCGGTCTTGCACCGATGATGTGCAAGCCGCCGTTGATGAAGCCGCCGCCGAGCAGTTTATCAAAACTCATCAGGCCGGACGGGACGCACGGGGCTTTCCCGTTAACCTGTTCTGCGACACGGTTCCCAAGCCGCACAAGCGCATCTGTGAGCGTGTCTGTATCGCCGCGTGTGTTTTCCTCGGTTAATCGCTGTAATGCATCCTGCACCCGTCCAAGCGCTTCTAACGGTGCTTGCTCAGCTTCCATCAATCCTGCGCCTATTTCTCGCAGCGAGCGGGCAAGGAATTCTTCTTTGACCGCCGCTATGTAAGCGTCGAGGTTTGCTGTTGTCGGTGTAATGTCCATCATCTGCGCAAGCAGCTCGTCCGTCACCTCCGGGCAGTTGCGCCGGGCTTCGACACTGACGGTCAGGGCGTCAAATCCGCCCCTCCCCTCGTACTGACGCCGTATCGTGCGAAACACCTCTTGCAGCGCAGGAGAGGAAAATGCTTGATCTGGCAATCCTGCCGCTTCCGGGAACAGCGATGAATCGATCAGCAATGAGCCGATGACCCCGTACTCGTTCATTATGGAGTTCATGCGTCACCTCCATGTGCCTGTCGCCGCGTCGAATTGGCGAGGCTTGGGAACTGCAGCAGATTGTTCTCCGCCGTAGCTTTGACGCTCCCAAGTCCTGACGCAAGCTTTCCAATCCTTGATAGGCTTTCCTTTCCCTTGCACCCAGCCATTTGTGGCATAGTAGTCAAGGAAGTGTGCTGCGTCTACACTGTTTTGCCGTTCCGAGCAATATGCCTGTACTTCCTCAAGGGAAGGAGGAATAAAGCGAGAGCGTGGCGGCGTAGCCGCCTTATTCTCTGCTATTTCTTTCCTTATCTCTCCTAACTCTTCCCTAACCTGTGTATCCGATTTGGATACATCTTGTATACATTGCGTATCCATATAACTGTATCGTCCATTTTCAGCGATAGATAGGCGCTGCTTTTCTTCGGTGTAAATGGATGGTGTGTAGCGATCACGTTGAATATAATTGTTCACTCGCCAGTCTCGAATTACGCATACACCGGATTCAAACGGGATAACAAAGCCCTTCGCAATCAGCAGTTTCAAATCGTCTCCAGCAGCGCCGACCATTGCCGTAATCCGTTTGGGTGATGAAACAAAACCGTCATCGTCTGCTCTCATGCCGAGGTGAAAATAAAGGCTTTGTGAACTTGCCGGAAGGTCGAGAAACGAATCTGTATCGATCACATCGAGCGAAAACATCCTCCGTTTCGCCATTACCAACCCCCCAAAGATTCCTGACCCGTCATCCGTGCGAGCGCATCCTCCGCAACGACGGCGACAGCGCTGATTTCACGAGCGCGACGAGACATAGACCGGATGAAGCGCTTGACTTCGTCCTCGGTCGCGGGAAGAAAATAGCCAGACTGATTGTCGGACAGGATCAGCTTCCCGGCCTTTCGTTCCCGCTGAATGCGGCGGCGGATCGACCGTTCATCCTCACCCGTAAGCTGGACTAATTCTGTGAGCGTCAGGCCATTCTCTGCGCCCTCATGGAGCATATCAGAAATAAGTAGCTTTTCCCGTGTCACTGTGCTATGATCAAGATAGGGAAATGTGGTCGCCAAACCTTTTCCCTCTGCCCTTGTCGGTGTTCCAGCACCGGCAGGGGCTTTTTCTCGTGGTTTACTGAGCACTGTCTATCACCCCCGCTTGTTCATCAAGCCAACGTTTGAATGCCTCCACCGGAATTCTCGTACAGTTCCCTAACCGCACGACAGGAAATCCGGGCAAGCGCATCCATCGATAAACGGTAGGGCGACTCACGCTCATCGCCTCGGCCAGCGTAGTGGGCGTATATGCCAAAATTTCCATCAACTTATCTCCCTTTCCAATCTAGAAATCGCCTCGATAACGCGATTCTCTTTTTCAGCGGGAAGCGGAAAGCGAAGCCAACGTGTAAGTGTCGGTTCACTAACGCCGATTGCCACAGCCACACGCCATAAAGGAATCCCTGCTTTTTTTGCTCGCTGTCTGACGGACAAATTTTCCATCACAAACACTCCTTTCTCTTGACTTATTGATTTCAATCTGCTATCATCGAAATGATGATGATTTAATTCTACATTTTGAAGTGCAGCAATTCAAGTCGACCACAGTAAAATTTAATCAACGTGTTTTTTAAATTCGTTGATTAAATTCAATCTTACAGAGAGGAAAGCCATGACCAGAGAAGAACAATCCGTAAAAATGGGCAAGCGCCTAAAAGCACTACGAGAAGGAACGATGTCAAATGGAAAAAAATTATCCCATGAAAAGTTAAAAGAAACACTAAATGAATTGTACGGGGTCGAAATCAGCAGAGATAGTCTGATGAACTATGAAGTAAGTGACATCAACCATTCCAAGTTTGGAACTAACTTAAAAATGAATGTCGAATACCTGAATTGCTTCTCCAATTTTTATGGTGTATCGGCTGATTATTTGCTCGGTTTGACAGATAAGAAAACAAAAGACATGAGAATAAAGTCCATTTGCGAATACACCGGATTATCAGAATCGGCCGCTTATTTTTTGAATGATCTAAATTCAGATAGCGCTCACACCCGAGACATTTATGCGGCGCTCAATGTTTTACTTGAAGAATCAAGGTTTGATGATTGTAAAATTTTTTGGGAGCGCATATTCTTGTTTCTGTTTTCATCAAGCACTCCTTACAATGCGCAATTTGGAAAATCTTGCCGACAATTAAACGCCGAAACTGTTCTTTCGCTATTACTCGAAGAAAACAATCAATATTTGCATGAACTGAGGAAAGGTCTTCAACGCACGGAACAATTTACCGAAGAAACCTGACCGATGCGCAAAAGGCGCATCTGATTGGTCGGCAGTACGAGGCACAAAAAATGACAACCAAAAATGCTGGAGGTCACAATCAGTATACGCGCCGAGAGGTTATAGCCCAAAATGGACCAAAATCAAAAGATACGGCTGAAACCATTGCAAAAGAGCATAACATTGGGCGCAACACCGTTAAACGCGCTGAAAAATTTGTCAAAGGCGTTGATGCTGCTGAAAAGATTACGCGAGGCACACAAAAGTAAAAAACCGCCCCCGGTGTTGCAGCACCGAGGACGGTTATAGGGGGCAGCAAACTGATAGCCTACTGCCCTCCAATCATAACAAATGCAGGAGGAAAAAGCAATGCCAAGAAAAGCAAATACGCGCGCCGCGTCGGGCGCAGGCAGCATCCGGCAGCGGCCTGACGGTCGATGGGAAGCCCGTGTGACCGTCGGCAATGACCCGGGCACAGGAAAACCGATTCGCCGCAGCATCTACGGAGACACGCAAGCCGCCGTTCGTAAGCAGATGACAGCCATTCTCCGTGAGATCGACCGCGGTACATATCTGACACCACAAAAGACGACAGTCGCACAATGGCTTGATGAATGGCTCGACACCTTTGCCGCCAATAAGATCAAGCCGACGACATATCTTCACTATCAGGCCTGTATCAAGAATTACATCAAGCCTCAGATCGGCGCTATCGAGCTGCAAGCTCTGCGCGGCGCGCATGTCCAGAAGGTCTATAACGCCATGACGAAAAAGGGATTGAGCGGAAAGACCGTCAAGAACTGCGCTGCCGTACTGCATAAGGCGCTCTCAGTTGCATTGAAACAGGGAATCATTGTAAGTAACCCCTGTGACGCCGCAGAGCAGCCGAAGGTGGTACAGCGCGAAATAGCGCCGCTGCGTGATGAGGACATTCCGAAGTTCCTTGAAGCGATCGAGGACAGCCCTTATCGAAACGCGCTTGCCGTCTGCCTACTTGCCGGTCTTCGTGAGGGAGAATTGCTCGGTCTCCCGTGGTCACAGGTCGCCTTTGAAAAAGGGCGTATCACCATCAGTCAGCAGCTACAGCGTGAGAAGAAAAAGAACGGCGCTTACTACATTGCCGACACCACCAAGAGCGGCAAGCCGCGCACGATCGAGCCGCCCCCGCTCTGCTTTGAATATCTCCGGGATGAAAAGCGTCGGCAGGCGCAAAACAAGCTCAAAGGCGGTAAGCTATGGAGCAACGACGACAATCTCGTTTTTACGGATGAACTCGGAACACATCTCGCCATTCATACCTTTTACAAGTACTTTAAGAAGATCGCTGCCAGTATCGGACGCCCGGACGCGCGTGTGCATGATCTGCGCCACACCGCAGCCACGGTGATGATCGCCAGCGGCGCGGACATTAAAAGCGTACAGGACTTCATGGGACACGCTACCGCAAGTTTCACATTGAACATCTACGCCCACACATCAGAACAGATGATGAAGGACACCGCAGCAAGAACGCAGTCATATTATGAAAAGCTGAAAAAGGCATAAAAGAAAGCTCCACCAGTCAGCCAGCCGGTGGAGCTTCTTTCCGCAGTTTTTAGGGGTAAAAAATCCAATTGGGGTAAACTTAGGGGTAAAGGCATTTTCCGAAATGCAAGAATTGAACTTTTTTTAGCAAAACAAGACGATATAAAAGAAAAAGCAAGGGAAAACGCAATGTTTTCTCTTGCTTTTCTTGGCGCGGAAGAGAGGATTTGAACCTCCGCGGCGCTTTTTACACGCCCTACTCCCTTAGCAGGGGAGCCCCTTCGGCCTCTTGGGTACTTCCGCAGGTCGATGGAAAAATTCAGTTGGCGGAGAGAGTGGGATTCGAACCCACGGATGCTTTCACATCGCCGGTTTTCAAGACCGGTGCCTTCAACCGCTCGGCCATCTCTCCGGATAATGAGTTCACGTCTAACTCTCAAACGCAAGAATAATGTTACCATATTGAAGTACTGTTTGTCAACATAAAATACGAGAATTTTCATAGAATATCCTGTTGAATAAACTCAGAAATTCTTAATTCGGATATCCGATCTGTTTGTAGTGTACTTCCAACTACCCTGCTGAATTCAATTCACCGGATTGTAATGAGATATGTGAACCACTTTACCTTATCCAACCAAAAAGAATAGCCTGCACTATACGATAGCCGTTCTTCCATCAAAACAAAATAAATATCCCCCGGCCTAGCCGGGGGTATTTCTTAGACGGGCGAAGCCCTATGTTACCAGCCACGCCTCATGCGGCGTTGGTACGATCTGACATCTGCATAGGCTTGTTACCAGCAGCCCGTAAACGGGCTTAGAAGTTGCCCATCGTCAGTTGTTCGCCCATCCTATCTTCCTCTAATTGATTCCGGATGTACTCTTCTATTTTCTTCGCATTCTTCCCCACGGTGTCCACGTAGTATCCGCGACACCAAAATTCGCGGTTTCTGTACTTGTACTTGAGATTTGGGAACTGTTCGTAGATCATCAGCGAGCTTTTGCCTTTCAGGTATCCCACAAAGCTCGAAACCGCAATTTTGGGTGGGATCTCAAGGAGCATGTGAATATGATCCGGACATACTTCCGCCTCTACGATATTCACCTTTTTCCATTCGCATAACTGCCGCAGTATTTTCCCAATCTCCCTGCGTTTTTCGCCGAAGAACACTTTGTGCCGATACTTCGGCGCAAATACGATGTGGTATTTGCAATTCCACTTCGTATGCGCTAAACTGTTCGTGTCATTCATTCTTGAGTGACCTCCCTTTGTTTTGTAGTTTGCAGTTGCCAGACCGCATCTCTACTATAACAGAGGGAGTTTTATTTTTCCTCATCGGCAGCAGCCTCTTTTGAACCACTCGCCCAGCGAGTGGTTTTCGGGATACAAAAAGGGCACGGCCTGTTGGCCGCGCCCTTTGTCTGCGCTTTGCGAAAGAGCCTTTTTTACAGGTTCTTCTCGTAGCTCTCGATCATCTTCTTGACCATGTGACCCGTACGACTATCGTCAGCAACAGTCATTGCGGCCACTGCATTCTCGTCTGGCTTCTTGGATACATCAATGATGTTACCTGCACGAACTCTGAGATTTGCCAGATACTTATCCGTGACTTCGCCGGTGAATATCTTGATCTGGAGTTGCATGGTGGTTTCATCGACCATGGTGGCGAAGATCCTGTCAATGAACTTGTCCACGAAATCTTTGTTGACGACACCCTTTACTGCATCCCGCTCAGCTTCCTTCAGCACCTGGCGAATAGTATCAAGGTGCTTTTTCAAATCATCGGCAGACTCACGCTGGGCATATAGTTCGGACAGTAGTTCTCTTGCTGTGTCTATTTCAGCGGTACACTGCTTGTTCATGGACAGGAAATCCCGGTCGCTCATTTCTCCGGTGGCGGCGAGCTGGAGCAGCTTCTGCTTCTTTTTTTCCGCCAGTTCAATGATTTGCTCCTGTTCCCGAATTTGCTCAGTGATCCCACCGCTGCCCGCCAGACTGGTATACAGTTCCATGTATCGCTCAATCTGAGCTTTTGCATCTGCCTCGGTATCCCTCAACACTTCCAACAGGAGAGGCTTTATCTCGCTTTCGTACACTGCAAAGGACGGACAGGAGTCGCTTCCGTTTTTGATTTTGCCGGAGCATACCCATTTACTGTTTTTGTTACCGGAGCGGTCGACCGTGTCCCGCCGATAGTAGGCTGCTCCGCAGTGGGTACAGTATAATTTTCCGGTCAGAAGGTTTGCGTGGTTGCTGATTCCCTGGCGGGCCTTTACATCCTCGCTGCGCTTTTTCAGTACGGCGTTGGCCTGATCCCAAATTTCTTCCGTTACAATTGCGGGGACGATTTCTCCTGTTTCATCCTTGAACATGACCCATTCCTCCGGCGGGAGGAACTTCTGCTTTTTGGTGAACATATCCACGACCTTGACCTTGTTCCCCACATAGTAGCCCTTATACTTGGGATTTGCGATCATGTTAGACATGGTGGTGTGGGCGATTTTGTTGCCATTGTGATTGCGGTAGCCCTTATCCCAGAAGATAGTTTCAAGTTGCTTCATGGAATATTCGCCGGTAGCGTAACGCTCAAAGAGTTCGCGGACCATTGGCGCTTCAGTTTTGTCGATGACCAGTCTTCCGTTAGCTTTTGTGTATCCGAAGATGCGGCTGTTGCCAAGCACCACGTTGGATTTGATCGCCTGCTGATGACCGAACTTCACGCGGCTCGAGAGCTTGCGCAACTCGTCCTGTGCGATGGAGGACATGATGGACAGACGAAGTTCCGAGTCCTCGTCGAAGGTATTGATGTTATCATTCTGGAAGAACACGCCGACGCCGTATCCGAGAAGTTGCCGTGTGAACTGAATGGAGTCCAGTGTGTTTCTCGCAAATCTGGAGATTTCTTTTGTAATCACCAAATCGAATTTGTCCATAGCCGCATCGTCAATCATGCGATTGAAGTTCTCACGCTTCTTTGTAGAAATGCCAGAGAGGCCTTCATCAATGTACCCAGGGACGAATGTCCAGGTCAGATTTTTTCTAATAAGATCCTCGTAGTAGGCAATCTGGTTTCCAAGCGAGTTGAGTTGCTCATCACTCTCGGACGATACTCGGGCATAGTAGGTCACCCGCAACGGGATATCGTAAATAGAACGTGTCTTGAGCATCATTCGGATGGTGTGGATGTCCATGACTCCTCCTCCTTGTTTTTCGTTTTATCATTATCGTAATCAATATATCATTTCTGTATGAATTAAGCAATATGAATTTCGAAAAAGGGGGAGCATCGTGTGCGATGCTCCCCGAGAAAACTATTTAGCGGTGGACGGCGCTAACCCGTTGATCAGATTCTTCATACGATTTCGTTCTGTTTCCGTGATCAAGCCCTTTTCGAACAGCGTCTGGTTGTAATAGTGAAGCCAGATCTGTTCCGCCGCGTGTCTCTTTTTCTGTTCCAGTGATTGGGTGTGCTGCGCAGTCACTGCCGCCCACCTCCTTTGCTGTAAAAATTATTGCCCCGACAGGAAAGAAAAATACAGGTCTTGAGTAACACCTCTATCTGAAAATGAGAAAGGCAGCAGACCGTTACATGGTCTGCTGCCAGGTTTGTGTTTGTTCGTTCGATTGAAAGTCCGGTTCTGTTGCGGACTTGTGTCTGTTTGCTGCAATGACCGATCCAGCCACCAGACCAATTGCTGCGCCGAGATTTTGCGCCGCAGTCTTGGCCTCCATCTTACGGCACCGTTCCTCCGGATCATCGCTGTCGGCATCCATGGCACTCAATCCAGCAAGAACAGATGCCGCACCAATTCCCACACCACCAGAATGATGGTGGGCAGATACATCTGCAGCCGGATTCGACTCGCGGACCTTTTCACGGAATCGCTCGCCCTGGAGAGTTCGGTAGAGTATTCCGCGCTGGCTCTCCCAACCTGTTTCCCGAACTCCTTCAGTGCCGTTTCCTGATCCCGCTGTATTCTGTTCAGAGTGCGCTCCACATTGTTCTCCATCTGCGTCCAGTGACTGGTGCTGCTCTCGGTCAATTTCTGCACCTCCAACTGCATCTCGGAGATCGCTGTTCTGTGCTGCTCCATCAAAGACTGCACCTGTGCTTTGAGCTTTGCGTCCATCTGCTCGTCCGTGAGCAGATGCTCCACACTCTCCTGAAGCTGCAGAACGGATTGTCCGGTCAGCTCCACCGCGTTGGTCAGGCCTGTCCAGTTCTCCTCCGTCAGCGTGACTGCCTTCTGGATATTTCCAGCCTTGTCGATGTTGCGGCTCAGAGCCGTTTGCTGCATAGCTTTCATATCCGACATGCTGGGTCGTGTATTGCTGCGCTCGAATGTAGAATTCATATTCCATGTTCTCCTTTAAATATTTTTCTTCGTGTAAACGAAAATCCCGACAGCTTTTGCCGTCGGGTGTGGTGTAGGTGATATTCGCGCGACTATCCGTCCACTTGACCTGATAACCCTCGCTCTGCATCAGTTCAATGAACTGCTCCTTGTTGACGGCATATTTCATGCACTCGTCGATCTGAATGGCGAGAGCCACCTTCCAGCTCTCGCCGCGCATCGCCGCGTGATACTCCGCCTGCCTGATTCCCGAGGTCTGTTGCTTCTTCGGCTGGCAAATGGACAGGCCGTGACGCATACAGATCTCATCTGAGAATTTTCGGAGCTGTGTCAGATCGTCTTTTTCGAAATGCAGTTTCCTGCCGTTTTCCAAACTGACTGAGTTGATAATGAAGTGGGAATGGATGTGCTTCGCGTCGGTGTGTGTTGCAACGATGACTTCGTAGTCCTTCCACTGCTGCGCCAACTCCAGAGCAACGGCGTGTGCTTTCTCCGGTGTGATATTTTCATCCGGGTGGAAGGACTGCACGAAATGAAAATACATTTTGCCGTCACACTTGCCGTACTGAAGTTTGGTGCTGATGAACTGTGTGTAGCAAATCTCGGGCTGGCAGTTGATACCTGTAACCAATTGTCGGCCGTCGAACTCGGTCTTCTTCTCCTGCATGACGTAGTCCAATGCAGCAGACAGTCCGGCGCGGCATTGTCCTTTCGGACGGTTGATGGGTGTGACCGTTGCCATGGTTCACACTTTCCTCTCCAGAACCTCTTTCAGCAGTTTCTGGATCTCCAGATAGAGCTCATAGGTTTCACCAACATTAACGGAACTGATCCTGCCCATGTTTGCCAGTGTGATGAGCTGATTGAGATTCGCTCCCTGCCGCCGCAACGCACGGGCGCAGTCATCGAAGCCGTTGATGTGTACGATCTCTTTCCCGACGGCGCATGTCGTCAGGTACTTTGTCAGATCCATCCCCGCGGACTTTGCGTTCCGGTGGATGAGCTCTGCGTCACCTTCCGTGACACGGAAGGTCAATGAAACTGGTTTTGTGCGGTTGGCTTTTTTCATCAAATGAATACCTCCGTAATAAAGTGGGTTCGGGCTTCTGCCCGGAAAAGAGATGCCTTTGGCAGTCCACCGCAGCCCCATTGGGCGGCGGTGGACTGCCAAAGGCGATGCTCGCTCCCTCCCAAAGGAGGGAACTTTCTCCCTCTGTCGTAAACTCCAGCCGTTTCCTCAAACACGGCGGAAACTCGTGGCAGATTCCGAGGTGGGGTGTTTACCCGGCAGAGGCGGAAACAGCCGACAAATCGTCTCCTGTGGCCTCACAAGGGTCGATAGGGTCAACCCCTGGCGTGTCGACACTTTCGGCACGGTGCAGCTCGATGATGCGCTTTCCGTTGCTGCGGCGCAGATAGGCTGTAACACCGATTTGTCTTAGGGCTGCAAGGCTTTCCGAGATTAGACGTGCCGCTTTCTTCGGCGTAATCCCCAGCGTTCCGTCAGGGTCAATCTCTTCAGCGAACTCCGTGGGAGTGCCGATATACTCAGTACGGTTCGACATGAATGCAGAGATGGCGGCAGGGATGCTTCCGTCGGGAGTGACCTTGCTGTCACAGATGAGCTGCCACACATTATCCTCGTTCCGTTCCAACTCTATCTCTCTGTATTCAATATCACGACCAATGCAGGAGAGTTTCGCATGGCCGCTGCCACGCTTGTCTTCCACCAGTGTGAAGCTGGAATCCACCGCACCGCTGATGGCGGTGGTACCGGAGATGCGGTTGAACACATCTTCATCGCCTTCCTTGCGCAGATGGTGAACGAGCAGGATGGCAATACCGTGCTGATCCGCAATACGCTTGAGCAGAGAAAGGTCACGGTAGTCGTTAGCATAAGCGTTATCATTTTTTGCGCCGCGCACTTTCTGCAGCGTGTCAATGATGATCAGAACCGTGTCCGGATATTCTTTGAGAAACTGGGTGAGCTGCTGCTCCAGACCTTTCTCCAGAATGTTGCTTTCGGTGCAGAAGCGAACGCTGGACGGGACCTCGTCCGTGATGCTGAAGAGCCGGTTCTGGATACGGCGGGTGGAATCTTCAAGGCAGAGATAGAGCGTAGTGCCTTGCTTCGTCTGAAGATTCCAAACGGGTTCGCCTTTGGCGATGGTTGTAGCCAGCCAGAGAGCCAGCCAGGATTTTCCCACCTTCGGTGCGCCTGCCAGAATATGCAGGCCCTGTGAGATGAGCGAGTCCACCACAAAGTTCAGCGGCTCCATGGGGATGCTCATCAAGGTTTCACCGTCGATGGTGTTGAGGGGTTGGATGTTGCTTTTGTACATATGGTATACCTCCTTAAAAGAAATAGAATACTGACCTCGCCGAAAAAAGTGGGGCCAGTATCTTTATTGCATCTGAACGATTTTGTGATATGATGTAGCTGTGCAGATTATGGGGTTGCGCTTCTGCCACAATGAAAACGGAGGTGATACGATGCCGCAAACTAAATACCGGATCTATGAACTCTCAGCCAGAACGCTTATGAGCTATGCCAGAGAGGAAAATGGTGTATACACATTTCGGTTGAACCGTACTGCAACGGACCACTGTATGATCCCCGGCGCAAAACACGAGCAGGATGACTGTGCTTTGTTCTTTCAGCTGATGTGTCAGCTCCGCGGCGACCGCTATCGGGAGCGTGCGGAGGACACCTGTATCACCGACCTTGCGGATGTCATTTTCTATATGGACTTCTCCGGCATCTTTGATCGCCGCGGCAGCAATCGCACACAGCAGCTCCGCCGAGAAAAAGCGAGAGACATGTTTCGGCCCGATGGCGTGACATTGGATTTCGGCAATGGGCCCCACCGCTATGTCAGCTTCGAACGGTCCGCCAGTATGAGCCGCCAGTCCAGACTGTCCTTCATTCGTGCCGACCTGTATGAACCCATGCGCCGGCGTATCATGCTGGACATGACCTTGCGCCGCTGTCAGATCAGTAAGCTCTATGCCTACAACGGTTTGATGTTTTCCTCCGGCGCACGAGTGGACGGCATCCGGATCGATAAGCCGCATCGCGTGATCGTCGTAGACAATCCCAAGAAGCTCATGCAGCGAGTGCCTGTCATTACCGTGGTGGAGGGGGATGAGCACGGAAAATATTATCGGGACGAAACGATTGAAGATATTAACATCACTTGTTTTGACGGTGTTGGCCTGATTTCAAAGGAATACGCAGAGACAGTAGACAAAGCGTACTGTGGGCGGCACTGTCACACCTCTTTCCAGATCCGTCTGCCCTACATCAAAGGGATGCTCCACCTGGTGGACTTCAAGGATTTTTTGAAGCGTTCCGGAACGCAGGTCATTCAGGACATCTGGGGTGTCAACCATTCGGTCAAGGATGTAGATATCATTCTGACCCGCAGTCAGTTCAAGGCAGACCGCTGGCTACAGGAAAATGATATGGACTGGAAGGACTATTGGAAGGCGTTTCGTAAATACCGCCACGCACTGTATATCACCAACACGAATAAGGAACAGGCCGAATCCCTTGTTGCGCTGAACTATCAATTCCTGTCCACAGTATCTATTCAGCCAGAGGAATTTCGTCCCGCCGATCTACCCGATGGTTGGATCTACAGTCCGGAAGCAGATAAGCGGCAATGGCTGACCAAGGCGACCGAAACGGCTTACTACAATTTTTGCGCCAACGATTATTTCCGCAAAAAATATTTCCTGGACGGTCTGAGCCAGCCGCGCAAAACTCGGACACATATTCTTGCGGCGGTGTTGAACAAAAATCCCCGATTTATTAACGAGCCGATCTACACGGACGCTTTGGAAATGCAGGCAAAAACACTGCTGAAAAATTATGCCATAGGTCACCTGCTGGTGCCGGGAGACAACCGGTTCCTCTCCGGTGATTTGCTGGAGTTGCTACGGCAGTTGATACTGCCCCGTGCATTTCAAATGCCTGCGGAGAGTGCCTTTTGCGATTCGGTTCTTGCGGCATTCTTTGCGGAGGACAGTTTCTACGCTCCCGGCGCCGCCTATGAACATGACGACAGTTGCACGTTGCTCCGCAATCCGCACATTGCCCGCAACGAAGAATTGCAGCTTTCCGTCTATCCGGCCGGGGATGAACTGCGCGAACACTATCTTGGCCATTTGACCGATGTGGTCTTTGTGTCTGCCGACTCGCTGGCGGCGGAGCGTTTGGGCGGAGCGGACTACGATGGCGACCAGATCAAGACCATTGCCGATCCTATCCTGAACCGCTGTGTCAAGCGTAATTATGAATACGAGGTAAATCAGCAGCTTTCCAACAATGCCAATCTGCCCCTGCTGAAGATCCCATCCCTGTCTGCGCCGCTGTCTGATGCAAACGACTGGTGGGAGCGGTTCCGCACGGTGGAGAATACATTTGCCGCCCGCATCGGCCAGATCTGCAATGCCGCTATGGATCGCAGCGTGATCGCCTACACCGACAGCACCGACCCGGGCGAACGGAAGCGCTGCCGCAGAGAAATTGAGACCCTGGCCATTCTCAGTGGTCTGGAGATCGACGCCGCCAAAAGCGGTGTGCGCCCTGACCTTGACGAATACATTGGTACAAAGCGAGTCAAGCGCAGCGCCTTTCTCCAGTACAAATATCTGGCGGAGCAGGCAGAGGAAACACGGCGAGCGTGGTACGAGCCGACCCACAAGGAAAAATTGAACGCATTTTTTGCTCGGACGGACTGGAGCAAGGTCGAGTCCCACATTGAGAAGCTGCCCTATCTGGCGCGGCAGTTGGAGCAGAACACGCCGCGAATTAAAGCTACTCCCGCAGAGGACAGAGAACTGTTTGCTTTTGCGCAGGAGGATGGTTGGCAGGACCGGCTCGATCCCAAAATTCTTTCCTCTGTTTCTGAGTTGCTGCAAGATTATGAGCGCTGTCTTTCTCGCATCCGAGCCTGCCGTATTCCGGTAAAGGACAGACAAAAGAAAAGCGATATCGAGCGCATCCTGTATGCCAGAGGGCAGGAAGACCTATGCGACTCCGATGAACTGTATGCTTTCTTTCGCCAGCTCCCGCCTGAGCGCATCACAGCGCTCAGGGTTGCTATCTCAGACCGGCAGTGGCCTTTTATGAATACAGAGGAACGGGAACTGTTTTTGGCAGAGCATCTGCCGGAGGCGACCGATTATTACGATCTGCTAACCGACTTCCGGCAGAGCGGCTATCGTATCCTGGGCGATTTGATCTGCGATATCGACGATGAAAACACCGCTCTGGAACGCAAACAGCTTTTGCACAAAGCAGACACGGCCAGCTTTACCGCAATGATGAAGGCATACATGGAGCATTCTTTTGCTGCCGACTACAAAGAGCCTGTTTCAAAAAAGTGTCGTGAACTGCTGAACAGAATCGTGCGCCCCGGTATCGCCGTGCAGTATATGGTCGCGTTGGGCAAGCGCAATCTGTTGTGGGAGCTGCTGATCGATCAGATCGAAAAAAACGTACTGGAGGTGCCTTATGCTGAATGAATGGCAAGAGTTCTTGGACTACACCGAAACCGTGAGCTATACCGCTAAAAGCAAAAACGACACTTCCTATATGGGCCGCTTCACCTTTACCACCATCTTGGAGTTCAAAGGTCTGACCCGTGTTCTGACCATTATCGCCCGCAGATATATGTTCCATGACGCAGACGGTAATATCCTTGAGGGCGACCCGAGGAAGCGTCTGGATCATGTGCGCAAGGCATTGTGTGCCTGGTGCAGTGTTCCGGACAGCAAAAAAGCCGCCCCCAAAAGGGAGCGGCCGGATAAGAGCCATTTTGAAGAGCTACATGAGATATTTCCCGAACTGGTGGATGCCGACGGTAGCGGCTGGTTCCACCGCCATGTTCACTGCCTTGCCCGATTTGTACTGGATAATCCCGATAAGGTGCGTAAAACTGTAATACCGAAGGCAGAAGTCATAGAAAAAAGTTTTGATGCTGCGTGGCGGAACAAGGTGATTCAGTTTCAGGTGCCGCTGTTTTCTGAGAGTACCAAAGGAGCATGGACGTTACGTTTCGATGACATCATTGCCGATGCGTTGGAGCTGGGGCCGCTGAAAAGCACAGAGACAGAGCTGCCGCCGGCTTTTATAGAAAAGCTCCGTTCCGTTGCGCCTAAAGAAGTTCCGTTGGACGTGGTAACGACGCTGATCCTCTACTACATGGCCAACCGGCAGGAAGGCACCGATTGGGTAGTACTGCCGACAACCAACTTCGAGGCACATTTTGGTACGGCATTCGGACGGAAGTATCTGCCCAAGCTGCCGACGGAAGTCTTTGAGCGCAGTGACTCCAGCTATGGCGTCGGGCGTTATTTGGTGAAAGCAGGATATTATCCATATAATTAAAAAGCGCCCTTCACCTAAGGTTTATTATTTATTGTGTTTGCGCCCTCGGCTCGATACAAGATACCCATTTATAACGATAGGTTCAACTGCTAAATATGCAAACAGACTACTGACACCAGTTTACGCATACGTAAACAACCATCTAAATAACTGCGGCTTTTCAAATAATAGAGTTGAAATTTGCTGCACTTGATGCTATGATAAGGGACGGTGTAAAGTTTCGCGAGCGAAAGGAAGAACAGACCGATGGAACAATTTGAAAATCTTCTCACCATCCAAGATGTTGCAGATAAATTGAAAGTAACTCCCCAATATGCGCGCAAACTGATTAAGGAAGGAAAACTGGCCGCTACAAAACTGGGTATTCAGTGGGTTGTAAATGCCGATGATTTAGAAAAATACATTCAAGAATATGATGTTATCATCGAGCCGGATGATCACGCTCGAGAGAATGCAGATATCCCAGAAATTGTAGCTTTGAGTTTCTTTTCAGGCGCTATGGGCTTGGATATCGGGATGAAGAATGGCGGCATATCAGCTTTGTTGGCTTGCGAATTTAACAAGTACTGTAGGATGACAATTGCGGAGAACGAGCCAGACATTGCATTGATTGGCGACATAAACAAATATGAACCAGCTGAAATACTGCGGTTAGCAAACATTCCGGAAGGCAGAAAAGTTGATGTGATTTTTGGTGGCCCTCCTTGTCAAGCATTTAGTACAGCCGGTGCCAGACGCGCATTGGCGGACGAACGCGGAAATGTGTTTTTGAGGTACATAGAAATCGTCGAAAAAATTCGCCCCACTTACGTTGTTATCGAAAACGTGCGAGGACTTCTTTCGGCTCCATATCCCTATAAAGATATTGAAGAACCCATCAAGGGTGGTGCTTTGTGTGTAATTTTGGATCGGCTAAAGGAGGCTGGATACACAATATCCTTCGAGCTATACAATGCGGCTAATTTTGGCGCACCACAAATCCGAGAGCGTGTAGTAATGATAGGGAAACTCGGTGGATCCAAGGCGCCTTATCTTTCTCCGACTCACGATGAATCTGCTCGGTATGGTTTGCTTCCTTGGATTACGCTTCGAGAAGCAGTCGAAGATATAGAAGAGAAACCGCATCACTATGTGGGATTCCCTGAAAAGAGGTTAAAGTATTACAGAATGCTGAAAGAAGGCCAATATTGGAAGGATCTGCCCAAAGAAGTTCAAGAAGAAGCGATGGGTGCAACGTTGAAACTGGGAGGCGGAAAGACTGGTTTTTTCAGACGAGTTTCATTTAGTCGGCCTTCTCCAACCCTTGTAACGGATCCAACGATGCCTGCAACAGATCTTTGCCACCCTACCGAAAACCGTCCTTTAAGCGTCGAGGAGTATAGCAGAATACAGGGATTCCCGGATGACTGGAATATCTGTGGCCCCATAAACGAACAATATAAACAGATTGGTAATGCAGTACCAATTAAGCTCGGAGAGGCGATTGCCAGAACGATCATTGCAGATATGCACGGAGAGAGCCTACCGGTTTATGAGGGATATGCCTTCTCCCGCTATAAGAACACCAGTGATGTTACATGGCAAACCGCGATGGATGCTGCATTAGAAAAAAAGAGAGCCGCTCAAACCTCTGGCGAAGGTGAGCAGCTCACGCTGGATCTCTTTTAATAATACCATATTCCCAACTTGCCGCGAACCTTAATTGGTTCAATCGGCTCGATGTTTGATAAAACCCAGGCATAACGCCCAGGAGTAAAATCCCCACAGTAATAACACAAAGGATCTCTCTCTTCGATTTGGCGTGCACATTCTTCGGTAATAAGCACACATTCGGAGAGAGTGGTTTTTATAAAGATTTCTCCGTAATGTGGCGCTGTAGGTATTAGCTTAAGCAGTTCCTGGCGGCGTTGTTCTGACGACCTTATCTTTGATAGACCTGCGTGAATGTAGAAATCGCCATATTCAAAACAAGGCCAGCTGCGCGTTTCAATCTTTTTGATATTGGCAGCGATAAGACTTGCCCAAGGTTTTTGTAAGGTTATTACTCTCATATTATTCAGCTGTTATAAGGTTGCGGTTCAGATTTGCCAGATTGGAAATAAACTGGATGTAATGCTCCTCGGTCATATTGCAGGGAGGCAAATGGAAAAGAGTGCGATGATTATTTATTATCGTATTCAAGGCATCCCACTTATAAGTAGGAACCTTTTGTCCTCTTACTGTTCTTGTTCCTAAGCGATACCACTTAAGAATCGTCGTCCCTTGGCGAATATTACTGCTCGAGCTATTTTCTGTATTGGATTTGTTTTTGATCTGTAGAAGGACGGCACCGTCAGAACTACAGAAATCAATAGCTCGCAAAGTATTGCCGGCACACCAGATCCAGCCATATGGCCGTGTTGACACAGAAATGTATTCTTCCAACAAATTTCCTTGGATGTTTTCTGCGGACATAAACAGATTATGAGCTTGTTCCTTTTCTAATGCAACAGTTTCGGAAATACCCTGTGTTACCATCACTATAGACCTGATCGCAGGATCTGAACACGCAGATTTGGGACTTGCGACACGTGAATGGGGAGGGTTTATGATAGCGTTTCGATATTCGCCGACCCAACGCTCTATGTAGGCTTCTGGATTGTTCGCACCAGCAAGGTTTATTCCGGGAAAGAGGCTTCTGTTATTTAGGGCAATTTCAAAAATTGTGTCGAGTTCATCGTAGGAAAAATGGATGATACCAGCCTTCACAGTGTTGTAGATTTGACGCAAACGCTCATCTGTAAGAGCCGTTTCGGTTGCGATAGTATAACTCGCCATCTCGTATCCTCCTTGGTTTCTCAGCGATAGTATATCGAATTGTTACATGATTCTCTCAATTGCGGATTTCGTTTCTTGCCCAACCTGGCGCGCTATATCAAGAATCTCATCATAGCAGCCGTCTCCGCCAATAGTGTCCCACATTTCACGACCAATTAAAACAACGGAGTCATGGCGGAAATCAAATATACCCATTGGGGGATTGAAGGCATAATCTGTTTTTAACTCTCCATAAGGATTATAAGGCAAGCCGAAGTATGCACGGCATCCGGGGTTTCCAATGGTCAGGTGCAAACAGTCCTCCTTTGCAACGGCTGTCTGATCGATGTTCGGTTTAACGGTTTTCAGGCTTATGTAATTATCAATGCCGTCTTTTTTCCACCAAAGATCAGAGATGATCCTTAATCGTGAAGTGTTACCTGTCGGTGTAACGGAGCTAATGGAGGCAAGTGCGTCGCTCCATGCAAAATTCTCACGATTGCCGCTTCGCAGTTTTTGAATATGATCTGAAATGGCATTGAGATAAGCAACATCCAACGTCACATAGGTTTCAACTTGACGCCGGGCGTCGCTGGCACCATTTGCGAGTGCAGCAATTCGCGCTAATTCCTCAATTACCCTCTGCCCGAACGATGTGCTAAATGACCGTTCAAAACGGCTCCAGAATAAGGCCTCATCAGACAATAGTGCAGAGTGAAAAGGACGATATGTAGCTTCACCTTGAATACGTCGAATAGTATTTGTTACACAATTACGGAACTCGTTTGCGATTTGGTCTCTATAAACCTGATTCATGTGATTACCTCCCGGACACAATTAATTAAATATTATATCACATTTTAGCCAAAGCGTACATACTTACCGGGAATTTTACCTCATTAGTGTTCATAAATAGCCTGAAGGCATTCTTTCGATTTTACTTATATCATTTTATTATTCCTCTCTACCCGAAAAAGGGGATATATTATCACCCTGCCCAGGCAGGATGCACAACTGAACAAACAAAAAAGATTTCCGAAGCGATGCTGTCAGAATCATCAATACTTCGGAAACCCTCTATATCAAGCCCTTTTCGGCAGTCATTTGCAGGATTGGGCTTTTTTTGTATCAAAGATAGTGCCTTTACAGACCCAGCCTCCGTATGAGAAACAGCGTAACCCGCGGTCTTTCTGTCTTCTATACTGTAATGCTCGCTATGTACTTAATTTCCTGTTTATGACCGAATGCAGTCCTGTCATTCCTTAAGAATTCCATTGTTCGTATGGGACACTTGTTCTTGACCATCTGGCCGCCGACAGAGCCGGCCTCGCGGGAGGTCAGATCGCCGTTGTAGCCCTGCTTGAGGTTGACGCCGACCTCGCTGGCGGCTTCCATCTTGAACTTGTTCATAGCGGCCTTGGCCTCGGGGATGTTGAGCTTGTTGCTGTTCTTGCTGGACATAATGATTTTCTCCTTTTCCTATAATTGTTTTTGGTTTCACCTGTTTGAAAGAGTTTTGCTGTTTGGGTATCGCAAGGGTAGTTTGACTCATAAAAAATCGGATATGCAGTTTTTCTGCTGGTAAGTTTTATCAGCGCTTCTTCGCGCACGAACGCTGATTTGACAATCGTTTTTCTTTCCTCTATAATCTATAATCAAATGCAACATGACGGAGGTATTTACGTTATGATCTCTTCCGATAACCGCCGCTACGCCTACGGCAAATCTCAGCTCATCGAAGTCATCTGCCAGCTGCGCTTCCCCACCATTCTCTCGATCGACACGCGCGAGCCCGCCGACTTTCAGGAGACCGTGCGCGCGGCGTTCCCGCGCTACCAGTGCCAGGTGGAAAAGCTGCCCGGCGTGAACGGCGCGCCCGCGCGGACGGTCAACAACCACACGTTCATTTCCGAAGACGGCGGCTACAAGCTGAGCCTCACGAAGGACTTCATCGCCCTTTCCACCATGCGCTACACGCACTGGGAGGACTTTGCCGCCCGTCTCGACGA
>ERZ791571.482-NODE-482-length-30268-cov-3.261609_pt1 | contig 30268 bp, 19 predicted proteins | sample MGYA00509972_ERZ791571 | MGnify/ENA primary metagenome ERZ791571 (study PRJEB30046, sample SAMN00791936) | human gut metagenome | study: EMG produced TPA metagenomics assembly of the A metagenome-wide association study of gut microbiota in type 2... | reverse complement strand
CCGCTTTGCATTCCCGACCAGCCCGGCATCCGTCTGCCAAATGTCAAATTCAGGAAAACCCGGTATTCCCATCGGCACGTCTTCTCTGCGAAACTCCATCTTACTGTCAGTCACTTTTTTGCCCGACATATGAAAAGACGTCACGCCTGCATAGTCTGCCAGTTTTCCGATTACTTCAGGACTTATCCCGGCTCCTGCAAGAATCTCAATCTCCCCGGCAGCTTCCCTCACAAGTTCTTTTAAAAGTTCCCTGCCATTCCATGCGCTGTCTTTCTGCCCGCTCGTAAGAATTGTATCAATTCCCAGCTCTATACACTGCCTCAGCGCTTCATACGGACTCCGGCACACATCAAAAGCTCTGTGAAAAGTGACCGCACATGGGCGTTTCCCACTTTTACTTTCGGACTTTGCACATTCGACAAGTTCCTTCATCCTATCTGTATCAAGCCTTCCGTCCGGTTTTAAAATACCGATAACAACACCGTCGGCTCCCGCCTCTCTAAACAGACAGACTTCTTCCTTCAGCGTCTCGAATTCATATCCGTCATAACAGAAATCTCCGAATCTCGGACGAAGCAGCACTCTTACAGGAATATCGACATTTTTCTTTACCTGTTCAAACATCGCGACCGACGGAGACAGACCTCCGATCACAAGACCCGAACACAATTCTATGCGATCCGCTCCGCCCGCCTGCGCCTCAACCGCAGATCTTACACTGTCGGCACATACTTCAAGTAAATACGACATCGCCGCGCAGCCTTATCTCGGAATCTTCGACAGAGCCGCTTTGTCTCCGACGATCACAACATCGTTATGAAGCTGAAGAATCGATGCCGGAACTTCCGGAGTTACCGGTCCGAAAAATGCCTTTGCAACGATGTCGGCTTTTGCCTCTCCGTTTACAATAAGCAAGATTTTCTTCGCACGCATGATCGTTCCGATACCCATCGTATACGCCTGACGCGGCACGTCATCGGCAGATGCGAAAAATCTCTTATTCGCTTCAATCGTACTCTCCGTCAGATCAACACAGTGTGTTGTCTGTGCAAAAGCGCTGTCCGGCTCGTTAAATCCGATATGTCCGTTGTGTCCCAGACCGAGAAGCTGAATATCAACGCCTCCCATTGATTCGATCAGTTTTTCGTATCTTTCACATTCTTTGTCGGCATCCGGCTCTGTACCGTTCGGAACATTTGTATTCTCAGGATCGATATTCACACGGTCAAACAAATGCTCATGCATAAAATAGTAGTAGCTCTGATCGTTATCACGAGTCAGACCTCTGTATTCATCCAGATTCACTGTCTTTACTTCCGAGAAATCAAGATCACCTTTTTCATACCACTCTACAAGTTTATCGTATGTTCCGATCGGTGTAGATCCCGTTGCAAGACCGAGTACACAATCCGGTTTCAAAATTACCTGTGCGGAAAGAATATTTGCCGCTTTTCTACTCATTTCTTCATAATTCTCTGTTTCATAAATTTTCATATCTTTCGCCCTCCTATCGCTACATTTAAGTCTAACAATCTGCCTTATAAAAGTCAAGCAGAAAGAACGCTCTTCCTACCTGTCTATGCCTGTATCTTTCTGTATCTATCTGCCGTCCGCATCTTCCCGCATCCGGCTGCTGTCTGTATCTTTCTGTATCTGTCCTCTTTCTGTATCAGCCTGCCCGTCATACACGATTCCTAAAAGGACAAGACCTTGCGGCGGCGCAGTAGCTCCCGCTCTGCCTCTTTCTTTTTGCTCAAGCATCTCTTTTACTTCTGAAGGAGCAAATGCACCCCGTCCGACTTCTACAAGCGTTCCCGCAATGATCCGAACCATATTATACAAAAACCCGTTTCCGCTGATGCGTATTTTTATTCGTTCTCCCTTTTTTTCAACATCCAGACTGTCGATCCTGCGCACCGTTGTTTTTACACCGGTATGAACGCTGCAAAATGTTTTGAAATCATGTTCGCCGATAAAATACCTCGCCGCCTTTTTCATATCATCAATATCCAGCGGAAAAGAAACGAACCACGAGTCTCTTCTTCTGAGCGGATCCGGCATTTCACGGTTTACTATTGTATATTCATACGTTTTTATCGAGTTTTGATATCTGGGGTGCCAGTCACATCCGACTTCTTCCGACCGCACAACTACGATATCATCGGGAAGAAGCGCGTTGACTGCATACGCAATCCTCTCCGGCGGAATCGGCGACTTTGTATCAAAGACAGCCACATTCCCCCGCGCATGAACGCCTGCGTCCGTTCGGCTTGCACCGATCACCTTCACAGTTTCTTTTGTCAGATCGGACAGCGCTTTATTTAAAACTTCCTCTACCGTAATCCCGTTTGGCTGTATCTGCCACCCGCAATAATCTGTTCCGTCGTAGGCGACAGTTAATTTAATCCGTCTCATATTTTTATTCGTTCCCCTTTATTCTGTCAGATCATATGCGTTTTCAACTTTCCACCGTGTCTTTTCCTTCTTCGCCGTCTATCCCCGGAAAAGCAGACCTGCACAGACCTGTCATGCCAAATACTTTTTCAGCCTCCGCATCGGGCTGCCTTTGGAGAATCCACAACTGAAACCGAAGTCCGCCAGATACTCTGTATTCTCCTCCGTCACCAGGCTGCTTTTAGAAAATCCACAACTGAAACGGCACGAATTTTCCGACCGCAAACACTCCCGCTGCATAGAGAATCGTAATCAGATACGCCGCTTTGTCTCTTCCGTTATATTTCAGCGGCTTCATCCTCGTCCTTCCCTCTCCTCCGTGATAGCAGCGCGCTTCCATCGCCATTGCAAGATCGTTTGCCCGGCGGAAAGCAGAAACAAACAACGGTACAAGAATCGGGATCATCGCCTTTGCCCTCTGAATAATATTCCCGCTCTCAAAATCTGCTCCTCTGGCGATCTGCGCTTTCATGATCTTATCCGTCTCCTCCAAAAGAATCGGAATAAAGCGAAGCGCGATCGACATGATCATCGCAACCTCATGAACCGGAAGATGAAGCTTGTTCAAAGGATTCAGCAGTTTTTCCATTCCGTCCATCAATCCGTTGGGAGATGTCGTAAACGTCATAAGAGACGATCCCGCCACAAGATACATTAAGCGAAGTGCCATAAACACCGAAGTACGAACGCCTTCTTCCGTAATCGTAAAAATCCAAAAATGCAGCAGCGTTTCGCCGCCTCTTGTCAAAAACAGATTCATAACGACCGTAAACATCAGAAGGATCACGATCGGTTTTAACCCTTTTACAATATATTTCAGAGGGACTTTCGACATATAGATTACCATTCCGAGAAACAATGTCGCAATTACATACCCAAGGAAAGAACTCTGAACAAACAAAGAGACAAGAAATAAAAGAGTGCAGATAATCTTCACCCGTGGGTCTAAACTATGTATCCGGCTTTTTACCGGGTAATACTGCCCGATCGTAATATCTCTGATCATATAAAACTCCTCATTATCTCATCCGCAGCTTCTTCAATCGTTGTCGCATCAGGCGACACATCAAATCCGCGGTCTTTCAAGTCATGCATCACATAAGTAACCTGAGGCGCCGCAAGTCCGACCTCCTCCAACTCTTTATAATGCCGGAACACTTCTTTCGGAGTACTATCCAGCATCTTTTCCCCCTTATTCATCACAATGATACGGTCTACATACCGCGCCACATCTTCCATACTGTGCGACACAAGAACGACCGTCATCCCTGTCTCTTTATGCAGTTTTGCAATCTGGTCAAGAATCTCGTCTCTCCCTTTCGGATCAAGTCCCGCCGTCGGCTCATCCAAAATAAGCACTTTCGGCTTCATAGCCAACACTCCCGCAATCGCCACACGCCTCTTCTGTCCTCCCGAAAGCTCAAACGGAGACTGCTTATAATACTTTTCGGGAAATCCGACTAATTCCAGAGCTTCCCTCGCATTTTTCTCACTCTCTTCCTCCGACAATCCCTGATTCTTCGGGCCGAAACAAACATCACTTATCACATCGACTTCAAACAACTGATGCTCAGGATACTGAAACACAAGACCTACCTGACTGCGCAGTTTTCTCATGTCATACCCTTCCGCATAAATGCTTTGTCCGTCGTACAGAATATCCCCGGAAGTCGCCTTCATAAGTCCGTTTAAATGCTGAATCAGCGTAGATTTTCCTGATCCGGTATGACCGATGATCCCGACAAACTGCCCCTGCCCGATCTCCAAACTAATGTCATTGAGCGCACGTTTCTCATAAGCCGTGCCGGGACTGTATATATAATTTACATGCTCTAACGCAATCGACATAACGCTTCCACCAACTCTTCCCTTCTTAGAATTCCTTTCGGAATATCAAGACCACGTTTTCTAAGTTCCTCCGCAAGCATCGTAACTTGCGGAACATCCATCCTGTATGATTTCAGCTCATCTGCACGGCCGAAAATTTCTCTCGGCGTCCCGTGCATTACAATATGACCGCTGTCCATAACAAACACCTGATCCGCATCGATCACTTCTTCCATATAATGAGTGATAAGAATGACCGTTACGTTCTTCTCTTTTCTCAAACGCGCAACCGCCTGAAGCACCTCCTTGCGCCCGTTCGGATCAAGCATGGCAGTCGGTTCATCCAAAACAATACACTTCGGCTCCATCGCGATCACTCCTGCGATCGCCACACGCTGCTTCTGACCGCCGGAAAGTTTATTCGGAGAGGACGCCCGATATTCCGTCATCCCGACAAGACGCAGACTTTCCCCTACTCTTTCCCATATCTCATCTGTCGGTATCCCTATATTTTCAGGTCCGAAACCAACATCTTCTTCTACGACAGTTCCGATGATCTGGTTGTCAGGATTTTGAAATACCATTCCCGCGCTCTTTCGCACGTCCCACAGATTCTCCGGATCTTTCGTATCCTGTCCGTCCACCCATACAGTACCGCCTGTCGGGATCAATATTGCATTCATATGCTTTGCAAGAGTAGACTTTCCCGAACCGTTATGACCGAGAACCGCCACAAAAGAACCTTGCGGCACATCAATATCAACCCCGTCAATGGCGCGGTTTGTTCCGATCACATTTCCTTCTTCATCACGTTTATCATATTCATATACAAGCTTTTCCGCATGTATCATATTCATAGGCAGACCGCCTTTCCCGGTTTTATTTCACCTTAATTCTTCTCAATCTCTCCGCACTTACAAAAACTGCGTTTTCAGACAGATTATGGATTCCATTTTACTGCATGAAAATGTTTTTTTCAACCCGCCACAAACGCATTTTTTCTCCCTGCCAGAAACAAACGCTTCAATCCGAACTGCTCCGAAACCCTTCTCCAAACACTTCACTCGTCTCCATAAACATTAAAAACATATTCTCATCCGCTTCTTCCGCCGCACATTTCACGAGAAATGCCTCAGATTTACTGCATGCACAAAGCAAGACATTCTTTTTCTTTCCCGTGTATGTTCCCGTCGCTTTGACAGACGTTACCCCTCTCTTTGTCAGCTCTGCGATCTTTGCCGCCACTTCATCTCCCTTTTCGGTTACAACAAAGGCCAGCGTTCCTGCTCCGAGTCCATACAACACTTTGTCAATCACAACAACCGATGCAAATGTAGAGACCAATCCATAAAGGGCCGCATCTACATCTCCGAATACAGGCCATCCCAGAAGAATGATCCCAAGATCAATGATCATCGTAATTTTCCCGACAGATAGATGAGGACGTTTTTTCTTGATCGGCATGATGACAAAATCAAGACCTCCCGAAGAAGAGCCCCGCATATAGAACATAACCATCCCGGCTCCCATCAGCGCTCCGGAACAAAGCGCAGCCATCATCCTCTGTCCTTCATACATCGGAAACACCGGAAAAACGACATCAAGAAAAAATGTTGTGATCACCATTGATTTCGCCGTTTTCAAAAGAAAACGTTTCCCCAGTGTACGATAACTGATCACGATAAGGGGCAGATTTATAAAAAGAGTAAGTGTTCCGACCGGAATCCCGAAAACATGATTCAGCAATAGAGATATTCCCGTAATTCCGCCGGGAGCAAAATCGGCGTTTTCCGCAAACGTATATACCCCTGCCGCAAACAATACCGCCCCCGCAATATCATAAAATAAATCGCCCCACAATAATTTTGCAGTTTTCCATTTCATTTCCTTTGTTTTTTTCCACATAAAAACCTCTGTATGCCATACTTATTCACAATGCTTAGTTACACTGTATTCAGTATATGCAAAACAGAGGTTTCTAATCATGCGCTTTTTCTGCGTTCCGAGCTTCTTCCCGCGCATACATTTTCAAATTCACGAAGCTTTTGCTCAGCTTCGGGATTCAGATATTTCGGTACTGCAATCTGGACTGTTACGTATTGATCGCCTCTCACTTCCGGATTTTTCATCGAGACGATTCCTTTTCCTTTCAGGCGGATCTTCGTCCCCGACTGCGTTCCCTTTGCGATCTTACATAAAACATCCCCGTACAGCGTCTGCACTTTCGTTTCTCCGCCAAACACTGCCGTCGTATACGGAACAAAAACTGTCGTATAAACATCGCTGCCTTTCCGTTCGTAGCCTGCTTTTACTCCCACATTTACTTTTAAAAACAGATCTCCGTTCTCTCCGCCGTTCACCCCTGGCATTCCTTTTCCGCGCAGACGGATACTCTTACCCGTATCAATCCCCGCAGGAATATGAACCTGCAAACTCTTAGAAACGCCCTGACTATTCGGATCTTTAAAGGTAAACGTTTTATCACATCCAAAGACAGCTTCCTCAAAAGTTACCGCTATCTCCGCGTGCAGGTCTTCTCCTTTTGCATCCCTCTGCCGCTCATATCCGCGAAATCCATGAAATCCGCGAAAATCCTCTTCCCCTTTGCTTCCATGCATTCCGCGGCCGAAAATATCTCCAAACATATCTCCGAACATATCATCCATATTTCCGCTTTCAAAATGGTACTCCTGATATCCGCCGTTTCCGTTCGTATAAGCTCTGTGATAAGAACCTCCCGAAAACGGATTGCCTGATGTATCTTTGCCAAACGGATCAGCCGATGCTCCCTGATCAAATGCCGCATGGCCAAACTGATCGTACATCTTTTTCTTCTCCGGGTCGCTCAGTACCGTATACGCCTCCGTCACTTCTTTAAACTTCTTCTCCGCCTGTTTATCGCCTTGATTCGTATCAGGATGATATTTCTTCGCCAGCTTTCTGTAAGCCTTTTTTATCGAGCCGGCATCTGCTCCTTTTGATAGACCGAGCACTTCATAATAATCTCTTTTTACTGACATTTTCCTTCCCTCCCACAATTACAAATTCAAGATCACTGATTTTATTCTTGTTCCATTCTACTAAAAATCATTTTTTACACAAATTATCTCTTTGATATAAAACCACCCCGGAGAAATTTCCGGGGTATCTTTAGTTCTGTTCTATTTGTAATATAGCAGTTGTCTTTTTAAATGTCAATATTTTCGTAAATATTTTTCCGAAATTACAAAAACCCGCAGAGCAAACACTCTGCGGGTCATATCGCTATATCAAATCTATATTCAGATTATGATTACTCGATGATCTTAGCTACAGTACCTGATCCTACTGTACGTCCACCCTCACGGATAGCGAAACGAAGACCTTCTTCCATAGCTACCGGATGAATCAGTTCAACTGTCATCTCTACGTTATCTCCAGGCATACACATCTCGATTCCTTCCGGAAGATCGCAAACACCTGTTACGTCTGTTGTTCTGAAGTAGAACTGCGGACGGTAGTTGTTGAAGAACGGTGTATGACGTCCACCTTCGTCTTTTGTCAAAACGTAAACCTGGCATGTAAATTTCTTGTGGCATGTAACTGTACCCGGTTTGATAAGAACCTGACCTCTTTCGATCTCTGTTCTCTGAACACCACGGAGAAGAGCTCCGATGTTGTCTCCAGCCTGAGCCTCGTCAAGAAGTTTACGGAACATCTCGATACCTGTTACAACTGTTTTCTTAACATCTTCATGGATACCGATGATTTCAACTTCATCAGATACATGAAGAACACCACGCTCTACTCTACCTGTAGCAACTGTACCACGTCCTGTGATAGAGAATACGTCCTCTACCGGCATAAGGAACGGTTTGTCTGTAGCACGCTCCGGTGTCGGAATCCACTCGTCAACAGCAGCCATAAGTTCCATGATCTTATCGCCCCACTCGCTTGACGGATCCTCAAGAGCTTTCAGAGCTGATCCCTGGATGATCGGTGTGTCATCGCCCGGGAAGTCGTACTCGCTGAGTACTTCACGGATTTCCATCTCTACAAGTTCAAGAAGTTCTTCATCGTCTACCATGTCACATTTGTTCATGAATACAACGATGTACGGAACGTTAACCTGACGGGAAAGAAGGATATGCTCTTTTGTCTGAGCCATAACTCCGTCAGTTGCAGCAACAACGAGGATAGCTCCGTCCATCTGAGCTGCTCCTGTGATCATGTTCTTAACGTAGTCAGCATGTCCCGGGCAGTCAACGTGTGCGTAGTGACGGTTCTCTGTCTCGTACTCAACGTGTGCTGTAGAAATTGTGATTCCACGCTCTCTCTCTTCCGGAGCTTTATCGATGTTTTCGAAATCAACAGCTGCGTTTCCTTCTACTCTCTGTGAAAGTGTTTTTGTGATAGCAGCAGTAAGAGTTGTTTTACCGTGGTCAACGTGTCCGATTGTACCGATGTTACAATGCGGTTTGTTTCTTTCAAATTTAGCTTTTGCCATTTTGAATGTCCTCCTTAAAATAATAACCTTTTTAGGTAATCTACCTGACTTATTTTTTTATTCGGCTAAGTTTGATTATATTTCAAACCCAGCCGTTTTTCAAGTCCTTTTACGCTATTTACGCATTTTTGTTTGATAATATCTTTTCCTGAACAGATTTCGGTACCGGCTCGTATTTCTCAAAGAACATTGAGTAGTTACCGCGTCCCTGTGTTCTGGAACGAAGGTCTGTGGAATATCCGAACATCTCGGACAACGGAACGTATGCGTGAACGATCTTTCCGCCGCCTAAGTCATCCATTCCTTCGATACGTCCACGACGGGAGTTCAAGTCTCCGATGATATCTCCCATGTATTCTTCAGGCATTGTAACCTCAACCTTCATGATCGGCTCAAGAAGTACCGGAGCTCCCTGTTTCATAGCATCTTTGAATGCAAGAGATCCGGCGATATGGAATGCCATCTCTGAAGAATCGACTTCATGGTAAGATCCGTCGTATACGTTTGCGTGAACACCTACAACCGGGAATCCGCCGAGGATACCTGATTTCATAGCTTCTTCGATACCTTCGCCTACAGCCGGAATGTATTCCTTCGGAATCGCACCGCCGACTACTGTGCTCTCGAATTTGTATGTCTCCTCACCGTTGACATCCATAGGCTCGAATTTTACTTTACAGTGTCCGTACTGTCCACGACCACCGGACTGTTTTGCATACTTGCTGTCAACTTCAACCGATTTTGTAATGGACTCTTTATAAGCAACCTGAGGCGCACCTACGTTAGCCTCTACCTTAAATTCACGAAGAAGTCGGTCAACGATGATCTCCAGGTGAAGCTCACCCATTCCGGCGATGATCGTCTGTCCTGTCTCCTGATTTGTATGAGCGCGGAATGTCGGGTCTTCTTCTGCAAGTTTTGCAAGAGATTCACCGAGTTTACCCTGAGAAGCTTTTGTTTTCGGCTCGATCGCAAGCTCGATAACCGGCTCAGGGAATTCCATAGACTCAAGGATTACCGGATTCTGCTCGTCACAGATCGTATCTCCTGTTGTGGAGAACTTAAATCCGATCGCAGCAGCGATATCTCCCGAGTATACTTTATCCAGCTCTTCACGTTTGTTGGCATGCATCTGAAGGATACGTCCAACACGCTCTTTTTTACCTTTTGTAGCGTTGAGCACATAAGATCCGGAATTCACTGTTCCCGAGTAAACTCTGAAGTAAGCAAGTTTACCTACAAACGGGTCAGACATGATCTTGAATACAAGCGCTGAGAACGGCTCTTCATCAGAAGAATGTCTCACTGTATCATTTCCGTCCATATCTACACCCTGAATAGCCGGAACGTCAAGCGGTGACGGCATGAATTCGATTACTGCGTCAAGAAGCTTCTGAACACCTTTGTTCTTGTAAGCTGTACCGCAGCATACCGGAACAGCAGTACATTCGCATGTCGCTTTTCTCAGCACTTTCTTCAGCTCGTCTATCGACGGCTCTTCACCTTCAAGGTACATCATCATAAGCTCGTCATCCAGCTCGCAGATCTTCTCTACGAGTTCTGTATGATACAGCTCTGCGTCATCTTTCATTGCTTCCGGAATCTCTTCGATGGAGATGTCATCTCCCTTGTCATCGTTGTAGATGTAAGCTTTCATTTCAAAAAGATCGATGATTCCTTTGAACTCGTCTTCTTTTCCGATCGGAAGCTGAAGACAAATTGCGTTTTTACCTAATCTTGTTTTAATCTGCTCTACTGCGTTGTAGAAATCAGCGCCCATGATGTCCATCTTGTTAATGAACGCCATTCTCGGTACGTTGTATGTGTCAGCCTGACGCCATACGTTTTCTGACTGAGGCTCAACACCGCCCTTGGCACAAAATACACCTACCGCACCATCAAGCACACGCAGGGAACGCTCTACTTCTACTGTAAAGTCAACGTGTCCCGGTGTATCGATGATGTTGATACGATGCTCTAACGCGCCTGCTTTCGGCTTGCAGTTTTCCTGCAGCGTCCAGTGACATGTTGTCGCAGCAGATGTGATCGTGATACCTCTTTCCTGCTCCTGGGCCATCCAGTCCATAGTTGCAGTTCCTTCGTGAGTATCACCGATCTTATGGTTAACACCTGTATAATAAAGAATACGCTCTGTTGTCGTAGTCTTTCCGGCATCAATATGCGCCATAATACCGATGTTTCTGGTTCTGTCTAATGGATATTCTCTACCAGCCAAGATCTTTTCCTCCTCTATTTGGTCATTCTTCGGGATAATTTCCGAAGAATATGCCTCGCACCTGCCTCGCTAAGAGGCGCAGCAGTGTCCGGCTCTTAGAAACGATAGTGTGCAAACGCTTTGTTTGCCTCTGCCATCTTGTGCATATCTTCTTTTCTCTTCACAGCTCCGCCTGTGTTGTTCGCTGCGTCAAGAATTTCGTTTGCCAGTCTCTCTTCCATTGTCTTCTCGCCTCTCTGACGGGAATACATAGTCAACCAGCGAAGAGCAAGCGCCTGTCTTCTGTCAGCTCTAACCTCGATCGGTACCTGATATGTTGCTCCACCGATACGTCTTGCTTTTACTTCCAGAACCGGCATCATGTTGTTCATAGCTTCCTCGAACACTTCGATCGCCGGTTTCTCAGCCTTTGCCTCTACTCTTTCAAATGCTCCGTATACAATTTTCTGTGCTACACCTTTCTTACCGTCAAGCATGATGTTGTTGATAAGTTTGGTAACAACTTTATTGTTGTATATCGGATCCGCTAATACATCTCTTTTCTGAGTATGTCCTTTACGTGGCACGGTCCTTCCCTCCTTAATCATTTTTTCCGGTTATACCGGGATTAATTCATCGGTACTCACATGTGTCTTCTATGAAATCACATACCATGTGCTCGCGGCCGCGGGACGTCTATCTTTGTCCGCACCTCCGGTACTCCTTCGGAGCGGAATCTCAAATCCGCAACCCTTTCTCACTGAACGATCAATGAGGCACGATAATCATAGTTCTGTTTGTGATACGATTTAACTACTTAGTTACTGCTCTTGTTCTTTTACGCTTATCGTCCACTCGAAAATCCGATTCGCTTACGCAGCCTTTCGTACTGACGTACTTCCGATCTTCTCATGAAAACCTCGGATGAAAACAAATACGCCGCTGTGCTTATACCTGTTTTCCTTTCTCAGTTTTTTATTTTGCGTCTTTCGGTCTTTTTGCACCGTATTTAGAACGAGCCTGTCTTCTCTTAGCAACTCCTGCTGTATCAAGTGTACCACGGATAATGTGGTATCTTGTACCCGGCAGGTCCTTAACTCTTCCTCCGCGGATCATAACAACGCTATGCTCCTGAAGGTTGTGTCCTTCACCCGGAATGTAGCTTGTTACTTCGATTCCGTTAGAGAGACGAACTCTGGCGATTTTTCTCAGAGCTGAGTTCGGTTTCTTCGGAGTAGCTGTCTTAACTGCTGTACAAACACCTCTTTTCTGCGGTGCAGATACGTCAGTCGCACGTTTCTTCAGGGAGTTGTATCCTTTCTGAAGAGCCGGTGCTGTAGACTTTTTCTCTGAAGTCTGGCGACCTTTTCTAACTAACTGGTTAAATGTTGGCATTCTTTTTCACCTCCTATGAATTATTCGTTTCCTCATGACTTATGTCATAAGGGGCTGCGGATAATATGTCTTTATCCTTTTCGGCGCACAAAAAGAACAACGTCTTTTTCTGCACGCTAGGTTAGTTTATTACGTTTTTTTAAGAAAGTCAAGGGATTTGCCAACTTTTCCGCCTTTTTCATGTCTTTTTTCTTTTTTTCATTCTTTCTTTATAAAATTGCTCCGTCTTTTCACAGTCATATCTTTAAAATAAATGATAAAAAACGGGAAAATCACGGTTATCTTCTCAGATAATCCATAACTTTCCCGTCTCTGTTATCTCTTTATTCAGATTGTCCGAATGCCTTCGGCATCAGAATTATTTTTCCTGATTTCTTCTTCTGAATCCGAATACGAACGCTGCCGCTGCAAGGAGTAATGTTCCCGCATATACAAACAGGTTTGAGCTGTCGCCTGTCTGCACTGCCGAATTTCCTGTGCCGCTGCCTCCTGTACTTCCATTTCCGCCTGCGTTTCCACTACCGTTTCCGCTTCCGCCTGTGCTTCCACTGCCGTTTCCGTTTCCGCCTGTGCTTCCATTTCCGTTTCCTTCACCGTTTCCATCGCCGCTTCCGCCGTCGACCGGTTTCAGATTCTGGATTGCCGTATTCAATGCAAGCGTTGCCTGATCGATTTCATCCTGATCTGCATCTGCTTTTTCAAGAACAGCCTTTGCATTTTGAAGAGCCGCATTAAACTCTGCCTTACCTTCTTCTTTATACTGTGTCAGATCAAGCGCTTCCGCCTTGCCGATTGCCTCCTTAAGCGTATCTTTATTCACCTGAGGAGTCTGCTCTTTTTCATTCAAAGCATCCTGTGCAGCTTTCAGCTCTTTTGCCATCTGATTCACCTCGTCCTGTGTTCCCGCAAAGCTTCCGCCGGCAATGTCTGCAAGAAGTTTTTCCGCCTCTGCCAGTTTTGCAGTAAATGCAGTTTTGGCATCGTCATCTTTGTAATCATTCAGATCTAATCCCTTAGCAGCCTCAACTGCCGCTTCAAGCTCTACTGCAGAAATCGGAGGAACCGGTGTTCCCGGACTCTTGATATCGAATTTATCCAACTGCGGAGCTTTCGCATCCGGTGCTGTGAATACAAGACATCCCGGACCTGCCGTCTCTACATTCAGTGTAAACTCTGTCGTATGTGTTGCCGCTGCACTATCTCCTGCTCCTGCTGTCACATTTCCTGATTTGATTTTTCCATCTTTTTCAGCCCATGTAAGACCATTCTGCGGATTTCCGCTTCTATAATATACCGTCACTGTATATTCGCCTGTCTGCGGTGCATCATAGTAAAGGGTAATCGTATCCCCTTTATTCATCGCATTTACAATCTTTCCGCCACTTGCCCAGTCTTTCGCAGTTACTCCGCAATGCCATTCACCATCTGTCGGATCTTTTACATCATGAATCTCAAATCTCTCTGCCTCAGCTGTTTTTGTATTACCATCCGTTGGGAATACAAATCGGTTATCTTCTGCATAAACTGCCTTTTCAAACTGTACTTCAATCGTATGGCCATTTGCCGTCACATCATCAAATGTATAAGAATCTACCGCGCCAATCGAGTTGCCGTCTACGATAACATCTTTTACCGCATAATTTTCATCCGGTACAAACTTGAACGTATGGCTCGCGCCTTCTTCTACTGTCACTTCCGTACCTGTAACGCCTTCAATCTTACCATGCTCTCCTGCTGTCGCCGTAATCTTATATGTTGCAGCAGAAACTTCTTTCGCTGTGATAACAAACTTGTCAATATTAGGAGACGAACTTGCATCTGCAGTAAGCACTAACTCACCATCACCTGCTTTTGTCACATTAATGTCAAATGACTTCTCTTCAAAAACAGGATTCTGTGTATTCTTTCCTACTACATTGACCGAACCGCTGTCTACATTCGTTCCACCCCAGTTAATTTTATTCGGATTGCCAGAATCTCTTCCACTTTGGTATGTCACAGTTACTGTATATTTTCCTTCTTTTTCAGCATGGAATGGCGCTTTTATCACATTACCTTTTTCAAACCATCCTACTTTTGCCCCATTACTTGCACCTGTATCCGGCTGAATGCGAACCTCTTTACCTTTTTCAGCTTTAGACGAATCTAATACAAAATATTCCGCTTCTACAGTCGTACTACGTCCTTTTACTTTAGGGAACTGCAGTCTGTCTGTTTCACTGAATGTACTTCGTTTTGTCAAACTTGCGATTGCCGCATCAAGAGCCGCACATGCTTTTGCAGCTTCTTCCTGAGTCAAGTTTGCTTTCTTTGCCGCTTCTTTGGCTGCTTTTAATGCATCTACATAATTTTTATAACTTGCTGTTGTATAAAGTGATTCCTGATATCCCGCTTTCTCTGTTTCTTTGATCTTGTCAAGAAGTTCCTGCTTGTCATAAGATTCTGTATCTGCAATCGTAATCTTTGCTTTTGTAATGAATCCCAGAAGAACATCTTCTGTCGGAGCGCTTAAATAAGCAGAAAAATAAACGTCACCTTCTTTTTCCTTCACACGCTTCGTTGTGACAAATGCTTCTGCCTCTTCCTGTCCATCCTTAAATGTTACTGTCATATTTCCATCAGCATCAAAATGCTTCTGATATGCGCTTCCCGGAGCAACCTCAAACTGCACTGTCAATTCACCGTTCGTACCTCCGACGCGTTTCAGCTTAATTGGGTATTTTGTATCTTCATTCACTCGATAGGCATCTTTTTCAAGTTCTACCATTCCCTTTCCACCGTTATCAAGATACGCAACTGCATCTAATCCTACAGCCTGAGTATTAGACCCTGTATTTACAATCTTAAGAGTATGCTCTTTGTCTTCTAACGTATTCGTTTCATATAAAATCTGTCCCAACTTTCTTGTTGCAGAATATGTATTAATCGATGCAACTTTCTTCCCGTCAATATATACATCTGCCGGACCGTGTTTTTGATCGATCGTACCGATAACCCATGCCTTCGTACCTTTAAACTTCGTCTCCGCATATGGCGCATTCGCCCCATTTCCGTTTCCGTTGATCCAGATACCCGTTCCTTCTATCATCTGATCGTTCGTTTCCTGATGCCATCCGCTGCTAAGCGTAAATCCACGGTCATCTTTCGTCTGCAGACCTGACGGGATACCCGTTCCAAGTTCAAATCCTTCCGCAGCCTCATATACGCCAATCTCGCTTAATATCGGAACTTTATTTTCCGCCTGGTTATGAGCAGTAACTGTAATACGAAGCTTATCCGCTTTTACAGCTTTTTTACGACAGAGACGTTTTGCTCCGATCGTTGTTCCCTGGTCAAACGTCTTCCATTCTCCATTACCGTTTTTATATTCTACTTTGAAAGATCCGATACGCTGTCCAAACTGGATTGCCTCTTCTATCGACACAACATCGAACTTTTTGGATTCTCCCAAATCGATCAATACTTTTCCGCTTGTCGTACCGTCTCCTACTGTCCAATAAGTCTCATCATTTCCGTCGAGCAGATTCTCCGGTGAATATTTCTTTGAGTTTCCTCTTACTTCTGTCGCAGAAACAGACGCTTTTTCAGCCAAGTTCTTATCAAACGTATTTTGAACTGCTTTTCCGAACTCTGCCACACGAGCAAGAATATCCGCATCTACCGTTCCTTGTTTATTCGGGGGAACATTCAGTAACAATGTAGCGTTGTGTCCAACCGATCCGAAATAAATACCTGCAAGCTGCTCCATCGAAAGAGGCGTTTTCTTGCTTTCTCCCCAGAACCAGCCTGACGTAATCTTTGTATCCGCCTCCGGCACAGTCCACTGATTTCCATTCGGAAATCCTTTCGTATATCCGTCTCTACTGTTACTATTGATCGTATTATTCTCTCTGTCGATTGTTGACTTTGCCCACGTTTCTTCAGCCGCATATCCTCTCTCATTTCCGATCCATCTTACAGTTGTATAAGATTCCGCGCCGAAAAGAAGGCAATCATCCTCGTACTTTCCGCTTGCTTTTCCCTCGTATTGCTGAATTGTCTTAAACCATCTCTGGAAATCATAATCCTGCGCATTGCTCTTGTCGTTCGTATCTTTTGCGCCGTCCATCCAAACTTCTTTAAAATGACCGTTGTTTCCGTACTTATCATTTCCAAGAATCTCTTTCAACTGATTATCATAGTATTCGTTATAATCAAGAGCGTCTTCTTGTTTTACCTGATCCCATGTTTTTCCATTCAACGGCTGTCCGTCAGCTCCGACAAGTTTTTTTCCATCCTTATCTTTGTAACCATAATATTCACTATTTACATCCCACGGGGAAAGATACAGTCCCATGTCAATATTATATTTTGTACACGCTCTGGAAAGTTCTTCTAAAACGTCGCCTTCATAACCTGCCGTTTCGGTATCATGTGTCGTCATTTCACTTGGCCATATGCAGAAACCGTCATGATGCTTTGCCGTAATGATCAGTTTCTTAAACCCTGCGTCATGAATCGCTTTTACATAAGTTTCTTCATCAAAATCATTTGTCAGCTGAAACTGATTCGGATTTTCTTTTCCGTTCCCCCACTCGCTTCCGGTATATGTATTCATTCCAAAATGACAAAAAGCCGCCAGTTCCTGTTTCTGATACTCATACTGATTCTTTGACGGTATAACACTATCCTTCTTCGGTGCCGCCGTATCGTTGTCTGTCAGCTCATCTGTTTTAACGTATGTGTCTTCGGCAGCCTGAACCTGCACAACTCCGCCGGTCGAAAGAGCTGTCTGTGCGATCATTCCGGCAGCTAATAACAATGCCAGATACTTTCTCTTTTTCATACTTTTCCTTTCCCCTTTTTTCACAATTTTATTTTTAATAGACCTTATAACCTTATCACATTTAAACAAAATTGTCATTATCACCCCCCCATTTTCGTCATTTTGCATATTTAGGATTTCAAAAAAGGCTATAGTCGTTCATTTTCCCAAACGATTATAGCCTTTTTGTACAACACTATCTTATTTCTTCTATATTATTTATCGAGAAGCAGCGCTGTAAAACAGAACGTATTTCTTCCAAAAGCGAAGAAATCCACTCCTGTTTTAAACTGCCCATTTACAAATAATGTATTTTAGTATGCTCTTCCCCAGTAAACCATATGTTTCGCAGGTTTTCCACAGCAGACGCATACATCAGACAGATGTTCTTCTTCCATAGGAATGCATCGTGATGTCACTCCGCCTGTCTGTGCTTTAATCTCATCCTCACAAGCTTCGTCTCCACACCACATTGCCTTTACGAAACCTTTCTTTTCGGAAACCGCATCTTTCATCTCATCCATAGTCACCGCAGAACTGATGTGGTCATCAAGGAACGCTTTTGCTTTCGCATAAAGGTCTGCCTGGATCGTCTCAAGGATTTCACCGAGTTTCGTTGTAATCTCATCGATTGCCACAACGATCTTCTCTCTTGTATCTCTGCGCACAACAACAACCTGACCGTTTTCGATATCTTTTGGTCCGATCTCGATACGAGTCGGGATTCCGAGCATCTCCTGCTCACTGAATTTCCATCCCGGACTCTTTTCGGAATCATCGATCTTCGCGCGATATCCGGCTTTATTAAGAGCGTCAAGAAGTTCATTTGCCTTATCGAGAACACCTTCTTTATGCTGCGCGATCGGAATAACTCTTGTCTGTACCGGAGCGATTCTCGGCGGAAGTACAAGACCGCTGTCATCGCCGTGAACCATGATGATCGCACCGATGATTCGGGTGGATAATCCCCATGATGTCTCGTACACACTGTGCAGTTCATTATTTTTATCTGCATACTTAATGTCAAATGCATCCGGGAAAGAATTTCCGAAGAAATGGCTTGTCGCCGACTGTAAAGCCTGACCGTCGTGCATCAGCGCTTCAATCGTATAAGTGTCCTGCGCTCCCGCAAATTTTTCACTTTCTGTTTTTCTTCCGGCAACAACCGGAATCGCAAGATCTTCTTCTACAAAGTCTTTATATACTTTCCACATTAATTTTGTACGTTCTTCCGCTTCTTCATATGTCGCATGAATCGTATGACCTTCCTGCCAGAGGAATTCCCTTGAACGAAGGAACGGTCTTGTCGTTTTCTCCCAACGAAGAACCGAGCACCACTGATTCCATACTTTCGGAAGGTCTCTGTAAGACTGAACCGTCTTGCTCCACACGTCACAGAACAATGTCTCAGATGTCGGACGGATACAGAATCTCTCCTGAAGCGGCTCCGCTCCGCCGTGTGTTACCCACGCTCCTTCAGGCGCGAACCCTTCGATGTGGTCTTTTTCTTTCTGCAAAAGGCTTTCCGGGATCAAAACCGGAAGATATACGTTTTCCACACCTGTGTCTTTAAAACGTTTGTCAAGATCCGACTGAATATTTTCCCATATTGCATATCCGTTCGGAAGATAGTTCAGACATCCCTTTACGCCTGAATAATCACATAATTTTGCTTCCCGCACAACATCTGTATACCACTGTGCAAAATCTTCGTCTCTCGATGTGATCGACTGTACAAGTTTCTTTTCTTTCGCCATTTTCTTACCTCATTTCCCAAATCATTTTCGGAACTTTTTATCTTTTGTTCCGACTTTTCTTCCATCGCTTCCATAGCGCAGCAGTTTAGCCATATCCGTCCGAATCGACCGTTTCGACCGTTTCTTCCGTTTTGCCCGTTTCTCCCGGATCGTAAAAGTCTCCGGTAACGCGGCAGATTCCCGGATAGCGCCAAAACTTCTCTGCCGGAAAAGCGTCTCATTTCCTATATGCGCCTATATAAAAACGCCGGGACGCTCTTCCCCACAAGGGACCGAGCATCTCGGCGGTACCACCCTTATTAACACCGCAGACGTCCTGCCTGCCGTTGTTCTCTCTTTTATCTTTAACGCAGATATACGCTGTATTTTCATACAGAGCTCCGGAGCCGGTTCAATGTGTTCCTGCAAAGGCTTTCACCAACCGCCTTCTCTCTGATGCATTCCACACATATACTATTCTCTTTCCTCGCCTGTTTGCATCTGTGATTTTACCCAAAATCCGGCAGAATGTCAACCGAAACCGCCGTTCCAAGTATTCATTCCGAAAATACCATCCTAAACGTGCATCTAAGACCTTATCCCAAACATTATCCGTGAAGCTGCAAAAGCTTTCCTTTTAATTCCTGCTCCATATTGCGAAGTTCCGCCTCCGCAGCCTGACGTTTTTCCCTGCCTTCACGCTGGATTGCCATTACTTCATCAAGCGTAGAGATCAGAGACTCGTTCGTTGCTTTGAGCGTATCCATATCCACGATTCCCCGCTCGGACTGCCGAGCCGTTTCCGTCGTTGCGATCTTCAGTTTCTCTGCATTTTTCTTCAAAAGCTCATTCGTCACATCCGTAACACGCCGCTGCGCTTCCGCTGCCTGCGTCGAATGTTCTACCCCAAGCGCAAGAACCATCTGACTCTTCCAAAGAGGAATCGTATTTACGATTGTAGACTGGATCTTTTCAACCATCATTGTATCATTATTCTGAACGAGCCGAATCTGAGGCGCAGTCTGAATAGAAATCATTCTTGTCAGTTCAAGATCATGGATCTTCTTCTCAAACCGAATGCACATCTCATCCAAATCTTTCGCCGCCTGCGCATCTTCCGGCAGTCCTGATGCCTGCGCCCTGCTCATCAGATCCGCAAGCTGTGTTCTTTTCACTTCCGCAAGTTTCTTCTTTCCCGCAAGAATATACATCGACAATTCCTTAAAATATGTCAGATTCAGTTCGTACATCTTATCAAGAAGCGCTGTATCCTTCATAAGCTGTACCTGATGCTTCTCCAGCGCCTTGATAATCTCATTTACATTCGTCTCGGCTTTTGCGTATTTTGCTTTCATAGAATCAATTTTGTTCGACGCTTTCTTAAAAATGCCGAAAAAGCCTTTTTCTTCTTCATCTTCATCAAAACTTTTCAACTGCGTCACAACGCCGGTAAGGAGAGCCCCCACCTCGCCGAGATCTTGAGATTTCACATTATCCAACGCCGATTCGGAGAAATCCGCCATCTTCTTCTGCGTTCCCGCTCCGTACTGAAGGATCAGCGATGAATTCGTCAAGTCGATCTGCTTTGCAAATGCCTCGACCGTCTGACGCTCTTCTTCTGTCAAAACGCTGTCGTCCAGCACCGGTTCTTCTACCTGCTGCACGGCCGGAGTTTCCTTTTTATCCGCCGCCTGAAACGGATCTAACGTCAATGTCGGAGTGGTGTCTAAGTCCTTAAATTCTGTTCCCATTTCTTTAATCTCCTTTTCCATTTCTTTCTTCAGCCCTATCTTACTTATCTTCACTCATCATTCCCCGAGCTTCTATTTTATCTTCTTTACTCGCTGCGAACATCTTTTCTATCTTATCTTCTCCACTCGCTGCGCGCTTTTACTTTCTGATCTCGTCTTCCGTAAGTCCTTCCTGTGCCAGCATCGTATTCAGAACCGATATATCCGACGACACGTCCCACGCCGTATCCTGAAAAAGATCGTCCAACAACTTTTCAAACGCCACATTAAGAGTGTCAATCGTCTTTTCGATCTCTATTTTGGAAGAAATAATATTTTCTCCCTGTACAGGCTGTGCATCCAAATCTTCATACGCCTGCAGCAGTTTCATCGTCATCGGAAGATAATAATCCATTAATTTTCGGATATCACTGACCGTATCGGGTTTCTGCTCGACCCGGTCAAATATCCTGTCTACAAGCATTTCCATACGGGCGATTTTCTCCGAAATTTCTTCTCCGGGTATTGCGTCATTCGCCGCTTTGATCGCCCTCACATATTCGTCGCCTGCTTCGATGATCTTCTGGACTTCCGGAGAAAGTCTGGAAAACTCTTCCTGTTCCTTCGCTGCCCGCTCTTCTTTTTCCTGTTTTTCCCGACGCGTTCTTTCCATAAGCGCCGTGTATTGGCGATAAGCTTCGTTGCTCGTCATAAGACATGTTTCCTGCTCATCAAGATGACCTTGCCGAAACCAGCCTTTTTTAATCATCTTTTTCAAATCTTTCACAACTGCTTTCACAGAACGTCCGCTCTGCTGTGCAAATTCTTTTACGTCACAATATTCCCTGTTTCCGATCATTTTCACATATTTTCCAAAACGGCTCACCGTACACGCATTCGATGTTCCGATAATTCCCATCACTGCAAACGCAACAGAAAAACCGCCCATCAAAGCCGCCATGACATTTATCTCCATCTGCCAGCCTGTTACCGAACTTCCCAACAGAAGCATCAGACCGATGATCAGAGTAACGATCATCCCAAGGTATCCCGTAATCGCGAGGAAGATACCGCCGACCTTTATTGCCGTTCCCTTCAGATAAAGGATTCCGCCTCTGTGCACGGAATTCCCCGCTGTTCCCGTTCTTTGATCCTGCGCGAAGCCGCCTGCTGAGCCCGCTCCCTGATCATGTGTAAATCCGCCCGCTGCGCCTGTCCTCTGATTCTGTGTAAATCCGCCTGCTGAGCCTGTCCTCTGATTCTGCGTGAATCCGCCAGTTGCGCCTGTCCTCTGATTCTGCGTAAAACCGCCAGTTGCGCCTGTCCTCTGATTCTGCGTGAATCCGCCCGCTGAGCCTGTCCTCTGATTCTGCGTGAATCCGCCTGCTGAGCCCGCTCCCTGATTCTGCGTGAAACCACCTGCTGATCCTGTTCCCTGATTATGAAACGGCGGTGTGTTTCCCGCTTGTCTCTGCCTCTGTGCAAAATTATCCGCAGCGGCATTCATCGCATCGCTTCCGTAACGGATTCCGTTTCTTAGTCCTCTGGAGAGTCCTTCCATCGCACGTCCGATCGTATCCGTCACATTCTGATTTAACCGTCCGTAATTTTGATGATCGATAGCGTCCTGAATCGTCCGATTCAATTCATCCAACGATCTTTCCCACTCATTATTTATCATGAATTTCCTCCTTAAAGGGTTGACCTGAAAATTCTTTTATATGATAATCAGTTTAGCCGTAACACATTGAAAAGTCAATAATACGAAGGAGCGAAAATAAGACAAATGATAAAAAATGCATCCCCGCTTATTATATACGAAGACGAGCAGATCATCGTCTGCCATAAACCCGCAGGAACGCCGACTCAGAGCAGTCATATCGGAACTTCCGACATGGAAAGCCTGCTCAAAAACCATCTTTTTTCTTCACGTAAATTTCACCGGGCAAAATCAGGCGAACCGTATCTTGCGATCATTCATCGCCTCGACCAGCCTGTAGAAGGGATTCTCGTCTTTGCAAAAACACCTGCCGCCGCAAAGGAACTAAACCGCCAGCTCACTTCCCAAGAATTTGGGAAATATTATCTTGCAGTAATATCAGGCATTCCCGAACCGCAGGAAGGCTCTCTTGAAAACTATCTCGTCAAAGATGCCCGTACAAACAGTTCCGCAGTCTGTACGAAAACGACTCCGGGAGCAAAACTTGCCAGACTTCACTACAGAACAATAGAAACATACGGCGCGCCCGGAAACGAAAAATTTACCGATTCCAAATCGACTGACACGCCAAAACACACGTCCCGAAACCACAGGCAGCCGCCATTGCAAAATGAATCTTCTGCCTTAGTAGAAATCCATCTTGACACAGGCAGACATCATCAGATTCGTGTGCAAATGGCACATTTCGGACACCCCCTTATAGGCGATCGGAAATATGGCAAAAAAATCACCGATCATATGAATTCCGTACAATCTTCGACAAAACGATTTCAGGCAGGACAACTTCATCTCTGCGCTTACAAGCTAACATTTCGTCATCCCAAAACCGGAAAAGAGATGGAATTTCAGATTTGAAACTCCATCTCTCATAAATCCGATCTTCCTGTTTGGAAAGATCTCTTCTCCTGCAATCCCGAATTTTAACTCGTCGCACAAAAAAGACGGTGCCTTACGCGCACCGCCTTTTTTGTTTCATATAATCTTCATCTTACGAATCAGATATTTTTATTTCACTCTTTTTCTTCTAAAGAATGTTACTACAGCGATTCCGCCCGCTGCCACAAGCGCCATCAAATATCCTGCGATGTTTGCGCTGTCACCTGTAACAACAGCTGCATTGCCGCCGTTTCCGTTGCTTCCATTGCTTCCGCTATTTCCACTGTTTCCATTGCTTCCGCTGTTTCCGCCACTACCGCCGTTTCCATCCGGATTCGGGTTCGGGTTCGGATCAGGAGTTGTGTCTTTTACAAGACCGTCATAAGCTGTCTGCAATGCTTCTTTTGCTGCATTTACTTCATCCTGTGTTGCATTCGGATTTGCAAGAACACTCTGTGCTTTCATAAGAGCTTCATTGAATGCTGTCCAGCTTTCTGCTGTATATCCGTCTGCTTTGGTGTCTTTGTACTGATTATAAAGAGTCGTCAGTCCACTCTTATCTACATCGCCCGGCTGCGGATCTGGATTAAGTTTCACAAGTCTGTCATGTGCTGTCTGCAATGCTGTCAAAGCTTCTCCTGCTGCTGCGTTTGTTGTATCTTTTGCTTCGATGAGAGCTTTCGCTTCATTCATCTTCGCTTCGTATACTGCCCATGATTCTGCTGTGTAGTCTGCTTTATTCAAGTTTTCTGCCACATAGCTGTCATAGAGAGCTTTCAGAGCTGCTGTCGTTTTCTCTCCATAGAAACGGATCTCTGCCATACTTGCGAATTTATCCTGTGCTCCTGCTTCAAGAACTTTGAACTCTACATATCTTACATCTTTCGCATCAAAAGCAATCTGCTGATACTGATCTCTGTTTACAAGAACATTGCCTTCTTCATCGAACTCATATGTTCCGACGGATTTCATATCTTCTTTGTCGCTTCCTACAAAGATCTGTGCTTTCAGAATATCGCCGTTTGTTACTCCCTGACGTGCAAGGAATGTAATGTCTGTCAAGTTGTAAAGTCCGCCGAGATCAAAATTGAGGCTCTGCGGCAATACATCTTTGTTGTACTCTGTATGCCAGTAATTATCTTCTTTTCCGTCAAGTACGTTTGTTGCAAGTCCATCCTCAAGTTTATCAGGATCACATTCACTTGTTGCCGTCACTGTGAATCCTTCTGCTTTTGCATCAAGCAGTTTTGTCTCATCAAGTGGACGGAATGTAAGTCCGTCGATTGCCGCGTAAATTGCCATCTGTGCTTCAAGTACCTGATTCTTAGTATATTCGCCCTTCAGCAATTCTGTAGCTGCATTTACTGCTGCTGTAAGCTGTCCATAACTTTCTTCTGTGTAAGCAGATGCCTGATATGTACGAGCTTTCGCAAGCGCTTCGTTTAAGCCTGAGATATCAACGCCTGCTTTTACTGTAATTTCATAAGTTGCTTTCGCATCTTTATTGCCTGCCGCTGTCAGTGTAATCGTGCTCTTTCCTTCCTTCATTGCTCTTGCTTTGTAGGTCGGATGGCCGTTCTCATCTGCCAGTGTAAGGATCTTCACAACATCTTGATTGGAACTTTCTACTGTGAAGAATTTGTTTGTTGCATTGTCCGGCTGAACTGTTGCATTAATGTCTGCCAGTGTTCCGACATACATCTCTTTTGCATTGTTCGGATCTGCTGTGATTCCTGTAACCGGTGTGTTAGACAGATTTGACAGTTCAAGTTCTGCAAGTGTGAGCATGTTCTTCACATCACTTGTTGATTTTGCATCTAAGAATGTAATCTGAACTTCTTTTACCGCCTTGTCTCCTGCAAATTCAAATGTATATTTCTCCTGTTTTGTTTCAAACTTGATCTCGTCTGATGATGTATCATCTGTATAGATCAGTTTTGCAGATACTTTGTGCAAATAACCGTTTCCTTCATTTGCGTTGGATACGACTACTTTGTTCAACGCCTCCGGATTCTTTAATGCAAGGTGCATTGTTGTAGGAAGGATAATGTAATCCGGAAGTTTTCCATCTACTTGGTTAGCCGGAATGTCCCATTTAAACTCAAAATCACGAGTAAATTTCCCATCAAACAATCCATTGTAATTTGCCTGCTGGATCAGTTTATTTACGTTCGGATTTTCCGGATCATCTGTCGGAAGTTTTTCATTTGTCATTGTGATATCAAAGTCTGACTGTCCAAACTTCTTCTCTGTTGCCGGCACGTCCGGGATTTCAATATTCGTATCAACCTTTGATTCGATCGTACTGTAGTTCGGTCCGATCAATGTTACTTTAGAAAGGTCGATCACTTTCGCATCTGTTGTAGAGATGTTTTCTTTTGCCTTCATTGTAATTGTAGCAAGCACGTCACTTCCGGCATAAAGTTCTTTGTCTCCACGGTTTGCAAATGCAAGGTTTACATATGCTCTGTCATCATACTCTTTATTAGCCGTCAGATTTTCCATCTGAGCAAGAAGAGGTGATACTTCACAAGAAACATATTGCACTTTGCTATTATCATAATTAATTACCTGTCCGAATGCATTAAGTCCTGCTACATTCTGCGCGTAAACGTCGATTGTAAACGTCTCGCCTTTCTTCACGCTGTCGCTGCTTGCAAGAAGCATAGCTTCTCCCGAAACACTATCCGTCTTCTTCGTTCCGCCATCTAACTGGAACATTGTGAATGCGTAATCATAAACATCATAGATATTGTTCATGTTAATATCGCCGTAACGGCTCTTGATCTGATCTGCAAACAACTTATCTTTTTCACATACACCAAGATAATTTTTCATATTTGTATAATCAGCATCCGTAACCGCCTCAGCCTTATTGGTACTTCCGACAGCAAACGCCCCTGTGTTTTCTTTCTTATATACTTTAATCTCACTTGCCGAGAAGAAATTACCGAGCGCTTTAAGTGGTGTAAACCGGATATAGCGCGCTCCGCAATCCAGCTTATCCATCAACTTCATATCTTTATTTACTGCCCATTTGTATGTTTTTGCCTCTGACCAATGTACACCATCGAGACTTGTCTCTAATTTCATTTCCTCAACAGTTCCATTGCCTGCATCATCACGCGGATAATACTCAATCTTATCAATTTCATATGCTTTTCCGTAATCTACAGTAAGAGTCTGTCCGATTGCATTTCCATCTGAATGGAAACCACCATCAGATTTCTGGAACGTTCTGTCAAATGCCAAATCAGCACTGTGATTTCCGTACAGACCGCCTGTCCATGTGATTGTCTGCGGAGCCGGTGTATCTTTCCACGGATCTTCTGCTGACTGGAACGTCTTCTCTTCGCTCCATTCAGAATATCCTTCTGCATTTCTAGAACGAACTTTATACTTATGCTCTGAGTGATATCCGAGATCTGTATGTGTATATGTCTCCACATCTCCTACAGAGAATACAACTCCGTCAACAAGAAGCTCGTAAGTTGTCGCATCAGCTACTTTATTCCATGCAAGAGTGATGCTTGTCGGTGTCTTTGCTTCCTCATTTTCTGTCAGAGTAGGAACTGTAAGGTTCTTATTCAGTTTATCCTGCGGAAGTTTTCCGTCATTTTCAAATCCTTCAAGTACTAATGTCTGAGCAACACTCTTCGCATCTGCCTGTGCAAATTTCACATACAGTTTCGGTGTTCTCTTCACATCTTTTACAAGGTTCGCAATCTCTGTTTCTTTTTCCGATGCATATGTCTCGATTGCTGGAGATTCATCATAGAAGTAGACTGCTTTACCTGCTTCAGCCGATTTTTTATCAAAGTCTGCTTTGCTCTGCACTTTATCGAGAGTCAATGAATCACTTCCGTTTTTCGCTGTAACTTTTGTAGGTTCTTTGGATACATTTACAACAAATGTTGTATTTTTGTCTTTCTTGTATCCAGTGTAGTTTCCTGTTGATTTTTCAGCAGTAAGCGTTGCTGTTCCATCTTTTACCTCAGATGTATACTTGGTAGATACATGAGCGCCGTAAGAAGTTTTCGTAATTTTTCCATAATCGCCATCTTCTTTCAGATCATTTTCCACAAATTTTCCGTCATCTTCAAACATCGTGTAAGATGTTTTTCCATCCGGCCAAAATTCGACGATACGGTTTTCTTTCTTAATCTGCTCCGGTGTATTATTTTCTTCCCACATTGGAATAATAGCACCGTTTTTCACAAATACAGGAAGTTTCCAAAGTGGAGCTGCAAAGTTGTTGAGAACCTGTCCTCCCTGATACTGCTGACCTGTGAAATAGTCAATCCACACTTCTTTTGAATCCGGAAGATAAATATTATTTCTTACATCATTCCCCTTATCATCTGCAGCAGTGCTCTTATAAATCGGAGCTACAAGAAGATTCGATCCAAGCATGTACTGATACTGCATTTCTTTACTGCTTGCATAACTGTCGTCCGGATATTCAAGGAACATTGCTCTTATAAGCGGCAGTCCTGTATCTCCATTGCCTGTATCAATGTTTGCCGCCGAAGCTGCCCCAGTATAAATATACGGAAGAAGCTGTGCTTTTGTTTTCAAATACATACGGTTGATTCCTGTATATGGATCTCCAAACGTATATGGCATCTTCGCATAAGTTCCCCAACCGTCCATGTTAAGCATAAGTGGTGTAAATGATTTCCACTGATAATCTCTTGTAGCAATCAACTGATTTCCACCGAAGATACCATCCATATCACTTCCTATGTTTGGGTTACCGCTAAGAGAAGTTCCGATATATGTAGGAATGTGAAAACGGATGTATTCCCATTCACCGCCGTACTGGTCTCCTGTCCAAATACCACAGTAACGCTGCGATCCTGCCCATCCGTCAAGAGAGATAATGTTCGGACGTACCTTACCTTCTGTTGTAGCAATATCGTAAGCTGTCTTCACACCGTCAAGCTGCATGGAATATCCATGTCCAACCCATGCAACATCTGTCTTCAATGTAGAAACACCACCGACTTTAACTTCGTTTTTAAAATCACGAAGAAGCTGCCATTCTGTCTTCGGATTAGAATCCGGTGTCAGATAACTCTGTGTCCAAAGTCCTGTTGCTACCCCTTTTTCATTTGCATATTTTGTAAAGTCTGCAAGATTCTGTACGTTTGCCGCTACTGCCGCCAATCGTTCCTGAGAGCTTTTTCCTTCATTATCAACGCCGCCTGTCTTGCCATATCCGTTCTGACCGTATCCCGCACCATATCCGTCATTTGGGAGAAAATATCCAATTGGCATATCATATGTAAAATAATCGTCAATCACCTGTCTTGCCGAATACTTATAAGGAGCTTCTACTTTTGGATAGTTTTCGATGCCTACTGTTGGTTTCGTGCCGTTCAAAGACTCAATGTTCATTCCATCTTTCGGTTTATATCCCGTAGACATTCCGCTCTCATACTTTGTCGTTCCTGCACTTGTGTAAGGTTCATTTCCTTTGATTGTCCAACCCTTCCCACCTTCTGTATCTGACCATGAATCACGGTTGTATGCGTTCAAGTGACCTTCATAAAACGCATATTCGGGAAGGAGAACCGGATTACCTGTTACATGATAATACTCACTCAAAAGTTCCTGTGTTTTTTCACTGCTGTCTTTTCCATCAGAAACAAAATAATAAGCGTCAAACTCTTTTTCTTTATGAGTCGCTGTTACAGTATCTCCTTCACTCTTTCCAAAGTCATATTTACCGTCTGCAAATGTGTTTCTCAAAACACCATATCCACTTGTCGTGTAGTAAAATGGATTTGGAGATGCAACTCCGCCATCTGTCCAGTTACTTTCATTAGCAATATTTATCGTCTCGCCTGTATGTACGAATCTTCCATTCTGCGTACCTCCGCCATAGAAGTTCTCTCCATTGTTCTTCTTAAGAGTCTGCACTGTTGCCGAATTCGAGATGGACAATGCTTCTTTTTCTTCCATCACGACCTTATCGCCACTTAAAACTTTCATCTTCGCCGTAGCTTTATCGAATTCGACAGAAACCGATCCACTTTTAATCGTAATTTTTCCATCTTTATCCGAAATATCAGCCTTTGGATGTGAATAGTTAGAAGAGTCGTCTGAATACTGCTGAATCCTTCCGACATGAGCTTGCGATTTGGGAGTCGCATATTTCGAGAACTCGCCACTCGGATCTACGTTATATCTGAAGATCCCATCCTCAAGAAACGTAAGCTGCGCTGTAACGCCACCATTGAATTTCACAACAACGATATTGTCCTTGCTGCCTTTTTCCACTGACTCGACGCTTGTCAACTGCCCGGCAAACTCTTCCGCAGCTTTCGCCGGTATCGGCGGAAATGCTGTAAGCACCATGCCAAGCGCCGTAACAGTTACAGCAGCTTTCTTTCCTGCTCCTTTCATTTTCTTAGTCCATTTCATCTTTTTCCTTCTCCTCCTTTTCTACGGGTAAATTGTACAAAATGTTTGCATTTACCACTAAGTACTTTATTATATAATAATTTTCAATAAATGTATTTATATAAATCATTACCCATTTGCACTTTTTTACTTTTCTCACCCCCTTATATCCACTATTTTCGTCAATTTTCAACATATATAAAGCTTCTGTCGATTTTCTTTCAGTTGCAAAAAATCCTTTTTCAACGCATTCTTGGATTGCGTTTTTATAAAATTATCAAACAGGGGAGAAAATGCATTTTCTCCCCTGTTCTATAGATTTACCTATGATCAATTTATACGAAGATGGAACTGTTCAATCAGACAAGCAATATTTTCTTCCGTATCTTCAAGCTCATCTGCGATTTGAGAAATCGTTTTTCCTTTTTCAAGTTTTTTCTGAATAAGAGTGCTTCTTTCTGCTTTTCTACCTTCTTCTCGTCCTTGCTTTCTACCTTCTTCTCGTCCTTGCTTTCTACCTTCTTCTCTCCCCTGCTCTCTTGCCTCTTCTCTCTGCACTTCGATATCTGTCTCATAGTCGTATTCGTCTAATAACATATTGACAACCTCGCTTCCTT
>ERZ791571.480-NODE-480-length-30520-cov-5.481339_pt1 | contig 30520 bp, 28 predicted proteins | sample MGYA00509972_ERZ791571 | MGnify/ENA primary metagenome ERZ791571 (study PRJEB30046, sample SAMN00791936) | human gut metagenome | study: EMG produced TPA metagenomics assembly of the A metagenome-wide association study of gut microbiota in type 2... | reverse complement strand
AGGCAACGGCTTGCGCCCGCCGCTTAGCAGAAAAATACGGCAAGGATGCTTTGCGTGAATATGTAAAGCTGCACTTTGCCAATTACAAAAGAGTGTAGAGATTATGAAAAAACTAATTGTTAATGCAGATGATTTCGGTCTGCATCCTTTGATTAACGCAGGTATTATCAAGGGCTATAAGGAGGGCTTTATTACCAGCACCTCGTTGATGCCCAGTGCTCCCTGCTGGCAGGAGGCAGTAAAGCTGGCGCAGGAAAATCCTCAGCTCGGTATAGGTGTGCATCTGACGCTTGTCGGCAGCGTGGCGCCGGTGCTGCCTGCAGCGAAGGTCAGCAGCCTTTTGGATGAGCAGGGACTGTTTTTGCCTGATTACGTTGCCTTTGCCAAACGTTTTTACAGCGGCAGCGTTAAGCGCAGCGAGCTGGAAGCGGAGCTGCGCGCGCAAATCGAAAGGGCGCTGGAAGCAAAAATAAACATTACGCATATCGACAGTCATCAGCATACCCATGTACTGCCGGGAATTAATGCACTTGTATTAAAGCTCTGTAATGAGTATAATATTATAAGGGTACGTATACCTAAGGAGGCCTATACCTTTACCGGAGGCTTTCATACAGGTATCGGCAGAATGATCGGACGCAGCGGGCTCAGCTTTTGTGCTCAGATGGCAGCGCAACGCGCCGACAGCCTTGGGCTAAAGCATCCGCAGCATTTCTTCGGTATGCTGGCGGGCGGTCATCTGAATGCGGAGCTGGTAGGCAATATCCTGCGTCAGCTTCCGGATGGCGTAAGCGAGCTGATGACTCATCCCGGTCTTGATTCTGCTGCCTTGGGCAAAATATTTCCCTGGCAATATCATTGGCAGGAGGAAATGCAGGCGTACCTTGACAGCGGCAATAAAAAGCTGCTGGAGCAGGAGCATATTCAGCCTGTTAGTTTTACGGCCTGCTAAAGCTCTTGTACTAAAAAAATAAGCTCATTTGGAGTCTGCTAGATGAATAAAAAATTATTGTTCCGCCTAGGTCTGCTTTTTGGCTTCGTGCTGCTGATTTCGGCGGCGGTTATTTATTTTACATTTGATATACGGACCTTGGAATACCTGACGATGTTCGAGCCTCGCTGTATTCTGCTGGCTTTGTCATGCCTTGCGATAGGCTTGATTTTTGACGGCCTGCGTCTGATAACCCTAGCTTCGGTGACGGACGAGAAGCTGACATTTCATCAGATAGTGAATGTAGTTCTGAGCAACTACTTTTTGGCGTTGGTAACGCCGGGTGCCAGCGGCGGCGCTATCGCTCAGGTTATGTTTATGCGTAAGGCCGGGGTGCCTGTCGCCAAATCTACGGTAGTAATTTTGGTGCGCACGGTCATGTCCATTATCTTTCTTATACTGCTGGTGCCTGTGGTGCTGCACAGCGATGAGGATATAGTAAAATGGATGCCTGCATCGGTGCTGACGATTATTTCGGTGCTGTTTATATCACTGCCGATAATCGTAATTTCCTTGCTGCAAACACGTTATCCCGAGAAGGCGATTATGTGGTTTACCCGCAAGCTTTCGTTTACTACGCAGCGTAATTGCTTTATCTGGTATAACGAATTTAAAAATGCCGTTGTAGTTATGGGCAAGCATCCGAAGATGGTTTTCCGTGCGTTTATCGAATCCGGTGTGAGCCTGCTCTTTATTTATGCCACTGTGCCTGCTTATTTCACCGGTCTGAATATTGATTTTGACCTGGTGCAGGTTATGGGACGCATGGTGCTGCTGAATTTGATACTGTATTTTTCGCCGACACCAGGTGGCAGCGGTGTAGCGGAAGCAGGCTTCTTGGTGCTGTTTTCCAATATTCTGCCTAACGGTGTTGAAGGCATTATGGCAGTTCTCTGGCGCTTTACGGCAGAATATCTGCCCTTTATGCTGGGAGCGGTAGTAACAATCAGAGCTTTTGGCAGCGATGTGCTGAATATGGCATCGCTCAAAAGTAAAACTACCGAGGGTAAGAAAAATGAGTAGTTGGCATATGAATTTTGAAATTATTTTGAGGGATGGAAACTGATGAATCAGATTGAAAAAAACAGCCTGCTTATCGTAGCAGGCACTGCGTTATTTATGATTATGTTCGGTATCGGCAGCATTCCGCTGCTGGATCCGGATGAACCGGTATATGCGGAAACAGCAAGAGAGATGCTGGCTGCCGGTGATTTTTTGTCACCGAGAATTTTCGGCAATTTCTGGTACGATAAGCCGCCCATGTATTATTGGCTGGTGGCTTGTGCCCAGTTTGTTTTTGGCGACGGCGAATTTGCGGCCCGCTTTCCTGCGGCATTGATGGCCTGCGGCACCTCTGTGATGATGTATGTAGGTATCACAAGGCTGTTTAATGAACGTGCAGGCTTTTGGTCTGCGATGATTCTTACAAGCTGTGTAGAATTTTTCTATATGGGCAAGGCGGCGGTGACAGATACAACGCTGCTCTTTTTTATGACAGGAGCACTGCTGAGCTTTATTCATAAGCGTTATTGGCTGATGTATGTGTGCATGGCGCTGGCTACTGTTACCAAAGGTCCTATCGGTATCATATTCCCGGGTGCGATAATTTTTCTGTATCTGGTGGTTATGGGCCAGCTGCGTGAGATTTTGCGTATGCATGTTATTCGTGGGCTGCTGCTGTATTTTCTCATCGCATCACCTTGGTATTACGCTATGTATACTGTGCATGGCATGGAATTTATCAATACTTTCCTGGGCTTTCACAATATAACGCGCTTTACGACGGCTGAGCATGCCAACCGCGTGACCTTCTGGTATTATTTTCCTGTAATAATTTTAGGCTTGTTCCCCTGGACAGGTATGCTGTGGCAGGCTGCTAAAGCATCTGTCAGCGAAAGCCGTATAGATGATATGCGTAAGCTGCTGTTCTTCCACGTTTGGTGGATTTTCGTGCTGCTGTTCTTTACTATCTGTAAAACGAAGCTCGTATCCTATATTCTGCCGTTGTTCCCTGCTATGGCGGTAATAATCGGCTGGAATATAGCGCGAATGCAAAGCAGACTGCGTCATAACACAACCTTTTACGGTTGGGCGGCAGGCAGCGGTATTATGTTTGTCCTGCTTGGCGTGGGCTGGATTATTGGTGCGCAGTATCTGCCGGAGGCTGACTTCAGCCTGGTGATGCTGGGCGTGCTGACACTGCTTTTGGGTGCAGCGGCAGTTTTTGCGCTGATGTATTATCGCGACATTGAGCTGGCCTCCTGGCTGCATGTGATGATTGGCGCGGTGACGATGTGCGTTGCCTTCGCTTTTGTTCTGCCGGTAATTGCCGACCGCTTCAGTGTAAAAACTATGAGCAGCGTGTATAAGGAGCAATGTGAGCAGCAGACGCCTGTTTATGTTGACAAGTTCCTGCGCCCCGGCTTTATGTATTATGCAGGCAAGCCAGGTATCGAAATGATTCCGCAGACAGGTGCTTTATCCGATGCGCTACGTGACGGCAGCAAAAAATATCTGCTGGTGCGCGGTTTGGAATATCGTCGCGTGCAGAAGGCAGGTCCGTTGCCGAATAATGTGCGTACAGTAAAGGAAATCAGCGATATCTATCTGTTGGAGCAAAATTGAGTGGGAATAAATTAAATTAGGCTTTTGAGTCCCGAAAAACCTTGATGTTTCAGGGTTTTTCGGGATTCTTGTTTTTTACTGGCTACATCAGGACATTTTTTCGTAGCCAGAGGGATTAGCTGGCTAAACTTTCCAGCTGATTGCCTACATCGACTTGCTTGGAGGTACAGAAGGAGAAAGAATTCCATGCTGCAATCATGCTGGGGCAGGGTATCGAATGGGAACAGAAGGCGAACATAAGGAGTATTTGATCGTTCTGAAATTTGAGAGAGAAACGCGAAGAGAAGCTAAGAAAACCATTGCTGATATGAAAGCCAAAATCGAGTCACTGGTAGCAGAGCTTACAGCGGTTAAGGAAGAATTGGCACAATACAAGTCCGTCCGTGGTCAGCTCCGCACAGCGGATCTGGAGCAAGAGAATGATCGGCTTCGTAAAAAGATTCGCACCTATGAGGATGTTATTTCTCACAACAATTTGTGGTTTTACTTCTATCGAAACAAAGATAAGAGAGCTGCACGAAATACCGATAGATAAGTCCAGCGTCAATTCTTTGACAACAGAAACCTGTAGATATATCAATATAATCTTGATATATCTACAGGTTTCTGTTATAATAACCTCATGGGAGGTGATTTGCAGTGAGTATTAGCTATAACAAGCTATGGAAGATGCTTGTTGATCAGAATATGAATAAAACCGAACTGCGCACTCAGGCCAAAATTAGTACCAACGCAATAGCAAAGATGGGAAAAAACGAGCCTGTATCAATGGATACCATGGATAAAATTTGCAAAGTTCTTCATTGCAATATCGGTGATGTAATGGATTTTGTAGCAGACGATGATATTAGTGGGTAATGTCCGTTTTTGGTACCAGTAGTTTTATAGAATAAATTGCAGCTGATTATGTTGGTTAATTGCATAGGTTGGCTGAAATACGATATGGAGATACAGTTATGAACACAGAAAACAACGGTCTTTCCATGACCGATTTACAAAAAAACGCTTTGGTCAGCGGCAATAAGGCAATGCAGATACTGGAATTATCCAGACATTCTTTCGAAAAAATAGTAAAAGATGGTTTTCTCACCATCGTTCATGAAGGTGAGAAAAAATATTATGAAATTGGTGAAATTGAAACCTTCATGGAAAGCGACAAATACAAAGAACTTGTAAACGGTGTTGTTGATGCAAGAAATAGCCTTAACGATCTGACAGGAAAAGATTGGCTCCCTGAGACCAAGAGTTTTTTCTACCAAAAAGGTCTTGGCGCCAATCATCCCGAAGCACAGATTGAGAAGCTACATCCGGCACCATACTCTTTCCAAGACATTGGCCATCTTGTAAACTTCTTTACAAAGCATGGTATGTCTGTTCTTGATCCTTTTGGCGGTGTAGGTTCTACAGCCAAAGCCTGTGAAGTGAACGGCAGAATCTGTACAAGCATTGAGCTTTCTCCTGTATGGCATGATTTATCAATCAAACGTCTGGAAACCGAAGTTGGAGAAGGAAGCAGCCAGAAGCATCATTTTATTAACGGAGATTCCTGCGAAGAACTTCTGAATATTCATTCAGAATCAATGGACTTCATGGTGACAAGTCCTCCTTATTGGGGAATTCTGAATAAACAAGACCAAAAGGTTAAAAAGAATCGAGTTGCCAATAATCTCGAGACAAAGTACTCCGAAAGTGAAAAAGACTTAGGAAATGTCGATAGCTATGAAGAATTCCTTGAAATTCTGGTTGAGAAGGTATTCCTTCAGTGCGCCAGAACACTTCGTTACGGCAAGTACATGGCAATAGTTGTATCAGATTTTAGAGATAAATCTGAATACATTAGCTTTCATAGCGACTTGATTCACGAGATGAATAAGGCAAAGATTCCCGGTGGTGGCGTATTGAAACTTCAAGGAACCAAGATTTTGTTGCAGAACCATAAGAGTTTGTTGCCCTATGGTTATCCCTTTGCTTATGTAGAAAATATCCACCATCAGTATGTGTTGATTTTTAGAAAGGAGAAGAAATGATTACAGATACACTTTCTGGTGTGGTTTGTGGTAATTCGGATGTTCTCCTGGACCAACTTATTGAAGATGGCGTTCATTTTGATTTGATACTGACAGACCCTCCATATAACATCAACAAAGACTTTGGCAATCAAAGTGACTGCTTACCTTTGGATGAGTTTGTTGCAGTCACAGCCGAGCGAATGACGAAAGTTAAAAAACTACTCGAGCCACACGGCAGTGTTATTTGGTTTGGAATTCACGATTACATTGGTTTTGTCCAAGTGGCTATGTATAATGCTGGTTTGCATTATCGTCGAATGAACATTTGGCATTACGAAAATGGTTTTTCCCGTTCTAAAAAGGAACCCGCAACCCATTATGAGCCATTTTTGTGGTTTTCCAATGACAAAAAGAAATGGACATACAATGTAGACGATGTTCGTATGCCGTACAAGAGTACCGAGCGCCTCAAATCTCCAGTTAAGTATAAAGCAGCTGATGGAACAACAAAAATCTGGCAGCCAAATCCCAAAGGTGCAATGCGTGGCGATGTATGGGATTTCCCTACGCTGGCAGGTAAACGCTTCGAGAAAGAGAAAACGCCTCATCCAACCCAAAAGCCAGAATCCTTGATTATGGAGCTAATAAAGGCGTTTTGTCCAAAAGACAGCGAGGGCTTTTATTGTGGTACTATACTCGATCCGTTCCATGGCTCCGGAACATTGGGTGTATGTTGTGAAAAACTGAACGCCAAAGGGCATCACATCAAATGGTTAGGAATCGAATTGGAACAACAGTGGTGTGATATTGCAGAGAGCAGAATTAGCGAACTGAAAAAATAAAATTAGTTGTTTTATGCAAAAGGGTCATCTTGAGAGATGGCCCTTTTTGTTGTATAATGCAATATTAAGATAAAATCTGTTTCTTGGTGGAGGAACGATGAATATGATTAGATTTAGAAACCCTGGAACCCAATACACTACACAGGTTCAGGTATTCAAGGAATTATACAAAGAATATAAGGATGCTCCAAGTTTTGATCTTGACGATATGGCATCTACAATCACAAAGACCAAGTTGATGACGGCGTATGGCTATGCGGGAGAGGCAGCGTTAGCATTGAGTAATACAGAAAACGATAGTCTAAATTCTACAAAGATGAACGCCAAAATGTATGCCGAAGTATTTAGGCTCTTAGGATGGATCACGTCTGTGGGCAACGGGTCCTATCCTCTGGTCTTTACTTATATCGGTGAGCACGCTGCTTCAACAGATGATGTTTTACCCCTTTATGAGCAGTGTGTTCTAGGCATCAATAATCCTCAAGAGATTATGGATGTAAAGTACGATGAAAAAGTACGTTTCTTCAAAGCTGCACTCTTTTCTCTTGAAGATTTGGATGGGATTATGTACAAACACGAATTGTGCTTGGGTCCTATCTCAATCGACGATTTGGATGAGAAGCAATATCGAAAGATGATTGCGTACCTGAGAGGATTGCGTGGTTCTTACCGTCGCTATGAAGTTGCTTACAAAGCACTCTGTGACGACTTACAGGTTAAGCCCACGCTTCCGGATAACTCTACTCGTTTGCCTATCGCATTTATGAAAACCTGCGGCTGGATAGAAAGCGAAAGAAGCAGATCGCTCTACCCACCGAAGTCCTTAGAGTGCCTTCGATTGACAGTACACGGACAAGAAGTCGCTACAATGCTTCATTGCGTTAAGGATTTGCGTTTAGATGAGTACAATAAGTATCCGCCTGAGTCTCGTAAAGCGCTTATCAGACTTGGCGTGTATTCTATGTTGCTACGTGCTGGCTATGACACATCCCCGGTACAGGAAACTATTGAGCGTGACAAAGCTATTTGTGCTGATATACTGCAAGGAAAAGAATTGCTTTTCTCTCCATACCAGACGCTCCATCATTCGGTAGTAGATGAAGCATTAGGGCTTAAACGTACTGCGACTGGAACCAGAGCGCAGGCAACCATATTGCCAGACATCAATAGAGCTGATGCGATTATCAATAACATTTCTTTGACCGTTGCAGCAAGCGGATCGCACAATGAGGGGGATCCCGAAGTTGCCGAGTTTACCCAAGACGTGTTGGAACTAAAAGCAGCTGGAAAACGCAAGCAACAGATTATTGAAAAACTTTTTGATGAAAGTATAACTGCAACTCAGACACGCTTTTATCCTTTTGTTGCTATGCTTTTCCGTGTGATAGGATTGGATTGTCAAGCATCACGCCCTGGAGATAATGGTGCACGTTGGGACGCTATCATTGTTGATGACCATGAAAGTATTCCTATCGAAATCAAGTCTCCTACAGAAGAGCAGCACCTCTCCTTAAAGGCAATCAGACAGGCACTTGAAAACAAAGTGATTCTCCTGTCTCGAGAAACCCATTCAACTTTGCCTGAAACAACTTCATTGGCTGTTGGATATTATTTGCCTAATGACAGAGCAGAAGTTACCAATCTTATGAGCGATTTTAAAATCGCTTATGGCTATAACATCGGTATAATGGATCTGAAAACACTGCTGACAATCGCAGTAACCATCATTTATGACGAAAAAACATTTAATATCGCAGAACTAAATCGATTGGAGGGATTTGCAAATGCCACTTTTAACTAAATCGCAAAAGCGAACCACTATTTCCGCATTGCGTTCCTCTGATGTGAGAGCTGTTGACCAAAAATACAACGAACCTGCTCGGCTGTGGTGTAACGAGGAATGGGTAACGGCTGGTTGTCTGAGGTGCACTGATCCTCGCTGTATGAAGTTTATTGACGCAGAGATTAGCTGCAGACATTTCCCGGATTTCTCATACGAGCGTGATCTGAATGTTTGTCCTGTTGGCGCCATCAAATGGAATTTTGATAAGGAACTTCCGGAAATTGATAACCACAGTTGCATCGGCTGCGGCTTATGTGCTGCACGTTGCCCCGTTGGTGCAATTTACAAGTCTGAAAATCAGATGAAAATTGCAGAACCTTCTTCGGATTATACCGATACTCCCATCAATCATGTCAATTTGGAAGCACATAAGCTGTTTATTAGAGAATTAGACAAAATCCATTGGAATCACCAGTTCCAGAAAGAGACCGATGGGATTATGGAACGTATCTATCAGGAGATTTCTCAGTTTGACGGACGCTCAATGGTTCCTAACATCTTGGTTCGAAATCTGATTATTGCGTTGAACCATGAGTGTGCAATAAGCAGAACCGGTGATGTTTACACAAGAATGGATGCCGTGTATTCGAGCAATTTGAAACCTACCTGCAAAGGCGTTGTTGAAATCGAATTTGGGAGAGATACGCTGGAAGCATCGAGAGGTATTCTTGATGATATTGCAGTTATGCACTCCAGAAACAACCTTGACAAGAATGACAATGCGGCGCTGGTTGTATGCCTTTCGTTCCCTAATAAACGACAAGGCTATTTCCAAGTAATAAAAGATATTAACCGAGTGCTTGGCTTAAAAATCCAGACTATCTCTCTTGGCGCTCTGCTGCTATTGGTATGGAACGGAGCGCAAGTAAACTTCTTGTCCAGGGAGTTCTATGTTGATTTTGATAATTTGAGTATCCGTGGTATCACAGAATTCAGACTTAACCGCCGTGTAAACCTTAGCGATGGGAAACTCGGAATCCTTGAACCGGAAAAATAGTATAGAATAAAAAGATTTGAGAGTTTGTGTGCATGGCTTAAGACAAAGCTCCCCAAATAACTTGGTGATCGTATGACAAAAAAATCAATAAATAAGATTATATATTTTGATAAGTAAACCATTCGTAATATTCTTCAGGAACGTGAACATGGTGAATTATCTCGAAAAACGGATGTATCGCATCCTATTCAATCACAAGGTTCTGTTGCTACGGAAGCTTCTGCAAAACTAAAACTTGACGTTCCACTGGTATCAAGAATTTCCTTCCTGTTCACCGGAAAGATTGAAGCATCCTATGTAACCAGCCGTGATAGTACAACCACAATTTATTCAACAGAAATTTCTGAATTTAAGAAACTCAAACCTCTGTTGACTTCTATTTCAGATATTCAATTATCAGATATAGAAAACTCCTCTACGTCTCTTCGTGTTGCAGGAGGATACCTGAGAATTGTCAAGGGAGGCGTTGACGGTGTGGATACAAAATAATTCAAAACTGTCATGGACAGTTTTGATGGATATGATACCTATGCGGTTGACGAAAAACGATATGTTCGTTTTAACAATGCTGCCTTTGTAAGTAATTACAAAAGAAATGATTTACTTACTACGACAATGACACTCTATTGCATTCCTGTGGGTGACTTCGAAAGAACACGGTTTGATTTTATTGAAGAAATCGGTAAGATGGAGCGCCTTATTTCCGCTGCTAATCAACCCAAAACATTGGCAGATATCTACCCTCGTGAAATGCAAAATGTGGGAACTCCTGAAAAAGCAGAGGAAACATCTACACCTAAAGATGCGGTTACTCTTTATGATGTTCTGTATGCCTGTGTAACAGCGGAGCATCAGATGGAAGATAAGAGAAAGTATCATATTATTATTGGTTCTAAAGCATATTTTGATTCCAACCTACCATCATTTTCCGAAGATGACGAAGTTGATATGTTTTGGGAGTTGGTAAAGCTATCGGATACCGCAAAACAAAATCGTCTGATATTTGATCAGTATGCCAGTATACTAATCGTAAAAAAACGATAATTATCATGGCATCGTGTAAGCGGCGCATGATCGATTAGGACCATTGATCGAGGATTTAACAACATACGAGGCCGAAATCTATATTCATAACCCTCCTCGTGTTCTAAAAGCATATTTAGATGAGCAGTATAAACGTTCGCTTATAGAGCTTGAAGTTTCTTGCGAGGAGTATGAAATTAAAAGAGACTCGGAGTGGTTTGTTGACAACATGAACGCTATAAGTGCACGAATATTTGGTCAGCAAATAGCTATTGAAGAAATCAGCAAAAGTCTTTGGTATCTCACAAATGTAAAACGAGAGAAGCCATATGTAATTATGCTGTATAGAAACAGTAGTTTAGGAAAAACTGAACTGGTACGTGAGATTGCAGACATGTTCTTTGATGGAAAATGCTTAGAAAAATACTTGTCCATGTTTAAGAATAACAACTACTCTGAATACTTCTTTGGGGATGCACCTAACAGAAGAAGCCTTGGATTTGACCTGTTGGAACGTGAATCTAATTTGGTATTCTTTGATGAACTTGATAAATGTCCGGAACATTTCTTTTCTGCGTTTTGTACACTGTTTGATAATACATAATTTAAAGATGCAACTTATGATGCAGATGTGTCTGGTATTGTAATTGTATTAACATCCAATTATCAGACGGAAGAAGAAATGAAAAAGCAGTTAGGCCTGCCTATCTTTTACCGTATCGATAAGTTCATCCATTTTGATGATTTTAGCTGTGAAACCATATACCAAATCGTCCAGAACGAAATTCTGGCACGAAAAGAGGAGGATGATTCTAAACTAACACCAGAAATGGTATATGCTGCTGTCAGCCCTCTTATCTCTACATCGGGTGAAAATGCAAGAACTATCAAATATAAGGTGCAGCAGGTTATTGAAGAGCTGCTGTTCCAAGAAGTATTGGGAAAAATGTCTATATAGAATCAGCCGAGCATCTAATCAATGCTCGGCTGGCTGTAGAAACAGCAGTCGCAAAGGGGGTGTAGCTATGAATCTCATATTTAAATTGCTATTAACGATAAATGCAACTTCATGGATGGTTGTAATTTATATCATAAAAGAGAAATTGACGATTGCATCAATTCCATTTTGGGCTTTTCATATTGGTTTCGTATTCCTGATAATACTGCTCTCGTGGTTGTCATTACTCCTCTCAAGGTCTTTTGGTAAGGAAGTTCTAACAAAATGCGAGGAGCTTTCACTGGCTGATAATGAGTTTTTGCCGGTATATTTGGGATACTTTTTTGTTTCATTAAGTGTTCCTGATTGCTACACTATGGCAGCGGTATATTTTTTGGTTTTCGTCTTTACATACCTATCTCAAACACAATATTTTAATCCAATTTATTTGTTGTTTGGGTATCATTATTACCATATCTTGACTCCTAAAGGAACAAAAGTCTTTGTAATTAAAAAGGGAAAAGTAATTAGATCAAAGGAATATATAGACTTTCAGAACCTACGACGAATTAACGATACAACATTTATAGAAAGAAGGTAAGAAATTTGGCAAACCTTTGTGCGAAACTTAAACAGAGAGAAAAAAATAAATATAGAAAGATTGTGTCAACAGACGAGCCTGTTTATTCAATGGAAGATATAACAATTAATACATCTACACCGTATGTACCTGGTGCTGTTTTGGAAGAAGGCGAGTGGTTCTCAGTCCAAAACGCATCAAGTCAAGAATATAAAATAGACTTGCTAACGACTGAACAATATACAGTTGATTTCAATTCCATGAACAGAAGTGAATTTGGTTCTGTCGATTTTGTATTTACAGAAATCGGTAATTTACTCTGTTTTCAAAATGTTTCCAAGGCAAGATTGGTATCAAAAAAATGTATTCTCTGCTTAGGAGAAGATTTTGAGTACAAGGCAGACCGACGTGAGATTGTAATTAATACTATCCCTGATGCAATTTACAATAAAACCACAGATGTTCTGTATTTCAAACGACTTGAATCTATTACCAGCATTTTTAGGGGTATCGATCAACTTTATAAAGAGGCAACTGAAGAAGAGACAACTCAATTCTTGGCAAATGATTTTATTCAGTTGAAGCAAAACTACAATGCATCTAAAGTGAAAACAGCAAACCGAAAAAGAATAGCGTTAGCACAAAAAACACTGGAAAGTTTAGATGCAGACAGCAGAAGGAATATATTTACATATATTGGAGAATACTGCCCAGAGCTGAAAGTTTCTGAGACTTCATTTGAGGTTGGAGATGAAGAAGAATTAAAAATGCTGTTGTATGGCATTGAACAAAGGTTCTACACTACGGTTGTCGGCGGAGAAAAAAGAATTGCAAACTCTGTTGTTCCGTTTGGACAATAAGAAACTATACATTTGAAATAAGAAAAATCAGCCGAGCAGCTTACCACTGCCCAGCTGATCGTTGTTATTCTTCCATGACCTCCAGCATTATCCTGGCACCCAACTTAAAACCGTTCTGGAATATCAGGCAATCGGTTGTCATTTGATACTCACGAACGGCATCAGTATAGCGGGAAAACAGTTCTTTCTGTTCGTCCGTCATAGTAGCTTGGAGTTTTTCTTGGTTCCTACAAATCAGCTCCAATATTTTCTTGTATTCCTTACAAGAGGATGTGTCGTACTCGGTCGGCTCGATATTTCCATACCAGAATTCTTCAAGGATTCTCATACCGCATCCTCCCTGTAGATCAGTTCTTTGAGGACGATTTCCTCGGCACGGTTGCGGATATTGTTCATGGCTCCGACCCATACAAGCTGATCCTGTTCTTTCAGGCACTCATCGATGTCCTCTTTCTTTGCAAGCTGCTTTACGATCAGATTCAGCTTATTGCGAGCCTGAGTATCAATGTCAGCGAGATAGTTGCACAGCCTACCGCTGAGAATCAGATCAGAGTAGATGATAGGAAGATGCTCTCTTAGGTATTGCTGGTGCTTTCTGCCCCAGATACCTATGTTGTAGATTTCTTCCTCTGGGATGACCAGACATGGCAGATAATAATCTCCGTGCAGTTCATACCAAATATCGTTGCTGTTATTGTAGATGTATTTTTCTATATTGCAAACCTCCATGTATCATTTATTTACAGTAGTACCGAGTGGCTTTGAGGTGAATCAGCCAGCGGAGGTTGCACTTATAGCCGTGGCTACAAAATGGCTACAGAATTCTTGGAGACGCTACAGATAGTTTGAAATGTGTGGAATATGTGGACGAAAAGCGCACTATCAATGCATATTATCACTAGAAATTAAGGTCTGGCGCTTGAGTATTAATAATCAACCGTTGTGCTATTTGGCGCAACGGTTTTTCTTATACAAAAACTCCCCATCCGTCTTACCTTGCGGTAAGAAAGATGGGGAGTTGCTTTTTTAGCTTATATAATTCTTTTAGTACTGACCGGGAACCTTCAGCACAGCGCCGGTAGCAGCAGAGGTAACCAAAGCAGCATAGCGTGCCAGGTAACCGCTCTTAACCTTCGGCGGCGGGCAAACCCAGTTCTTACGGCGTTCAGCCAGCTCTTCGTCGCTCAGCTTAACGTTCAGGGTACGGTTAGGAATATCAATTTCAATGATGTCGCCGTTTTCAATCAACGCGATATTACCGCCCTCGCGTGCTTCCGGAGAAATATGACCGATGCAGGCACCGCGGGTAGCACCGCTGAAACGTCCGTCGGTAAGCAGCGCAACGTCCTTGTCGTGGCCCATGCCTGCCAGTACAGAGGTCGGATTCAGCATCTCGCGCATGCCAGGGCCGCCCTTCGGGCCTTCGTAGCGGATAACGACAACGTCACCGGAAACAACCTTTTGTGCGCAAATTGCAGCAATAGCTTCGTCTTCGGAATTATAAACCTTGGCCGGACCGCTGAAGACCTTCATGGAAGGATCAACCGCACTTTCCTTGACAACGCTGCATTCCGGAGCGATGTTGCCCTTCAGAACAGCGATGCCGCCGGTTTTGTTATACGGGTTTTCTACGCTGTGAATAACCTCAGGACGCAGAATTTCCGCATTTTTGATAATTTGGCCGACAGTTTTGCCGCTGACGGTCTGGCAGGATTTTTTAATCAGCTTCAGACGGTCAAGCTCGTGCATTACGGCAGGAATGCCGCCGGCTTCGTTCAAATCAACGATGTGGTGGCTGCCGCCCGGGCTCATCTTAGTGAGGTACGGAGTTTTCTTGGAGATTTTATCGAACAGCTCCAGCGGCAGGTCGATGCCTGCTTCGTGAGCGATGGCCGGCAGATGCAGCGCAGTGTTGGAGCTGCCGCCGATGGCCATATCAACGGTAATAGCATTTTTGAAGGCATTCAGCGTCATAATGTCGCGAGGCAGAACGTTTTCCTCCAGCAGACGCATAACAGCCATGCCTGCATGCTTAGCCAAAGCAATACGCTTGCCGTTGTAAGCAGCGGGGATAGTGCCGTTGCCGGGCAGGCCCATGCCCAAAACCTCGGTCAGGCAGTTCATGGTATTTGCAGTGAACAGACCGGAGCAGCTGCCGCAGCCCGGGCATGCACAATGCTCGATTTCTCTGAGCTCTGCTTTATCAATCTGACCGGACTCAAAACGGCCGGCAGCTTCAAATACAGTAGATACGCTGATATCTTTGCCCTGATAACGACCGGGCAGCATCGGACCGCCGCTGACAACAACGGTCGGGATGTTCAGACGGGCTGCTGCCATCAGCATACCCGGAACAATTTTATCACAGTTCGGAATCAGGATTAAGCCGTCAAACGCATGGCCGTTAGCAACAGCTTCGATGCTGTCCGCAACCAGCTCACGGCTTGCCAGCGGGTATTTCATACCGTCATGGCCCATAGCGATGCCATCGCAGATGCCGATAGCCGGGAACTCAATCGGAGTACCGCCAGCTTCCAGCACGCCGTATTTGGCCGCCTTAGCGATGGTATCCAGATGCATATGCCCCGGAATGATTTCGTTAGCGGCACAGCAGATGCCGATTAACGGTTTCTTTAATTCTTCTTCAGTATAACCCATTGCATAGAACAGAGAGCGATGGGCTGCGCGGGTTGAACCTTTTTTTACTTGTGTGCTGCGCATGTTTCTTTGACCTCTTTCCCTTAAGTAAATAGTACTACCGTACGGGCTGCTGATAAAGCACCGTATACTTCATCAGGCCGCCTCGACGTACAAGGAGTACGCCATCGACGACCTTCTTCGTCTCCGGCACTTTCTGAGCAGCCTGCGTGAAATGAACTTAGCAAGCTGCTGATAAAGCACCGTATACATCATCAGGTTTCCTCGACGTACAGAATATACGCCATCGGCGACCTTCTTCGTCCCCGGTACTTTCTGAGCAGCCTGCGTGGATTGAAGTTAGCAAGCTGCTGATAAAGCACCGCATACTTCATCGGGTTTTCTCAACGTACAATAAGTATGCCCTAACCTCAGTGCTTTTGCAGCCTATACGGTTTAAATAAAAAACAACAGTCCTGAAGCTTTTCAGGATACTCATAAAATTTTACAATTTTTATAGGCTGATGTCAAATTTTATGGACAAAAAACTACAATTAAGTGTAAGTTTGCACCTTAAAACTGCATCTTAGTTACATTCTTTACAAACTTGGTAAAGTTTAAAAATAATTCACGATTACTGCGTGGAGAATAGTATATAATAGGCGTGTAAAATTGTTGCGAGGTGATTATCATGAAAACTAAATTAACTGAGCTCTTAGGTATAAAATATCCTGTTATCCAGGGTGGTATGGCGTGGACGAGTGACGCTGTGCTGGCTGCAGCAGTTTCCAATGCCGGCGGTGCCGGTATCATCGGCAGCGGCGGCCGTACCGTGGAATGGACACGTGACGAGGTGCGCAAGGCAAAATCTCTGACCGACAAGCCCTTCGGCGTTAACGTTATGCTGATGGCTCCTAACATTGCGGAAATCATTGCTATGCTGTGCGAGGAAAAGGTAGCCTTTGTTACCTTGGGTGCAGGCAACCCGGTACCGCATATTCCTGCTTTTCATGCTGCAGGCATCAAGGTTATTCCTGTAGTGCCTAATGTTAAGCTGGCAAAGCGCATTGAAGCTGCAGGCGCTGACGCTATGGTTATTGAAGGTATGGAGGCCGGTGGTCACATCGGCAAGCAGACTACTATGGCGCTGATGGAAAACGTACTGCCGCAGATTAAATCTGTTCCGGTGCTTGTTGCCGGCGGTATCAGCGACGGCCGTGCGCTGGCTGCAGCACTGCTGATGGGCGCTGCGGGTGTGCAGATGGGCAGCCGTTTCCTGCTGACTGAGGAATGCCCGGCGAATCCTGCTGCTAAGGAAGCCATTGTCAAGGCAACCGATACTGACAGCGTAGCAACCGGTTACAGCCGTAATCTTGGCGTACGCTGCCTGGCGAACGCTTTTACCGATGCGTATACTGCCCGTGAAATTGCCGGTGCTCCCAAAGAAGAGCTGATGGCTATGGGTACAGGCACCAACCGCAGAGGTCTTGTGGAAGGTGATGTTACCAACGGTACCGTTATGTGCGGTCAGAGCCTGAACGTGCTGAATGATATTCTGACCTGCAAGGATGTTATGGAGCGTATTATTGCCGAAGCCAAAGAGGCTATTGCCAACATACAGAAAATCGAGCTGTAATTTTTAAAGTAAAAAGCATGCATCACTGTAATAAGCGGTGCATGCTTTTTTGTTATCTTGCATCTGGTCTGTATTTATTCAGCTTATCTGGTTGCATTCGGGGAACAGGCTGCATAATCGTTCGATTACGGCGGTGATTTTATCCGCTTCGATGGCGGCGTAATTGATAACGAGCGTGCAGCCGTTATTTTCCTCTGTATTATGGCTGTAATCGGAATAGAAGGAAAGGCACATATCTGCTGCCAGTGCTGCCTTGCGCACTTCTGCTTCCGTCAGTTTGGTGTTGATATGCAGGACAAAATGCGTGCCGGCGTTGCGTTCGGTTATCTGCGAAACAGCGGCCAGCGGCGAGGAGTGGATGGCAGCCAGAATTTTGTGGCGCTGCTCGCGGTAGTAGTTTTTCATTTTGTTGATGTGGCGTTCAAAATAGCCTTCGGAAATAAAGCGTGCCAGCGTGTACTGCTCAAAACTGGACACGGTGCAACTGTAAAAGCTCATGGTCTGCTCGTAGCGCTCCAAAAGGCGTGGCGGCAGCACCATGTAGCTGATGCGCAGTGAGGGTACAAGGCTTTTGGAGAAGGTGTTCATATAGATGACACGGCTTTGCGTATCCTGCGCGTACAGCGGCAGGATGAAGCGACCGGTGTAACGGAATTCACTGTCGTAATCATCTTCAATGATATAGCGCTTGCGGATGCGGTTAACCCATTCGAACAGCTCCAGCCTGCGCGTTACGGGCATAACAATGCCGGTGGGGAAGTGGTTGGCGGGGGAAAGATGCACTACGTCGGCACCGCTTTCCTCCAGCTTGTCAATCATCAGACCATTATCGTCAATAGGAATATATTTCCAAGGGTTGCCGAAGCTGGCGGAGATGGAGGCAAATTTTTTATAACCCGGTTCTTCGATGGCGAAGGTGCAGGCATGGCCGAACATCTGCAGCAGGCGGCCGTAAAGATATTCCGTACCGGCACCGATGATAATTTGCGATGGGTCAACCTCCATAGCACGGTTGTGTGCCAGATAGTCGGCAATAGCCTTGCGCAGCTCGTAGACACCTTTGTAGGGAACGGTTTTGAGTAGATCTTCGTTGTGTACGGAAAGCGTTTCTCGCATCAGGCGTGTCCAGGTTGCCAGCGGAAAGTTTTGCAGGCTGATGCGGTTAGCCTTGAAGTCGGCAAAGTATTCGCGCTCCGTTGCCTCCGGCAGCATTGCTGCTGCAGCCTTGCGGCGCACGCGGTAGCTGCTGACGTCTTCTACGAAGTAGCCTTTTTTTTCGCGCGAGGTGATGTAGCCTTCTACCGCCAGCTGGGCGTAGGCGTTGGCAACGGTGATGATACCTACGCTCAGGTGCTGTGCCAGCGTGCGCTTGGAGGGCAGGCGTTCGCCTGCCTGCAGCCTGCCGCTGATAATGTCCTGACGGATGCACTGGTATAAGTAATCATAGAGCGGTGTGCTGCCGCGTTTATCTAAGTCATATGTTAACATAGGTGCTGTTTCTCCTTGGTTCTAAAATATTTTTGCTTTTTGATTCTTTTAATAGAACCATTTTGATTATACAATAGTGACAGCGCAAAAACAAGTCCCGTCACAACGGCGTGAAGGGCAAGAGCCAAATGAGGAGGATTATCATTATTATGGAAAAAGTAAAATTACAAGCACAATATGGTTTATATATTAATGGACAGTGGCGCAGCGCATCTGACGGCGCAACCTATAATGCAGAAAGCCCTGCCGACGGCAGCCATCTGGCAGTCTGCGCCCAAGGCAGCCGTGAGGATGTAGAGGCAGCCTCCGCAGCAGCATGGGAAGCCTTCAAAACCTGGAAAAAGACTACTCCGGCGCAGCGTGCCGCTCTGCTGAATAAAATTGCCGATATTATTGATGCCAACAAGGAGCATCTGGCAATGGTAGAAAGCATGGATAACGGTAAGCCTATCCGTGAAACCATGAATGTGGATATTCCGATGGCAGCAGAGCATTTCCGTTATTTTGCCGGCTGCATTCTGGCTGAGGAAGGTCAGGCTTCCGTACTTAACGAACAGTTCCTGTCCATCATCCTGCGTGAGCCTATCGGCGTAGTCGGCCAGATTATTCCCTGGAACTTCCCGTTCCTGATGGCAGCGTGGAAGCTGGCGCCGGTGCTGGCAGCAGGCGACTGCACCGTATTGAAGCCCTCTAAGGAAGCAAGCCTTTCGATTCTGGAATTTGCCCGTCTGATTGACGGCGTACTGCCTGCAGGCGTGTTCAATGTTATTACCGGCGCCGGCAGCAAAACCGGTCAATATATGCTGGAGCACAAGAACTTTGCCAAGCTGGCCTTCACCGGCAGCACCGAGGTTGGCCGTAACGTAGGCCTGGCTGCGGCAGAACGCATTATCCCGGCAACCTTGGAGCTGGGCGGCAAGAGTGCCAATATTTATTTTGATGACTGCGATTTTGATCAGGCGATTGACGGTGCTCAATTAGGTATTCTCTTTAACCAGGGTCAGGTATGCTGTGCAGGCAGCCGTATTTTCGTGCAGGATACCATTTATGATAAATTTGTACCGTCCTTAGTTAAAGCCTTCAATAAGGTTAAGGTGGGCCTGCCCTGGCATGATGACACTCAGATGGGGTCGCAAATCAACGAAACCCAAATTAAGAAAATCCTGAGCTATGTGGAAATTGCCAAGCAGGAGGGTGCAACGATTGCCTGCGGCGGCGAACGCTTTACCGAGGGCGAGCTGGCTAAGGGTGCCTTCATGAAGCCTACCTTGATTACCAACGTAACCAACGATATGCGTGTGGCACAGGAGGAAATTTTCGGACCTGTTGCCGTTGTTATCAAATTCCACGATGAGGATGAGGTTGTGGCTATGGCTAATGACAGCGAATACGGCCTCGGCGGCGCTGTCTGGACTAAGGATATCAACAAGGCTATCCGTGTGGCTCGCAATGTGGAAACCGGCCGTATGTGGGTGAACACCTATAACCAGATTCCCGAGCATTCTCCCTTCGGCGGCTACAAAACCTCCGGCATCGGCCGCGAAACTCACAAGATGATTTTGAACCACTATACACAAGTGAAAAATATTATGATTAATCTCAGTTATGCTCCTTCTGGGTTTTATCCTCAGGACTGACGATTAATATACAGGAATTTTCCTGACTAGTTGCGCAAAAAAAGCTCCGGCAGTTGCCGGAGCTTTTTTGCTGTATGAGTTATTTTTACTTATCTAATTTTGCATTATCCATAAATGCTGTGCCGAACTGAGTATAGTTCATTTCCGCACCGCGCAGGTCGGCGTATTCCAGCATTGCTTTGTCCAGCAGCGCCTTGTCCAGCTTGCTGTTGTTCAAATTGCTGTGGCCCAGCTTGCTGCTGCGCAGGTCTGCTTCCGTCAGGTCGCTGCACTCCAAATGGCTGCTGTACAAGTTTGCTCCATGAAAAACAGTGTTTTTCAGGCTGGCACGGCGCAGCCAGCTGTAGGGCAGGTTGGCGAAGCTGAAGTCAGCATAGTCAGCCTGTACGCCGTCCATAGAAGCCTCCTGAGCTTTTACCTGCTGCAGATTAGCGTTCAGCAGATGTGCGTTGCGCAGCTGGCAGCGGTTAAGATATGCTCCCTGCAGGCTGGCGTTGGTAAAATCGCTTCCGGACGCATTGGCATAGCGGAAGTTGGCATATGCCAGATTGGCACCGCGCAGGCTGGCGTTGGGCAGCAGTGCGCTTTGGAAGCAGGCATCCTGCAGCTTGGCTTTGTCCAGCTTGGTAGCATCAAGGCGTGCTTCCGTAAAATCGGTGTTGGTAAAATCGCGGCCGGATAAATCCATTCCCGATAAATCAGCACCGGAAAGGTCGCCACCGGGGCAACTTGCTCCGTTCAGTACCGCATTTAAATCACTGTTGCTGTAGGCAAGAGCTGTGCTGCTTAAGCCGAGCGCCAGAAGCGTAAGCAAAGTCTTGAAAATATTCTTACGCATTTTGGCCTCCTGTATAGCTTTCTGCTTCATCAAACAAAAGCTCCAGCTGCTTGGGATCATCCGGCAGACAGTCGATAATCTTCCAAGGCTTAACTTCGGCAAAATCCTCAGGCTTATAGCCGGAGCCTTCCAAAATAATCAGGCAGGGAGCGCCGATAGCGTTGGCGCAGCGCACATCATTAGGCGTATCACCGATGAAAATAAGCTCGTTGGACTTGGCCTGCTCGTTTTGCATATACAGGCGGTGGAAGGCAACCTTAGCCAGCATTTCGCGGTTTTCACTGATTTCGCCGAAGACGCTGTGTTCATGGTTAAAATATTGGTCCAGACCGAAATGCTGCAGCTTGAGATGAGCGCCGGTGCTGGTGTTGCCGGTAAGCAGGCAGTTGCAGTAACGGCTGTCAGGCTGGCAAAAATATTCCAGCGTTTTCTCCACGTTTTTCAAGACGCGGCCCTTGTGCAGCGGCAGCTGTTTGGGCAACTCCATATGGTAGCGGATAAGCAGGCCTGCTGCTTCCGCACTGTTGCAGCGTCCGCGCAGACGGGTAACAACGCTTTTGATGATGTCCGAGTCAGTGCGTCCTGCCAGTGTCTTATTGAAATCGAAGGCATCCAGAAAATAATAATCCTTGATAACCTTAATCATGGCATCCTTGCCGGCACCGCCGGACAGAATGAGGGTGCCGTCTACATCCCACATTAAATACTTCATGTGAAAAATCTCCTTTGGTTTAAGAAAAAACAGGGGCTGTTCATACAACCCCTGGAAAAGTTTATCTTACAGTCCCGTTTAGATGCCACGGGGCTTGAGCATCATTTTTTTCAGTTGAGCGCCGACGTTTTTGGTAACGTTCTGAGTGCGGCGGATGAATTTGATATTGGAGCGGTGGTTGGGCTTCATATCGTATTTGCTGCCGAAATCGCCGCGGTCCAGCAGGGTAATTTTAGCCTTGTCGCAGTCAAAGGCGCTGCGCAGATAACGTGCCATGCCCGCAGGGTCGGCATCGTCGTAGCAGCTGAAAATATCCGCAGCAATGAAACCGAGCTTAGGATATACATGCAGAGTTACATGGCCTTGTTTGCAGAGCGCGGAGATGGAATATTCGCTTTGGCCTTCTTCTTGACAAACAAGCAGCTCGTGACTGTTCATCCGGTATTCATCGCAGCCTTCCTGCAGCAGAGTCTTTGCTTTTTCAGTGTCGTTGACTTCGTTTACGCCGCAGTTATACATATCTATGGCTATTAATTTTCCTGTAAATTTCTTAGGTTGCATGTGTAAAACTCCTCATGTTTATAATTACAATAATACAAAGCCGGTTCAGGCGCAGGGCGCTGATTTGCCGGAAACAATATATAGTGTATATCTCATTCAATTATAGCGAAAATTATAATACTTGTAAAGTCAAATTGCTATCCTAATTGAGAAAACTATGTTATAATAATAGCTATAGTAAAAACATTTGTTTTGTGTGGCGGTGAGAAAATGGAAAAGCTGGAAGCGATAGTTGATGATATAGTGTTTCAAAGCGATGACGGCATGTTCAGCGTGCTGCGTATGGAAAGCAAGGCACAGGGACGCTTTACTGCTGTTTATCATGGCAATGCGCCCTACATGGGCGAAAATGTGGCTATGGAGGGCAGCTGGATTGAGCATGCGAGATTCGGCAGACAATTTGATATACAGTCACTGCAGGTTTTGCAGCCGACTTCGGTAGCAGGCATTGAACGCTTTCTGGCTTCCGGAGCTGTGAAGGGCGTCGGCCCGGTGACGGCGGCAAGAATTGTCGAAGCCTTCGGAACGGATACGCTGGAAATTTTAGGTACCTATCCCGAACGTCTGGCACAGGTGCGCGGCATCAGTGCCAAAAAGGCTGCCGCCATCGGTGAATCCTACAGCCAACTTTCCGGCCTGCGCGAGCTGATGGTGTTTTTGGAAGCGCACGGCGTGAGCAGCGGTTATGCAGCCCGCCTGCAAGCAACCTACGGCGCTATGGCGATTACCCGCATTAAGGAAAATCCCTACAGCCTGGCGGAGGATATTACCGGCATCGGGTTTAAAACTGCGGACAGAATTGCTATGGCTATGGGTATGGAGCATGACTGCGAGGCACGCTTGCGCGCAGGCATTGCTTATGCGCTGACGCAGGCCGCAGGCGTGGGACACACCTGCGTGCCGGAGGAGCTGCTGGTGCGTGAAACGGCGAGAGCATTGGCGGTAGACACTTCCATGGTGCAGGATGTTTTCAGCAGCCTGCTGGAGCAGGATTTACTGCGCACGGAGGAAATGGGCGGTATTCGCTTGATATATCCTGAATATCTGTATACGGCGGAGGTGCAGACCGCACGCCGTCTGCTGAAGCTGCGCGATCAGGCGAAGCCGGTGACGCGCGTGAATGCGGATGAGGTTATTGCCAAATGGGAGCGTGATGCCGGTATTACGCTGGCGGAGGCACAGCGTCAGGCAATTTATGCTTCGCTGGAGCATGGTGTCTTTGTGCTCACCGGTGGTCCCGGTACAGGTAAAACAACCGTCGTTAAGGGGATTTTGAACGTTCTGGAACAGGCTGGCTGCCGCATTCTGCTGGCCGCGCCTACCGGACGCGCCGCACGCAGACTGGCGGATTCTGCCGGTCATCCTGCAGCAACGGTACACCGTCTGCTGGAATACCAGCCTACGGGTGACGGCCTGTGCTTCGGCAAGGATGACAGCGATCCTCTTGATGCGGAAGCGATTATTATTGATGAGGCTTCGATGCTCGATATCAGCCTGACCTATCATCTGCTTAAGGCAATTCCCGGCGGCTGCCGCCTGATTTTCGTCGGTGACGTGGATCAGCTGCCGTCCGTGGGTGCAGGCTCGGTGCTTAAGGATATGATCCGTTCGGGCAGAATGCCTGTTGTACGTCTGGAAAATGTTTTCCGTCAGGCAGAGGTAAGTCCGATTGTCCGTAATGCCCATAAGATTAACCGTGGGCAGATGCCGGAGTTTCTTGCCGGTGCCGACAGCGAGTTTGCGCTGGAGGAGTTTGCCAACGAGCAGGATGCTGCGGAATTTGTAGCACGTACCTATGCCCAGCTTACGTCCGGCGGTGACTGGCGCAGGGTGCAGGTGCTGACACCGATGCACAAGAATCCCTGCGGCGTGCAGAATCTGAATAAGCTGCTGCAAAAATATCTTAATCCGCCGTCTGCAAATAAGTCCGAGGTTAACATACCGGGCAACGTGCTGCGTGTGGGTGACAAGGTTATGCAGATTCGCAATAACTATGAAAAGGATGTTTTCAACGGCGATATCGGCCGTGTAATTAAAATAGACGGAAAAAATGTTACGGTAGCTTTTCCGGAGCGCCCCGAGGGAGATTACGTTACTTACGCTCAGGGTGAGGTGGAGGAGCTGCAGCTGGCGTACGCTATGAGCGTGCACAAGTCGCAGGGCAGCGAATATCCCTATGTTATCTTGCTCATGGTGCAGAGCCATTACATCATGCTGCAGCGCAACCTGCTGTATACGGCTGTGACGAGAGCCAAGGAAAGGGTACTGATTGTGGGCAGCAAAAACGCGGTGCGTACTGCGGTGGAAAATGACAAGACGAAAAGGCGTTACAGTCTGCTGGCTGAGCGTCTGCAGGAAAGCAGCGAGGTGTTCTGATGCAGCGTTGGTTAAGAGAATTTGTTTATTACGGGCGTGTAGCGAAGGAGCTTATCTTTCCCCGTCGCTGCGCTGTGTGTGCGACTAATATTGACAACGGCTATATTTGCGAGCAGTGCCGCAGGGAATATTTGCTGCAGCGTCAGCTGCCCTGCTGTCCGCGTGAGGAATATCTTGCGGGACAGGCAGCACCGTTGCCGACGGACGTTTTATACAGTGTGCTGCTGCTTTATAAATATGAGGGCGTGTTTAAGGATGCGCTGCACAAAATTAAATTTGAGGGTGAGGCAGGCTGGCTGCCGTTGCTGCGTGAGGAAGCGGAGCTTGCGTTGCCCGCGGCCAAAATGCGCTGGCTGCAGCAGTTTGACCTTATTACCTGCGTGCCTACTGCGCCTGAGCGGCGCAGGCAGCGTGGCTTTGATGTGCCGCAGGAGCTGTTTGCGGGACTTTTGGAGGGACGCAAAGTGGGAATGGAGGTTTTGCTGGAGCGCGTGCGCCATACTCAGCCCTTGTACGAGCTGAAGCCAGAAGCAAGAAAGCAGGAGTTGGCAGGATGCTTTGCCTTGCTGCCGCATGCCAAGGTGCGCGGCAAGCATGTACTGCTCTGCGACGATATCTATACTACGGGCAGCACGTTTGCGGAAGCGGCGCAGGTGCTGCTTGACGCAGGTGCGGCGCGCGTATCGGCGCTGGCGCTGTGCGCGGCGCAGGCTAACTGGGAGTGACCTTTTGTTGATGCAGAAATTGAAGAATTACTGGCGGCGTGAGCCTGTTTTGTGTATTGCCGTTATGCTGGCTGCTGTCAGCAGCTTTTACAGCAGGCCGCAGCTTGCCTACATAGATTTTGACGTGCTGGCGATACTGCTTTCGCTCATGCTGGTGGTAGCGGAGCTGAAGGAGATACGCTTTTTAGACTGGCTGGCGGTAGAGCTGCTTAATAAATGTCGCAGCAGGCGTCAGCTGGAGCTGGTGCTGCTGGCAGTGACCTATATCAGCTCGATGTTCGTGACGAATGACGTGGCTTTGCTGACCTTTGTGCCGTTGGCGCTGGTTATCGGCAAAACCTTGAAAATGGATATGGAGCGGATTATTATCCTGCAGACTCTGGCTGCCAACCTTGGCAGTATGCTGACGCCGCCGGGTAATCCGCAGAATTTGTTTTTATATGCGCATTATGCTTATACCGCCGGCAGCTTTTTCGCCGTAATGGCTGTGCCGGGAATAATTTCACTGGCGTATCTGCTATTGTTATTATTCCATGGCAAGGACAGCGTGCTGAAGCTGGAGCTGCCTAAGCTGCAGCAGCCTCCTAAGGGAATATTGCTGCTCTTTTTGGGACTGCTTTTATTAAACATCGGCGCTGTACTGCATTGGTTCGACAAGCTGTGGGCCTTGCTACTGACAGCAGGCGTAGTGGCCTTGTGCGACTGGCGTCGCCTGCGTGAGGTTGATTACAGTCTGCTCGTGACCTTTGCCGGTTTCTTTGTATTCATCGGCAACATCAGCCACAGTCCTGCGGTAAGCTATTTGCAGCAGTCGCTGATGGGCAGCGCGGCAGGCACCTATTTAACCGGACTGCTGGCCAGCCAGTTCCTCAGCAATGTGCCGGCGGCTATGCTGTTGGCAGGCTTGACCAAAGAAGCGGACGCGCTGCTTTTAGGTGTTAATATCGGCGGTCTGGGCACGATGATTGCTTCGATGGCGAGCGTTATTTCCTACAAATTATATGCTGCAGAGCATCCCTCGCAGGCAGGGAAGTATGTACGAACTTTTTTGTACTACAATTTTCTGGGCCTGTTGCTGATTGGAGGAGCGGTTTACTTCCTTCTGTGAGCGGGGAAATGCTTTGCGGCATTTCTTTTGGCGTAATGGTAAACCAATAGTATGTAATAAGTTGACTATTTACATCACTTGCATTATAATAAAGCACGTGAAGCAGATAACGATAAGCTGCTCAGATGAAAGGAAAATGCAAAAATGTTAGAGCTTGCACATAAGCTAGCGGACAGCGATGCCAAATTCTTCGGCGGCTGGGTGCTGGCAGGAGCAGAAGCACATATTCATCAGCCGGCAGATGTTATGGCGAATCAGGTGCTGCTGGCGAAGGAACGCATATCAATCATCCGCGTGGCGGGAACTGCAACAGACGGCAGTTTGGCTAAGGAGCTGCGGGTATTTTTGGTGTTGCCTAAGCATAAATTAGGCACGAAGCCGCTGGAGCCCGAGGCGATTAAGGGCGATTTGCTGACAAAGCACACCTTTACAACACAGGAAATAGCAGACTATGTTGCCTATACCGGTGACGAAAACGTCATCCATAAGGGCGAGCATCCTATAGTGCCGGGGCTGTGCATGGCTGCCTGGCTGCAGCGTGAGCTGGCACTGGAAACACTGGACTGGCGCATTACCTTTGTCGCTCCTGTTTACGCAGGCGACGAGCTGTGCATCTACAGGACAGAAGGACAGCTTGCTGCTTATGTGGGAGCAATAAATGTTTTTGTGATTAAAGAATTATAGTAAGGCTGGTGTATGGAAATGACAACTTCTGGTACAGAAATCAATAAGAATCATAGAGGAGCAAGCGTCAATAAGACTGCGGAAATGACTAAGATGGCGCTGATGGTAGCAATGAACTGCGTATCAGCATATATTATTATTCCGCTGCCGTTTTCTCTTTCTCCGCTTGCATTGCAAACTTTGATTGTAAATCTTACAGGCTATGTGCTGAATGCTAAGCAGGCATTTATGACCATGCTGGTTTATCTGTTGGTAGGCTTGGCAGGTGTGCCGGTATTTACCGGCGGCAGTGCGGGACCGGGCAAGCTGTTTGGTCCTACCGGCGGTTACATCATCGGCTTCTTATTTACCGCTGTTTTCCTGGCATATTTCAAAGGAGAAAAATACAACTTCAAGCGTTATGCTCTGCTTGGCTGTGTTATCGGTATTCCGCTGATTTATGTATTTGGCGTTGTACAGCTGAAGCTGATTACTGGTATGCCTTGGGATAAGGCGGTTCTGACCGGCGCGCTGCCCTTCATTCCGCTGGATATTGTTAAATGCTTGGCTGCCGCAGTTATCGCAGGACCGATTAATCGTATCTTTACCAATAACAGATAAATATAGTATAATTTAAGAGCTGTCAGCCAGTTGCCGGAAGGCAGGTGGCAGGCAGCTTTTTGTATAGAGGGGTAAGAGGTGCTAAAAATGGAAAACGCATATATTTTAGGAGGACTGCGCAGCTATGTGGGTGTAGTCAACGGTATGTATCGTCATATCCCGGCAGAGGTGCTGGGGGCGGAGGTGCTTAAGCAGGTGATGGCAAAATATCAGCTGCGCGAGCCTGATTATATCATTGCCGGCAACGGTGTGGGTGCCGGCGGCAATATTGCGCGCCTGATGGCTTTGACGGCAGGCGTAGATATTTCGGTGCCGGCCTTTACGGTAGATGTGCAATGCGGCAGCGGTTTGGAAAGCATTGCTGTTGCCGCAGCAAAGATAAACAGCGGCGAGGCTGATGTAATTATTGCCGGTGGCTTTGAAAGCAGCTCTACGCAGCCAAGACGTGGCTATAATCCCAATCATCCCGATTATATGGGAGACAAATGGTACAGCGTAGCTAAATTCATGCCCGGCATTCACCGTGAAACGGTAATGCTGGAGGGAGCGGAGCTTGCCGCCAAGCGCGAAGGCATTACTAAAGAGGAAATGGACAGATGGGTACTGCGCAGCCATGCGCTCGCAACGCAGGCACGCGAGCAGGGGCTGCTGCAGAATATTATCGCTCCGGTCTGCGGTGCTGTGAAGGATGAAGGCATCCGGCCGCGTATGAGCCAGCGTCTGCTCGACAGAATGCCTAAGGTGCTGGAGGGCGGCGAATTTATTACTGCGGCCAATTCCTGCCTCATTAACGATGGTGCGGCCTTTGTAGTGCTGTGCTCGCAAAAATATCTGCAGGAGCACGGCTTAAAGGCGCAGGCCAGAGTGCTGGGCAGCGCAGCTTGCGGCGGCGATCCCTTGGTAAGTCCGCGTACTGCAATTACCGCGCTGCAAAAGCTGTTGGCCAAGCATGGACTGCAGGAGCAGGATATCGCAGACTTTGAGCTGAACGAAGCCTTCGCTGTAATTGATGTGCTGTTTGCCCGCAGCTTTCCGCACAGCACTGATAAATACAATGTGTTCGGCGGGGCGCTGGCCTACGGTCATCCCTATGGTGCCAGCGGCGGCATAATTACGCTGCATCTGTTGGAGGTACTGAAGCAGAAGGGCGGACGCTACGGCGCCGCAAGCGTAGCTGCCGCAGGCGGCGTAGGAACGGCGCTGCTGCTGGAAAGAGTGGAGTGAAGCAAATGGATTACTTAACCTTAATCGCACAACAAAAACAGGACAAGCTCGCTCTTATAGAGGACGAAGGAGAATATACTTATGCCGGATTGGTGCAGGCAGCACGTGAGCTGCGCAGTCAGGCGGATTTTAGCGCTCCGGCGTTTTTTATCCATGAAAGCAGCATCGCCCGTCAGTTAATCAGCTTTCTGGCATATAGCGGTACCAAAACTGTGCCGGTTATCGCTACCGAAGTGAGCAAAAAGCAGCAGTTCAGCTGCGAGGCTATTCCCGAAGCGGCCTGCATGGGCGTTATGACCAGCGGCAGCACTGGCAAAAGCAAGCTGTTGTGGCGCAGCTATCATAGCTGGGCGGACTTTTTCCCGGAGCAGAACCGCGTTTTCGGCGTTGATGAGCAGACGGTAATTTTTTGTCAGGGAAGCCTGGCTTTTACCGGCAATCTTAATATTTATATGGGCGTGCTGGCTGCAGGCGGTACTTTGGTAGTGACGCAGCGCTTCCGTCCGCGCCATTGGCTGCAGCTGATGCAGCGCTATGCGGTGAACGCTATCTACCTGATTCCATCCAAGCTGCTGCTGCTGCCTAAATTTTTGCGTGAGCCTGATTTGTGTGTGCGCAGTATCATCAGCGGCTCGCAGAGCATGGGCAGGCAGGAGGCGGGCAAACTGCTGCAGATATTCCCCAATGCTGATATCACGCTGTACTACGGTGCCAGCGAGCTGAATTACATTACCTACATCAAGGCCGAAGAAATGACGGATGACCGCACGCTTATCGGACGTCCGTTCAAGGGCGTGCGGGTGAGCGTTTGTAATGAAGAAATTTTCATTGATACGCCATATCATGTGGAGGATATTACGCTGCCGTTTTCCCTGAAGGACAGAGGACATCTGGATGCAGAGGGCCGTCTGCACTTTTTGGGGCGCACGGATGATATTGTGAGCGTCAACGGCCGCAAGGTTTCGGCAGTCAAGGTGTGCGCTGCGCTGACGGAGCTTGAGGGCATTGAGGAGGCTGCAGTGCTGTGCCGTCATGTGGACGATGCCGATGTATTAATTGCTTTTGTGGGGGCGGCGCGTGAATACGGCAAGCAGGAGCTGGTTAAGCTGCTGCGGCAAAATTTATCTGATTATGAGCTGCCTAAGCAGTTTGTTTTTATGGAGCAGTTGCCGCATAACGAAAGCGGTAAGGTGGATAAATTGGCGCTGAAAAAAATTTACTTAGAGTGATCTTCGAGATATAAAATAAACCGTCGTCAGAATGTGTTGGATTGCAGGTTCTGACGGCGGTTTTTGTGTTTAAGAATAATAAAATGCTCCGCTTACTTTTTTAGGGTAGGCGGGGCATTTTCCTTTCCTATAAAAAGAGGCTGCCGTACTTTGTGTACGACAGCCCCTGCGGCATATGATTAGTTCTTAGTATATTTGTGCTTGTATATACTATTTACTGCTGTGCATATGGAAATTGCATCACGAGTCTTTCCTGCAGTACGCGGGTTAGGGTGTCGATATTGGTACTCAGCTTTTCGATTCTGCCTTCCATACGGACCAGAAGATACGAGCTGACGAGCATGGGGAAACCATAATC
>ERZ791571.443-NODE-443-length-32273-cov-3.125334_pt1 | contig 32273 bp, 20 predicted proteins | sample MGYA00509972_ERZ791571 | MGnify/ENA primary metagenome ERZ791571 (study PRJEB30046, sample SAMN00791936) | human gut metagenome | study: EMG produced TPA metagenomics assembly of the A metagenome-wide association study of gut microbiota in type 2... | reverse complement strand
GAATTTAAATTATTTAATTGTTAGAACTAAAATTTCGACGTTTTACACCTCTTACAGACTGCAAAAATAGGGGAAATAGATTGATTGACCAAAGAATTAAAGAAATAATTCCTTAATCGGTGATCTTTCCGATTTTTTCGCCATTGGCCGCTTTCTTGCGCAAGGCGCGCGGGGTGTCTCCGAAGGAGTCTTTGCAGAAGTGTGCAAGGTGGGACAGCGAGTCGAAACCATACCGGTTGCAAATCTCTGTAATCCGCATATTAGAGTGCTGTAGGTCTTCGAGGATGCCTTCCCGTTTTTTCTCCAGCATCCATTCGTAGACGGGCACGCCGTATAAGTTTCGGAAGAGACGGCGGAAGGTGGTGGTGTTATAGCCTCCCAGATGTGCGAATTCTTCGACGTTCTTCGCTTTGCTGTAATTCTGCATGACAAAGTATTGGAAACTTTCCGTATAGGTGCTGATCGGGTAGAAGAAAGCCCTCAACTGGGGCAGGGGATAGTAATTGGTGATCATATACACCATCTCCTGACATTTCAGGTCGATATATTTGCCGCAGGCGGGTGTCGATTCGTCAAGGTATGCGGCTACGTCGTTGATGAGATAGAACAGGCGCGGGTTCATCACCATTGGGGTGTAGGTCAGCGGGCCTTCTGCCTGGTCGATGATTTCACGGTAGCGGTTTTCGCATAGCAACGGCAGTTCGTTGAACCAGAAAAGGATGTATGATACGTCCGTCAGTGCCAGTATCTCGTATTTTGAGCCGATGGCTTGCAGGATAAACTGTTTCTCGTGTAGTGTCGTTCCGGGATGTTCGTCACTGTTGATCAGCAATTCGCCCTCGATCATAAAGAGCATGCAGTTTTGCGTGCACTTATCCTTCGGAATATGCTGCCCTCTGAGCAGATTTCTGTGAATAAGAGTACTTTCCATCGCTTTGGGGCATCCTGAGCAATCTGTATGTTGAGCACAAAGTGAGTCTTTTGACATGGGTTTTATCCGTGAATCGTTGTCTACAGGGACAAAGATAGTCGTTTTTTGTGAAAATAAAATTCTTTCTTCCATTATGTTTTAGCAGAAACGGGGATATGATTGTCTTTATTGGTTTTGTTTGCACAACTTTGAAGTTTCACGGACTCCTGAATGGCGTTCTTTAATACATTAATACATTTTTATCTGCCATCTGCAGCATTTTCTTCATCCCTTTACATGATATATTCAGAACAAGTAGTTTCATCATTAGTTCCACCTGTTGAAACCAAGTGTTTCAAGGCATGAAACAAACTGTTTCAAGTAATGAAACTTCTTGGAACAACTGTCGATTTCGTTCATATGACAGCTCGATTCAACTCACTTGACCGCATAAGTTGCTCTGATTGACCTGTCCGTTCGAAAGGTATTATTTCATTTTTCAGTCAATAATGGATGACTTCTCAGCTGTTAATACCTGATTTCTCAATTATTAATAGCTGACATGACAATCGTTAATAGCTGACGCGTCAGATGTTAATACCCAGTAAATCAAAGTATAATGTAGGATAAACGACCTATATGCCGTGGTGGCAGAGTGAGAGCAAACCTTTGCTCTCACTCTGCCACCATACTTGCTGTAATGCTTGAAATGCCGATGAATAAAGGGATACACGCGAATAATGAGAGCGTTAGGGCAAAACTGCTATCTTTTTCACTTGTAGCAGCTGCCTAAGTTCAAGTTATAAATGCGACAGTTCAGTTTCCGTACCAGTCACTTACTTATTATAGTATTTTTCAAGCAGTTTCTGCATTTCCGGATATTTCTCGTCCGTATCTCCGGTTTCTTTGCGAAGTCTCAATAAGTCTTTCTTCATCTGTTTGATGACAGGTGCATATTTCGGATCGTTGTATGCATTATGATTCTCGTGCGGATCATTCTGTAAGTCATAGAAGTCCCATGACGGAGTAAAGTCAAAGTTCTCCGTATCAGTCATGTCTAGATTTCGGGCATAATAGAAGATCAGCTTGTAACGGTCTGACCGGATGGCGAAGTGCGCGGGACGAATAGCATGATTGGTCCAGTAGCGATAGTAGATTTCTTTTCGCCAGTCGGTCGGCGTGTTGCCTTCCAGGTTGCTGACGAAGCTGTCTCCTTGCACATTCTCCATCTTTACTCCGGCAAATTCTGCCAGCGTCGGTGCGAAATCGACATTCAGTATCAGATCGTCCAGACGTTTTCCTGCGGGTACCTTCTTCGGGTAACGGATAACGAAAGGCATACGAGCCGATTCTTCATAAAACATCCGTTTGTCGAAGAAGCCGTGTTCGCCTAGGAAATAGCCTTGGTCGGAGACGTAGATGACGATGGTATTGTCGGCGATATTCATTTCGTCCAGAGCGTTTAGGAGTTTGCCGATGTTGTCGTCGACGGTAGCGCCGCAACGGAGGTAGTCACGGATAAACTTTTGGTAGGAAGCACGTCTGGCGGCCGTCCGTTGCATCCCTTCGGTGCTGAACGGCAGTCCGGGGTAGCGACACCACCACTTGTCGGGGTCCTGTGATGCGATGCGCCAGCGGCGTTCCAGCTCTTCCAGTGTCTGTCCTTTGAAAGAACGGCCGTTGGTTTCCGGTCCCCAGTCCAGCAGGTTTTCGGGTTCGGGGAAGGTGACGCCGTCGTAGAGATGCTCCATGCGTATCGGGTAGTCGTAGGGTTCGTGCGTTGCTTTGAAATGGCAGCACATCAGGAAGGGCTGGTTGCCGTCCTGCTCTTTCATCCATCGGATGGCTTTCTCGGTGACGAGGTCGGTGGAGAAGCCGAGCACCCGTTCGCCGAACTGGTGGTTGCCGGGCCACGGGTCGGTGCTCTCTATGAAAGTCGGGTCACGGTATTCGCCTTGATCGTAGAAGATGGAGTAGTAGTCGAATCCTTGCGGTTGCGACTGGATATGCCATTTGCCGACGAGTCCGGTGTGGTATCCGTTGGCTTGTAGCAGGGTGGCAAGGGTGGGGATGGAGGTGTCCAGTGAGTCCGCAAGGGTGTACAGTCTGTTCCGGTGACTGTATAGACCGGTGAGGATACTGGCACGGCTGGGTGCTGAGATAGAGTTGGTGCAGAAACAGTTGTCGAGCACTACCCCTTCTTTTGCCAGCCGGCGGATGTTGGCGTTGTGGGCATATTCTGCCAGTACTCCGCCATAGATGCCCCAGGCTTGGGAGGTGTGGTCGTCACTCAGGATAAAAAGGATGTTGGGGCGTTGTCCGGCAGGTTGAGCGCCTTGCAGGTGCGTCATGGTTCCGGCTGCCAGCAGACCGGTAAGTACGAGTTTATTCATATACGTATAGATGTTGCATTTCTTCAAAAGTCAGTCTAAGTTAGACGGTTGCTTTCATGTAGATAAATGATCATATGAACTGATTTTATGCCTAAAGATAGTGATTGTTATTCACTTTGTATTATAATCCGGAAAACTTTTGCGATTTAATGTAATTGATTCCGGTAAAACACTTAATTCCCTTTTTAAAAGGATGTTTTTGTTTTACATCTCTCAATAAGAAACTTTATGTTGATTTTTGGAAGTATTATAGTGATTTTTGAACATTTGTTTTCTTTGCCTGTACCTACTTTTGCGATCAAAACCCATTAATTATCAATTATTATGCTACTACCAAGAAAAATTGTATTTTTCCTTCTCTTGTTTGTCGGATTATCGTTGTATGCGCAACAAAACTGCTTCATTAGTTCGTATGTACGGGGTAATTTCTACAATCGCGGACGTATTTCTGCCGAGAGTTTAAGGGCGAGTGATGATCTGATTTTTCTGAACGTCCGTCCCAATAAAGACGGGTCGCTTTCGTTTGAAAATCCCCGTATTTTTGAGAATGGGAAAGGAGTGACTAGCTGGGAGGAATTGATAAAGTCTGTCCGTGCGGATGTGAAAGGAACAAAGACAAAACTTCGTCTGGGCGCTGCCAGTGGCGAGTGGAAAGCGATGGTTGCAGATGAGGCGGCCCGTGTTGCATTTGCCAAAAACATAAAGAAGATACTGGAAAAGAATAAGCTCGATGGCATCGATCTGGATTTTGAATGGGCGGAGACTGAAAAAGAGTATGAAGATTACAGTCTGGCTATTCTGAAGATGAGAGAGGTATTGGGAGATAAATATGTGTTCAGCGTATCCCTGCATCCTGTGTGTTATAAGATTAGTAAAGAGGCGATTGCTGCGGTCGATTTCATTTCTTATCAGTGTTACGGTCCTTCGCCGGTTCGCTTCCCGATGGAGAAATACTGTTCGGATATACAGATGGCGTTGGCTTATGGCATTCCAAAGGAAAAGCTGGTGGCAGGCGTTCCTTTCTATGGCGTGACAAAAGATGGCTCAAAGAAGACTGAGGCTTACTTCAGTTTTGTGCAGGACGGGCTGATTACGGGGCCGGCACAAAACGAAGTAACCTATAAAGGAGACGTGTATGTCTTTGACGGGCAAAATAATATCCGTGCCAAGACACGTTATGCGATGGACCAGCAGCTCAAAGGAATGATGAGCTGGGACTTGGCTACGGATATGCCGCTGAATGACAGCAGATCGTTGTTTAAGACGATGGTGGAGGAGTTGGGGAGGTGAACTGCTTCAGATAATCTGAAGGAGAGACACCAAACTCATCCTTAAAACATTGACGGAAGTAGCCTGTACTGTTCATTCCTATTTTATAGGCTATTTCCGAGATATTATATTTTCCTTCGAGGAGTAACCGTTCCGCATTCTGCATTTTTACTTTCCGGATGTACTCGTTCGTAGAAAGTCCGGTCAGTGCTTTCATTTTCCGGTAGAGCGTAGAACCGCTCATGCACATCTTGTCGGACAGATAAGTGATGTCGATCTTCTCCGAAGAAAGGTTGTCCTCAACCAATTGCGTGATTTTCTCAATGAATTCGTTATCCAGTTTGCTGAGCGCCTCGGTGATTATGGAACGCTTTTCATCCAAATGAGAATTGGGGTTATGACTCGTTCCGGTCTGCTGGAATTGAGCAATCAGTTTCTTTCTCGAATCAAGCAGATTGTTGATGCGGCTTCGCAGCAGTGAAGCACTGAAAGGCTTGGTCAGATAAGAATCCGCTCCCACTTCGTATCCTTCTTCTTTATCCTGCAATGAATCTTTGGCCGTTAACAGGATGACAGGGATGTGGCTGGTACGCACATCCTCTTTTAGTTGACGGCATAGCGTGATGCCATCCATTACCGGCATCATGATATCGCTTACTATAATATCGGGAATACGGTTGAGAGCCTGCTGTTTCCCTTCCTCACCGTTGCTGCCTGTGATTACTTCGAAAGAGTCGGAGAAAGATTCGGCGATGTATTTCTGTATATCTTCATTGTCTTCTACAATCAGCAGGATAGGTTTGCTCGTTTCCGGTTCCGTATTTTGAGAATCTTCCGGAACAGCTTCTGATATCATTTCCTCCTCTGTTTGCTTCGTAGAGTCTCCATGCAAAGCGTTGGGGTAGATATTGTCTGTTAATAAGCTGATATAGAAAGTACTTCCTTCGTTCTGTATGCTTTCCACCCGGATTTCGCCTTCGTGCAGTTCTACAAGATTTCGGACTAAAGCCAGTCCGATACCTGTGCCGGATGCCTGATGCTTGCCGCTTTCCTGATAGTAACGGTCGAAAACATGAGGCAAGGCTTCCGCAGAGATTCCGTATCCCGTATCACTGACTTTAATCTCCGTATAAGTGACCCCGTTTCGTGTGGTGGGATACAAGCTCAAGGTTATTTTTCCCTGTTCCGTATATTTGATGGCATTGGAAATCAGATTATCGAGGATAATGGTGATGATTTCTTTGTCAAAGAACAGAGGCATTTCTTCTTTTTCTATTTGAATCTGAAAGTCAATCGCTTTCTTTTGGTTGAGTTCTTTGTATTTGAGTCCGATTTCATGAATCAGGGGCGCAATGTTGCCTTTACAAACACATAGCTTTTTGTTCTGCGTTTCCGTTTTCCGGAACTCAAGAATCTGATTGATCAGGTTGAGCAGCCGGAGGGCACTCTGGTGGATGACAGAAAGTTTCTGCGCCTGTCTGGTCGGCAGTGATGTGTCTTTCTGCATATCTTCCAGCGGACCGAGGATCAGGGTTAGTGGTGTGCGCAGCTCATGAGTGATGTTAGTATAGAATCGCAAACGTTCCTGATTCAATTCTTGTTCTTGTTCGTGGTTTTTCTTTTCCAGGGTATAGAGACTTTCGAGGTCTATTTTCTTCTTATAGGCATGGATAATAGTATAAATAATGCTGATAGTGATCAGAATATAAATAAGTTTTGCCCACCAGGTCAGCCAGAGAGGAGGGTTGATATGTATCCTGAGAGAGGTCATGTCCTCCGACCAGTCCTGATTGTGCAGGCGGGCTTTTACCAGAAACTCATACTTGCCGGGAGGAATATTACGGAAGGTGACGCTGTTTTGCTCGTTGATCGTATACCATGAGTTTTCAAGTCCTTTCAGCATATAGGCATATTCCACTTGGTTGGCCAGTGAATAGTCCTGTACGTTGAAAGTAAGATTAAAACTATTTTGTTCATGAGTCAATTCTATCTCTCCTTCGGAAATGGGAATAGCGGTTTCGTTCTTCTCCCGACTTGTGAGTCGTCCGGGAATTCTCACTTTAGTGATAACCACAGGAGGAATCTGCGGACTGTTTATGGCAATATCGGGGTTGAAGAAACACAATCCGTTGATAGAGCCGAAATAGATGAGCCCGTTATGATCTTTGGTAACGCATCCGCTGATGAAACTTCCTTGTGGGATGTTGTTGGAGTGATCGTAGGTATAGAAACATTTTTTAGAGGTGATATAGCAACTGATGCCGGTATTGGTACTTGCCCAGATGTTGCCGTTCTTATCTTCACTGATAGCTCTTATATGTGTATTGGGCAGTCCTTCTTTTCTTTGAAAAACCTGATAGTCAAAATTGCGGGCCGAAGGAAAACATACCAGCCCCTCACCGGTGGCAAGCCACATCTGACCTTTGCTGCTCCGGTATATCTGATTAATCGTATTGGAACAAAAACCTTCGTATTGGTTGAACTTCCTGACCAGTTGCATATCCGGCGTATATATCCCGACTCCTCCTCCGAAAGTTCCTATCCAGAAACGTCCTTCACTGTCTTGGGCAATGCTGCGTACAAAGTTTTCCAGCAACTGGCTGTTGGAGGTGTCATAATGATGAATCACCTTCTTGCTGGCAAGGTCTACAACGAACACCCCTGCGTGAGTTCCTATCCATATCTTTTTATTCTTGTCTTCATAGAAGACGCGTACGTCGAGAAGCTGATTCTTTTCCAGTTCGATGATCTGAAACTTCTTCAGTCTTGTATTGTAATAGCTGATGTTGCCCAGATAGGTGCCGAACCATAGGTTGCCTTCCGAGTCTTTCAGCGAACAAAGCACTGAGTTGGACAGGAGTTCTCTGTTTTCTTTATTGTAAATGGCCACCCGTTTTCCGTTTTCGAATACGTTAATACCTCCTCCGTCAGTTCCTATCCACAATTTTCCTTGTCCGTCATCGCAGACGCTGCTAACGACTTTGTTGCTCAGCGAACTTTCATTCATTTGGGTGGGTGAATAGCTCCATGTATGGAATGCGGGAGGAGCATTGCTGATAAAATTGATTCCTCCTCCCCAAGTCCCTATCCAGATATTATTAAAAGAGTCTTGAAAGATATACCGTGCGCTGGCGTTGGACAAACTGTAGTTATTGTCCCCTTCGCGGATAAACTCAAAGCGTATTTGTTCGGGCAGCAGAAACTGATTTTGCTGTAAGTCCAGTATCATGATTCCGTTCAGTTCTGTTGCAATCCAGAGTTTGTTGTCTTTGAGTTGTTTGATGGAGAAGATATAGCTTGACAATGCTCCGTGAATATTCCCCGGGTTGTTATGAAAGTTGGTAAATGTTTCTGTATTGGCATTGAACAGGGCTAGTCCTTTGCTGGTTCCGATCCATATATTTCCGTTGGTATCTTTATAGATACAACGCACATCGTTCCCCGGAAGGCTGTTCGGGTTTTGAGGATCATGGACGAAGTGCTTCACGGATTTGTCATTCAGGGAGAGGATGCTCAACCCGCCTTCTACGTGTCCGATGTATAGTTTGCCATCCTCAGCCTCCGTGGCTGTCCAGGTCTGCTCAGAGGGAAGGGCGGGTACTGTGCTTTTGTTATAATGAGTGAATTTCCCGGTAGCGATGTCCAGATACTCTATACCTCTGTAATAAGTACATACCCATAACCCTTTGCCGGCTTGTACGGATGAGGTAATGTGAGTGACATCGTTCGTTATCAGACTTTGCGGGTCTTCCGGATTATATTGGTAGACGCTGAAACTTTGTGTCTCGTAATTATAAGCGTTGAGTCCTGCCCGCTGGGTGGCTATCCAGATAACAGGCTGCACGGGATCGGCGTACACTTCATTGAGTTCGTTGCCGGTAATGCTTTGAACAGAAGAAGATTGCTCCTCTTTATAGTAGGTGATAAAGCGGGTTCCGTCAAACTTATTCAGCCCTTCTTCGGTGGCGAACCACAGAAATCCCTGCTTGTCCTGCGTGATACTCAATACATAATTGTTGGATAAGCCTTGTTCTATTCCCAATCTTTGGATGAGGTAAGGGTGGGCTGCCACAAATGTGGCGGATAGCAGGAGGAAGAAAGCCGCAATGTATGTTTTCATCGTTTCAGATATTATGTATTCCTTGATATTCACTCTCAAAAGTACAAATAAATCTTGTATTTAGTATAGACAAATGATTCATTGCATGATTTTCTACCCTTTCTGCATGATTTTTACAGCGAATAAAATAAAACAACTGTAATTTTGCAATCAATCAAATAACCGAATCTAATACTTGCAGAAAATGGAATCTGATTCTTTACACGAACATGATAAAAGCTGGAAGGCATTTTTTATTACCACTCTGTTCATCTTGTGTACAGCGAACGTTTATGCGCAGTCATCCGATACAATCTTTTCCCGATATTTCCGTTATGCGCAGAACTTCGCAGATGCGTACCCTCGCGAGAAAGTGAGTCTTCATTTGGATAATGCAAGTTATTACCTTGGTGATACGATTTGGTTCAAAGCGTATGTAGTGACGGCTGAACAAAACTTACCGACGACGATCAGCAAACCTTTGTATGTAGAATTACTGGACCAGTTGGGAAATGTCGTAGAGCGGCAAATTATTCAGCTTACGGATGGGGAGGGAACGGGACAAATCATTTTGAACAATACCTTCTTTACCGGTTATTATGAAATGCGTGCCTATACAAAGTGGATGCTTGCTTTTGATAACCCTTCCTGTTTTTCCCGTGTATTACCCGTCTATCGGAAACGGCTGAGCGATGAAGAGACTCCTCGGAGTATAGCTACCTATCGTATGGACGCTTCGATGAAACAGAGGCCGAAGGATAAAGAGAAGAAGTTTACAGTCCGCTTTTTTCCGGAGGGTGGACAACTGGTTAAAGGCATATCTTCGATTGTAGCTTTTGAAGCCACCAGCCGTGACAAAGGAGCTGCTGATGTAGAGGGAACAGTGGTTTTGCCGAGTGGTGAAGAACTGGCGCATATCCGTTCATTGCATGACGGGATGGGTTACTTTGAGTATAAGCCCGAAGAAAAGGCGGGTGTGGCAAAAATTGATTATGAAGGCTCCACTTATCAGTTTGACCTTCCGGAAGCTCTTCCACAAGGATATGTACTCCGAATCGATAACCGGCGGGAAATGTTGGATATCACTGTAGCCCGCAGTTCACAGGCAATGAAAGACACACTGGCTGTTTTTGTATCTTCTCAGGGGCGACCTTACAAATGTATGACACTGGACTTTGAAGATGAATTGAACTGTCAATTTCGGATTTCGACTAAAGAACTACCGCCCGGAGTGCAACAGATATCTCTGGTCAATCTGAAAGGGGAAACGTTATGCGAGCGTTTTTGTTATGTGATGCCGCGTTCTTCCATGCTCCTTGCCTGTAAAACGGATCACGCCCTGTATCGTCCTTTTGAGCCGGTGACTTGCCGGATTAAAGTGAGAGATCATCTGAATCGTCCGGTACAGGCCAATCTTTCTGTATCTATCCGCAACGGTGTAGAGTCTGATTTTCGGGAATACGATCATTCCATTTATACGGATTTGTTGCTTGTCTCCGATCTGAAAGGCTATATTCATCAACCCGGTTTTTATTTTGAGAACCAGTCTGCCGAACGTTTCAAAATGTTGGATGTCCTTCTGTTGGTACGTGGCTGGCGGAAGTATGACCTTTCCCGACTGATAGGTAAACGTCCTTTCTTGCCTCGGTATCTTCCGGAGACCTCGCTGACCCTGTATGGACAGGTCGAATCTTATTTCGGTAAGGCGTTACGGAATGTCGGGGTGAGTATTCTTGCGCGCAGGGATTCGGTCTCTATTGCAGGTATGACAAAAACGGATTCATTGGGGTATTTTAGTGCGCCGGTAGATGGTTTTAGCGGTTCTATGGATGCTCTCATACAGACACGGAACGAGGGAAAGAAGTGGAACAAGCAGGCAGTCGTGAAGTTGTTCCGTAATTTTGAGCCTTCCTTACGGAAGCTTGATTATTATGAGCTGAATCCGGAATGGAAAGAGGCGGGTGATTTGAAACAGTTGTTGGACACCTTGGATATTGCTTATAAAGATTCTGTATTCGGACCGGATCATCATTTGCTGGATGAAGTGGTGGTGAACGCCAAGCGCCTGAACTTGTTATTGAAGCAAACTGAACGCTTTGAAAAAGAGATTCTGGGTTATTATAATATAACGCAGGTGGTAGATAAAATGCGTGATAAAGGAGAAGCGGTGTACAATCTGCCTATGCTGTTGAAGGAATTAAATCCTAATTTCAGATTGAGTGATTCATTGAGCCTGCACTATAATAACTCAAGAGTTTTATTTATAGTCAACGGCGGGGTTTTATCTTATGGTAAAACGGATTATGTGTTGGACAAAGATGTGGATGCTATTAAATCTATCATGCTTTATTATGATCAGGCAGGAGGGGAATCTGTTTTTGTGATGAACAAGCAGAGTAATAGAGTGACGAAATTTACAGCAAATAATTTTTGGAGTGGTCGCTGGCAGGATGGAGATTTGAGTGATTTGCCTTTGCAGGATGCTATAGGTGCGGATTCCGGACCAGATGCACTTTGGGGTGAGAAAGATAGAAAGACTATGAAGAAAAGTCCGTTGCAGAAATCGTCAGTAGTAGTTTGCTCCATCACTACGATTGATGACTGGGACCCGAACAAAACTTATAAAGCCCGGCGGGGGATTCGTCATACCTATATACAAGGATATAATGAGCCCTTGGAATTTTATTCACCAGCTTATCCTGATGGCGCTCCTCTCTATACGGAAGATTCTCGCCGCACACTATACTGGAATCCGAATGTGAAAACGAATGAAAAGGGTGAAGCAGTCATTCGATGCTATAATTCCGATAATTCGGCGCCGTTAATAATAAATGTAGAGACATTGTATAAAGGTAGTCCGTCATCATTGAATATCTACTCTATAGATTATTAAACTCGATCTATATTATTCATATTCATATAAAGTCCTGCTAAAGAGGAAGAAAGGAGTTGTGTTTCTTGCAGCCAACGTGTGTAAATCGTTTATGAATGATTCTCTACGTTTTTTGAATGATTTTTATAATGTAAAATCTACACTCATTCGTATCTTTGCTGTAGATAACAACGAAATAAACTAATATTATGAAAATGAAAACTAATATAATCTTTAAAAAACTAAAGTCATTCGTCAATCGATGTCTTTTTCCTGATTATATGTGCTGTTTTATCTTCCTGCGTTTATAACGCTGATATGCCAATAAAGAATTTTTAGTGAACCAATAATTTAATATGTAAAAAGAAAAACGTTATGAAAAGACTATTTCTTCCCTTATTAGGGTTTTTGTCGTTGGTGCTGATGTGCTGTAATGACAACAAGGAATCAGGTACGGATTCCTATGACCCGAACAAACCTGTCACTATTGACTATTTTACGCCGGATACCGGTCGGGTAGCAGAGAAAGTGATTATTATAGGTAATAACTTTGGAAATGACAAATCTGTGGTAACCGTATTATTCACAGATAATATGGAAAAGGAGAACAAGGCTGCCGTAGTGGGAGTAGATAATACTACGATTTATTGTATGGCGCCACGTCAGGCAGAAGGTTTCAATAAGATTACGGTTAAGGTGAATGATCAGACTGTGGTGGCTGATGAGACTTTTAAGTATTCTGTTTCTGAGAATGTATCTACTATTGCCGGTGATTTTGTACAAGCTGATGGTGCCGGTAAAGATGGAAGTCTGGCTGAGGCAACTTTTGGGCAGATGTTTGGTGTAGCTTGCATTGATGAACAGTCGGGTATCATAGGTCAGGCATGGAATAATAACAGTATACGTTATGTCTCTATAGACGAAGATGCTGTGATTACTATCCAAAGCGGTCCTGTGGTTGGGAAAGTGGCGATATCTAATGATAAAACATTGGCTTATGGTGCTACCATTAATGGTGCTAATACTGTTTATGTCTATAAGAAATCGCAGGCATGGGTTCCTTCTCGGCTTTGTGATATCAGTTCAGGTACTGACCTTTGGGCTGTCGCTTTGGATGGCGACAATAAATGGTTGTATTATGTTACAGCAAGAGGTCGTTTAGGACGTATTGAAGTCGATAATCCAACTAATAATGAGATTTTGTTTGAACATAATGATTTTAGTGGCGGTCCTTTCGCTTACATCGCTTATAGTGCTTTTGAAGATTGTTTCTATGTAACTACTGATAAAAATAAGATTCTGAAAGTTTGGGTAAAAGAAGATGGTACACATGCTTACGAGCAGATTAACCAGAATAATACAGGAACTACAGATGGTTTTCTGACTGATGAGGCAAAATTCCAGTTTTTGCGTGGCCTAACAATAGATGAAGATGGTAATATTTTCGTTTGTCAGGAGAATAATCATGTGATTCGTAAAATAGCTTATGATGAGAAAATGGAAAAAAGATATGTAACTACTATTTTGGGTACAGCTGGTGTAAAAGGTGATGACGATGGTTCTCCTGATATTGCTTTATTTGCAAATCCCCAAGATATCAGTTATGACGGGAATGGTGGATTTTGGATTGCTCAGCGTGAAAATCCGGCTTTAAGAAAGTACTCAGTAGAATAAACACATTAATCAGGAATTAATCATGAAAAAAATAATAAGCATCTTATTTATATTATGCGGCATCTTCTCTTCTATGGCCTATGCGCAGGGAGGATTGACATATTCCGGTACTGTCATTGGTGAAGATGGATTGGAACTTATAGGTGTGAGTGTTGCTGTGAAAGGGACATCTATCGGAGTAATCACCGACTTGGACGGAAAGTTCCGTTTGAATAATATTCCTCCCAAATCTACCGTTGTGTTTTCCTATGTAGGTTTTGAGAATAAAGAAGTGAAAGTAACCGAATCTAAAGAGCGTGAGACTATTGTATTGAAACAAAGTATCAGTAGTTTGGATGAAGTAGTGGTAGTAGGTCGTGGTTCACAGCGTAAAGTTTCTGTTGTGGGAGCTATTACTTCTGTTGATCCGGCACAGTTGCAGGTTCCTGCTACTTCCGTATCCAATATGCTTCAAGGTCGTGTGCCGGGCATCATTGGTGTGACTCGTAGTGGTGAGCCGGGCAATAACTTCTCTGAATTTTGGGTACGTGGTATCAGTACGTTTGGGGCAAATGCTTCGGCGCTGATCTTGATTGATGGTGTAGAAGGTGACTTGAATACACTCGACCCTGCAGATATTGAAAGTTTCTCAGTTTTGAAAGATGCTTCGGCAACTGCCGTATATGGTGTGCGTGGTGCCAATGGCGTAGTAATTGTAACTACCAAGAGAGGTAAAGCCGGTAAGTTAACTGTAAACTTCAAGACAAATGCCACATATTCCTATTCTCCCCGCATGCCGGAGTATGTAGATGCAGTGGGCTATGCAAACCTTGCTAATGAAGCACGTGTTGTCAGAGGTAAGAATCCGATTTATACTAATTCTGAAATCCAACTGTTCCGTTCCGGTCTCGATCCGGATCTTTATCCGAATGTGAATTGGAGAGATGTGATTCTGAATGACTATGTGATTGACAATCAACATCACCTGAGTCTTTCTGGTGGTGGTACCAATGCACGTTATTATGTAAGTATGGGTATCATGAACCAAGGAGCTGTTTTCAAACAAGATAAGTCGGTAAGTAAACATAATACTAATGTGGATTACCATCAATATAATTTCAGAGCGAACGTAGACGCCAATATGACTAAAACAACTCTACTCTCTTTGAATATGGAAACGATTATCACTAAACGTAATTCTCCGGGATATGGTGATAATAACAATGCATTATGGTCGGCGCAAGCTAATCTTCCGGCAACAATCGTTCCGGTGAAATACTCCAATGGTACTCTTCCATCATTTGGTAGAAACTCGGATGAGGTTTCTCCTTATGTACAGTTGAACTATACAGGGTATAAGATCAGTGAAACACAGGCCACCCGTATGAATGCCAGTCTGAATCAGAAGTTGGATTTCATCACAAAAGGACTGTCTGCAAGAGGCGTATTCTCGTTTAACTATACCGGCTACTTTGACCAGTATCGTACCAAGACTCCGGACTTATATTACGCCACAGGAAGAAAGCAGAATGGAGCATTGATCTCTAAACGTACATCGAGTGCTACTGATATGACTTACAGCGATTATCGCCGCATTGCCCGTCAGTATTATTTTGAAGGAAATATCAATTACGAAAGAATCTTTGGCGAAGACCATCGTGTGACCGGATTACTTAATGCCTACCGTCAGGAAAATAAAGACTCTTATCTGAATAATGATGATGACGACACCACATTGGATGAAAGAATTCGTTCCATTCCTAAACGTTATCAGGCTATTTCTGCTCGTGCTACTTATTCTTATAAGGATACTTATATGTTTGAATTCAATGTAGGATATACCGGTTCCGAGCAATTCAAGAAAGGCAACCGCTACGGGTGGTTCCCGGCAGTAGCTTTGGGATGGGTGCCTACTCAGTATGAATGGATGCGTGAAAAACTTCCGTTCCTCGATTTCTTCAAACTCAGAGCTTCTTTGGGTAAAGTAGGTAATGACCGTATCAAGAAAATCCGTTTCCCGTACCTTTCTACTGTGTCTACCGATTATAGCTCCTCAGTAACATGGCCTGGTAGCACCGTTGGCGAGAGCCGCGTAGGTGCCAATGACTTGAACTGGGAAGAGACAACCAAAATGGATATTGGTGTAGACCTGAAAATGTTTAATGACAAAGTGGAACTGACTGCCGACATCTTTAAGGATAAAAACAAAGGTATCTTCCAGCAACGTGCCAACATTCCTGAAGAAGCAGGTTTTGTAACCAATCCGTATACCAACATCGGTGGAATGGAATCATGGGGATTTGATGGAAACATAACGTTCAACCATAATTTCACCAAAGATTTTGGAATGACAGTTCGTGGCAACTGGACATTCGCCCGCAATAACGTAACCTATTGGGAGCAATCAGGCGTAGTATATCCTTATCAGTCTTTTGTAGACGTTCCTTATGGAGTGCAACGCGGTTTGATATCTTTAGGTTTGTTCAAAGATCAGGCAGATATTGAAAGTAGTCCTGTTCAAACCTATTCTTCTGATGTGCGTCCAGGTGACATTAAGTATAAAGATGTCAATGGTGATGGTGTTATCAATGATGATGATATTGTACCGTTATCCTATTCGAATACTCCGACTCTTCAGTATGGTTTTGCTGCTGAATTCAGATACAAACAGTTTACTGCCAGCATTTTCTTTGAAGGTGTAGGTAAAGTGCAATATTTCTATGGGGGGTCAGGATACTATCCGTTTGCTTGGGAAACGCGAGGCAATGTACTTAACATTGTAGCTGATCAAAAGAATCGCTGGACACCGAGAGAATATTCCGGTGACGCTAGTACGGAAAATCCGAACGCGCGTTTCCCGCGTCTGACTTATGGTGAGAATAAGAACAATAACCGCGCATCTACCTTTTGGTTGGCAGATGGCCGCTATTTCAGATTGAAAAATATCGAGTTGTCTTATAGATTCACCAGCGCATGGTTGCGAGATAAGATTAGTGTACAGAACGCTACCTTGAGCCTTGTAGGCGAAAACCTGCATGTGTGGGATAAGGTGAAACTTTGGGACCCGGAGCAGGCATCGTCAAACGGTGCCGTGTATCCTCTGCAACGGAAATTCACCCTTCAGCTTAATGTGACGTTTTAATCCCGTTTCAATTGTAACATTATCATAAATCGTATAATTATGAATTTCAGAAAAATATATTGCATAGCCGCTATGGCACTGATGTGTTGCACAGGAAGTATGTTTACCTCCTGTGACGACTACCTGGATGTAGACTCATACTTCGATGAGATTTTTGAGCTAGACTCTGTATTTAAACGTAAGGAATATCTGGAAGAATATATCAATGGTGCCGGAAAGTTATTACCTAATGAAGGAGACTTGTGGACCAATGCTTGGTCGCCTTATCAGGGAGCTTCGGACGAGAACTTTACATCATGGAATGACTCCCGTCATAAAGCTATCCAGCTGATGGTGGACGAAGTGACTCCACAGAGTGATTTCTATAATAACTATGGTACTTGGTATAAAGGTATTCGTAAAGCCAACCTCGTCTTGGAAAGAATCAATGAATGTGAGGATATTACTACGAGCGATTTGCGTGACTTTATGGGACGTTGTTATTTCTTGAGAGCTTATTTCTATTATAAACTGGTAGAGGCTTACGGACCTGTGCCCATTGTGCCTGAAACGGCTTATGATGTGGATGCCAGTGCGGAAAGCATGTCATTGGAAAGAGAGACATACGAGAATTGTATTAACTATATCTGCGAGAATTTTGAGAAAGCATACGAATATCTTCCTTCCAGCCGTACGTCTACCCTAGTCAATCTGCCTACCTCGGGAGCGGCATTGGCATTGATGGGAAGAGTAAGACTGATCGAAGCAAGTCCTTGGTACAACGGAAATGAGTTTTATGCTGACTGGAAGCGTTCGGACGGCACCAACTTTATGCCTCAGGTCAAAGACGAATCCAAATGGGGAACAGCCGCTCTTCTTGCCAAACGTTTGATTAAGGGCTCGGAAGCTGGTAGCTTTAAATATAAGTTGCACACTGTTGAGAGAAAACTAGACACAAAACCGCTACCGGAGAATGTGCCTGACGAAAACTATCCTAATGGAGCGGGAGGTATAGATGCGCTTCGTTCTTATGCTTTTATGTTCAATGGTGAAACTCCGGCTTATAATAATGACGAGTTTATTTATATGTGCGGCTACTCTAGTACAGCTGGCGACTCTCCGGCATGGATTGCTACTCCTACGAGCCTGGGTGGTGGTAATGGGTTGAATATTACTTATGCGACTGTGAAAGCTTTCCGTATGGAAGACGGTAGCGACATCAATAACTCACCACTTTATCCCACAAATTACTGGGAAGCCATTGGTGGTAGTTCACAGTCTTTCTCTGACTATACACTTCCATCCGATGCTGCTAAGATGTTTGATAAGATGGAAATGCGTTTCTATGCCAGCGTAGGTTTTAACCATTGCTACTGGAGCGGACTTTCTTACATCGGAACCGAAGGTAATCAAACTAAGCAGACAGTTACTTACTATGCTAATGGTACTGCTGCACCGTCGTCCGATCATCCTGAAGATTATAACCACACTGGTTTTACCTGCAAGAAGTACATTCATTATGTAGAGGATCAGCTGAAAGGTATGATGAAGTCGAAAACTTTCCCGATCATGCGTTATGCAGAGGTGCTGCTCAACTATGTGGAAGCATTGAATGAGTTGGGAAGTAATACATATACCGACGAAGAGAATGGGATTACAGTGAGCCGTGATGTGGACGAGATGGTGAAATACTTTAATATGGTTCGCTATAGAGCCGGTTTGCCGGGGATTACAGCGGATGATGCAAGGGATGTGACTACGATGCGGGATTTGATTAAGCGTGAAAGACGTGTGGAGTTTTTCTGTGAAGGCAGACGTTATCACGATTTGCGTAGATGGGGAGATGCGATCGATGCATACAATGAGCCTGTAACAGGTATGAACATTGCTGCACGTAGCACAGACCGTAAAGCATTCCATACGGAAACAGTGATCAATAATACTCGTTCGCATCGTGTATTCTCTTATAAAGATTACTTCCTGCCTATCCCTCGTACAACGATGGATAAGAACCCGAAACTGGTTCAGAATCCGGGATGGTAATTTTGCACACGAAGTACAGAATTAATAATTAAGTAAAAAACGTTTGTTATGAATATCAATAAAATACTATATCCGATACTTTTGTTATTGGTCGTTTTAAGTAGCTGTGATTATGAAAGCCCGCTTGATAAGGAGCAATATAAGAAGACGCTCTATCTGATCGGCGCTTCCAGCAATCTTGTGACTAAAGAGCTTGCTTATAGCAGTGAAGTGCAGGAAGGATTCATTACAGTGGGTGTAAGTGGCTCTCTTTTGATTGACGGGAATGTGGATGTGACTCTGGAAAGCCATAACAGTGTAATTGACTGGTATAATAAAAAGTTCAAGTTCCTTGCCACCGATATCAAATATCAGGGACTTGCTGCCAGTGCTTTTGAGGTACCTTCCTATACTACTACATTGAAAGCCGGCGAAACTTATGCGAGAGTTCCCTTTAAAGTTAAAACAGAAGGTCTGGAGTGCGATTCGCTTTATGCGATAACTTTCAAGATTGCTTCTTCTTCTGCCGGTTATGAGATCAACCAGAAGGACTCGGCACTTATTGTATCCTTCAATCTGGTAAATAAATACTCAGGTAATTACATCTTCAAGGCTCTTCGGCACGAACTGGATAGTAATGATGAAATAGTTGCATCCACTTCTATTACTATAGTCAGAACATTGAAAGCTACAGAAGAAAATGCAGTACGTTTCTATAACGAGCAACAGGCGGAAACAACTGCCAATATCAAGAAACATGCTGTTGTACTGAAAGTTGATGCTGGTAACAATGTCAGTATCTCGGCATGGGAGGACTTTGACTTGATTGATGGTACATGTACTTATAATCAGAACTCGAAAGTCTTTAATGTAGATTATAAGTATACTGCGGATGGCAAGACTTATCAGATGGTGGGTACGTTTACCTATCAGGATGAAGATGCAGGTAGCAACTAAATGAGCTTATAAATCTAGTAACTGAATTAGGTTATCAGCAAGGTAGAAAAAGGTGTTGCTTTAAGTCGATGAAATAATAACTGGCAGGTTCAAGGAATTCTTAAACCTGCCAGTTTGTTTTTATTCAGCCTTATAATTTGTGACATTGCAAGATTTGTGGTAGTTTTTGGTCGTTTTGTATTCCCCAAAGTTAGCCGTAATCACGTATTTTTGTACTATCACTTTAAAAATTATAAAAAACAAATTTCACGATGAACTATAAATTACTGTCAGTCGCCTTAGCTTTCTTATATATAGGTATGGTAGGCGGATGTTCCCAACCCGCCCCCGACCTGCGTTATCAGATTGAAGTGGACAAACCTCTGCAGACAATGGAACACTTCGGCGCTTCCGATGCCTGGAGTATGCACATCCTTGGCTTGTGGCCGCAGGAGAAACAGAACCAGATAGCCGACTGGCTTTTCAGCACAGAGAACGATGCGAATGGAAAACCGAAGGGAATCGGCTTGTCTCTTTGGCGTTTCAACGTCGGTGCAGGTAGTACCGAGCAGGGGGAAGCCAGTCAGATCGGTTCTTCGTGGATGCGTACCGAATGTTTTCTGCAAGCCGACGGAACCTACGACTGGAACAAGCAACAGGGGCAACGCAACTTTCTGAAACTGGCAAAAGAACGGGGCGTCACTAAATTCCTCGCATTTCTGAATTCCCCTCCCGTATATTATACTCAGAACGGCCTGGCTACCAATACCGGTCGTGGAGGAACCGCCAATCTGAAGCCGGAATGTTACGAGAAATATGCCCGTTTCCTGGCCGATGTAGTAGAAGGAATAGAGAAGCACGACGGAATAAAGTTCAACTATATCTGTCCTTTCAACGAACCGGACGGGCATTGGAACTGGGTAGGACCGAAGCAGGAAGGCTCTCCGGCAACCAATCGGGAAGTAGCCCGGACCGTCCGTTTGCTGAGCCGGGAGTTTGTGAACCGGAAAATGGATACACAGATTATGGTGAACGAGTCTTCGGACTATCGCTGTATGCTCCGTACCCATCAGACGGACTGGCAGCGTGGCTATCAGATTCAGGCTTTCTTCTGCCCGGATAGTGTGGATACGTATTTGGGTGATACGCCCAATGTGCCCCGACTGATGCTTGGTCATAGTTACTGGACAACGACTCCTCTGAGTGAACTGCGTGCCATGCGCTGCCAACTGCGTGAAGCTCTGGATAAATACAACGTCGGCTTCTGGCAGTCAGAAACCTGTATCATGGGGAATGACGAAGAGATAGGCGGCGGTCACGGCTTCGACCGTACGATGAAGACGGCACTTTACGTTGCCCGTATCATCCATCATGACATCGTGTATGCGGGAGCGAAGAGCTGGCAGTGGTGGCGTGCCGTCGGCGGTGATTATAAAGACGGGCTGATTCGGGAATACACGAATGATGACTTGAAGGATGGTCGGGTAGAAGACTCCAAACTCATGTGGGCTTTGGGTAATTATAGTCGTTTCATCCGTCCGGGAGCTGTCCGCCTGTCGGTTTCTGCTTTCGATCAAGCGGGGAATTTAATCCCCGGAGGCGATACGGACCAAAAAGGACTGATGTGTTCTGCTTATCAAAATGCGGACGGCTCATACGCTGTTGTTCTCATTAACTATGCGCAGGAAGACAAAGAGTTTTCAATCAATAAGATAAATGGCAAGAAAACTCGATGGCAGGTGTATCGCACTTCGGATGTAGAAGGAGAAGATCTGCTACCCGTTGAGAAAGTGAAGAGTGGAAGAACAGTTCGGATTCCGGCACGTTCGATTATAACTTTATTGAATCAATCGCTTTAATATAAGAGTCAATTATGGGTTTGTCCGGTCGAATAAAAGGCCGGTATGTCGCCTTTTTCTTTTTTAAAGTATTACATTTGTACGCCCGTCCATTGCTAACCAAGGCAATGGACGGGCGCAATGCATAAAAAAGGAGGCATTTTATGAACGATAGAGGAAATATTGTCATTTATCAGACAAAAGATGGGAAGACTTCAATTGATGTGAAGTTGGAGGATGAAACAGTGTGGCTGACTCAGGCTCAAATGGCAGAATTGTTTCAGAAGGATCGTACTGTTATAGGCAGGCATATTAATAATGTCTATAGGGAAGGTGAACTTGAACGTGATATCACATGTGCAAAATTTGCACATATGGGTAGTTATAGTGACCAACAATATGAGACGGCTGTTTATAATTTGGATGTGATTATCTCCGTCGGCTATCGTGTAAAGTCGCAACGCGGCACTCAATTCCGTGTTTGGGCAAACAAAGTTTTGAAAGAATACCTGATTAAAGGTTATGCCATCAACCAGCAAGTAAAGATAGAGCAATTGGAAGACTTGAAGAATACTGTTCACCTCCTTTCCAACGTCATCGAGCACAAGCAACTAACATTGGATGAGGCTAACGGACTGTTGCGTGTCATCACCGACTACACTTATGGTCTGGACACACTTGATAAATACGATTTCCAGCAACTGGAAGTAGTCTCCACTACTCCCAGCCGGGAGTTTCGTGCCACCTACGAAGAAGCGATGGGCGCTATTCATTTATTGCAGGAAAAGTTTGGAAGCAGTGACTTGTTTGGAAATGAAAAAGACCAATCGTTCAAAAGTTCTATCAATACTCATTGCTTTTCTTGTTCTGGTGCAGCATCTCTCACCCTTATTGAAGCCATATTTTTCTGTCTTTCCCTTATTTTACGGTGTCTTCTACTTCCGGCTTACCATAATATCCCGGCATCGGAACATAAACCGGACTCTGACGAGTATTGATATTCTGCAACTTCTTTTCTTCTTTCAGTCGTTTGATATGTCGGGCGGCAGTGGTAAGCGTAAGTTTGCAAAGTCCTTGAAAGTCCGAGCGGGTCAGTATTTGGTTATTACTGAAATACGCGGTCAGCAGTCTGTCTATCTCTTCGTTGGAGCGTGGCACTGAGTGTAACTTCAGTTTACTGCGTTCCACCTTGACGACGCTTACCGAACTTCTCAGTTTTTTATCCGCCTTGAAGCCGATGTTTGCTTTGAGTTTCATTTGGTTTGCTTTCAGCTTGGGCGAGGTGATCGGTTCCAGACTGTTCAGCTTTACTTGAAAGTAGCCGATGCCGTCGAGGTGAACACGTTCCCCTTCCCGGAGGCGTGATCCCATAAAGTGGCTCAGCGATTCGAGGACGGCTTTTACATCCCCTTCGGTCAGCGAAGTCGCTTGTTGTATTTCTTTGGCGAGATAGTCGGTGTCGATATGCTGAAAGTTGACTACCCGTGCGTGGTAGAGTTCCTTGTCTTCTTCGTCCTTGGGGTTGGGAGACTTGTAGAGTTCAAATTGTATTGCCATGATACTGTTTATTGTATTTTATTTCTTTTTCTTCTTCTTTGTTTCGGCTGTCAGTTTCTTGATACTGTCAAAATATGCTTCTTCTACAGGCGACAGGGTTTTGACATGATATTTTTGGTATTCGCCCAGCGCTTTTTGTTTGGCTTGTTCGTGAGAGATCGTGCCTGTGTTCTGCAAAACTTGCTCTCCGGTGGTCGATAAGATGAGGTCCAGGTGATGTATATAGTCCGACATATACATGGGCGAACGTTTGATGGCTTGTATTTCTGCGAAGTCGAAGTATCCGGAAACCAGGTTGTTCAGTATCTTCAGTTCCTTTTCATTGAGATAGTTTTTAGCTATCAGTACATCTTCTTTCCGGGGTTGTTCGCCGGGAAATGTGGTCAGTCCCATAAATGGCTTTTCTGCATCGGCTCGTTCGAAGATCACTTCTGCTGCTGTGTGGCCGTGGGCGGCATAGTGTAACTTATTCTGCACGATTTTGAAAAACCGGATGGATTCGTCTGCCTTTGGGTCATAGTCTACACTGGTGGCATACAAGTCAAGAACCTGACGGTAGAGTACTTTTTCAGATGAACGGATGTCGCGTATACGGTTGAGTAGTTCGTACCAGTAACCGCCGCCGCCCATTTCTTTCAGACGTTTGTCGTCCATGGCGAAACCTTTGATCAGATATTCTTTCAGACGTTCGGTGGCCCAGCGGCGGAAGTGGGTGGCTTGTAGGGAGTTGACTCTATATCCGACTGATATGATGGCATCTAAATTATAAAACTGTGTCTTATAATTTTTTCCATCGCTCGCAGTATGTTCCAAAATGGAACTAACTGAATTTTCTTCTAATTCTCCACTTTCAAAGATATTTCTCAAATGCTTTGTGATAGCCGGTCTTTGTACACCAAACAGATTGGCTATTTGTTGTTGTGACAGCCAAACGTTCTCATTCTCCAAACGGACTTCAAGTTGTGTCCTTCCGTCTTCTGTCCGGTATATGATGATCTCACCGTTGTTTTTCTCTATTTCGTCCATTGCTTTACATCGTTATAACATATTCGTCGTTTCTTGTTTGTTATAAAGATATAGCTACCTTTGATCTGCAAAACTAATCATTAGTTTCCGGACTTGGACAGAACTCGGGTTATATAGTGATTGCCTGCTTGCTGTCAAGCGTTCGTACATAAGTTATCCTGCCTTTATCTTTGGTTTATGATGCCTGCATTGTTGGATGAAGGTGCTTGCATCATTAGTTGTTCACGGCCGTGGTAAATGTTGCTCACGGCCGTGAAGAGCGTTGATCACGGCCGTGGTAAGAGCTGATCACGGTCGTGAACAACTAGCTATATCAGTAGCAAAGATAAACTATAATAGGGAGATAAACAAAGTATCCCTACTTCTTTTGGGTATTCGTGCAGCTTGTTCTTTGTGCAGAGGCAATAAGAAGGGGAAATCATTCTTGTATCTCGTGCGATGAAGGAACATAGTCTGTTGGCTGTAGACGATTTTGTTCATCTCCCTTCTATTTACTCATTTTACTTCCTTAATGGTATTCTTATTAGGAAAATATGCCTATATTTGTGGCGTATCTTCTGAATGAAGATATGTTTTATTGATTTGGAGATAACGTTTTTATTATCTGTGATGAGAAATCTGGCACATTTAGCACTAGCAGGTAATAGGCGGTCAGTCTCCACGTCCACATTGTATATATATTTGTTATATATCTCAATGGGCGTGGAGCTATTGCTTATTATTCTAGTGCGGGCTTGCCAGAGCCTCTCATGAGATAGTATAGTAATAGTTTCTGCGCCTTCTTTTTGGAGATACGCAAATACACAAACAAATAAAAAATAGTAGTGATGAATGATTCTACTTGTCCCCGTCCCTGCCTGATGAAGCTTGATTTACAAAGCTCCACCAATAAACTTGCCTTTTTGAAAGACAACTGGCCCAGCTTTGGACAGATTGAGAGTATCGACCGATTATCGGAAACAGAATTACGATGTACCCTTTGCCTGCTGGATGTGGTGCTGGCTGCTTTGGCTAAAGATGAATGCTTCTGTCCGAATCGGGAAATCATTCGTTTGGTATTGACACGTACCTATGTGCAGAATAGGTGTGAGCTATGCGAGACAGAAGAAATACGTTCGAAGTTGGTGAAGGGCTTTTGTACAAGGGAGAAGAAGAACGGATTGAGCAGGAAGAACAATATCCGGAGAAGAGGGATTTCTGTTTTTTATGGTGCCATATTGCGTATGCTATCTCTATTCTCCTCCTTCAGGAAGGAGGAGAATAGAGATACTACCGACTTTTAGTCAGCCTCATCGGAAGCTCCGATGAATAAGGAGTTTGACGACCAATGGTGAAAGATGACAGATGAAAGCTCGTTTTTTCGCCAGGAAGTGATTGTGTTTATTCTACTACTATTTGTTTATCTTTATACTGGAAGTGTGCAATGCCTAAATCATTCAGTACATTCAGTAGAGTCTTTATCGGAACATTCCGGCTGAAACGGAAATGGACTCGTTTGTGTAAAAGGTCTGCAGAATGGCAGATGACGCTGATATTATACCAGGTCCCTATATTTTGCAGTACGGTTATCATTTCGGTGTTGTCATAATAAAACTCATCTTTGGTCCATCCTTCTTTTTCTGTCCGTGTGGCTTTCGCCAGACGAATGTCGCCGCTTGTGGTCAGTGTGGCACATTGTCCGGGTACTATTTCTTTCTCAATGGGAGAGGCTGCTTTGCCGACCTTTACTCGTCCTTGATACAGGGTGACGGCGGGGGCATTGCCGGGATAGGCATTTACGTCGAATACGGTGCCCAGCACTTGTGTCTGCATTTTATCGGCAGAGACGATGAAGGGGCGGTGGGCGTCTTTGGTTACTTCGAAGCGTGCTTCTCCGGTGAGGTTTACGGTGCGGCTTCCCTGAGAGGAAAACTCTTTGGGGTATTCCAGACGGCTGTTTGCACTTAAAAGGACGTGACTTCCGTCCTCCAATGTGAGGCGGGCGGGGTAGATACGATGATTCTGCCGTTCTCTTCGATAGTGGTAATTTGTTCCGGTGCATGGAGGGCGGTGAAGATTTCGATGTTCTGCAGGATGCTGTCCTTGTCCGTGATGTGCCAAGGGGACCAAAGTAACAATAACAGGGCGATGGCTGCTGCCACACCACCGGATAGACAGATGCGGAGATAAAGTTTGCGTTTCTGCTGTGCCTGCCGTTGCAGGAATGTGCTCCATTCTTCCCGGACTTCGTCCGGCAGAGGCAGATCACCCAACGCTTCACCAAAGGCATTTTGTAGACGGCGTGTTTCCGCGTTTTCAGAGAATGGGGTACGGTCGTCTGTTGCCACTTCACAATTGTCGCTGTCTGCCGGTTCGCAACTGTTGCTGTCTGCCAGTCCACAACTGTCGCCGTCTGCCAGCCTGCAACTGTTGTTGTCTGCTGTCAGTCCGTAGCCGGAACCTTCTTCTTCTTTGCTGGTACGTTTTTCTTTTTCTTCCATAGCGTGTCCTCCTTCTTTATTCTTTCATGGCTTCGCGTAGTGTACGCAATGCTTTGGATATATGTTTTTTTACCGTGTCGGGACTGATGCCGAGTTGTTGGGCGACTTCCCGATAGGTGAGATGTTCGTAATAGCATAGCCGCAGGATGGTGCAAGTCGGTTCCGGCAGGCTTCGGGCTATCGTTTCCGCTTTCTGCAACAGTGCTTCGTGTTCCCGATAGTTACTTTTTACATCGGCCAGCGTCGCTTCGTAGAGTGCTTTCGCATTGTCCCGTTCCACTTGCAGATGCTTCATCCGGTTGAGGCAGGTGTTGCGGACTGCTGTATAAATCCAGCCTCCGCGGTCGGCCTCGTCCAATTGGTCGAAGTGTTTCCAGGCCTGTTCCATCACTTCGCTTACGATGTCCCGTGCTTCCTCTCCGTCGCCCATCAGTTGTGAGGCGTAACGGACCATTCGCGGGTACATTTCCGTAAACATTTGCCCGAAGGCCTCTCGTTTTGTCTGGTTTTTATGGAACAGGAACATTCTTTATCTGGATTCTGAAGCTGCAAAAATAGTACTTTTCCCTGAGTTCGACTAAAAAATCAGTAGTAACCTAAGTAGGGGGCTGATTAAAAAGTCGGTAGTAACTTTAATGTGTTCACCTACCACCTCCCCCTACGGGTACTCCTCCTTCCCGAAGGAGGAGATTGGGAATACTATTGACTTTTTAGTCAGCCTCTCTTGTGATGGAACCGACTTGTTGGTCATCTTTGTGAAACCGGGAATTACAAACGTGACTTTTCGCTTGCTCCGGCTCCGGTTCCTTTATATTTGCTCTTTGTGGCGTTGAACTGATAGCTCAGCCGGATACCGAAGCGCTGCTGATCGGTATATTCACGACTGGAACTGAAGGTACGGTCGCCATAGATGGTGAAGTATCTGTGGGCGGTGTGAAAGATGTCTTTCGCGGTTAGCGATACTTTCAGCGCCTGGTCTTTCAGGAACGATTTGGTCAGTTGGGCATCTACTCTTCCTTCGGTTTTCCAGATGGCGTAACTTTGTTTGGCGCCGGGCGCCAGTTCTCCTTTGATGTTGAAGAACCAACCTTTAGGGAAACTGAAGTTGTTATCAAAAATGAAATAGAATCGCGGTTCATTCCAGTTTTGGGTGATGCCTATGGAGGTTGCGTGAGAGTTGAACCAGTCAATACCGGTGGTGAACTGAGGCTGCCATATGCCGATCTTTGGCGAAAGGACGATGCTGCCTCCGTATCGGTTGGAATGCGGAATGCTTGCCCTGCCGAACAGCAATACACCGGGATGGTTGATGTCGTCATACGGTCGGGTGTAGCTGGTGTACATATTCCAGCAATGGTCGTAGTTGAGGCTGAAGTTGATCCATTTCCATCCGGCATCAAAGAAAGTCGCACGATGTATCTGAGGAACGAGAAACGGGTCTCCGCTCTGGTAGGAGTACTTGTTCTGATAGGTGACGGCGCTGGTGAGCATGTCATAACTGGGACTGTATTTCAGCGTCCGGTGAGAAAGGGCGAAGAACCAGTTGCCGGAGGTGTATCTGATGCTGACTACCGGTATCCAGTCGCGATAGGTGGGGCTTTGGTCGTCTTGGTGAATCCCTTTCTCGTAGTAATCTGTTTGTTGAAATTCATAGCGCAGTCCGGCAAGGATGTTGAACTTTCCCAATGGCAGGCTGTAGTCGATGAAGCCGGAGAGCATCGTTTGTTTGATGCGGTCGTCGGCATCGGCGGAGAAGCCGCTTTGGAGAAATACGTCGTGGCGGTTGGTGAATGTCTCTTCTGTGCCGAAACTGAGTTTGCCTTTCCAGAGTGGGGCGGTGAGCAGCAGTTTGGCGGCATAGAGGTGGTTGCGTACGCGGTTGCTCGAAGTGGCGTCTTCGGTTCCGTTGTTTTCGGCATATTGACGGATGCGGTCCCGGCCGTACAGGTAGTCGGCGTTGAAGTCGATGTTCCATTTGCCGAAAGTGCCGTTGTAGTATCCGTTGGCTGCCTGCCACCAGCCGGTGTGGGCATCTGTTTGGCGGAGAGCGTGCAAGTGGTCTACTTCTTTGCCGTCTTGTAGGATGAGGGTTGTCCCTTCATTGGTAGTATGTGCATTGCCTATGTTCGTGCCGGGCATGTAGCGCATGCCGAATGATTGGTCTTCGTCTATTTCGTAGTTGAATCCCAGTTCGCCGTTGAAGGTGCGATAGGTTTGTTTGCTTTTGTCTTCTGTCGATTGGTTCCAGTTGGATGAAGCATAAATGTCCTGGCTGGAGGTGCCCGTTCTGTAATTGTTGATTTCCGCAAAGTCGCCTTTTACGAAAATATCCAGTCCGCCGGTACGGTAGTTCAGGGATATGCCTTCGTTGCCGATCGGTTCGCGTCCTTGCGAGTAGTCGGTGTAGAAACTGCCGCTCATTCCCTGTCCGCGTTTGCGGATGGTGCGCAGACGGATGACGGCGCCTACCGAAGAGCCATATTGTACGCCCGGTGTGGTGATGATTTCTGCCGATAGTATTTCATTGGCTTGCAGACGGTCCAGTTCGGTCTTGTCTCTAACCTTGCGGCCGTTGATATAGATTTCAGGAGTTCCTCTGCCCAGTACGGTAAATTCTCCGTCCGAGCCGGTGACAAAAGGGAGGTGGGAGATCATTTCTTTGGCCGATCCCATCAGTGAAAGGGGCGTTCCGGCTATGTTGGCTGTCAGTGTTCCGTCTTTCCGTTCTATCAGCGGGCGGGAGGCGGTGACGACTACTTCTTTCAGTAACTCTGTGTCGGGTTGCAGGCGGATGGTGTTTTGTTGCCGGCAGGGGATGATTTGCGGGCGGTATCCTATGTAGGTCGCTTTCAGCAGACAGTCTTCTCCCGCTACCGGGGGCAGATGGAAGGAGCCGTCTTCTTCGGTCACGCTTCCGGCAAGGAAACTGGAATCGGCGGCAAGGGCGAGGATGTTGACAAAGGGCAGGGGGACTCCTTTTTCGTCATATACTTTGCCTTCTATGGCGATGGCTTTGTCCGACTTCTTCCGCTGCACGACGAAATACTCTTCCCGTTCGATGCAAAGGAAGGGTTTGCCGGCCAGTACAAGGTCGATGGCTTCGCGTTCCGTCTTTTCGCGGATGCTGACGGTCACCCGATAACTTTCTGTTCCGTTGTAGGTGAAGAGGATGTTTTTTCCTCCTGCCTTTTCCAACTGCTTCAGTGCTTCGGGCAGGCTTTCGTTCTTTAGCTCTAGTGAAAATTTCTTGATGGCGGTCTGCGCCTGCAAAGGGGAAAGGGCAAAAAATAAACCGTATCCCATCAGTAACCAGCTGATTGCTGTCCAAGTAAAACCAAACTGTCGTATCATACTTCTGTTTTAATGATTTTACTTATACTACAACCAAGGTGTCTGATCGGGTACGGTTTATCCGTTTTATTTTTCGATGTTTATTTCAACTTCTTCTGATACTCTCCCGAACGGAGGATTTCCAATGCTTTCTGCACGCTTTCGTTCGTTGTATTCATGACGCGGAAATATTCGTTCATATCCCAGAGGTCACGGGCTATCAGTGCTTTGAGCTGTGTCTTGATCAGCGGAAGTGCCTTCTGATACTGCTCTTCGTTAAACTTCACCCCTTCTTTCTCACCCATTTCGCGGAGGGTGGCGAGCATATCGTCGGCAATAACAAACTTTTCGTTGAAGCTGTCGAACTTCTTATATTTATCGGCCAGTTCCTTGCGGTGGTCTTCGATGAATTTCATTGTGAATTTGATGATGACTCCTTTGCCGACCAGTTTCCGGTGATAGTCCGTGTAGAGTGTCGTATCAATCGGAACGAAGTAGTCCGGCATGATGCCACCTCCGCCGTAGACGGTACGTTTCAGTTTCTTGGTCTGCACTTTCAATGAGTCGGGGAAGTGGATGCTGTCGGCATTCATCAGTTCTCCGTGGTTGAAGCGGTCTATCAGGTCTTTATTGTAATCGGTCGAGCTGTCATACGGCTTTTGGATGCAACGACCGGCAGGGGTGTAGTACCGTGCAATGGTCAGTCGGATCATGGAGCCGTCCGGCAGGTCGATAGGACGTTGCACCAGTCCTTTGCCGAAAGAACGTCGGCCTACGATGATACCTCTGTCCCAGTCCTGCACTGCGCCGCTCACGATTTCGCTGGCGGAAGCGGTGTATTCGTCTACCAGTACGATGAGGCGGCCGTCACGGAACTCTCCGTTTCCTTTGGCGAAGAACTCGCTGCGCTGTGCGGTCCGGCCTTCGGTGTAAACAATCAGTTCCTTCTGTCCGAGGAATTCGTTGGCAAGGTCGATGGCGGCGTTCAGATATCCTCCGCCGTTGCCTTGCAGGTCGAGGATGAGGTCTTTCATGCCTTGCTGTTGCAGGCCTTTCATTGCCTTCTTGAATTCTTCGGCGGTGGTTGCGCCAAAGCGGTTGACGCGGATGTATCCGATCTTTGGCTGAATCATGTAGGAAGCGTCGAGACTCAGGATAGGTATCTTATCTCTTTTCACGGTGAACACGAGCGGGTCTTGTACTCCACGGCGGACGATGGTCAGGTTGACTTTCGAACCTTTCGGGCCACGCAGGCGCTTCATGATATCTTCCGTGCTCATTTTTACTCCTGCGATGGCGGAGTCGTTGACGGCAATGATGCGGTCGCCGGCAAGGATGCCCACTTTCTCGGAGGGGCCGTTGCTGACGGGTTGTACGACCAGCAGGGTGTCCTCGATCATCTGGAACTGTACGCCGATGCCTTCGAAGTTGCCTTGAAGCGGTTCGTTCATCTTCTTCACTTCTTCGGCATCCGAGTAAGTGGAGTGCGGGTCGAGCTGTGCCAGCATCTTGATGATAGCTTCTTCTACCAGTTTGTCTTCATCTACTTTGTCTACGTAGAAGTTGGAAATCGCGAATTCCGCCATTTGGAGTTTGCGCATGGCGGCGGAGCCGAAACTTTGGGCTTGTACAGCAGACGTTGCCAACAGACAAACCAGGAGGGCGTATACTTTAATCTTCTTCATCATCATTAATTATTATTTCAAGTTTCGCAAGTTACCTTTGCGTTATCCAAACTATCTTCATTCCCCTGAGGCTGACTTTAAAGTCAGCCTCAATAGAGATACTACCGACTTTCAATTTATCTCCATTCCTTCGGGGATAAACTGGCTGATATCTTTGTTGTAAGTCAGCAGCTCACGTACAATCGTTGAGCTGACGCAGGTCAGTTCCGGTTCTGTGAAGAGCAGGATGGTTTCGATGCCCGCCAGTTTGCGGTTAATGTCGGCAATCGTTTCCTCATACTCGAAATCCTTGACCGTGCGGATGCCGCGAACGATGAATTGTGCTTCTACCTGTTGGGCAAAGTCTATCGTCAGACAGTCGTAAGACATCACTTTGATGCGGGGATTGTCCTTGTAGAGATTCCGGATCATTTCTTCTCTTTTCTCGATGGGGAAATAGGTATTCTTGTTTTCGTTGATACCGATCCCGATGATTATCTCGTCCATAAAGGTGAGTGCACGTTCCACTACCGAATAATGACCGATGGTGAAGGGGTCGAATGTACCCGGAAATATTGCTTTTCTCATGATGCCAAGTCTTCTTCTATAACCAGATTGTCTATAATAAAGTTCTGTCGTTCCATTGTATTCTTGCCCATGTAGAACTCCAGGAGTTCTTTTACGGCATCTGTCTTACGCAATGTCACTTGTTCCAGGCGCATATCCTTGCCGATAAAGTGCTTGAATTCGTCCGGTGATATTTCTCCCAGTCCCTTGAAACGGGTGATTTCCGGGTTGGGGCTTAGTTCGTTGATGGCGTTCACCCGTTCGTCCTCGCTGTAGCAGTACACCGTTTTCTTCTTGTTGCGCACGCGGAATAACGGCGTCTGCAGAATATATACGTGACCTTTCTTGATGAGGTCGGGGAAGAATTGCAGGAAGAACGTGATGAGCAGCAGGCGGATGTGCATACCGTCCACATCGGCATCGGTGGCAACGATCACTTTGTTGTAACGGAGTCCTTCTATGCCGTCCTCTATATTTAAAGCAGCTTGCAGCAGGTTGAACTCTTCGTTCTCGTAGACTACCTTTTTCGTCAGTCC
>ERZ791571.417-NODE-417-length-33628-cov-5.570935_pt1 | contig 33628 bp, 28 predicted proteins | sample MGYA00509972_ERZ791571 | MGnify/ENA primary metagenome ERZ791571 (study PRJEB30046, sample SAMN00791936) | human gut metagenome | study: EMG produced TPA metagenomics assembly of the A metagenome-wide association study of gut microbiota in type 2... | reverse complement strand
GAGCACCTCCTTGCCAAGGAGGGGGTCGCGAGTTCGAATCTCGTTTTCCGCTCCACCTTTTAAGGCGACATAGCCAAGCGGTAAGGCAGAGGTCTGCAAAACCTTTATCCCCAGTTCGATTCTGGGTGTCGCCTCCATTTTTATTTCTTAAAAGGTGTTAACTAGTTATGTCTGCCGCGGTGGCGGAACTGGCAGACGCAAGGGACTTAAAATCCCTCGGGTAGTGATACCCGTACCGGTTCGATTCCGGTCCGCGGCACCATTCAAATATATACAAATTTGAGTGGAATTGAATATAGAGAAGAATGCTGATTGTACTTGAAGAAGTCAATCAGTTTTTTTGTGCGTAAAAAAGCAGAAACTGCTATACTGTGGAAAGTATGGCAGTTCCTGCTTTGTTTTAGAAAATTATTTTTGAATTATACTACTGATAGCATCAGTGGAAAGATGAATATCAAGCTTTTGGTCGATAATGATTACTTTATCCAAAAATAAGTCTATGAGTAATTTTTTTGCTTCAACATCATTCATGCTCTTGACTTTATCATTAAACAACTGAAAGGCTTTTTGAATTTCAGCATCGCTTAAAATTTTACTTTTCTTGGATTTTTTGAGGGTTTGAATTACAGCTTGTAAAGTATCGATAGTTTCCTTGGCGGCTTTAATTTTGCTAAAAGTAAAATCATCGTCGATGCCTTTTTCTACTAATTTATAAAGATTGGCACGCGTTTTCTGGGCTTTTGTAAGTTGATTTTGTTTATCAGCAATTTTTTTATCAATGCTATTCTTTGTATTTGCAAATTTTTTGCGCATTTTATCAGCTATAACAGAAAAGGCTTCAGAATTAAGAATTTCGTTTTTTATTTTGGTAATAACTGCTTCCTCAGCATCTTCTTTGCGAATTTGCTTTTGTAAACATTTTTTAGTCGGAATCCTCTCTTTGTCAAGACAAGAGTAATAGCTGTAAGATTTATCACGGGGGGTGCAAGTATGACCTCCCATAGCACTACCACAGTGACCACAGATGATTTTTCCACGAAGCAGGTAATTGACCTTGGCCTTATACTCCGCTGGTCTTTCTTTATTGATTCTGCGGCGAGCTTGAGCTTGTTGAAAAACATCTTTACTGACTATGGCCGGGATGGCGTCCTCGAGGCGTATAAAATCATCGGGACGGTTTTTAGAATGAGAGTTGCGTTTGCCTTTACCCTTAGGAATTTTGTTAAATGTGTAGGTGCCGCAATAGCGCTCGTTTCCGATAATATCGTAAAGACTATTTTTGCTAAAAGGTTGCCCGTTACGCGTAGTATAACCTTTAGCGGCGAGTATACAGCATATATCTTTGTAGCTATGTCTAGCAATAAATAAATCAAAAATAAGGCGGATGGCTTCTGCCTCATCATTATCAATAACGTAATGCTTATCAACAATTTTATAACCTAAAGGAGGCGTGCCACCGTTAAATTGAACTTTATAAGCGTTTTCGTTTAGTCCTTTTTTTGTCTCTTTGGCAAGATTACGGCTGTAGTATGCTGCTATAGCTACCAGCATGCCCTCCATCATCTGGCCTTCTGGAGAGCTGTCTATAGATTGTACGGCGTACTCATAACGGATACCAAGGTTTAAGAATTTTGCTTTTGTAATGTAATAATCTACTTCATTTCTCGAATTTCTATCAATTTTATGAAAAATTACAATGTCAAATTTTTTGTGAGACGCATCATCAAGCATCTTTTTATACGCATCACGCTTAGTAACCTCGCGACCGCTTTTTGCTTCATCAATATAAGTATCAACAATTTCATAACCTTTGCTTTTGGCGTAGGCGGTGCAAGCGCGAACCTGTGCGTCAATAGACTCTTCGCGCTGCATGTCCGAGGAAAAGCGCGCGTAGATAACTGCGCGCGGCATTAGGCTGCCTCCTCCTCATTATCGATGGTATCGCTGTCGCTGCTAGTAAGCAGGAGGGACAGGATGTAATCAGCAAGTTTGTCAAGTTTTTGGTCCATATTAATAACCTCGTTCTTTTATATGTGATTTTACCTTTTACTTTCCTTCATTCTAACAAAATAAAAGTTAACAAAACGTTAAGTAAATAGGGAAAATCCAAAAAATTATGCAAAACAACACTGCTTGTCTTGGAGGACGAGCAGTGCTGTTTTGCATGAGAGTGTTTAGCGTGGGTGATAATTTGGTGTGAAGGTTTATTGCACGCTTGGTAGCAGGAAGCGTTAGCCGAAGGTAAGGGTGTCCATCGTGATGTGGAATCTGAAGGAAGCCGGATGCTGTTGCGGAAAATCAATAGTGGGCAAAGTTCTGAGCCGACGAACAGAAACCTTCAAAATGAAAACTGAATCTTGAAGGTGTTACTTGAAAAGAGATGACGTGAAACGCAAAATCAGAAATGGGAGAATAGTTGCGAAGAAGAGTTCTAGAATACATACAGAAAACATTAGATAGTTTGCAGTAACTTTTTTGCAAAAGTTACTGCAAACTATTGACAAAGGAGTAGAGTATGCTTATAATGTATATAAAAGTTGCGGCCAACTTTCTTGAAAACGCTATGGAGGTGTTTTAATTGTTAAATAACGAATTTAGTAAACAAACAGAAAATCTGTCTAAGAAAATCGAGGAAGGCTTAAGAATTTTGCTGCCTAGCTATACTAGCTTGGATAAGGCTGCCATTACTTTGGTATTGTTTGCAGCAAGCAATCTGCAAGCAGGTATTGCCACCTATAAAGAAGCTATTGAATCTTTACCTAAAAATATAAAAGCTGATATTTATAATTATACGAAGGTAGACGTGGTTTGGGACAATGTAAAACAGCTTTTGGAAATTTATGAAACGGAAGCATTTTTACAAGTTTTGCTAAGTGTTTCCGACAATGACGCAAGAACAAATTCGCATAACTTACCTGGAAGTTTAAATCAACTTGCTGAAAGGTTTTTGAATATTAAATCCGGACTAGGTAAAGGATTGCAGCTGTATTCCGGGAGTGGTAATACTTTAACTAGCCTTGTTTGCCAGCATAACAAACTTGCTGTTACAGGCTTGGAATTAAGTCGTGATGGAGTACTTATTTCCCAATTTAAAGCATTTGCACTTGGTGCACATATGGAAGTAATAAGACATAGTCCTATAGATTACTGCCTGGAAGGGCGTGGAAAAGCTGATTATGATTTCGTTATAAGTACTCATCCTTTTGGCTTAAGGGTTAGAACGCTTAGCGATAAATATCCTGAACTCAGTGATATTTATCCGTTCTTGCGAAGCGGTACAGCAGCGGATTGGGTTTGTGGCTTGCTGGCTCTGGACAATATTGCACCGGACGGTAAAGTTGTGGCGTTTTTTTCTGAGGGCTGCATGTTTACCAATCAGGATCGTGAGGTTAGAAAGTATTTAGTACATAATGGTTTGGTAGAGGCTGTAATAGCTCTTCCGGCTAAAATGTATTCTTATATGAGCATAAAACCTGTAATGGTAGTGCTGAGCAGGGGCAATAAAGAAGTAAAGATGGTCGATGCTTCTGATATGTTTACCTCCGGAAGACGTCAAAATGAGTTTTCTGAAGAAAACATAGAGGCGATTATTGACGCTTATAATCATCCCGGTGAAAAAAGCGTATGCGTTACCGTAGATGATCTCAGCAAAAGCGACTATACTTTGCTGCCTACACGTTTTCTGGCTGTACCGGAAGCTGCAATTAAAAACGGTAAACCTTTGGAAGAACTTGTACAATTCGGAAGAAGTGTTGCAATCACCGCTTCTGGATTAGATAAGTTATCTGTAGATGAAAACGATGCTTCAACGAATTACTATTTGCGCCTTTCTGAAGTGCATGATGGCATGGTAGACAATCGTTTACCTAAAATCAGTTGCATTGATAAAAAATACGAGAAATATCTGTTGGAGGAAAACGATATTATTTTGTCGCGTAATGGTTCGCCGTTTAAAGTGGCATTGTTTAACGAACAAGCCGGGACTAAGGTTTTACCTGTCGGTAACTTGCTTATTCTTCGTGCTGATACGAGTAAAATTAACCCGATTTATCTTAAAGCGTACCTTGAAAGTGAACAAGGCATAGCCGGTTTGAGCGCATTGCTTACCGGAGTTGCAATGCAAGTTATCAGCTTGGAACGTCTGAAAAAGATGCTTGTACCTGTTCCTGATATGGAAGAACAAAATGAAATAGCAGAAAAATATCTTAGCATTGTTGATGAATTGAAAATTTTGAATTTAAAAATAATGAATGCTAAGGACAGACTGCGTCATGTAATTGATAACGGAAAGGCTGGTGAGTGAACGTGTTAAATGACATGCAGATGTACGAATTTTTTTGAAGCCTTGATGAAGGAGTTTTCCGAGTGTGCCTTAGAAAAAGCTATCGCTTCTATTAATCTATGGTAAAATATTAGTGTGGTAGATTGTATAATGAAGTTGCACACCTAAGAAAATAAAAAAATCCATAGCTGGACTTTATCAGATACGTTGAAAAGCGTTTTCTGAAAGACCATATTTCCATTGATGCTACTGTTGGCGAAGCATTTCTGAAAGGTTATTTCCCACGTTCAAAATTAGTTCGGCATCGGTGGCAAAGCTCACTAAAGGCGATAACATTACAACAGATGTTTTGCTGAGAATATGTGAAGGCCTTGATTGTGATTTTGCAGATATTATGCAGGTAATACCTGATGAAGAACCGGAAGAAAAAGAAGTTTAATTCTCCGGTGGAGGATGAATATGTCAGATACATCAAAAGCGGCTCTACAGGCAGCGAGTCCATATAATGCTGCAATAACAAGAGAACAATTTTTATTTTATGAGGTACGAACTACTGCCAAGTTACTTCACGAAGGATGTAACCCTGAAGAAGTAGTAGAACGTATCGTTTCAGATAATTTATTTCAATATCCTACAGAAAAGTCGGTGAGAAGGATGGCACTTGCCTGCCTGAGAAGACTAGATGCCCTTGAGGATAATTCTCTTGTGGAGGCAATCTTAACACAACCGTCCGATGTGGCAAAGCAGATATGTCTGTATGCAATGATGAAACAATACCGCTTGATTTGGGACTTTATGATTACCGTCATCGGTGAGAAGTACAGATTATCGGACGCTACTTTCGGTAAGATAGATTTGAATAGCTATTTTCTGCGTTTGCAGGAACAGGATGATTGGGTGGCAACATGGAGCGAGTCCACAGTTACGAAGTTGAAACAGGTCATTGCAAAGATGCTGGTGGAGAATGAGTATATCGATAGCATTAAAGCGACAAAGCTCAATCCAGTATGGCTCCATCCAGTGCTTGAGAATGCAATTCGTGAAAACGGAGATGAGATTGCACTTCCTGCATTCAATTGTTTTTCGTAAGGAGGTAGGCCTAAATGAGTGAATTAAAAGAAAGATTAGACAACCTCAGAGCCTTGATACAGGAGCCGGAGTTTCTCGAAGGCAAAGGATTGAGCAACGAGGTAAATATAAGAATCTTCTGCTATGCCCCATCCGATGAGATGATGGTTAGACACTTTATTGAGCAGATTATGACAGACCAGTCCATGAACTGTCATTTAATAGAACATAACTTATATGAAGTATTTCTTTCCATCTGTGAAGATAAGCGAATCGCAAAAACAATACCTACGATGGAAGAGAAAAAAGGTAAAGAATTTATTCGAGAGCAAATGAGCCGTATGGCCAATAATACGGTGTTTGTAAATAAGATGAAATATGAACCACATGAGGCTGGCGACGTACTTGTCATCACGGGCGTAGGTGATGCATTTCCGTTTATCAGAGTCCATGACCTCTTAAATGCGATGCAGCCAGAATTTCCAGATGTTCCTATTCTGGTGTTCTATCCAGGCAACTATGATGGGCGTGATGTGCAGCTCTTCAATCGCCTGAAGAAAAATTCTTACTACCGAGCTTTCAATGTGATTTAAGGAGGAACAGCAATGGTTATTGGACAATTATTCCAAGATGATATTAATCGTAAAATCAATGGCGTCGTCAAAGTAGACCAAGATGCCACAGATGTTCTTGTTCAGGAATTGGACGAGTATGTTATTACCAAAGATTTGAAGAAGCATTTTATCACCTTCTTTAATAATTATGGTGAGTCCTTCCATGAAGGCACTGATGATATGGGTGTTTGGATTTCCGGTTTCTTTGGAAGTGGTAAATCTCACTTCCTAAAGATGCTTTCCTACCTGCTTGCCAATCAGGAGGTTCAGGGCGTTCGTACCGTAGAAAGATTCCGTAAAAAGTTTGAGGATGACCCAGCAACATTCATGCTGATTGATTCTGTTACCAAGGGCCATACAGACACCATTCTTTTCAATATCGATATCGAAGGTTCCATCAACAAGGACAAGACTGCTGTTCTTCGTGTTTTCGCAAAGATGTTCTATAACTACCTTGGTTTCTATGGAGAGAACCTTAAGGTAGCCAAGCTGGAGCAGTTTATTGAGAAACGTGGCAAGACAGCAGAGTTCCGTCGTGTATTTGAAGAAAAAAATGGTGGCCCTTGGCTTGAGTCCAGAGATGCCTTTGCATTCTTCGAGGATGATGTTGTTGAGACACTGAAAGAAGTTCTAGGCATGAGCGAAGATGCTGCACGTAATTGGTTCAATGGAACCGAGACCGTGGAAACCAGCATTGCACAGCTCGTATCTGAGATGAAAGAATATGTGGATAATAAGCCGGATGACTTCCGTTTGCTATTTATGGTCGATGAGGTTGGCCAGTATGTAGGCGGCGACACAGATCTTCTTATCAACCTGCAGTCCCTTGTTGAGAAAATCGGCAGTGAGTGTGGCGGTAAGATTTGGGTTGTTTGTACCGGTCAGGAAGCTATCGATGAAATCATCAAGGCTCGTGAAAATGAATTCTCTCGTATTCAGGCCCGTTTCAAGACCAGACTTTCTCTGACTTCTTCTTCCGCAGACGAAGTTATCCAGAAACGTATTTTGAAGAAAAAGCCTGAAGTGAAACCGGCATTGGAGCAGGTATATAACCAGAACGATTCTGTTCTCCGTAACCTGTTCAGCTTTACCGACGCCATACTGGACATTAAGGGATACACCGGTCCGCAGGACTTTACCAGGAACTTCCCGTTCGTACCTTACCAGTTCATTATCATGCAGAAGGTATTTGCTGAAATTCGTAAGCACGGTAATTCCGGTAAGCACCTTTCTGGTGGCGAGCGTTCGATGCTTTCCGGATTCCAAGAGGCAGCACAGAAGATTCAGGATAAGGACGAGTATGCACTGGCACCGTTCTATCTGTTCTACGATACCGTACATACATTCCTTGATAGCTCTATTCGTCGTGTTATTGAGCGTTGCCAGAAGGCAGCAGATAACGGTGATGGTATTGAGCAGCAGGATGTGGACGTATTAAAGCTCCTGTATCTTATCCGTTATGTCGATGATATTCCGGCAAACCTTGATAACATTGTTATTCTTATGGCGGATGATATCCGACTGGATAAGATTACAATGCGCGAAAAGGTACGAGGCAGTCTGGATCGTTTGCTTAGCCAGAACTATATCGGAAGAAGCGGTGATACTTATAACTTCCTGACCGATGAGGAGCAGGATATTCAAAGAGATATTTACAAAAATACTCAGGTTGATACCTCTGCAATCGTGGAACGTATCGGTCAGATGATTTTTGCTGATATTTATACAACAAAGAAATACCGTCACGGTAAGTACGATTTCCCTTTTGACCAGATGGTGGACACCACTAGCATTGGTGCCGTGACCGGTGGTATGAGACTTCGCATCATGACGGTAGCAACAGACACTGTTGAGAAGAGTGAACTTCGCCTTATGACAGAGTCTAAGAATCAGGCAATCGTTGTGCTTTCTGAAACTCCTTACTATGAATCTTTGGAAAAAGCGATGAAGGTGCGCAAGTATGTGAAGCAGCGCAATGTGGCACAGCTTCCGAAATCCGTACAGGATATCATCCGCAATCATCAGGATGAGGCTACCAAGTATGAGTCCTCTGCAGAGGAGGATCTGAAAAAGGCTATCATCGGTGCTGAGTTCTATGTGGACGGAGAGCATATTGAAATCAAGGGCGGCGATGCCAAGAGTAAGCTGAACCAAGCACTGGAGTATCTGGTTACCCATGTCTATAGCGCGCTTGGTCTCATTACTAAGAATGCCGATACAGATGCAGATGTCCTTGCAGTATTGAATGGTGAGCACTTAAGCGGTGTGATGCCTGGCCTTGAAGAAAACCATGATGCAGCTGTGAAGATGGAAGAATATCTTGAGATGCAGGATGCAAAGAAACTTCCTACATCTATGGCAGATGTTCAGAGCAGATATCAGGCAATTCCTTATGGCTGGAAAGAAATCGATATTGCAGTTGTAGCTGCAATGTTGATTTATGACCAGAAGGTTACCATCAAATACGGTGGCGAAACTATTCAGCCAGGCAATCCGAAACTTCCGGACATGCTCCGTAAAAAGAGTGAGATTGGCAAGACCAGCATCTCTAAGCGTCAGGTCATTACAGCAACTAAGATGCGTGCGGTTAAAGAACTGCTTCGTGAATACTTCGAAGTAATGGATGTTCCGGATGATGAAGATGGACTTGTTAGATATATCGTTGAGAAATTCGAAGTACAGAAGGCACATTATGAGGAGCTGAGCAAGCGCTATATTGGTTACAAATATCCTGACCATCATCTTGTGACTAATGCTCTCAGTTTGATGGAAAGTGTGCTTTCTCAGCGCAAGGATAATACAGCTCTGATTGACAGACTTCTGAAAGAGGAAGATAAGCTCCTTGACAATAAGGATGATATGCAGAGCGTGGAAGGCTTCTTTAAGAATCAGGTGCAGGTATTCGATGCTGCAGTTCGTATGGAAACAGACCTTAGAAACGACCTCCCTTATCTTCAGAAGGAAGAGGAGGCAAATCAGGCGCTGAATCAGATTCGTAAGATTACCGTAGTAGAAGCTGGACAAAGCAGTGTTTATAAGAGAATTCCTGAACTGAACGGATTGATGGATACAGTTCGTGCAGGTCATGGAAGACTTCTCAAAGCAAAGCGTGCTGAGATTCTTGAAATCATTCGTCAGTGTTTAGCTGAGATTCATACTCTTGCTGGTTATGTCCATGAAGCCAGAAGACTTTCTGAGCATGCCGATAAGTTCTTCGACCAGCAAAAAGCAAGAGTAGCAGAGCTCGAAAGCCTGCAGCTTCTTGATGGTCTGGTACCTCGGATGTGTGAATATAAGGATGACACGGTCAATGAAATCGATATCATCGTTCATCCGAAGACTATAGTTCCACCTCCTGATAAGCCAAAAGAAGGTGGAGCTGTAACTCCTCCGGCTCCGAAGAAAGTCATCAAGACTGTATACCGTCAGGTGGTATTCCCTTCTAAGACGTTGGAGAGTCAGAAAGATATCGATGCTTACGTTGAAAGAATGAGAGCATACCTCACAGCGATGATGAAGGATTGCGACGGAATTAAATTAAGCTAAGGAGACCGTTATGAACAAGAATGCGATAAAAAAATTCGCCACGGACGCTCGCAGGGATTTAATCTCCCGTGTGGGGCAGAGGGCGTTGAAATACGGTATTTCCGATAAAGAGGTTGGAAATCCAAATGACGATAGCGTGGGTGGTCATCTGCTTTCTTCTACTGAGAAGAAGCAGAGAGCTGCTCTGATTGAGCAGATTAAAGAAAAAGGATACGATCAGGTTATGGAGGAGGTTGCCTACACATGGTTTAACCGTTTCTCAGCACTGCGTTTCATGGAGGTTAATGGCTACATCCCTACCAGAGTGCGTGTTTTCACTGATGAGAACAATGCCTTCAAGCCTCAGATTTTAACAGAGGCAATCCACATGGAGCTGGACGGCCTCGACATGGAGAAGGTCTATGCTTACAAGGATGCCAACGATAATGATGAACTGTATAAGTATCTTCTGATTACTCAGTGTAACGCACTGAATAGCGTGCTTCCTGGCATGTTCCAGAAGATTGCCGATTACACCGAGCTTCTCTTCCCGGACAACCTTCTTCGTGAAGGAAGTGTTGTTCAGCAGATGATTGAGCTGATTCCGGAGGACGATTGGACACAACAGGTTCAGATTATAGGTTGGTTATACCAATTTTATAATGCTGAGAAGAAATCTGCCGTTATTAATATGGCAGAAAAAACAGCTGTTAAAAAAGAGGATATTCCTGCCGCAACACAGCTGTTTACAACTGACTGGGTTGTAAGATATATAGTTGACAATTCTTTAGGACGCTATTGGATAGAACGTAATCCTAACAGTAATCTTAAGAAAGAACTTGAATTTTATGTGGAATCAAAAAAAGAAAAGAATGACTATTATGTGCATGACACTATAACACCAGAAGAAATTTCTGTATTTGATCCCTGCGCAGGTTCGGGCCATTTTCTTGTGTATGCGTTTGAGGTGCTTCTCAAAATATATATCGAATATGGTTATACTGAACGGGAGGCTGCTGCTAGAATTGTTGAAAATAATATTTACGGACTGGATATAGACGACAGAGCTTCTCAACTGTCCTGTTTTGCTGTAATGATGAAAGCAAGACAATACGATAGACGATTTTTTTCGAGAAAAATAACTCCGAATGTATTGGCTATTGCTGAAAGTAACCATATAGACGCTTTCGCAATGGAGGATTTTATTGGAGACGATAATCAAATTAAGACTGAAATAGAAAAACTTATAATTCAGTTGCGAAATGCAAAAGAGTATGGATCGTTGATTGCCTTAAAGGATATTGATTTAAGCGTTTTGAAAAAAAGACTCAGCGAGTTGGAAGAGATTCCACTTCTTAGTCATGATATTATATTTGAGCAAATTGCGCCGTTAATCAAGACTGCTGAATTGCTGTTAAAGAAATATACAATTGTAGCGACAAATCCGCCATATCTTAATAAATACAACGATAGTCTAAAAAGCTTTTTGTATTCACAATACAAAGATTATGCTGGAGATTTATTTAGCGTATTTATGGCAAGGTGTTTTGGATTCTGCGTTCCAAAAGGATACACAGGTTTTATGACTCCTTTTGTTTGGATGTTCATTAAGCTGTATCAAAAATTACGAGAGTATATTGTCTCATCAAAAAGTATCGTTTCTTTGGTGCAAATGGAATATTCTGCCTTCGAAGAAGCAACAGTTCCTATTTGTTCATTTATATTACAAAATGGAAGAGATTATCCTGTTGGTTATTATTTCCAATTATCGGATTTTAAGGGAGGTATGGAGGTTCAGAAGGATAAGGTTATCGAAGCAATCAATTCTGATGAAAGCAGATATTTTTATGAAACTAAGCTAGAAAACTTTACTAATATTCCGGCCTCTCCAATAACATATTGGGCCAATGATAAGGTGCTTTTGTCTTTTAAGCAATTCAAACCTGCTGGAAGCTATGCTGAAATTGTTTCTGGTATGACGACTGGAAATAATGAAAAATATATGCGAGACTGGCGAGAGGTTGATATATCTCATATAGCGTTTGATAAAAAATCTCTCGATGAGGTTGATATAAGCAAGACATATTGGTTCCCATACAACAAAGGTGGAGCATTTAGAAGATGGTACGGTAACAATGACTATGTAGTCAACTGGGGAAAGTCAGGAGAGTTTAATCGAGCAAAGACTACCATGACTCATGTTTACCTCAAACCTTGCATCACATGGTCTGATATAACCTCCGCTGTATTTTCTGCAAGGGCATGTGGTGCTGGCTTTTTCTTTGATGTTAAGGGGTCATGTGCATTCCCAGACGAGAGAACGTACTATCCATTAATTGCTTTTTTGAATTCCAAAATTGCAATGATGTATATTAAAATGTTAAATCCTACCATCAGCACACAAGTTGGTGACCTGAAACGAATCCCGTTTACGCCAGAGGCGTATAATGAGGAAATTATTGCACTCGCCCAATATTGTATTCAGTTAGGCAAGGAAGACTATGATAGTTTTGAATTAAGCTGGAATTTTGAAAAGCATCCATTGATTGTAAGCGGAATACATACTATTTCTGAAGCATTTGGGTTGTGGAATAAACAGTGTGAATATAGATTCCAGGAAATGAAAAAATCCGAATATCGAATGAACCAATATTTTATTGATTCATATGATATGGGAAAATATATGGATGCAAATAATGATGATAAATATGTTTCGATTTATCATACAGATATAAGAAATGACATGGTTAGCTTTATTTCCTATGCAGTCGGCTGCATGTTTGGCCGCTATTCCCTTGATGTTGATGGCCTTGCCTATGCAGGAGGAGAATGGGACGATTCCAAGTATTCTACTTTTGCAGCAGATAAGGATAATATTATTCCTATCAGCGACGATGAGTATTTTGAAGACGATATTGTCGGTCGTTTCGTGAAGTTTGTTGAAGTAGTATACGGCAAAGAAACTTTGCAGGAGAACTTGAGGTTCATTGCTGATGCTCTTGGTGGTAATGGACAGCCGAAGGATGTAATCAGAAACTACTTTATGAACGGCTTCTATGCAGACCATTGCAAGATGTATCAGAAGCGTCCGATTTACTGGATGTTCGATTCCGGTAAGAAGAATGGTTTCAAGTGCTTGATTTACATGCATCGTTATCAGCCAGATACTCTTGCTCGTATTCGTACTGACTATGTGCATGAGCAACAGGCTCGTTATCGTACAGCGATTGCTGACTTGGAAACACGTATTGCAAGTGCGTCTACAAGTGAAAGAGTGAAGCTGAATAAGCAGCTTAAAACACTGAATGACCAAGCCAAAGAAATCCATGAGTACGAAGAAAAAATCCATCACTTGGCTGACCAGATGATTTCCATCGACCTTGATGATGGCGTGAAGAAGAATTACGAGATATTCAAGGATGTCTTGGCAAAGATTAAATAAGGGGGTGGCAGCATGGCCAGTATGGACAAGGTGAGCCCGAAAGGGCGAGAAGGTGGCCTGGGCCATTTAGATACAATAATCCGAGATTTGAATAAGCGATTTGCTGCACCGCTGCCAGAGTTTTATAAGCGTCGTATCATCTTCTGGTATGACGAGGATAGAGAGTTTGAGGACAAGCTGGATGATATTCAGGTGGATAATGCAAAGCTGCTGGTGCTTACTGGTACCAACAACTTTGCAGCCAAGAAGCTGTTGAATGTGGATGATACCTTCAGCAACTATCTGGTTTATAGCCCAATCTCCTATGAGTCACAGGAAGATAACTGGCTTCTGAATATTGAACTTTACAGTGAAGAGTTCAGGGCTGACTTGGTTTCTATCTGGATGAACGAGATTGACCTTCCGGCAACTCCGGACTTCCGTAGACTGGTAAAGGTTTATAAGAAGTTCTTCGGAGCACAGACCAGAAGAGCAGCATTCGCAAAGCTCAATAAAGGAATCAGCACTCCAGCACAGATGCATCTTACTGTTATGGCTGCTATCTGTAGAACCGATGATGCGCATCCTAACAGCATTGTAAAAGCTGTCATCGCAGGTGGAATCGATATGGAATCCAATGAGGTATTCCAGAGCCTTGTGAACTATGGGGCAGAGGCACCTTTCTGGGCACTTGTAAAACAGGCGACCGGATATTTTGAAGGAGAAGATTCTACCATCGAAAAGTTGGTGACACACATCCTTCTTACAGCCACGACCAGAACACTTCGTATGGAGTATTTGGCAGGCCTCGATAGCTTCATTTCTACACCGCATCAGGCGTGGTGCTACGACTTTGTATCTGAGTGGATTGCAGGAGATAATAGACAGGAACTTGTCGAAATTCTGCGAAATGTGGAAGAGGAGCTCATTCTCAGAAAACGCTTCAAGCAGGTACCATTGGATGACTTGGTAGGTACCGAGGTGTTCCCTTGCGTTAACGAATGCATTCTAACGCAGCTTATGACTGAAATCAGCAATCATATTATCAATGTAGATGTGATTACGAATACGGTCGAAAAGCGTCGAACTTTGGCATGGTATGAGGAAGTGGAATGCTACTACGAGGGGATTCTTCAGGTGGCAAAGATGCAGGCGTTCTTCTTGGAACACTCTGCAGGCTTCCATACAGTAGAGGCAAGAAATGTCTGGAAAGAGTACACGGAAGATTATTACCATATGGATACCTATTATCGCCAGTACAATTTGGCATTTCGAAAGAGCTTGACAGTGGGCAACGACCATCTGGATGACCTTTTTAAGCAGGTAACCGATAAGGTGGAAGGCCTCTATACACACTGGTTCCTTGGTGAGCTGGGCAACAATTGGTCTGATGCATGCGCAGATGAGTTGGCGAAATATGGACGCATCATGGAAGTTCCTCAACAGGAAGACTTCTATAATCAGAAAGTAAAGGGCGAGGACAACCGTGTATTCGTCATTATCTCTGATGCACTTCGCTATGAGGTGGCGGCATCTTTGGCAGAGCAGCTCCGCCGTGAGACACAGAGTAAGGTTGCACTAGGCTCTTGTGAGGGTATTTTCCCAACCGTTACAAAGTTTGGTATGGCTGCATTGCTTCCGCATAAGCAGTTATCCCTCAACGAGCGCAGTAACGGTGACCTGCAGATTCTGGCAGATGGAATGTCTACGGATGCAGGCAATCGAGATAAGGTCCTCAAGGCTGCAAACAGCAATAGCGTAGCACTGAAATATAAAGATATTGCAACGATGAAACGTGCAGAAAGAAGTGCGTTAGTTAAGGGCATGGAGGTCGTTTACATCTATCACGATAAGGTGGATGAGGCAAGCCATACTTCTGACAGCATGGTATTCCCGGCATGCGATGATGCAATCGTAGAAATCAAAAATATTGTGAGAATCATCCGTAATGAGTTCAGTGGTACTCGTGTGTATATTACCGCTGACCACGGATTCCTTTACACGTACAGTCTTCTGTCTGAGGATTCTAAGGTGGACAAGACGACACCGAGTGAGCAGGATGTGGAGATTGATCGTCGTTATTTGATTACCCGTAAGGGAGCAACTCCGGATTATTTGCTTCCGGTGAAGTTCATGGATGACGGTTACGATGCCTTCGCACCTAGAGAAAGTGTCCGTATCAAGAAAAAAGGTGGCGGACTCAATTTCGTGCATGGCGGCATCAGCCTTCAGGAGATGGTGGTTCCGGTTATTGAATATCATTACCTTCGCAATGATTCCAAGGCTTACCAACGCAATAAGTCTAAGTACGATACGAAGCCGGTAGAAGTAGGACTGCTTTCTGCAAGCCGTAAAATCAGTAACATGATATTCTCGCTGAACTTCTATCAGAAGGATGCGGTTGGCGATAACCGCAGCGCAGCAAACTATTTGTTGTATTTTGTCGATTCCAATGGAAAGCAGATAAGCGATACAGCAAAGATTATCGCAGACAAGACCAGTGATAACGGACAGGAGCGCACATTCCGTTGTAGCTTCAATCTGAAATCACTGAAATATGATAATAGAGCAAGCTACTATTTAGTCATCGCAGATGAAACAGGTCTGCAGATGCCGCAAAAAGAAGAGTTTCAGATTGACATTGCATTTGCGGTAGATGAATTTGACTTCTTTAGTTGATGCCGCAAATGGGAGGATTGCAAATGGACAATGTATTTGAAACGAGCGAAAGCTCCCGTGAAATCATAAAAGACAAACTCCGCCAGCACTTTGATGGCAAGATTGTCCGTAAAGATCTAACAAAGAAAATCAAAGAAGGTGCCAATGTACCTGTTTATGTTCTTGAGTTTCTGTTGGGCCAATATTGCAGTTCCGACGATGATGAGGTTATCGAGCAGGGTGTGCAGAATGTAAAGCGCATCCTTGCCGATAACTTTGTAAGACCAGATGAAGCGCAGAAGATTTTGTCAAGGCTTCGTAGTCGTGGCAGCCACACCGTCATTGATATGATAACGGTTAACCTCAATATGAGGGACGATATCTATCAGGCTGACTTCTCCAATCTGGGCATCAGAGGAATACCTATCGCTGACGAATATCCCGAAAAATATGACCGCCTGCTTTGTGGTGGCATTTGGTGTATTGTTCAGCTGAATTATGAGTACGTTGAAGAAGAAAAAAAGAATGGCACACCGATTCGGATTACAAAGCTGACTCCGATTCAGATGCCACATATAGATATGGAAGATTTGAAACAGGGCCGTCAGGCTTTTACCAAGGAAGAGTGGCTGGATGTTATGCTGCGCTCGATTGGCATGGAGCCAGATGAATTATCCTATCGTGAGAAGTGGCTGCTTTTGACCCGTATGATTCCGCTGGTAGAGAACAATTTCAATCTCTGTGAACTTGGTCCTCGAAGCACTGGTAAGTCTCATCTTTACAAGGAGATTTCTCCGAATAGTATCCTTGTGTCTGGTGGACAGACGACGGTAGCAAACCTGTTTTACAACATGGGACGCAAGACAGTCGGCCTTGTTGGATTATGGGATTGTGTTGCCTTTGATGAAGTAGCAGGTATTAAATTCAAGGATAAAGATGGCGTGCAGATTATGAAGGACTACATGGCATCCGGTTCCTTCGCACGAGGAAAAGAAGAAAAAGCTGCATCTGCATCTATGGTATTTGTAGGTAATATCAATCAGAGCGTGGATGTTCTTCTGAAAACATCAAGTCTGTTCGACCCGTTCCCACCTGAAATGGGAACTGATACAGCATTCCTTGACCGTATTCATTGTTATTTGCCAGGTTGGGAGATTCCAAAGTTCCGTCCGGAGCATTTTACAAATGACTATGGATTTATCAGTGACTACCTTGCAGAGTTCATCCGTGAGCTTCGTAAGGAGCAATATGGGGATGCCATAGACCATTATTTCCGTCTTGGCAAGAACCTTAATCAGCGTGATACCATTGCGGTACGCAGAATGGCAGATGGTTATTTGAAGCTGATGTATCCAGATGGAAGTTTTACCAAGGAAGAGGTAGAAGAAGTTCTTCAGATTTCGTTGGAGATGCGCCGTCGAGTTAAAGAACAGCTCAAGAAGCTAGGCGGTATGGAGTTCTACGATGTAAACTTCTCCTACATAGATAACGAGACCTTTGAGGAGCACTATGTTTCCGCACCTGAACAAGGTGGCGGAAAGCTAATCCCAGAAGGAATGTGTAATCCGGGACAAGTTTATACTGTATCTCAGGGCAAGAGTGGCATGCTTGGTGTATTCCGCTTGGAAAGCCAGATGCTTCCGGGTAACGGAAAGTTTGAGAAAACAGGTATCGGTAGCGACCGTGATGCAAAGGAATCCACAAATACAGCTTTCAATTTCTTGAAGGCAAATGGGAATCGCATCAGTGGAGCTATCAGTACCACAACAAAAGATTATATTATTAACTATCAGGATTTGCAGGGTATCGGCATGACTGGAAAGCTGGCCCTTCCTACATTGATTGCTATGTGCTCGATTGCACTTGGAAAGCCAACACTCAGCAGTCTTGCTGTACTTGGTGAAATCAGCATCAGTGGAACTATGATGAAGGTGGATGAGCTGGCAAATTCTCTGCAGGTATGTTTGGACAGTGGAGCAAAGAGAGTGCTTCTGCCTATCACATCAGCGGCAGAGCTTGGTACCGTACCGGCAGACCTGATTGGAAGTTTCAATTTGATTTTCTATAGCAGCGCCGAGGACGCAGTGTTTAAGGCTCTGGGCGTAGAGTAAGGAGATGAGCGTTAGTGATGTATTGTAAGCGTTAAATATAACGCGGATATAAAATCTTAATTCAATAATATATAAAAGAGGCTGGGTACATATCAATTTGTCCCAGCCTCTTCTTTGTTTACTATTTGTTAACCTCTATGTTGATAAAATTTAGAAATCAACAGGAGGTGTTATATGGGTCTTGAGTTTGTTACGGCAAAAAAAGAGAATCTTATCATTGCTGATAAATTTCGAAGGACGGGGCTTGAGAAGGATTACGTATTACTGAGTAGTTGCGCTACATATGTGTCGTATAAAAACTTTGCTGATAGCAGAGCGCTGCACCTTAGCAATTTTTGCAAAAGTAAATTTTGCCCTATTTGCAATCGAATTAACGCCTATAAGCAAAAACGCAAAATGAGAGATTTTTTAAAAAAATACGATTTCGCTGCTCATGAGCATTACCATTTGATATTTACGTTGGAAGATTGTGGATTGAATTGTATAAAAAAGACCATTAAAATAATTAAAAGTGCTTGGGCCAAAATGATTCGTCGAGTTAATTTCAAAAAAAAAATATTGGATTACTCTTATTATGTACATGTAAAATATAATGCAGGTGCAAGAGAAGATAAAGCGTATAATGTACATCTACATGTGATTTGTATTTACAATAACAACATAGCAAAATCTGATATAACCTGCGAGCATGAAGCCTGGGAAAATGGATTTTATAAGACTTTTTGTCGCAAAAAAGAAAAAAGTGGTTACAGTATTGATTATAAGCCCGTAGTATTGCTTAATAAGATAGAGACGCCCAAGCATCTGGTGAATTTGGTGGGTTATTGTGCTAGGGGTATTGACGTAGTTAATGTACCTGTCAAGGATTTGGCAGAATTGAAAAGGCAACTTACTAATGTTAACCTGATGCAGTCATCTCAGCATCTTGGGAAATTACTCCGCGACCAGGAGCGTAAAAAGAAAAAAATTGTTAGATTGCCGTATTATATAAGTGTAACTATATGGTCTGATAAGAGATATGAGGATGCGTATGCATATGATCCGATAACTTATAATACTATTGTTGATTAATATGCAATATTAAATCAATCATGATATTATAGATTCAAAGGAGGCTAGGACAAAACTGACTTCACAGATTGAAAAATCGCTATAGTTTAAGTGTTTTCTAAAATTCTTGTACTAAAAAACCAGTGGTAATTCATCTGATGGTAAATCTCCACTGGCTTTTCTGTTTAAAGCTAGGTTTTGTCCTAGCCTCTTTTGATTATGCTATGTGTGCGTTATCAATTTATACCATTTTATATTATATTAGAATTAAGTCTGCAGATTTTCATTACGTACATATCACTGATATCACTGTGGCGCATTAGTTGAAGGTCATACCGAAAAGCATATGGAAGAAGAATTAAAAAATCAGTTATCAAGAACGCCTCTATATGCTTGAAGCGCTTAAAGCAAAGGTTAAGCAGGGCAGCGTTAAAGCTTTTGAAGTGTATCGTGTGAATCCTAAAGATAGCGGCAGGCAGTCTGAATGCGAGGACGATGGCGTTATCAATGCAATTAAACGCAGTGCAAAGGATGTGTGGAAATAATGGGCATCGTTGGCAGGCTGCGCAGTATTATCAACCCTGTTATCAAGTTCTATGAGTTTAGTAAAAAACAAATGCAAATCTTGACGTGGTGGTGCGATGATTCTCCCTACCACGATTATAATGGCATTATAGCTGACGGCTCCATCCGTGCTGGTAAAACAGTTGCAATGGCTGTCAGCTTTGTTATTTGGGATATGGACAGCTACGATGGCCAGAACTTTGCTATGTGCGGCAAAACCGTAGGCAGTTTCAGGCGTAATGTTCAAGCCTGTACTGCTAGTGCGTGGCTATCAGGTGGAAAAATCACGCACGGAGAACCTTATCGTAGTGGCTCGTAAGCTAGGCAGCACGATGAAGTTGAATTACTTCTCCTCGGCGGTCGTGACGAGTCCTCGCAGGACCTTATCCAAGGTATTAATTTGGCTGGTTTGTTTTGCGACGAGGGCGCGCTCATGCCGGAATTGTGATGCGTGGAGTGATGAGCTGCTCTTTGGTGATGACCAGCTGGAGTATCTGCTTAAAAATCTGCATATCTTGAGGTGCTCTATCACGATTGACTACGGCACAGTCATGGGTATGCAGGTCATGGATTCGCAGGATGGTCTGGAAACACACCAGTACACGTTCGGCGGCCTTGCTGATTGCTATCAGCAGTTTATCATGGACATCAGCGGTGCTGCTGAAATTCCAGTGACGCGTCTGTTCGGACGTTCTCTCTCTGGTCTTAATGCTACGGGCGAGAGCGACTTGCAGAATTACTACGACATGATAGCCGAGAAGCAAGAGTCTTATCTGCGTCCCATCCTGAACAAAGTGCTCCCTCCGTTCATCATCTCGACGCTGGGCAGCCTGCCGGACGACTTCGATTTTGAGTTTGATCCTGTTGCAGAGCCTAGTGACAAAGAACGCGCTGACCTTGCCAAGTGCGGCACGTACAATGTTGTGGCTGCCTACAATGCCGGGCTTATTTCTCAGCGCACTGCCTTTAAGGAACTAAAGCAGCAGAGTGAGCGCACTGGTGTATGGACCAATATCACTGATGAAGATATCGAGCGTGCGTCCGACACTGTTGAAGATCCGGGCGAGATGGGCGGCATGATGCCAGACATGGACTTTGGCGGCGAAGAACAGGGCGAGCAGGCACGTGCTCCCGTCAGGCAAGGCGAGGGACAACAAAACTGATGCAAATGGTGCAGAACATGATGCCCGTGGTCGCTTCACTTGTAATGGTTCGGCTGGAACTCAAGCTGATAATAAAAACTTGTTAAAAGGTCGAAATGATGTTAAAATTGACAAGGAAATTGAAGCACCGTTTGAGCGAAAAATATATTATCGTAGCGTTTTGGTAGGATGTAGCACTCAAAAACTAGGTGTTATACATAATGTTAGCGATCACGCTTGTAATAGAATGTATGAGCGTGGAATTAATCCGCAAGACGTCAAAGATGCTCTGAAATCTGGAGTGATGAAAACAGATAACGAAGGGTATATTTATAGTTTAGATGGAGTTAATATTTGCATGAGCGCTGATTGTAATATAAAAACAGTTTATACTAAAAAAACAAAAGCTCTCACTTATGGATTCGATAAGTTTCTTAAACAATGGAATGAAAGGCGGAAATCAAAATGATTGAGAAGCTAAAGCAATTTCTTGTTAATGAATTTGGCATCACTGTTGAAGATACCAATGCTATGACGCCTGATGAAAGAATGGAGCTTTATGAAAAAATTGCTGCCATAGAACGTTATGAAGCTGGATTTGAACCAATCAGCGAACGAGGCATTTTAGCCGCTAATTGGATAGACGCATTGAATGGGTAGTGTTAAACTATGGGCGATTTCAATACAATCTACAAAATCCTTGCTGCACTCAAAGCGTCGATAGACTATGACGATTTTGATAGCAGGCTGATTTCGGCAGAGCGACTGAACGTATCTGAACCGCGAAGGCGCGAGCTGCTACGTATGCTTTCGCAGGCTGGGTACATTACCGGTATTGCTTTCGATTAAAGTGCAGCTGGTGATGTCATGATGAGCATTGGACGGCCTAGGCTTACGTTGCGCGGGTTGGAGTATCTCGAAGGAAACAGCCTGATGAAAAGGGCGCATCGTGCCGCAAAAGGCATCAAGGACTTGATTCCTTAAGCGTAGTTAGAATTTTTTTAACTGCGCTTTTTTGTTGAGTAAAACCATGAAAAACTTTAAAATACAGCTGGTGATTGAGCGCTCTTATGCCAGCACTATTGATCGCATGATGCAGGGACTGAAGCGTGAGCTATCTCACGTTGCCAGTCCTTTTCTTAGGGTGTCCCCTAAAAAGTTGCGGTATGCGCTCTAACGTTTGTGTGGTTAGGCTTTAACAGTTCGGTGCTTTTGCTGCGCTACGTAGGTTTGACGAGATGATTGAAGAGGCTCAGAGGGAGGCGGCGCAGGAGTATGAAAAGTAAAAACGGCCACACGTTGTGCGACCGTTTAAACATGTTGCTTATAAATAATACAGGGATACCAGGATGCGAGATACATGGTTATAGTCTTCAGATAAATTGTCGACAATATCGTTGACAATATCAATAATAGTCTCTAATTGGTTAATCTGTTTTGTAAAATGGATGTCTTTGCAGAAATCAAAATCACGGTTTGGATTATTGGATATTTTGAAGTTGAGACCTTCGGGATATTGTCCAGTTTGCACCAAATACACAAAAATTGAGGCTGCTAAATCAAAAGCTTTTGGTTTGATTTCTTCCCTTATAGTATAGACCCAGTATTTTTCATCAGCAGTGATAGAACGCATTAAATGATTGTTGTTTTTGTCTTGCATAGATAAAATTCTCCTTTGAGTTTTATAATTTAGATTTTCTGTGGTATCTTACCAATGTGGCCTTACTGATACCTGTCATGGCCTCGACTTCGTTGTAGCTGTGTTGCGCAAGAAGCGAAAGAGCAAGTTGAATTTTGGCAGCTTGAATGGGAGGTCTGCCTTCCCGAAAGCCTGTTTTGGTGCGAGCAATTTCTTTACCAGCCTGGGTGCGTTCGATGATCATGCTGCGTTCAAGCTCGGCGACAGCAAGCAGAGTAGCAATGAAAAAATTACCCATGCTGGTATTTTCTAAAAGGCCTATGTTGAGCACATGAACCTTCACGTTTTTTGTAAATAAAGCTCTGATAAGGTCGATTCCTTCACTGACATTTCTGGCGAGCCTGTCGAGTTTTGTGACCATAAGAGTGTCACCTGGCTGCAGAGATTCAAGTAGATTTTGCAGCCTAGGACGACTTGTAGTTTTGCCGGTATATTGTTCTGTTATGACTTCTGTTGCGCCATTTTCAGTGAGAGTTGAAGTCTGTTCTTCGAGTGAATTTCCGTGTAGTTGCGTTTTGCTTGAGACGCGAGCGTAACCATAAATCGTATAGCATTTCTCCTTTCAAAAATCGTTTTGATGATAAGTTTTGACCACGCCTGAACCTAGTAAAATCGTGAGCAGCAGGGCGTGGTCATTACTTAAAAGTTTTGAGTACAATACTACTTTTTATGAATTTTATAGTGGCAGGTGTCATGTATTAGAACGAGCTTACCAATGCATTCTTCTGCAAGTAAAGGTGTTTGAAAGTAACAGAGCTCACAATTGGGGCTCATAGTGTAAGTGTAATTATTCCTTTGAGGGCAATGAATCATAATTTCAGGATTAGGTGATTTGCAAAAATGGTCGTACGTGTTGTGATGGATACGAGATTTGAGTTTGATATCAATAAGTTGCTTTCCGCAGACAGGACATAAACCATGTTGGCGAAAATAAAGACGTTCACGGATAAAACGATTGCGTGCACAATGCTGGAAAGCAAGAAACTTTTCTTCATGTCCTTGTGCAATATGAAAATCTTTCATGGCTTTATAGGGAATTGTTGGTGTATGTGGCTTTGGTAAAAAAATCATGTTGTTATATTCCTTTGATACGTATTTTAATAGTAGACGTATTGACTTGGAGAGGTGTATCTGCTAGCCTTGGCAGGCAGTCAGCCATCATATGGGCTCGACTGCCAAAGGCTGAAAGAGCAGATGCACAGAGGCTCAATGTCAATATGTCGTAGGACTACTATTATTTTCTGTCATTACTCTCATGCCAAATCTGTGCAGCAAATTTCTCATTGCGCAGATTACGTTCAAATAGGCATTCTGCTTCATTGGGGAAGCAGCCACAATTCATCAAGTCAGCGCAAGCTTTGATACAGTCTTGGTATTTTGGTGAAACGAAACAAAGTTCAAATTCGATAATTTGATCGTCAGCGTGATAGACAATTTCACAGGTGGTACAGATTGTTTCAATATGGTAAGCAGTACCAGAATATGTAATCGACATCATTTTTTCGATTTCTTCGGCTAACGTTGTGTCCTCTGGCAGACTCCAGATAACCTGCATACTGAGAAAGCTAAGTTCTTTTTTTATGGTAGTTTGCTCTTGATTATACTCTTTGTTCATTTTAGAGATCTCCTTATAAAATAAAATTAATTACACTTTTTTTATACGCAAAAAAAGCTGCTGGCGAATTGTGAGCAGCAGCTTTTAGGGCGTATTTTTTATTTTGTTCTTATCTTTGATAATCGTTTACTTTTCCTTTAAATTTGCTTTGCGGTTCTTGCATTTTTGGAGATACAGGTTTCTGCTTGACAGGGAAGTAGGAAGCAGATTTTTCGTCCAGTTCTTTGATTATCTTCTTTAATCTCGTCATATCAGGATACTCTTTTTCAGTGATTTCCTTAATGAGTTCTTTAGGTAACTTTTGGTCTTGATTTAGTTTTGCAAGTTTAATCAGTTTGTTCAGTTCCTGTAAGATTTCTTTAAGATCCTTATTCTGATTATTTTTTGCTATCGCTTGGGTTCTTGCTCTTACTGCAGATTTTTTTAGACGTGTTATTATGTAGTCATAGCGTTTTTTTGCAATAGGAGTCTGGTTGATTTCTTTGATTTCGTCAACAAGTTTCTGCATGTATTTTGAACTGGCTTGCATTATGAGTTCCAGACGGTTTTGGGTTTTATCGTCCAGTCTGTTTGCAGCAGCAAGAGTTGATTTTTTTGCTTTTGCCCGCTGATAATCAAGCTTGGCTTGCTGGTATTTTTTTGTTCTGCCACGATTGATGATGTTGTTGATCATCAGACTCTGCGTTTCTTTATTTGCGTATATTTTGTTATACAGATTGATGTACGCAGAGTTGCTTGCGCTTTTGTTCTGAACCATAAACGCGATGCTTTCGATCGCCTCTCGGAACTCTTTCCCGCTGATTAGCTCATCAACTTTTTCCAAAATCTTTTTGGCATTTTTCTGCGTCAGCTTGAACTGATATTTGAGCTTTTTGACCTGAAGGCTGACTCGTTCCAGTAAAACTTCAGCAGCAGAAAAGTCGGTGCTGATGAGTTTCTCGAATGTCGGCCAATTGGTCTCTGATGGTATAATAGGTACCGGTTGGGTACGGTCGATTATGTTGTCATCTTCGATAATCTTCTGGATTTTTTTCCATTGTTTTGTCGATATTGTTTTTACAGGATCCCTGTCAAAAAACTCTGCGCGGTCTTCATCTCCGGCTTTCAGCGCTTCTTCTTTTTGCTTCTCAAGGGTAGCTCCTGAGACGCGGATGTCGAAGCCGTTGCGCTCATAACCGGCGTTTATTGCTTCTGCGATTTTAGCTCTGATTGTATCAATTTCCGGATTTTTAGTTTTTCTTCGACAGTCATTTTTCCTGTCTTTTTGATATCCGCCTTTTTCTGGTTCAGATGGATTATATCTTCTGAAATATAATTCTCTAGACTTTTCTTTTAAAGCAGTGTCTTGGATTCGTTCGCTGTTCATTAAATGCAGATGTATGTTTTGCACGTTTGCAGTTACAGCTTGTTTGTTATGGATTGCCCATGTTCCTGCTTTATGGTTGCCGATAATTTTATCTTTGATGTCCCGAGAAATTTTTATATTCTCTTCGATACTGAGTTCGCATGGGAGCATAATAATGAATTGCTTAAAAGTTATTCCATTGTTACGTTCATAGCAATCAGCAGCTTCAAAGAAAGCTTTTGCATTAGGGGCCCATGATGGTAAATTGAAGTCTTCTTGGGCAACTAATTCTTGCCTTAAGGTTTCCGATTTGTATTTTCCATTACGGTTAATGTAATCACATTTATCTGCTGCTTGACCTTTATGTCCATTGCTGAGTTTCACAAAATAAGTAGCCAATTTTTTTCCTCCTTTCCTTTTTACTGGATTGACTTTAGTGCTTTCAATCTGTCGTTCCATTGTAAAAAACAAAACGTTAACAAATCGTTAATTTTAGGAAGAAATTGTGTTTTTCGTTTTATTTTATTTTTGTGTAAATGAGAAACGCATAATCGGACAGTAAAGACCTTTTTAGGGATGTTTAGATGGTTCTTCTTGGAAAATTTTAAAAGGTAATTTCCGCTTCATCAAATCAAGGTTTTCTTATTTTTTCCGCTTCGTAGAAAATGTCATTGGCGACCATAAGTCTGACCATTTTGGTTATTTCGTAAAGGACCCGATTTCGCATCGACAGGTAAGATGTGACGGAGACTTTGACTTTGAAAAGTAACCTGTAAGGTGCGGCAGAGGGTCCGTATAAACCATCGCCATGAAATCCCATAAAGGTTCAAAAGGGTAACTTTGAAGAAACTTTATGGATGGGCATTATGTATGGCGATGGATGTAAGGAAGGTCAGATGATTAAGATGTAGATACTGTTGAAATGGAGTACATGAAGGTAACAAGGTGACTATATAATGATAAAACATTTAGAGGACTTTGTGGTGTCATAAAGGCAGAAAATTTGTAGAAGGTTTAAGGAGAGATTGACAAAATGGGTAACTTTGTGGAGACTTTGTGATAAACGTAAAGTCATACAATGCTCCGATAAGGGGCAGGCAATTTTACGCTTCATAAAAAAAGCCACGTACGTCGAGAGGTGTACGTGGCGAAAGCTTAAAGTTTTCGCTAGAGCTGCAATGTAGCTCTAGCGGACGCTTCGGGGTGACATCGCGATTACTATAAAAAAAGCCCGAAGGTAAAACCTTCAGGCGGACGATTAGTGACTGTACATTTCGTAGACGTGACGTTTTTTCGATTCGATTACGATTCAAAACAGACAAACATGTCGTTATTGTCGAAATAGATACGAGAAGGCTGCCTGGAAGTGTCGAAGTTTACGAGGACGAATTCGAGCAGGCGGGAAAGAAACTCAGGCTGGTCAGCAGGGACGAGATAAGACAGGTTATTGCGTTGAAGAATGATGGATTCAACGGGGCGGGAAGTGGTAATTTCGATAAGTTCGTTGATTAGGTTATTCAAAATAAAAAGTCTCCTTTAGGGTGTTTTGGTAAAATCGAGAGGTTCGCCTTTATAGTTGACATAAAGGGCATTAGGGTTGGAGCTGAACTCGAAATCAGCATAGTTGAGGTCATTGATTTCGGCAGCTTTCTTGATGACGGCATGAAGCCGTTCGTAGTTTATGATAGAGGTAAAATCAAAGACCTGGGTGTGTTCATTATGCATAGTTGTCTCGATTTCCTGACGGGCGTGGGAGTCAGAATCATCGAGGTCATTTTCGGTAAGCGAGAAGTATTTTGCGAGTTCGATGACTAACTGGTCTACACGGGAAAACGCAACAGGGTCGATACCAAAGTCAAACATAGATGTAACCATATGGGAATGCTCCTTTCATTCAGTGCGAAGAAATCTTGAGGGCGGAACAATTCCGGCGAAGGAAGTTTCACCGAGGTGCTTGTCACCATAAGCTACAATTTGGGTAAATACTGTGAATAGATGAAGGTACGGTTGAAAGAAAATATGTGCGAAGGCTTTATTTATAACATTAAATTTTAACTGAAAAGTTCCTGCTTCGGATTGAGCATATCACAATCCAAAGCAGGAGCTTTTATAAGTGCGCCCAGCATGGGCGATAACTAGGTGGTGAAAGTCCACTACGCGCTCGGTAGCAGGAAACGTTAGCCGAAGGCAAGGGTGTCCATCGTGAGGTGGAATCTGAAGGAAGCCGAATGCTGTTGCGGAAAATCGACAGCGGGCAAAGTTCTGAGCCGACGAACAGAAACCTTATATAAGGCTGAATTAGAGTGGATAAGTCTGCCTAACAAGATGAAGTCCAATGTTACCCGAACTCTATACAGTAAATAAGGCGGCCACATGGAATGAAAGTTATCGTCCTTACCTGGGGAGGTCTCACAGACGTAAAGTAGGAAATCCGAAATACGGAGTAAAGCTTGCTGTGAGAAGTCAGCAGAGGTCATAGTACCATTTTTTTTGACGGGAAGGACTGAACAAATACCAGCCTTGAGTAACTGGAGAAAGGAGTCCAACACAATGAAAGCAGAATACCAAAAGGGCTGCCTGCAAAGGGATAGCGTGGAACGCGAAGGGTATGCAGGAGTGCAGAGTGTTGGAACTCGGGACAACAGAGAAAGAGACAATGCAACGCAGGATTTACTGCGAGGAATTCTTCGGGGCGGAAATTTACTCGAAGCAATGAAAAGAGTCAAGGGCAACAAGGGAGTCGCAGGCATCGACGGAATGACTGTCAATGAACTGGAATCCTGGTGCACTGAACATGGTCGAAAACTTGCGCCTGATATATGGTTTGGAAGATATAAACCGAACCCAGTAAGACGCAAGGAAATCCCTAAAGCAGACGGAGGAGTGCGAAAGCTTGGTATACCAACTGTCATAGACAGAATGGTACAGCAGGCAATAGCGCAAGTTTTGCAACCGATGTACGAAGGAACTTTCTACAAAGGAAGCTACGGCTACCGAGTAGGAAGAAGCGCACAACAGGCAATGGAAAGCGTGAAAGAATATGCGGAAAAGGGCTACCGATACGTAGTAGAAGTAGATTTATCCAAGTATTTCGACACGCTGAACCATGACTTACTGCTCAACATACTCCGCAGGAGAATAAAAGATAAGAGGCTGATAGAGCTAATGAAGAAATTTCTCAAAAGCGGAGTCATGGACAACGGAGTAATAGTAAAGACAGAAGAAGGTTCGCCGCAAGGCGGGACATTGTCGCCACTATTAGCCAATATTTACCTGAATGAGTTTGACCAGAAAATGTCAAAACGAGGAGTAAATATTGTAACATATGCAGACGACATTATTGTCGAAGTAAAGAGAAAAAGAGCAGCAGAAAGATTGCTGGAATCCAGCAGAAAATATCTTGAAGATAAGCTCAAGCTAAAGTTGAACATGGAAAAGAGCAAAGTAGTAAGCGTATATTCACGTTCTTGGGATTTGCACTAGGCAAGAACAAAACAGGTGTAATGATAATAGTACACAAACTATCCTTGAAGAAAGCTAAAGCAAAACTAAAAGAGCTGACAGTTAGAAAACAAGGAAGAAATGTACGTGTAGTGATGAACAAGGTAAAAGTATACGTAAGCGGTTGGCTGAACTATTACTGCATAGCAAGTATAAAACGTAGAATGCAGGAATGGGACGAGTGGTTGCGAAGACGATTCCGTCAATATATATGGAAACAATGGAAGAAATCTAAAACAAGGGTTACAAACTTAAAGAAGTTAGGAATACTAGAGGAGTACGCATGTATGTGGGGAAATACGAGACTAGGTTATTGGCGAGTAGCAGGAAGTGCAATACTTAATAGGTCAATAACAAAAGAAAAGCTCGTAAAAGCTGGCTATTATGAACTAGCGAGCAATTACGAGCTTAAAAGAGTTAAGCATTATGGTATTTGAACCGCCGTGCCGTGTACCGAACGGTACGCATGGTGGTGTGAGAGGTCGACTGCTCAAATAATGAGCAGTTTCCTACTCGAGTATTGTTTGCTTAGAATTTTTAAATGTTGTAAACTCTTTTTAGATATTTATCAAATTGTGGTACGGTGAAACTGATTTCTCCGCGATTGGTGGCATAGATGAAACCTTTATGGATGAGCTGAGCACGTATGGGAGCAATACGGTTGTAGCTGCTGTGCATAAGCTGTGCGACTTGTTTTGTTTGGCAAGGAAGGTTTGAGCATTGCACCATTGCGCGCATAAATTCCAATTCCTTTTCACTTGCTCTGTCGTGGCGCACTTTAAAGAAGCCTTCATCCAGTGCGTTGATAAAATCATCGTGCGCTGCTATCGCTGCTTCTTTTGTTAAAATGTGTGTTGTTTTGTCAACATATTTCCAAATCTGTTGACCATATTCCTGTAAAAAGTAGGGATAGCAATCAGTTTGTGTTAGAATTTCGCCAAGCGCATCATCTGTATATTGCACGCTAAGTTTTTTTGCTGGTTGAATTAGTGCTTGCTTAGCGTCAGCTTCTTGCAATTTATCCACGGGAATAAATTTGAAAAGGCGTTCCGCATAGGATTTTATGTCGCCAGCAATTTTTGCTATTTTGGGCAAGCCAGCAGCGATTAAGGCTAAGGGCAGGCCAAGCTGGTTGCAGCGGTGAATGGCAGCCATTAGTGCTTCAAATTCAGCATCTTTAAGATATTGCACCTCGTCAATAAAGAGAATAGCACCAGTGTTTATTTTCTGACCCACTTTACCAAGATGCACTAGCAATTCTGTTAAGTCGTTTTGCAGATCGCCTGTATCAGCAATACCGGCAGCTTTTTTTAGCATTTCAGGATTAACACCGATGCTAGTTTCACCTTCTTTGTTATAGAAGAATTGGAAGGAGGTAGCAACGTTTTTAGCGAAGTCAATGTATTGTTTAGCTTTTTCTTTAACGCTCATTTTACGTAGAATCTTGCTTACGTATAATGAGATAATGGACATAAAGGAACCGTTTTCCATAGCTTCGATATGTTCGTAGTAGATATTATTTTCTTGGGCGATATTTTCAATTTCTGTGAGCAGAACAGTTTTGCCTACGCCACGCAAGCCGTAATAAACGATAGAACGAGTAGCGTAACCATTGGCGATATAGGCGAGGGTATCTTTTGCTTCTTCGAGCAAGGCTTCACGGCCAGCTAAATAATGTGGCACCATGCCTGCGCCAGGTGTGTAGGGATTTATTCTTAAGGTCATGTTCAAAGCAGTCACCTCTTTCTTAACGCTATAAGCATATTATACACTAAAATTAGCTTATTATCACTAGCTGCAACAAAAATTAGCCTATTATTTTTGCAGACGTTTTTTATCTGTATCGCAATAGTTTCTGTGATATAATAATTAATGAGTGTAACAAGTGCTAGAAGTAGAAAAAAGTGGGACAAACTCAGAAAACAGAACAAGCTAATCAACGATATAAAAAATAAGGCAAGCTTTTTGGGTATTACAGAAAAGGGGATTGTATAAGCTTTGCCGCAGTTTACGATGCAGGAGCAGTATTTTGATACTGGTATGGGAGAGCCTTATACCATTAAAGGCGTGCAGTTAGAGCAGCGCAAAAGCCTGACAGAGGCGATTAAAGAAAAATCGCAGGAGAGCCTTGGCTGCTTATAAAAGCATAATGGAAGAGGTTGACTATACTTTAAACGTTTTATTGCTGTGCGCTTTATGTAGGTCAATGACTATTTGCTTTGCAAAATCCGTGTGCTGAGCGTTGGATGGACGTCGAGAGTCGTATATTGTGCAGATGGACTATAGGAATAAGGATATGGTGTTGTCGACTTTAGAGAATCATCTGCAATAATTGGTAAATGATATAAAATATTGTAGATTTATATAAAGAAATAACTTCTGTGGCTCTCTCTTTTGTGCACTAATTATGGGTAATAACTAGGCGGTGAAATTATACTTATCACCCGTTGCGGATAAAAAAAGATTTAAAAGCTCAACAGCAAGGTCTTCGCAATTATCATATTCATCACTTTCGAGTAATTGCAAATACGTCCACGATATTCCTTGCATAATAATAAATTCTATTATGCAGAGTTTGAATGGATTTTTGTTAGGAACTAGGCACATAAATCTCCAAATACAGTCAAGCATTTGTTTAGACGCAATTTTTTTGAAAGAATCTATAGTCTTGTAAACATTATCATAATTAGGTTGATTAATAATGTTTATAAAAGCTAATTTATCAAAACCATTAGCTTTAGCACGCCTCATTTCATCAATGATATTCACAATTAGAACAGTAATTTCAGCCATTGCTTCATTACTATATTGGCATATATACTTTTCGTAGTCATATCCAGTCACAATATAACCATAGTTACCATTATCTGTAGAAGCAACATTAAGATTGTCAAACATGTACTCAATAATGTTTTTCTTTTCAACTTCAGAAAAGGGGATAAAAATTGTTTTCATATCATATTCACCTCGTTATATAACTGAGTAGTTTGATTTTTTAAATAAAGCGATACCGTTAGAAACTTAACATCATTATAATTGCTAGAGATGTCTTGAAATGTTTGCTCTATGAAATCGAATAGCATCTCACGATTAGTAATTTGTTTTGCACAATGAGCATCAATGCAGAAATTTTTTTCTGATGGATAATCAGTATATATTTTTATTGTTATGCCGCTTGCGCACTTACCAATTAATGAAAAAAGCGAAAAAGTACAGTTGCCAACATTAAAGCCTCATTCTTGGCATCTTTGATGTTGGATAAATTTGGATACTCCAGATCTATAGCAATAAAATTTTTACCATGCTTTTTTCTTCTGTTGTTATAGTAATCATTGGGTCCTCCATTTATTGAATTGTTTTTATTATAAGTAATGATTATTCTGAAACCGATGAAATCGTAAATAACATGACATAGTCATTAATTTATATTTTTTACACTTTCATTTCTTACGCAAAAAATTGCCTGAAACCGGGAAACAGGCAATTTTTTGCGAATTTCATTTAGTATAAATTATTTTTAGTTACTTTTTAGTGGTTGGTTCTTTTACGTAACGATGAAGTTGGTGGAAGGGAAGAACCCTCAATCAAATTCAGCAATGTTCTGCCAGGAGTGGAAACAGCACTAACGCTGAGATTAGCGGCAACACCTATTCCCGAGTTGTAAAACCAGATTTATAAAGCAGCAGTTTCCCGTCCATAACGAGAACGCATAGGTATGGATGCGGTAGCTATAGCAGAGTCGTAAACCTCGCTATGAGCGCAACTGCTGCTTTTTATTTTGACACTGATTAGTGCTTGTGTTAAACTTTAGATAGCAAACAAGGTTCATAATGTAAAGGGAGGCGAGCTTATGTTAAATGAAATGATTTTTTTTGAAACTCGCGTTTTTAGATTGTTTTGCGAAAAAGAAAAAGTTTCACCTGTTGAAGCTAATAAATTATTCGATAAATACGGAATATGGAAATATATTGAAAGTACGTATGATATGTTGCATTTAAGCAGTGATGAATGCACTTATGAAGACATTGTAGAAATTTTAAAGGTTAAAGGTGTGCATTATGAAACTTGTTGATGGCATGATGTTGTATCATGGAAGTTATACTCCTGTACAAACTATAGATTTGACTAAGTGCGCAGCAGGTAAAGATTTTGGACGTGGTTTTTATCTTACAGCGGATAAATTACAGGCGAAAAATTTTTTAAAAACATCTTTGCTAAAAGCTAAGGGATTAAAGCAGATTTCAGAGAATCAAAATTATGGATATGTAACATGCTATAAATATCATGCTTCTGCTAAGTATATACCCATGTATGAATTTGAAGAAGCTAACAAGGAATGGTTACGTTTTATTTCTATAAATAGAAGGCAGAGACTTGCTAAGCATTTAGCAGCTATGTTGCCTAAAGAAATTTTCGAGAGTGAAATAATAATTGGGAAAATAGCCAATGACAAAACTAACCCTGTGATTACAGCGTATTTGAATGAATTATATGGTGCATATGAAGATGAAAGTGCAGCAAAGATGGCGATATCGCTACTTTTACCACATAGGTTAAAAGGACAATACTGCTTTTTGAGTCAAAGGGCAGTTGATTGTTTGGAAGTCATAGAGGTGAAAAAGTATGAGTATTGAGCTGAAAAAGTTTTGTGCTGATTTGATTTTGACTGATGCTATTATGGATATGGCAGCAGAAAAAGGCATAACTTGGCAAGAAGCTAGAAGCAGAATTATAAACTCCAGAGCCTATACGGATTTGTATGATTTTGAAACGGGGCTTTGGGCAAATGGACCGGATTATTTTAGAGATTATTATAGTAAAATAGCATGAATTTGCAGTATGAGTCGCTATGGCGGTTAAGTTACTGTTACCGTCGTGATGCTATTTTGATACTATACGGTGTGCAAATTAAAAAAATCCAATAAAAAACAGTGGAAAATTTGGATAAAACAACGTAAAATGTAATAGAAAAACGAGAGGCATTGGTCCAAATTTTGGGGTTGGGCTGTTACATGAGTGTGGGTCGACCTAGT
>ERZ791571.357-NODE-357-length-37122-cov-7.813851_pt1 | contig 37122 bp, 20 predicted proteins | sample MGYA00509972_ERZ791571 | MGnify/ENA primary metagenome ERZ791571 (study PRJEB30046, sample SAMN00791936) | human gut metagenome | study: EMG produced TPA metagenomics assembly of the A metagenome-wide association study of gut microbiota in type 2... | reverse complement strand
TGGATTGTGGAAGTCGGAGAATTAGGTTATTTCTCCTTATCGCTGAAATGCGACCGCCCGGTAATGGAGAAAAAAGAAATCCGCTCTCCTTCCATCCACCTGAATAAAGTGAACCTTCGCATCAACAAGAAATTCCGTGAAAGCATAGAACCATTACCGTTGGAACGCATGGAGTCACCCTACCGAAGCAATGGCAATCCCGATGAAGACAAATGCCGTAGCATCCTTATGCAACATCTGGATGAACAAGGTTGCATCACTTGTGTCGATTTCACGAGACTAGCCGGCATAAGTCGGTACAAAGCAACCGGGCTTTTAAATAGCTATTTAAAAGAGGGAATTATACGAAAATACGGAGGAGGAAAGACGGTGGTATATTTAAAAAGATAGAAGCCAAATACTCTTCGCAGAATATATTAGGAGGTGGAATATTATTCAAACAAAACCATCATATAATAATTTTGCAGCCGCTAATAATTAGCAGCTGCAAAACATCAATCACATTTTTTCATCAATTTGCTGAGATTTGTTTAAGGATATGTTGTGTGTTAAGTATTGTCTTTTCTGCTGTTCGACCACTAGCTATATCTACGCTCTTTAGCGCAGCATCCAAAGCCGGAGCAGATACTATTTTAATTTTCTCATAATCCTGGATACCTTCGCGAAGCATCTCAAAACGTATGCTGGCTATCGCCTTGCTTGAAGCCGTGTTATCCGTACGGTATATCATATGGAAATCTCCGGCAGTATTGGTTCCATCCTGTATATTCAGGGGGTCAGAACTCAACCAATAATCAAAAGCCCACCGGAGATAACCATTTAACCCTTTTGACGCAGCATACCATGACATCCATACCATCTCTGCCGGAGATGTTTCCTTGGATACATAATTGTTAGGGAACATTTGCGAACAACTGGTGTAGAAAGTTGAAACCGGATTGGTTGAGGCTCTCTCATACCCCAGAAGCGTACAATAATCATAGAGTTCATTCTCAATATCAGCAGCAATACGGCTTCCTGCCAGCCCTATTTTCCAATCCTTCCCATTTTGTCTGATAAGATTCACCACTTTCCGGGTTTCTTCATCACGCGCTTCGTCAAGGAATAAAACTGTTTTATCAAACCAGCCTTTAGCAGTCAGATGTGCACGAAATGAGGTAAGAAATGCTGTCCAGACTTCATTATATTCGTCCGTTCCTATCGGCAGTTCTTTGGTCTTGTAACTCGAAGTCGCTATATCAAAATACCCTATTGAATTGTTCCAACCTACTAAAGAAAAGCAGTTTATCTGTTTATTAATCCCTAAAGAGAACATGAATTCCACAAACTTGTCAAAATTGGCATAGTCAAAGCTCCACGTATTATCCTCATTCAAGCTCCAGTTGACCATCGTTTGCCCTCCCAGAAACGCTCCGTCTTTGATATAGGTCGTGACAGCTTTCTGACCGGCATCCGCCAGCATCTTATAGAACGAAGACATCAGAGATTCGTAAACCGGAGAAAAAGGTTCTACCTTGCTGCCACTCTTCTCGCACAAAGTAACCAACTGAAAAGGGAATTGCCATATATCCAGGTGATACGTCCAGTCTTTGGCATCGGGCAAAGTGTGGTCCGTCACAAGAAGCTGAATATTGAAAGACAGTTTTTCCCCTGTTTCCTCCTGCTTCACGTCGATGCTCCCTTCATATAAGCCGGGCGAGGTATTCTTAGGGACATCAATCGTCACCCACACCTTTGTCGGGTCAGTGGAAGAGATTTGAGTCACCTGCTGTTCCGACAATGCGTCGGCGATATATGCCGACTGGCGCGAAGTCTGCATACCGCAATCCAAGGCTTTCGTATCCCCTAATACATAGGTAGGGAATCGCAAACGAATATTTGAAGAAGATAACGTCTGTGCACCGCACTTCAAATCATTCACCTGATAGCTTATCCCTTTCACATTCTTTTCCGCCCAGAGGATAAGTTGGGTGTGCACACGCTCGTTTCTCCAGACCGTATCCCGCCATTGAGTCACAATCTTGTCGGGAGAACGCTGCCCCTCATGCTTATCCCTCTGCGCATATCGCCTATATTTACTTTCAAAAGAGCCTTTCATGTTTTGGGGCGCTTCCACAGGCGGTTGTCCCCCGCCTACGTCCGGAGCATCTTTTTCGTCACCGCCGCAACCCGGAAATGCGAGCAGCAAACATAACATTGCAGTTAAAATCATATATTGTTTCATTTCAGTTATTTTATTGTTGAATAAGCAGTTTCCTGGCATTCTCAAAATCCTTAACAGATTTTTTCCGTCCGTCCCGGTTTCTCACAGCCATGTCAATCGCTTCTTTTTTCTGTTTCGAGTCCACTATCTTGAGCAATTCAAAGTCTTCGATACCTTCTTTCAGCAATTCCCAACGAATGGAACTGACAGGTCCGTTTTCTCCCGGATAAATATAATAATCATCCCCTTGAATAAAATTGAAAACAGGTTTGTTGTACGGGTCCTTATCAGACCAACTGTTATATGCCCACCGCAAGTATCCGTCGAGTCCATAATGCGCAGCCAGCCAAGGTATCATCCTTGCCTCGATAGCGGGGGAATAGGTCAACGTATTCGGATGCGCAGGGTCGCCGCACAAATAAAAGTTCGTTATCTTGCCCGGGTCTTTTTTCCTTTCCTGCAACCAGGTAGAGATTTCATCGCCCGCAGCCAGTTCTTCGGGCAAGAAGGAGTAAAACAGCGAGAATGACTTTGCCAATGAAGAAGCCTCTTTCCTGCCTGCTATTGAAAATTGCTGCAAGAATACAGGTGCGCTATCACCCACTATATCCAAAATCGACTCAATCACCTCATGCGGACTTTCATCAAAGCTCAGATAAGTTTTACTCAGCCAGTCCTTTGAAGCCAAGTGAGTTTCAAAGTCACGCAAGAAAGCTTTCCATACTTCTTTGTATTCAGGAGCAAACTGGTCGTAATACAATGTATCCGAAGCGTTAGTCTCCTTATGGCGGTAAACAATCTCGCGACGGTCCGTCTTATGATTGAAAGGAGACAACGAAAACGCATCAATACGCCGGTCAATTCCATGCTTGAAACAAGCCTCTACAAAGCGGTCGAAGACCGTGTAATCAAAACTCCATTTTCCCGAACCGTCCAATAGCCAGGTAATCATGGCGGGATAGCCCATATAAGTCTGCGGACGCTGGCTGCCCGCCAGCCAGTCTACTTTCCAAGGGTAAGGCACGATAGTGGTCGTAATGGTTTTTGCCCCTCTTGACGCTAAATCCGCCAAATACGGGTCTATCAGCTTCCAATGTTCTTCGGACCATGCTTCCACTCCCTTCTCCACAGCTACCGCATTGGGATTGAACCACAAATCCAGGAAGAAACTATAATTTTCGGGTGCCGGCAATGTAGGAGCCAGTACATTCACAGCCAGATTAAGGGCAACTTCCTGATACTGGTCTGTATGAATCACAAGCTTCCCGCGATAAATATCGGGAACGGCGGATTCCGGTATTTCTACCGTGAACCAGACAGGCTGCGCCCTGTAAGCAGGCACATCCACCGCCGACAATTCCATCAAAGGGTCGGCTACGACATCGGGCACTCCTGTCCCGCTCACTTCCTGACCATAGACATCTTCCTGACGGGCAGTCCACGTATATTCGCTACGGGCACGCTCCACAGGTACATAACGGACATATCTGACTTTCACACAACCGGCATCCAGCGTATCCCCCTTTTCCGAAATTAAATCTTCCACCTTGACAGAAAGCCCGGTGAGTTCATGAACCGCCGCAACCGACAGTTGAAAAGACTGCTGCTCGTTGCGCACTCCCGTGATTGAATGAATGGCTGAAAAGTCAACAGGCAGGATATCGAACGGTGAAGGCTGCTTGTCATTCTCATGCTTGGGAGCAGGAAATCTAGGAACCCGTATCAATGACGATGTCGCAAGCTCCCCGGTAGGTATCCATACATTCAATGAATCCGAAGGCAAGGCCGACTCCACCGTCACTTTCAACCATTCGGGAATCTCAGTGACAGGGTCCATTACCTGATTACGGACCGTTCCTCCTGACTGCGCCTGTCCGCAGCCACATAGGGCAGCGGACATACAAAGCGCATATATACTTAAACTAATACTATTTTTCATCTATTCAATAACTTTGATTAATACTCATTCTGGTCGAGAATACCCGGGATTATTTCCGTACCCGGCTTGGGCAGTAACCTGGCAGTTTCTTTCACATTCGGCAAGCGTTCCGCATTGGCCGTGACTACCATCTCTCTCCTGACAAGGTCATGCCACCTGTCCCCTTCGCAAGCAAACTCCCATGCTCTTTCCTCCAGGACAGCCCTGTCAAATTCATTTTGGGATGTCCGGAGTGTATATGGGGAACTTTCACCCCGTCCCCGGCTATATACCCTGTCGAATGCATCCAACGCCGCCTGGTCCGGACCATTATTCACATAGTTAGCCGCTTCCGCATAAATCAACAGAACATCGGCAAAACGCAGAATAGGTCGGAAACCTTCACTGGAAGTATTCACCCGGCGACCACCGTCACTATATTTGGCGATAAAAGGTTCAACGCCCGCTTCTGTAAAAGTCGTACCGTCGGCAAATACGGAAGTGAAAGTGGCATCTTTCCGGGGACCTTCGGGAAAAGCGTCGAAGAACCGGGTTTCACTGAAATAGTCTCCCCATCCGCCTTCGCCATTGCCAAAGTACCTTGTAGCCAAATCCATGTGGCTTCCGGCCACTCCGTCTTCTGCAACCGAACCGTAGAAAGTGAAAATAAACTCTTTTGACTTCAACTTATTAGACTGTTTCCACAAATCGGAGAAATCGTCTTCGAGGTCATATCCATACTTTTCATCCATTACTTCCGCAGCCTTGTCTCTAGCCAACACGTAATAAGACTTATCATTCAACGGCCATCCCGTCATAGTCAAATACACTTTAGCCATCAAAGTCTTCGCCGCCCCTCTTGTCGGCCTGCCTTTCTCCGCAAATGAAAGAGGCAGTTTGACTTCAGCTATTGAGAGGTCTTCAAGAATTGCGTCGTACACTTCGGCTACGCTCGACTGTTTTACGGTTTCAATATTATTTTGATTCTCATAAGTCGTCACCTGCACAGGACCGAAAAAACGCACCAGATAAAAATAGGTGAAAGCACGCAGGAACCTTGCCTGTCCTTCAAGCGCATCCAGTTTTTCCGCCGAAACGTCTTTGGCATTCTGAAGTTTGCTAATCAACGTATTGGCATTGGAGATAGCCTGATAGCATTTCATCCAGAAATCATGAATGAGAAGTTCACGGTCATTGGGAACCAACCGGTCGAAATTTTTAAACAGGTCTGCGTCGGAACGAATATCCTCTGCCCCGGACGCCAGGATGAGGTCATATCCATAATCAAATCCAGACCAGTCGGAGTAAAGGGCTTTGATAATACCCGTCAAGGCGGCGTTATACTCGCTTTCCGAGGTATAAAAGTTTTGTGGCGATAAGTCTGACGGCGGATTCTCGTCCAAATCCACGCACGAAACAATCAAAGGCATTGCCAGGCACAAAAGGAAAAGTAATCCTATATTTTTCATAAGTTTCATAATGTATATCTTTTTGATTATCATTCTTTAATTCTTTTTGCCAACATTATCAGAAAGTAATATCCAGACCGATTGCATACTGCTTCTGGGAAGGATAGGAAGCCATGTCAAATCCGGTAAACGGTCCCGAATTATTGCCGGAAGCAATACTGGAAGCATTATTGGCTTCGGGGTCAAATCCCGAGTAGTTGGTGAAAGTCAGCAGGTTCGTCCCGGTCACATATACCTTTACTGCATTAATCTTGAATTTCTTCAGAAATTTGGAAGGCAGATTATAGCCGAGAGTGATGTTTTTCACCCGGAGATAGGAACCGTTCTCTACCCACTGGCTGGAGTTTCGCTGATTTCCAAGTACATCATGTCCCGCAACGTTCGTATTTTCATTTTCTGGCGTCCAGCGGTTCAGAAGATTCCTGCCGACTCCGTCCGCGCCTCCCTCCAACATAAACTTTCCAAGGTTCACGATATCATTTCCCTGTACTCCGACAATGAGTACATTCAGAAACAGGTCTTTATAACGGAAGCTATTACTCCAGCTATACGTGAAGTCCGGCAGTGTTTTGGCGATTGTCACCATGTCTTCACTGTCTATCACTCCGTTATTGTCCTTATCGAAATATTTCGGAGAGCCGGGAGTGACCCCATACGCGCCCGCCAGAATCTTCTCACTGCTTTTCCATACTCCGTCATACCTGAAACCTTTTACCAAACCGATAGGCTGCCCCACTTCCAGGCGGACTGCATCCGAGAATCCGGGCATACCGGCTCCTCCAAGAATCATTTCGTCCACTCCCTCATTGAGTGCCAGCACTTCACTACGGTTGGCGGCGTAAGTCAGGTTGGTAGTCCACTCGAAGTCCTTCGTCCGCACAGGTGTTCCGCCCACAACCAACTCAATTCCCTGGTTGCGGATTTTTCCGGCGTTCACCAATTGAGTGGCTTGTCCGGAAGCCATTTTCAGTTGCTTTTCAAACAATAAGTCCGAAGTTATTTTCCGGTAGGCATCGGCAGTGAGATTGAACCTGCCCTTAAATAAGGAAAGGTCGATACCTGCATTCCACTGTTTGGTAGTCTCCCATTTCAAATTCGGATTTCCCGCCAAAGTAGACAATGAAACGCCCTGATGAAGTTTCTCACCGTCAAATGCATAAGCCGCTTTAGAGCCTGTCACCAGCAAGTCCAATGACTGATAGGGGGAAATAGCCTGATTGCCGACCACTCCGTAACTCAATCTCAATTTCAGGTTATCTATGACGGAGACATTTTTCAAGAACTTTTCGTTTGAAATATTCCACGCCAATCCGGCAGAAGGGAAATATCCCCATTTATTGTTCTTCGCAAATACCGACGAACCGTCTGCACGCATGGTCAACGTAGCCGAGTAACGGTCTGAATAGGTATAACTGATTCGTCCCATATAGGATAAGAGCGTCTGATCGGCCCTGTAAGAACCGGGCTGAATGGTTTCGTTTCCGAGGCCCAGGTTATTATATAATTTCTCGTTCGTGAAAAATCCTTTGGAAGAAGCATAGCTGGAAGTCGATTTAGATAATTGCTGTTCCAGAACCGCAGTGGCAATCAGATGATGTTTACCTGCAAATGTATGGTCGTATGTCAGCATATTCGTATTCTGGAATTGTATCCACTTGTCATTGCTTATGCTGGCTGTCCGTGTCGCTTCGCCCCCATTAATCACTTTCTCGGTGTAATACCAGTCACTTTCCCCGTCTGTCATCTGCCAGGAGACGGACGACTGGAACTTGAGGTCTTTGAATAACTGGACGACGATTTCAGGATTAATGATATTCATTTTCTGGCGATATACATTCGTCTGTTCATTGGCAAGCGCCACCGGATTATATTCCGTATTCGAGCCGTAACCACCTCCCGGCTGCGAATAAGTACCGTCACTCTCATACACAGGCCTTGTAGGCGCAAAATTCAAAGCGGCATAGATAGGGCTTCCATAAGCGTCCCGCGCATTCTGAACCATCGGATTATCTTTAGACGAAGAAAAGAAGGTATTCAGGTTCAGCTTGATTCTTTTGTTCAAGTCGATAGAGAGGTTCGAGCGCAGCGACATTTTCTGGAATTTCGAGTTGATGACAATTCCTTTGGTTCCCAAGTAATCTCCGGCAATATTATAAGAGATAATCCCTGACTTCCCGCTGATACTAAGATGATGATTCTGGGTCATCCCGGTTCTGAATATCTCGTCCTGCCAGTCGGTGCTATTATTTTGAAAAACAGATACGTCGTCAAATACGGCAGGCAGTTTTCTCACTTCCCTGTTCGTATTAATATATTGCGCATATTCCGAAGCATTCATTATATCCAGCTTTTTGCGTACTTGCTGAAGGGCACCGAATACATTGTAAGCGATAACCGGCTTTTGGCTGCCGCCCTTTTTAGTCGTAATCAGGATACCCCCGCCGGCTCCCCGCGAGCCATAAATGGCAGTAGCCGAAGCATCTTTCAGAATTTCAATCGACTCGATATCATTCGGATGTACATTCGACATCGAGCCGCCCTGCATTCCGTCGATGATAACCAGCGGGTCACTTGCGGCATTGATTGAATTTACCCCACGAATCCGAATGGAAATACTGGAGTTGGGAGAGGCATCATTATTGACTACCTGCACTCCGGCTATTTGCCCCTGAAGAGCCTCATCGGTGCGTGTAAAGCCTGAGTTCCGTATATTCTCTGATTTAACGGAACTTACCGAACCGGTAATATCACTCTTTTTCTGAATACCATAGCCCACTACGACCACCTCATCCAGTAAAGCGACATCTTCTTCCAGCAGAATCTCCATTTTCGTCCGGTTGCCCACCGGTATTTCCTGCGTTTTATAGCCTATAAAGCTGGCTACAAGTATATCTCCGGACTTCACATTGATAGAGAAGTTACCGTCCAAATCGGTGATTCCACCTGTCAGCGTCCCTTTTATTGCAACAGATACCCCCGGAAGCGGCTGCTTATCGGCTTTCGACCGTATCGTACCTTTTAATGTCTGCTGTGCAAAGGCTGAAAAAGAAACAATCAGCCCAAGCATGATTAATAACACTATTTTCTTCATATCTTTCATATTATCCGATTATTAGTTTAGTCCGTAATCTCCACGTCAAAGTCCTTGACAGTACCAAATCTCATGCTGCCGCACGGTTCGAAAACAGAAAGGTCGACACCCCATGAGTCCACAGTAGCCGCCCGCATACGCACAACACCAAGCGATGCATCTGCCGGGACATGCACGGATATGCTATACGGCCCATTGTTCGTTCCTTCAAACTCGCCGAACACTGCAATACGTTCTCCGTCATTTGTGAAATTCCTGTCACCGTTCCAGTCTATCCACACAGCACTGCATGACCAGTTGTTCGATTGTACCAGATGAAGTGTAAAGTCACTGCCTCTTTTCACGATAAGGCGGTCTTCGGGATAGTACTTATAATTATTAGTCGGTATGGCGGCATTCACATGCGACAGATTTTGCGCAGCTCCTTCAGTGCGTACTTCATTCGGGCAATAGTCGCCATAACCTGTTATCGTACAATACTCTTTGCCGAACACCGGCGGATTACCACTTACAAATACCTCGACGGATGCGCTTCGTCCACCTTCCACCGTAGTGGCTGTTATGATGGAAGAACCTCGCGAGAGTGCTGTCACCACGCCATTATCCACACTAGCTACTTCGGGATCGCTCGAAGTCCAGAGCAAGTCCTGAATAGAAGCATCCGCCGGTGTGAAAAGAACATCATACCGTATTTTCCCCGGAGCTATGTGAACCTCTGGTGACAACTCTATTCCCGTCACTTTCACAATCACCCTGACCGGAAGCGACTGTTTCACTCTTCCGTCCGCAGTAGAGGCGGTTATGGTAGTGGTTCCCACTTTCAGCCCGATAATGCCGGATACCAACCCCGGTTCATTGGATTGTACCTGCGCTATTTCGGGATTGGCAGATTCCCACTTCAGCTTATCCGTCATATCGTCCGGAGACGCAACAGCTACAACAGACTGTATTTCATCAATACCTATCAATATATCCGACGTATTTAACGTGAAACTTTCGAGCGCAATGTCCTGCTCTTCCTCTTTACAGCCGTACTGCAACAAAGGAGTTGCAAGTAACAAAAAATAAAGGATTTTTTTGTAAACTAGTTTTCTCATAAGCATTTTGATTTTTAATTATTATTCAGTTAACTAATAAAATGACAGCCGTTGTGTGATTTCGATTCGCTAAATACGGCAATAGTGGGCTATAAAGGGGGATACAAATTCGTACAATAGATGCTGTAAATTCGTAAACAGGGGATTCCGGGGGATATTCGGGCAAATAAAAACAGGAAATTCAGAAAAAATATTGTAGTTTTGCTATCATCATTCCTTAAAAGAAAATCCAATTATAGATGATTCTTATGAAAAACAACACACTGCTTACAGGATTACTGCTCCTGTTCTTCCTTACACTGACAAACGCCCAAGCGCAACTCCGGCATACCGAGTTTCTAAACATAGGTGTCGAGAACGGTCTTTCGCACAGCAGTGTCACCAGCATTGCCCAGGATAGCATCGGATTTATCTGGGTGGGAACCAAGCACGGATTAAACAGGTATGACGGAACCAACTTCAAAATCTACTCCCAACACGAACCTTATCAAATAGGAAACGATATTTCCGTTCTGAACATTGACAGCCGGAACCGTCTTTGGATAGGAACCAACGGCGACGGTCTTTTCCTCTACAATCCTCTCAACGATACCTTCCAGCCTATACCCTTAGACTCTTCTCCCGGTAGAAGCAATCATTACATGGAAATCCACGCACTGTTCGAAGATAAGGACGGGATTATGTGGATTGCTACCGAAAAGGGAATTTACTCGTATGATGCATCAGGTAAATCCAGGCATTACCAACTGAAAGAGGACAAATCCGATTCATCAAACAAGAATGATATCAGAGCCATGCTCGAAGCACCTGCCGACCGGATTTGGATTGGCACATTCGGCTCGGGGCTTTATCTTTTCGATAAGAAATCGGGTGAGTTCACGCATTTCGACACAAAGCCATTCGACGGAATAAAGGACAATACCGATTATATCAATACATTATTTACGGACGAGAAAGGGAATTTACTTGTCGGAACCAACGGGCAGGGGTTGAAATATTTCGATTTCCAACAAAATAGAATTTCTAACTACCTGGCAGGTACTCCGTATGACGACCTGCTCATCGTCAGATGCATCTGGCAGGATAAACTCAACAACCTGTGGATAGGTACCGACGGGCTAGGCATATTGCACATCACAAGAAAGCCCGGACAGCCGCTCGAAATCAAAAACTATCAAAACAACCATAACGTACACAATTCTCTTTCGTCAAACACGATTAATGTATTTTTCGAAGACCGGCAATCTAACCTATGGATAGGCAGCGCGAAAAAAGGAATCAACCTGATAAAAAAGGAAACGACAAATATCGAGCAGTATTATAGTGACGGCAAAGGGGAATATAAAATACCTGTCCTTTCTGTTTTTCACGACAAGCACGGGCTTTGGATAGGAACTGACGGGGAAGGTCTGACTTTATTGAAACCCCGGCATGAGAAATCCCCTTACGAGATTTCCCGTTTTTTCTGCAAAGCGACCAACAACGGATATGTAGGCGATTTCATCCAATGTATCAAACCTGCCAATGACGGAAGTTTCTGGATAGCCATTTACGCCCAGGGACTGCACCGTTTCTATCCTGAGATGCAAAATACCCGCGATGAAACGGGGAAATCCATTCCCCGGCATTTTATTTCCCATAATAACGTCCAGGACATTCTGGTCTTGCCTTCCGGAGATTTATGGATAGCGACTTGGGGCGGCGGACTTGTCTATTTCGACACCAAGGTCCAAATGAGCTGGCCATATAAGCACGAACCGGGAAATCCGACATCACTCGGCGGGGACAATGTGCTGGCACTAAGTCCCGATAGTGACGGGTGTCTATGGTTGGCAACTTACGGTGACGGGCTGTCAATGTATAATCCGGTCACCAAGAAATTCAAGAATTACAAAGCTGAAGATTATCCCGGACTAGCCAGCAACTACATTTTCGCCTTACTGCGTGGAGACGACAACTGTCTATGGCTGGCTACGAAAGAGGGACCTGTCCGTTTCAATCCCAAGACCTCAGAGTTTGAAACGATTCCGATGAATGAGGCCGACATGCAACGCCGGAACACCGTAAGCCTGCTGAAAGATAAAAACGGAAACATTTGGGCAGGCACCCAGAAAGGAATCATGCGTATTCAAAAGGATAATAACCAAGTAAGCTTTATCCCCGGTCTTTATGATAACTTTTGTCTCAAATCTGCCTTTAAAGATGAAGACGGGAAACTGTACTTCGGTAGCAACGAACGGGTAGTAGCTTTTTATCCTTCCCAAATACAATTTGAAACGCCTGTTCCCGCAATGTGTCTCACCGGCTTCAAACTGTTCAGCAAGCCTGTATCCATAAATGCCCAAAGTGTGCTGAAACAACAGATATGTTTTGAGAAGAAAATAGTTCTCAAACACAACCAGAGCGTATTTTCCATAGAATATGCCGCTTTGGACTATTCTTTCTCCAAGAATATAAACTATGAGTTCAAGTTGGCCGGCAGGGATGAGGACTGGCAAAGCGTGGGTACTCAGAATACAGTTACTTTCACTAATCTTCCGTCCGGCAAATATACCTTTATGGTACGTCCCGCCGGTGAGCCTTCTTATCAACAGGCAACACCCGCACAAATTGAAATCCAGGTGCTTCCCCCCTTCTGGCTTACCTGGTGGGCGTATCTTATCTATTTTGCTCTTATCATAATCACCCTGTATCTATTCCGTAGATACACCTTAAAATGGTCGGAAATCAAAAATGAATTGAAACTTGAGAAATTCAAGCGTGAACAGGAAGAACATATCTACGAACTGAAACAGCATTTTTTCACGAATATCTCACATGATATCCGAACGCCGCTCACTTTGATTGCAGGCTCTATCAACAAACTTTTCAACAGAGAAAACATGGATGCAGCCGAACAGAAATACCTGAAACTGATAAGAACCAATACCAACCGCCTACTGAACCTCACCGGAGAATTACTGAATTTCAGAAAACTGGAAACGGGAAACGTCACCCTTCGGGTATCCGAGGAAAATCTGGTTGAGTTTGTGCAAGAAATCTACATCAGTTATACCCAGTTTGCCATCAACAAGCATATTGAGTATAAATTCGAATATTCACAACCGGAAATCAGCGTTTGGATAGATAAAGTGCAATTCGAGAGAGCCGTTTGCAACCTCATATCCAACGCATTCAAATACACTCCCGAAAAAGGAGAAATCTCAGTGAAAGTCAATTATACCAATGACGGGGAAGCGACCGTTTCAGTCACCGACACAGGGGAAGGAATCGAATCCGGGGAAATCAGCCTTATCTTCAATCGTTTCTACCAGGTGGACAAGCAGGCTGAAGGTAACGGTTTCGGCGTAGGGTTAGCCATTACACGTGAAATCGTATTGTTACATGGCGGAAATATTCAAGTAAAAAGTACCAGAGGAAAAGGTTCCGAATTTACCATTCATCTCCAACCGGGAAAAGAACATTTAAAAAACGCTGAATTTATTTCATCTCCTTCAAAAGCCGGTATTCTGTCGGAGTATTTCACGAATGACGAGGTAAAGGTATCTCCCGACCGCCTACCGGAACAGGATTTAAAAGAGTTCTCCGTATTACTGATTGAAGACAATCCCGACATCAGAACTTATCTGACCGACCTGCTATCGCCACAATATTCGATATACGAGGCTTCAAACGGGCAGGAAGGCTTCGAAAGGGCTTTGGAGCTCGTTCCCGATATTATTATAAGTGACATTATGATGCCCGTCATGGACGGCATCACTTTCTGCCGAAAACTAAAAAGTGACATGAGAATCAGTCATATTCCTGTTATTCTATTAACTGCCAGAACCTTAGTTAATTCTATTATCGAGGGATTTGAAACCGGAGCCGATGAATATCTGACCAAGCCATTCAACGAACGTATCCTGTTGACCAGAGTCAACAACTTATTACAAAACAGGAAAAGAATCAGGGAACAAATTAGTAAGGAAGCGATCATCAATCCGCAGGAGATAAGCCTGACGTCACAGGACAGTATCTTTCTTTCCAAGTTAGTCAGCTATATTGAAGAACATATTGAAGAACCTGAACTAAATATCGCTCAAATGGCAAGTACGATGGCAATGAGCCATTCCAACCTGTATAAAAAGATAAAAGCGCTCACAGGCATGACAGTTATTGGATTCATAAAGGATTTCCGATTGAAAAGAGCCGCACAACTGCTTGTCCAAAACCAACTGAATATTACCGAAATCGCTTATATGGTAGGTTATTCGGAACGACGCTACTTCAGCGATGATTTCAAAAAGAGGTTTGGGCAAAGTCCTAAAGAATATATGGAGAAACATAAAAAGCCGGAACTATAAATATGTAATTTCCCAAGATATTTTTAACCTCATTCATATGCACATAACCAAACAACTAACATACATTCACTATCAACATTAGCGCCTGCACCAATGTAAATATTTTAAAACACTCAATCAGTTATAAGTCAAAGCATTACTTAAATATTAATTATTTTATTAACGCACTTCTTCAAAATCGCTTGCACAGCAAATTCCGATACCATATCTTTGCAACGTGATCACAAAATAATAACTAGATTTACTAACGATTAAAACTATTAAGAATTATGGCACTGAAATATGTAGTCAAGAAAACAACCTTTGGCTTTGATAAGGAAAAAGCCGAAAAATATGTAGCAAGACCATTCAACGTGGTTACTGTTGATTTTAAAATGCTATGTGATCAGGTAACAAAAGTAGGATTCGTTCCACGCGGTACTGTAAAATCAGTACTCGACGGATTGATAGATTCGTTGATAACCTATATGGAAATCGGGGCTTCAGTAAGCCTTGGAGAATTCGGAACATTTCGTCCTTCTTTCGGGTGTAAAAGTCAGGATGATGAAAAGGAAGTGACTACGGACGCTCTAAAGAATCGTAAAATAATTTTCACTCCTGGAAGTATGTTTAAAGGCATGATAAAGTCAGTAAGTATCCAGAAATTGGATAGTTCTAAAAGCAATAGTTCCGGTACGCCTGGCAATGGAAATGGAGGCAACGGAGAAGGTGGAAACGAAGGCGGTGGTGAAGCACCGGATCCGGCAGCATAAGAAACGGTGTTAATATGTAAAAAATCGGGATTGGCATTGTTCAAGCCCGATTTTCTATTATCTAAAATACTACTTTCTATCAGTTAACACCTTTATCGAATCCCGTTTTATAATATTAGGTTTCAAAAGAATCTCCGAATGCAGTTCAGTTTCTTCCAAAATCTTCTGCATCAACATTTTTACAGCAATAATGCCAATATTCTCCAGTGATTGTGCAATACGAGTTATAGGAGGATTTAGATAGTCCAGATATAAGTTATCATCAAACGAAATGATAGACATATCTTGAGGAATTCTCACTTTATGCTCATTTAATGCTTTGACGGCTCCCAAAAGAATTGTACTACTTAACGCAAATATAGCAGTAGGTTTTGTAGTAGAGTTCAGAGCCAACTTAGTCTCAATATAACCATTCTGAATCGAGAACTCATTTCCTCTTATCATTGCGTTATCCTGATAACCAGCTTCGCGAAGCGCATCAAGATACCCGCGCACACGTTCCTTAGTTGTTATAGAAATATCCGGCCCCTGAATACAGAGAATCTTACTATGCCCCGATTCTATTAATAATTTCGTTGCCTGATAAGCTCCTACATAATTATCAGTAGCTACGTATGGCAAATTATGCTTCTCAAAATAGCGGTCAATTAGCACAATCGGAGTTTTAGTACTAATCTCCTCGAGTTTAGAAGGGTTTTCACCGGTCGGAACCAAAATAATTCCGTCTATCTTACGTGACAGAAGCGAATCAATAGCTTTATTTTCCTGAATAGGATCTTCCAGGGTATCGATAAGCATGACAGTATAATTATAACGTTGTGCTTCACGGATGACAACACTTGCTATATTGGCAAAAAAAGGATTATCTATGTGTGGTACAAGAAGGCCTATAGTATATGTCGTGTTATTGCGCAAACTTTGCGCAACTATATCAGGCTGATAGTCCAATTCTTTAACGGACTGCAAAATAACCTCCTTAGCAGACTGGCTTATTCTATATTTCTCCGATTTCCCATTTAAGACCCTAGAAATCGTAGAGATAGAGTACCCAGTTTTCTTTGATACATCAATCAGAGTTTTCTTCATTACTGGTCGTTTTTTGCAAAAATAACATTTTATTTGAGAAAAAAGCAAGAAAAATATTTTGTTTTGAAAAAAATTTCTATATTTGCGCAAACGATTGCGCATCGTTTACGATTCAATTCGCCTTAATACTTAATACTCATTATATGGACACAAAGAAGAAAATCGTAGTGATAGGTAGTAGTAATACGGACATGGTTATCAAATCAGACCGTCTACCAAAACCAGGAGAAACAATTCTGGGAGGAAACTTCTTAATGAATCATGGCGGCAAAGGAGCTAACCAAGCCGTAGCTGCTGCAAGACTAGGAGGAGATGTCACTTTCATATGTAAAATAGGGAATGACATTTTTGGAAATGAAACCTTGGAAATGTTTCACAAAGAAAAGATCGACACTACTTATGTAGGAATTACCCCGCAGGAACCATCAGGAGTAGCTCTTATCAATGTCGACAAAAAAGGGGAAAACTGTATTGTTGTTGCTTCAGGAGCCAACGGGACTTTATCTACTGATGACATACAAAATGCAGAAACCGCCATCAAACAGGCATCCATCGTCATCATGCAGTTGGAAACTCCAATCAAGAGTGTCACTTATGCAGCCAAAATGGCGAAAAAAGATGGAATTACCGTTATATTAAATCCCGCCCCTGCCCCTACCCAACAACTGCCTGACGATTTATTAGCCAATGTCGACATTCTTATTCCTAATGTCACAGAGGCTGAAATCATCTCGGGAATGCACATTACAGATGATGAATCGGCAAAAGAAGCGATTCGTTATATTAGCTCGAAAGGCATAAAAACTGTCATTATTACGATGGGAGCCAAAGGAGCTCTCGCTTATGAAAACAATGAGTTTATCCACATTCCAGCCTTCAAGGTAGAAGCAGTAGACACAACCGCTGCCGGAGATACATTCTGCGGCGGACTGTGCGTAGCTCTGTCTGAGGGCAAAAATCTAAAAGATGCAATTATATTTGCAAGTAAAGCCTCTTCTATTTCTGTTACCAGAATGGGAGCACAAGTATCTATACCTTTGAGAAAAGAAATACAATAATCATCCTTAATTCTGTTATTATGATAAAACAATGTTCAATCCACGGTCTATTGACAAGTATGTTGTTAATAGTATTTTCTTTGATGAGCAATGATGCTATTGCCCAGAAGGCAATAAGAGGTACAGTCCTCGATGAAGCAAATGAACCCATTATCGGTGCCAGTGTCCTTGTTAAAGGTACAACAAATGGTTCTATTACAGGAGTTGATGGAACCTTCAATGTAAAAGCGAATCCTTCTGATGTATTGGTTATATCTTATGTAGGTTATGCAACTGTTGAACAACAAGTAGGAAATCAGACACAGCTTGTAATACACCTGCGCGAAGACTCGAAAGTGCTTAATGACGTTGTAGTAATCGGCTACGGCTCTACCACAAAGAAAGAGCTTACAGGATCGGTTACCAGCATGAAGAAAGATGACCTCAATCCCGGAACATTCACCAATGCTATGGGAATGTTGCAAGGAAAAGTGGCAGGATTACAAATTATCAACCCGAACGGTGCTGATCCGACAGCCAAATACGAAGTATTACTTCGCGGAACAAACACGCTTTCCGCAGGCCAAGGTCCATTAATTATTATTGATGGGGTGGCAGGTGCAGATATCAGAAATATCAATTTTCAGGAAGTGGAATCAATTGACGTATTAAAAGATGGTTCGGCAGCTGCTATTTATGGAACAAGAGGTACGAATGGAGTAATCATCGTCACAACTAAACGTGCAAGAAGTGGCAAAACGGAAGTTTCTTATGATGGGCAACTCACCGTGGGAGTCGTTTCACGCAGAGCAAAACCTTTATCGGCAAGCGAATACAAATCTGTTATCAAGGAATATCGCCCAGAATTGGAAAGTTATATTTTTGACAGTGATACCGATTGGTTTAAAGAAATTACGCAAACTCCGTTCAGCCATAAGCACAACTTGTCTATATCCGGAGGTTCCGAGAAGTTCTCACATCACACTTCTTTCAATTATGAAAAGAGCGATGGCTTGCAAAAGCACAATAGCTCCGAAAAGCTAATGGCACGTACCAATATTCGCCAGTCATTATTAGATAAATGGGTCGATTTGGATTATAACCTGAATATCATTCATCGCAAATACAGCCCTTCCTCTACAAGTGCTTTTATGCAGGCATTTACCCATAATCCAACAGAGCCTGTTTATGACGACAGCGATCCGGATGCCGGAGGATATAGCCGTATCAAAGCAATGGAATATTACAATCCGGTAGCGATCATTAACGAAAGGAACATGGAAAGTAAGAATGATAATTATGGTGCAAATATTCGTGCTACTCTAAACATTTTGCCTATAAAAGGATTAAAATGGGAGAACTTTGTTTCATACGACAAAGAACAATATGAAACACGTGAATATTACACACATTATTATCCAAGTTTAATAGGAACGAATGGACAAGCCTATATTCAAAACTATCAGGAAAACGATACACAATATGAGTCTACTTTAAATTACTCGAATATTTTCGGAAAACATTCCATTCAGGCATTACTCGGATATACATACCAGTATACTTACAGCACATCTGCATCCATGACAAATTCCGGTTTCGACTTCGATGACAACCAGACTCATAACATCGGGACAGGAACAAATCTTACTGAAGGCAAAGCCAGTATGTCATCCAATAAAGAAGATAATACATATATCGGATTCTTCGGACGTTTTATGTACAACTACGATGATAAATATCTTTTGTCTGCTTCACTACGTCGTGATGGCTCCAGCCGTTTCGGTGACAATAATAAGTGGGGATGGTTCCCGGCTGTCAGCGTAGGTTGGCGTATAAATAAAGAGAAATTCCTCTCGAATGTCAAATGGATCGATGATTTAAAATTGAGAGCCGGATACGGAGTTACCGGTAACCAGGATTTCTCAAACTACAAATCTTTGATGATGATGACTACAGCCGGTAAATTCTATTACAATGGCCAATGGATCAATACTTATCAACCTGCAAGTAATGCAAATCCGGATCTAAAATGGGAGAAAAAAGCAGAGTTCAACGTTGGTGTCGATATGACAATGTTTGACAACCGCCTCTCGTTCACTTTTGATTATTACAAACGGACTACATCAAACTTGCTATATGACTACATCGTGCCAACACCTCCTTATGTATATAATACCTTGTTTACGAATGTTGGAAAAGTAACTAATGAAGGAGTTGAGCTGACGATATCCGGTACACCTTTTAACACTAGGGACTTTACATGGAATACCTCACTTACCGTTTCGCACAATAAAAACAAATTGGTGAAATTCACCAATGATGAATTCACTAACGGAACATACAAAGTGGGATGGTCTACAAGTGCTGCCTGCTACACTCAACGTCTGATAGAAGGACAGTCATTGGGTACTTTCTATGGTCCTATATGGTTAGGAACTGATACAGATGGAAAAGATGTATTGCTAGGACAAAATGCAGACGGTTCCGTACCGGAAGAACAATGGGAAAAAATTGGCTGTGCTTATCCGGATGCCACTCTTAGCTGGAGTAATACCTTCAGATATAAGAAATTCGACTTGAGTTTCTCACTGCGTGCATCTATCGGCGGAGAAATTCTGAACAACTATGCGATGGAATATGAAAATCTAAGCAGCATCGGACTTAGAAATATCTCATCAAACTGGTTATCTCAAACGAATTTCACAAGTACGACCTATAAATATTCCTCCAAATATATAGAGGATGCTTCTTATTTAAAACTAGATAATGTTACCTTTGGATATACTTGGGATTTCACATCTAAAATGATAAAAAGACTAAGATTGTCTCTTACTGCACAGAATGTATTCTGTATCACCGGTTATTCTGGTGTCGACCCAGAAGTTGCCCTTTCCGGACTGGAACCCGGTATGGAAAGTTTGAGCTATTATCCGCGTACAACAGAATTTACTTTTGGAGTTAATATAGTATTCTAAAAAATAAGATTACCATGAAAAAGACAAATATAATATTAAGCTTCGTTATCTGTATATTATCATACGGATGTACCGATCTTAGCGAAACTGTTTATACAGGAGTAGCGATGAATGACTTCTTTAAAAACGAGAAGGAACTGGTAGCCAATGCAGGTAGAGCATATACGAAATTACAAGGATACAATTCCGAACAAAGTTTATGGACACTGCTTTTACAAGCTTCTGATGAATGTGCTGTTCCCGCTTGTGGTGGTTCCTGGTACAGTAATGGACGTTATGAAGAAATCCAGACGAATAAAATTCCACCTGCAAATAAATTATTAACAAGAGGCTGGAACTGGATATTTAATGGTATTGCTGCATGTAATGAAATTATTTACGAAACGGAACTATCACCTATTCAGTTTGAAGGAAAAGAGAAGATTATAGCCGAAATGAAAATATTGCGTGCTTTCTACTATTACCAAGCTATTTCTTGTTGGGGAAACGTACCTTTCACAACTGACTACACAGAAACCGGATACCCGGAACAAAAAAGTCGTGAATATATTTTCAACTATCTGGAAAAAGAGATTAATGACAATATCGAGTTCCTAGACAGGGAGCCTTCAGATACTAATTATGGACGGGCCACACAAGCTGCCGCTTATTGTATTCTTGCAAAAATGTATCTAAATGCAGAAGCATGGTTCGGTACTCCAATGTATGACAAAGCAGAGAAAGCCTGTAAAGACATTATGGATATAGGTGCTTACAGCATTGAAGACTCTTATTTCACTAATTTTGATATTAAAAATGAAGATTCTAAGGAGAACATCTTTGTAATCCTGTATGACAGAGTATATACTAGCGGTGACAGTAACTCATTTTATTTGCATACGCTGACATTGGAAGCTGCATCACAAGCAACATTTAATATTCCGGCAGCTCCATGGTCGGGTTTTCTCTGCCAACCGGACTTTTTCCAAACATACGCAGAACAAGATCTTCGCAGAAGTCAGAGCTGGTTATACGGTCCTCAAGTAGACTTAAGCGGAAAGGATCTTGGTTTCGAATATACTCCTGTCTTCCCCGAAGAAAAATATTACAATAGTAACGGAGGACGTGGTACATACGACGGTGCACGCTGCTGGAAATGGCATTACCAGACTGATGGTTCTTTAAAAGAATATACAGTTAGTATGGACAACGACTTTGCCATCTTCCGTTATGCCGATGTGGTATTAATGTACGTAGAGGCTTTGGTACGACAAAACAGAACAAGTGAAGCTATCCAACTGGCAGACTTCAAGAAGATTCGTACAAGAGCAGGTCTTGATGCATATACCACAAGCCAATTGACGATTGATGAACTTTATGCAGAACGAGGCAGAGAACTGGCATGGGAAGGATGGCGCCATGAAGATATGATACGTTTCGGAAAATATCTGAAAAAATATTGGGCACACCCTGACCAAAGTTCAGAAACTTTTAGAAATGTATTTCCAATTCCTACGGATATTTTAAATGCAAATCCAAAATTATCTCAAAACAAAGATTATTAACCACAATTGGAAGGTTCACATAGAAAAGTGTACCTTCCAACAAATCAACCCTGATAAGTATGAAAAAACCAATCATCTTTTTACTTGTTTTAATTACTAACATCTTATTTATCTCTGCACAGAAAATTTCAAAGACAGAGTTAAAAGACAAAATAGCCGGAGCTTGGATCGGGCAAATGGTAGGAAACATATATGGACTTCCTTTTGAGAACAAGTTTGTAGATGAACCTGCCCCGGAATCCAGATTTCCATTCGGTTACACTAAAAACATAGATAAATTGCAGAAGTATAATGGCGCATTCTCTGATGATGATACTGATGTTGAGTATATCTACTTACTATTAATGGAGAAATATGGTGTAGAACCTACTTATGCCAATATGCGTGAAGGATGGATGTATCATATCCGTGACCGTGTATGGCTAGCCAATAGGGCTGCACTCGGATTAATGCATCTTGGATTCACCCCTCCGTTCACCGGTGACGAAAATCTGAATCCCCATTGGTATCAGATCGACCCTCAATTGATTAACGAGATATGGGCGTATACAGCACCGGGAATGATTTCGTATGCTGCAGGAAAAAGTGATTGGGCGGCCCGTATCACAAGCGATTCGTGGGCGGTATCTCCCACTGTTCTATACGGTGCAATGTACGCTGACGCCTTTTTCTGCAAGGATATCCGCAAGCTTATTACACGCGCTTTAAAAGAATTGCCAGCTGATGACAGATATGCGATAGCTGTAAAAGAGATGATTGCTTTATATGACAAATATCCTAAAGATTGGGTAAAAGCACGTCAAATCATGGCTAAAAAATATTACATAGATGAACCAGCCATGACAAAAACAATCTGGAATGCTAATCTGAACGGATTATGCGGAATTTTGGCTATGTTGTATGGCGAAGGAGATTTCCAACGGACATTGGATTTAAGCTGCGCAATGGGATTTGACTGCGACAATCAGGCAGCCACTATCTCCGGACTTCTAGGAGTAATGTACGGTGCAAAGTCTCTTCCCGAAAGTTTGACCAAACCTATCGAAGGATGGGAAAAGCCCTTCAATGACCGGTATATCAATATCACCAGGTTTGATATGCCTGATGCTTCCATTGAAGACATGATTGAACGTACTTACAACAAAGCAATCGAACTGGTTTGCTCTAAAGGAGGAAAAGTGAAAGGTGATATGGTATATGTTAACCCCAAAGCACAATTCATTCCCCCGATGGAATTCTGTATCGGTCCGAATCCGGACTTGGAAATCGGACAGCCTACCGATTACTCATTTGCCTGCAGAACAAATGCTGATTTCAAATGGGAACTGGTAAAAGGTAAACTTCCGGCAGGAGTTACATTCCAAAACGGTAAACTGGCAGGAACTCCTACAGAAGCCGGCAAATATCCAATTACCCTTCAATTAAGCGCAAATAACCAAAACTCAATTACTAAAGACTTTGAGTTATTGGTTAAAACCAAGAATATAGCCCCCAAGGCTGACACTATTTACGCCAATATCCGTAAACTGAACGAAGAAGTACTCGATTCTTGCTGGATTACCTTTGGAAAACCGATGTACGCAACAAATGTAGAAGTAATTAATGACGGAGTCAAAGATGGCGTAGGATCTGTATTTTATTCATTAGCGGCCAAAAGTAATCTGCCTAAAATAGACTATTTTGGATACGGTTGGAAAGAAGAGCATAACATCAATATGCTTGTTTTAGATATGGGCTGTCTGGAAGAGTTCGGAGGATGGTTTACTTCTCTGAACATTCAATATCTTGAAAATGACGGACATTGGTATGACGTAGGTAAATTCAAATCAACTCCGGCACTTCCCGAAACTGATATTGTATTTTTTCAACCTCCATTTGCACAATATGTTTTGGAATTCCCGGCAGTAAAAACCAAGGGAATACGCGTACTAATGGATGCAAAAGTGCAGGAACACTGGCATAAATACACAAAGAATGTATCATCATTCATCTCTATCACCGAACTAGGAGTTTACGAGAAATAAAGGAAGAGAAAAATGAGGAAAATAATTACGATATGTATTATAGGGCTTTTTGCTCTCAACGTACAAGCCCAACCTGTAAAAACTTTAAAGTTATCTGATAAAGAACTTTTAGATAAGATTAAAGGAGGATGGGCCGGACAAACCATTGGTGTTGTTTTCGGAGCACCTACAGAGTTTAAGTTCACGGGAACTTATATTCAAGATTACCAGCCGATCCCCTGGGCGGAAGGTTACGTAAAATATTGGTGGGAAAAGAAGCCCGGATTATTCGATGATATTTATAACGATTGCACGTTTGTTGAGGCATTTGATGAACTTGGCCTGGACTGTTCACAAGAAGAACTTGCCAAAAGATTTGCATTCGCTGATTATCATTTGGCCCATGCTAACCAAGCAGGTAGATATAATATCCGCCAAGGTATCATGCCACCGGCTTCCGGTCATTGGTTGAATAACCCACATGCAGACGATCTGGATTTCCAGATCGAAGCAGACTTCATTGGTCTGATGGCTCCGGCAATGCTGCCGGAAGCATTGGATATCGCCTCCAGAGTAGGCCACATTATGAATAGCGGTGACGGTTTTTATGGCGGTGCTTTCGTAGCAGCTCTTTATAGCTCCGCTTTCTATGAAAAGAGTCCTGAAGCGATTCTAAAAACCGCAATCTCCGTTATACCTGAAGAGAGTACATTCCATCAATGTATTCAGGATGTAATCAATTTCCATTCTTTGCACCCGGACAACTGGAAAGATTGCTGGTACTTCCTGCAAGAAAAATGGAACTGCGATGTAGGATGTCCCAAAGGCGTATTTCTAAACTTTAATATTGACGCCAAGCTCAATTCCGCTTTCGTAGCATTAGCCATGCTCTACGGTAAAGGAGACTTCACCAACTCTATCGATATTGCAACACGCTGCGGACAAGATTCTGACTGTAACCCGTCTACAGTCGGCGGTGTACTCGGCGTCATGTATGGGTATGATAAAATCCCTTCATTCTGGTTAAACCCTTTGAAAGAAGTAGAAGACTTTACATTTGAAGGAACGAATATGTCGTTGGCAAAAGCATACCAAATGAGTTTCGATCAAGCTAAACAACTCATAGTCAAAACAGGTGGTAAAGTATCTGGTGGGGAAATAGAAATTCCAATCAAAAAGGCGGATGTACTTCCTTTAGAACAAAATTTCGAAAAGACCTATCCACTTTATAGAGAACGCAAAGACTGCTTCCTGACAGATACATTTGAATTTGATTTCAATGGTAACGGATTTGTTATCTGGGGCAACATTTGCTGTACAAGAAGTATTACTCCCGATTATATCAATCGTGTATCTACACGCCACATCGGTTCCGAGGTGTTCGGATTGGCAGAGCCCAATGACCCTTACGTTGCTAAAGTGGAAATATGGATTGACGGAGAACTGGACCATGTAGCAGCTTTACCCATGAGAAACACAGACCGCAAAGTAGAACCAGCCTGGAAATACCTCATGAAGGAAGGAAGACACCACGTTAAAATGAAATGGTTGAACCGCAAAAAAGACTACATTATTCGCATCAACGACATAATGTATTATTCAGAGAAAAAAGAACATGATAGATTTTACTTTAATAAATAAGTTAAGATGAAAAAAGTCCTGATTAACATCATTCTACTATTTACCTTTTCCATATCGGGAATGGCACAAATAGAATATGGAAAAACAGTTGAAATAAGTAAAGAGGTACTGCTCGACAAAATTAAAGGAGGCTGGGCCGGACAAACCATAGGATGCACCTATGGCGGTCCTACAGAATTTAAATACAGAGGAGCGATCATTCATGAGAAAACTCCAATAATCTGGTATGATGACTATTGCAAGGACATCTTTGCAGAAGATCCGGGATTGTATGATGATGTATATATGGATCTTACCTTTCTGGAAGTAATGCAAAAAGAAGGGATAAATGCCCCTGCCGAATCATTTGCCAAAGCCTTTGCAAACGCAGATTACAAATTATGGCATGCCAACCAGGCAGCCAGATATAACATATTGCACGGTATTATGCCACCAGCATCGGGACATTGGAAAAATAATCCGCACGCTGACGATATTGATTTCCAGATTGAAGCAGACTTCATTGGAATGATATGTCCGGGGATGGTAAATACCGCCTCCGATTTTTCGGACAAGATAGGGCATATCATGAACTACGGCGACGGATGGTATGGAGGTGTATACATGGGAGCAATGTATGCATTGGCTTACGTAAATAACGACATTTATACAATTGTCACGGAAGCTCTTAAAACAATACCCGAACAAAGTAAATTTCACCGTTGCATCACAGACGTTATTAAATATTGGAAACAATATCCCGATGACTGGCGTAAATGCTGGCTGGAAATAGAAAACCGTCATGCTTTTGAGATTGGCTGCCCGGAAGGGGTATTCAATGCATTTAACATTGACGCCACTATCAACGCGGCTTACTGTGTGATGGGACTTTTATATGGTAACGGCGACTTTTTCAAAACAATGGATATAGCCACTCGTTGCGGACAAGATTCCGACTGTAACCCGGCAACTGCCGCAGGAATTCTTGGAGTCATACAAGGCTACAAGGCTATCCCCGAATACTGGAAACCGGCACTCGAAAGATGTGAAAATATTAAGTTCCCTTACACAGATATCTCTTTAAGTTCTGTATACGACATTAATCTCAAACTATTGAGTGATGTATTAAAAGCAAACGGAGGAAAAATAAAAGGAGATAAATACTATACCACGATTCAGAAGCCAAAAACCGTAGCATGGGAAGTTTCTTTTGAAGGCTTATATCCTTCTGAAAGAAGAGTTATCAAATATGATCTCGGCACAGAAAAAACATTTGAGTTCAATGGCAAGGGAGTTGTTTTAATGGGGATGATCAGACAAGATGTTAAAGATAGTAATGACAATTACATCGCCATCCTGGAGGCCTACATTGACGGCAAGAAAGTAGAAACCATAGAAATGCCTTATGACTACATAAAAAGAAAGTATGACATTTTCTATAATTATGATTTAGAGGAAGGGCCTCACAAACTGGTTATTAAATGGATTAATCCAAATGAAAAATATGCCGTTCAATGTAAAGACATGGTGGTTTATTCATCCACACCGGCAGAGCCAATCAATCCTTATAAATAAAAGAGAGAAGCCATGAATAGAAAACTACTCCTATTATTAGCCTTATTATTATTTTCCTACGGATTGTCATCATGTTCGTCTGATGATAACAGTCCGTCCGAAGGCGAACAGACCGATACACCGGAACTGTTTACCAAACGCTATAATCCCGATCAAAGTTTTTACAGCAAAATATTAGGACAAGAAATCAAATATTCCGTATTACTGCCTCAAGAGTATCTATCGGAAAGTACGGGTAAATATGGAGTAGTTTTCCTTCTACATGGCTGGGGAGGGAACCAAAGTTCATGGGGACCTTCAGGTCTGAATATTCAAAGCATAGCTGATGCGCAAACCAACAATGGTAGTATTCGCCCATTGATCTACATCATGCCGGAAGGTTTCAACTCTTATTTTTGCAACCGCTATGACGGAAAGTTCAACTATATGGATATGTTCATTAATGAACTCGTACCCCTGATTGATAAGCGGTTCCGAACAACAGCCAGTAAGACGAAAAGAGCTGTTGCCGGATTCTCTATGGGAGGTTTCGGGGCATTAAGTATAGCATCGCAACATCCTGAAACATTCTCGGTATCAATAGGATTAAGTCCCTCTCTAAATACAGATGAACAATACATCTCTTTGTCACAAGACGGTTGGAATCTTCAATGGGGAAACAACTTCGGAGGAAGCGGCCAAACAGGAACAGGCAGGCTGACAAGCTATTATAAAAGCCAATGTCCGCTACACTTTTTCAAGGATAAACCAAGTTCCACATTTCAAACAGTACGGTATTACATAGACTGCGGTGATGATGAAGAAAGACTATATGCAGGAAACGGTGAATTACATACTCTATTACGGGACAAAAATATCAAGCACGAATATCGTGTACGAAACGGTGCCCACACTGACAGTTATTGGCGTGAATCCATGAAAGAGGCATTGCCTTTTATCGAACGTTCATTCAAAGGAGAAAACTATCCGCAGGAAACTCTGAAAAAATTCACAGAAGAACTACATGCTACTAATAAAAACATAAAAGTAGGTAATTCCAATATCGAACTATGGTTACCGGATGACTACAATTCCGAACTAACTTACAAAGTTCTTTATTACAGCAAAGGAGAAGGTTATGTTGATCTTACAACAAAGAAGGTAGCAGTGGCATTAGATTCTCTTATGCAAATCAAACGTATGATAATCGCAGGTTTTAATGTGAAAGAAATGATTCAAAATGAAACAAATTTTTCAGCTATTACCGATGCAGTAGAAAAGACGGTTCATACGGAAAACAATGCAGATTTCAGATTAGGATTAACATACGGTTCAGAAGCTGATTACTTATACAATCAGTCAACAGGCAATGCCCCTGCTATCAACTTTTTCTTTGCAGAAGACGCAGATATTATCAACCTTTCTGCCGAGAATCGTGCCAAAATCTATTATTTGGACATAACAGACGAAGGCAGCAACTACAATAGCATCTTTACTCTGTTCAATGGATTGCGAGGTGCAGAAGCTCCGGTGCAATATCGTGTCAGAAACGGACTGGATAGTGAACAGTCCGCCCAAACAGGTATTTATTCAATGAGTTATTATATTGGTGAACAGTTAATAAAGAAATAATATGAAGAAGATACTGTTATATATTATCCTATTTCTATCAGGTATAGATGGAGCTTGGGCACTTCCCATAGAAAAAGAAGGGATGAGTATTTACAGTCCGTCCCTAAAGCAAGAAGTCTCCTACTCTATTATCTTACCGGAAGGTTATGAACATTCAGAAACAGAATATCCAGTCTTATACATGTTTCATGGAATAGGAGGTGATTATACCAGTTGGCTCGAATACGGCAACGTTGCCCGTGTAATGGACAAAATGATAAAAGAAGGAAAGATTCAACCTTTCATTATGGTTATTCCTGACGGTTACCTGTCTTATTACAGTGACACTTATGATGGCAGCTCCCTTTATGAAACTTTCTTTATCAAAGAACTGGTTCCATATATAGATAACAACTATCGCACTCGCAAGGATATTAATGGACGCTCGATCATTGGTTTCTCTATGGGAGGATTCGGAGCATTATCCGTTAGTCTGCGCAACCGCCACTTATTCGGCTCTGTTGTTGCGTTATCGCCATCCATCCGTACAGAAAAACAATACATGGAAGAAGGGCCACAAAAAGGATGGGACAATCAATGGGGACGGATTTTCGGAGGAGTGGGAAAGAATGGTAACCAGCGCCTAACCAGTTACTATAAGCAACATTCACCCTACCACATTCTTTCCACCCTCCGCAATCCCGATTTAAAAGGATTTGGCATCATGCTAGATATTGGAGATAAAGAAGGTACTCTTTGCGAAAGTAATGAAGAACTGCACCGATTATTACTGGAAAGACAAATACCTCATGAATGGGAAGTACGTTCAGGAGGACATGATTTCGCCTGCTGGAATACTGCACTGCCCAAAGCATTCAGATTCATAAACGAATATTTCAATGGGAAGCAGTCAGGAAATAGTGAGAGTAGTCTTCCGAATGAGACTACGTTTATCCAAACAGCCAATGCAACGGTCTATTATCCGGAACAGGCTCAAGGAAGCACAAGAAAATATCCTATTATCTATGTACAGGGAGAAATTAACGAACAACAGCAAAAGGTTCTCGTCAGTCAGTTTCATCAAATGGTAGATGAGAATAAAACATGGCCTGCAGTTCTTAGTTTCGTAAAAGCTAACACAGACCTGTCAGAAACAATTTCTGATATAGAAAAGCAACTCTCCGGCATCAGAGGTTCCCAACGTATGCGGGCTTTAATCACTTTGGGAGATAATATCAAAGAAGGTATAGAAGCCATTCAGAGAGAAAATTTGTTTACCGGCATAGTCTGTGTTAATGCCATCGGCAACGAGAATGATGCTCAAAATCTTATAAAAGCAGTCAACTCTCACAAAAGATATCCCAGATGCTGGATAGAGATACTACCCGAATCAAAAGAATATGGTTTTAGTAGTAATATACATATCCTTTTGAAAGAATCGGACCTGGAACATGAGTTCCGGTCAAGAAAATGTAAGGAAGCCAATGTTTTCACTTATTGGGAAGATTGGATACTATATTTAAATAACAGAATTCATGTTTAACAATTAAATACTAATAGTATGTTCACAGTAAACAGTTATTTATTGGCAGTTATATTCTGCATCGTAACCATGATTTGTTGGGGTTCCTGGGGTAATACCCAAAAACTAGTTTCCAAAAATTGGCGTTATGAACTTTTTTATTGGGATTATGTGATTGGAATGGTATTGTTCACCATCTTACTAGGCTTCACAATGGGTAGTCATGGAGATACCGGACGTTCATTCCTGGAAGATCTGGGACAAGCATCAGGAGACAGCATTGGTTGGGTTATCTTGGGGGGCGTAATATTTAATGCTTCAAACATTCTTCTTTCAGCGTCTATTTCCTTGGCTGGTATGTCTGTAGCTTTTCCTTTAGGAGTTGGCATTGCATTGGTATTAGGGGTAATCGTCAATTATCTGGGAATTCCAACTGGTAATCCTTTGCTTTTATTCGGCGGTGTAGCTCTCATTGTTATTGCTATCATTTGCAATGGAGTGGCTTCCGGAAAAATGCAAAAGGGAGAAGAAAGCAGGAAAAACAACAAAAAGGGAATTATCATTGCATTAATTGCCGGTGTACTGATGTCTTTGTTCTACAGGTTCGTAGTGAAAGGTATGGACGTAGAAAACTTCAATTCACCCGCTATAGGAATGATGACTCCTTATTCTGCCATCTTTGTTTTTTCAATAGGCGTATTACTAAGCAATTTTGTTTTCAACACATTAGTAATGAAATATCCTTTTGTCGGAGAAAAAGTCAGCTACTCCGAATACTTTAAAGGAAACACGAAAACTCATATATGCGGAATGCTTGGTGGAGCGATATGGGGACTTGGTTCCGCGTTCAGTTATATCGCATCAGGCGAAGCTGGTCCGGCGGTATCTTATGCACTAGGACAAGGCGCACCACTTATTGCCGCTATTTGGGGAGTATTTATCTGGAAAGAATTTAAAGGTTCAACGAAATCTGTTAATCAACTACTGGTCTTGATGTTTATCTTCTTCCTGGTTGGTTTGGGAATGATAGTAGTTGCCGGAAACTAATTATTAACCTTAAATAGAACAACATGAAAAAGTATTTTTACTTATTAGCCATGCTGGCAGTAGTACTAGGTGCAACTGCTTGCAGTGATGATGACAATCATCCCAGTACAAACGTTCTGGATAAACCGGAAGTTACTGTTCCTGATGTAAAAGAGAGTTCTGCTGTTATTACATGGAAAGCCATAGGAAACGCAACAGCTTATATTTATAGCTTGAACAACGGTAGTGAACAAAGTACTGACCAAAATACAATTCAACTGACAGGTTTAGAGCCGGAAAAAAGTTATACATTCAAAGTAAAAGCTCAAAAAACCGGATCAATCTATTTTGAAGATTCAGACTATGCAGAAATCACTTTTACAACAACCTCTGAAGTAACAGTTTATCGGATAGCCACTTTTGCGGACGACTGGGATAAATGGTATTACGAATATAATGATAATGGTACTGTAAAACGTGTATACAGGTTATATGAAGGAGAATTGGATAGAGAATGGCTCTTTGCTTATGACGGAAATAATATCACAGTGACAGGTAAGAACGCATATAACATGACTTTAAATGACCAAGGTTATGTTGCAACTTTTGTAGATGGTTCCAACACTTACGAATATACTTATGATGAGAATGGCTACATGACCAAAGTTGAAAAGAATGGCAATATTGCATCTAACATCACCATAGAAGATGGAAATATTATGCAATGGACCAGATTTTCAGATGGAGTAGAGCAGTTTAAAGTTCAGACCTATTCTGCCGTGCCTAATGTGAGCGGAGCACATTGTATCTATGCGGAAAGCAGTGGAGCTAGTCGTTGGCTGGTTGAAACTGGTCTCTTTGGAAAAGCTTCGGCTAATTGCCATACGAGCAGTGGTTGGCAACATTCATCCAGTACAGCTACTTACACATTTGAATATGACGAGAACAGTTGTATCAAAGAGGAAAGCAAAAACTATGACGGATATATAGAGAATTTCTATTATACATATTTCTCCGAATAGCACTTTATGAAATAACTAATTCATGGAGGTGTGTCTAGAAGTCTGGCGCACCTCCATTTTTTATAATGTTATTAGAGACTTTAGACTGTTATATCCAGTAAAACCTCTCCCCTTACATTCAGCACCTTAATCCTCAATTCATCGTTCTTCTTCTCCAGAATCATCACCGTAGCACTGTCCATCTTATATCCTCCACCAATAATAGCCGGATAATTATTACCCAGTTCCCCTTTCGGATGATAAGCGTATTTATGAGTATGTGCGTTCAGGCTGATATTGAAAGGTGCTTTTTCTAATAATTTAGTCCAAAGATTCGCACAGAGATTCTTTTCATAATTACCGTAAAGCGGAATATGATGAATAAGGACACGTTTCTTTGCTTTCTTGAATTCTTTGGCAGACAGTTCTTTTTTCAGAAAATCAACCTGTTCATTACGTAATTGGGTAAAATCGTTCAAGCCATAATATACCCAATGGTCGTCCGGTTTATCTTCTCCACAATCCAACATGACGATACGGGTGTCTCCCCAGTTAAAAGAGGCATAAGTTTTATCTCCCACATAATCAAAATGATCACGCAAACCGATAGAATAGGCATTGCGGATTTCATGGTTGCCACGCATAAAGAAAGTCGGTATGCGATCGCCACACACTCCTTCGGTCAGTTCACTGATAAATGTGGTTGCCTGCTCGTGATCCACAGGATCATCCACACAGTCACCATTGAAAACAACAAAATCATATTTAACATCCTGTATTTGTTTACATAGAGTACGGAAAGTATTGGTATGTTGATGCAAATCATTAAAAACAATAGCGGTAAAAGACTCTGTATCAGCAACAGGAAGAGTAAATTCACTGAAGGTCGATTGTGCTGTATTTCCAAATACCTTTTTATATGCCTGATAAAGCAACATCTCTTGCGAACACACACGATAATAATATTTCTGTCCAGGCTGTAAGCCATCTATACGTATTTTATGCAGCTTGTTATTGCAGACCACCTGACCGTCAACAATCATACGCGCACGTTCCAGCCGGGTAGTATCTGTGCCATATTCCACCCAGCAATAAGAAGGAACGGTTGTTTCCCACATCACAGTAATGCCATTACCCACAGGATTCTGCAAATAAGGTTTAGTACGGAATATCTTGTCTGCCTTTTCAGCGGTACGCAATTCCACAAGTATGGGACGATGGTCGGAAGCCATTGGCTCATTAACTACTCTCGCAGATATGACAGCAAATCCGGTAGCGTTTTGCTTTGACACGGCAATATAATCAATGGTCTCTTTTGGATCAGGAGCAGGATAAGTATACTTTCCCGGATTGGAGAGTATTTGAAAATCCTTTTGCAATTCTTTGATGAAATCGGATTCAGGTTCAGCATTCATATCCCCGGCTAGAAAAAGAGGCTTTTTATAGGAAGCAATCAATGACTTCACTATTTCCAAAGATTTCATACGGTCTTCTTCCGTTAATGACAGATGGGTACAACAATAGATATAATCCTCAAATTCTGCCAGAATCAAGGTGCGGGCCTCTTCTCTACCAGGTAAAGGGATAGTTTGTAAACGTAGCGGAACTTGCTTTGTCAACAGTCCGATTCCATATTTACCTCCTTCAAACTCTATAGCAGGTGCAAAACAAGCATGCATTTGTGTACGTTCAGCTATCTCACCCAGCACATATTTCTGTCCGCTTCGACGGGTCATACTGTCTACCTCTTGTATAGCCACAACATCAGGAGAAGCATTATTTATCACATTGGCTACCCGTTGAAAATTGCAAATATCATCCATGCCGTTCGCATTTTTAATATTATAAGACATCAGTCTCAATGTATGTTGAGCCTGTACCGGAAAAATAAACAGGATGACGGAAATGAGTAAAAAGATCTTTTTCATGTTCTTCATTTTTGGGGGTTATGTTAAGTTCCCCCAAAGGTAAGAAAAAAATAAAAAGCCACAAAGATACGGATTCATACCTTTGCGGCCTCTTATTGTTAAGAATAGCTTTTCTCTAAATGGGGGGGATGAGAATAAAGCTATATTATTTACAAGGTCGATTTATTATCTCATTATTTCTTTTGCCACTTTGCGGTAGTATCCCACATTTGCGGATCTACGCTATTAAAGTGCCAAAAACCGATTTGAGAGATTCCCAGTTCATCAGCTAGTTCAAGTAGCGCTTCCGTACTTCTGGCATCACTTGCATAAAACAGATGCCGATTACCATCAGTACCATCATACAGATACATGTTTACCTTTTCATAACATAACCAGGTAGGAGAAGGCAAAATTCCATTTATACTGTCAGGCACAGATTGGTAAACCTGCCTTCCTTTGATGTCACCAGTTACAGCATAATCATTTGCATAAGCAGGCAGAGCCATCACTAATTTATCATTCGGAATGTGTTTCATCCAGAAAAGCATCGCCTCTTTAGTCCATAGATAATTAGACGTAGGTCCAATGCCCATACAATCATCCCTATGTTTGAGCTCGGGCTTATCTATCCCAGGTGCAAAATACATATCGTAACACATCACTCTAATTAAGTCGCAGGTAGTATTCAAAACTGCCGGATCGTGAAACATCTTAGTTTCGTTATCCTGATACAAAGCCGGATAAAAACTAACGCAATGGCTTAATTTCTTTCCAACAGCATGGAGTTCTTTTGAAGCAAGTTTCAGGAATTCGGTATATGCATCCTGAATATCAGGGCTCAAATGTTCGAGATCAAGATCTATTCCATCATATCCATTTGCATTGCAATCGCTTACATACTTCTCAACAAGTGCCTTTCTTTTCTGTGGCGTATCAATCGTTTCTTCATTTCCACCTACAGCCTGATATACTTCGATATGATTCTGATGACACTCATCGATAAATGATTTCGGAGGATTCCCGAAAACGCTAATGGAACTAATTATCTCTTTCACTGGCTCTATATCCTTAAAAGAGCTTCCATCTATATAGACATACCAAGGAGCTACTTTCTTCTCCTGGGTGGTGGAAGAGAGTGTTTCCTGCTTGCAGGAAACACTCGTCATTACCAACATTACACAGCATATAGCTGTTCCAATTATGCTTAAATACCTCATTGAATGTAAAGTAAACTGTTATTCTTCATCATAATTATACTTCTTATATTCTATATAGTCATATTTGACTGTATATGTCTTTGCAGTAGGCTTATCTCCTTGCCAGCCACCTCCATCAGCAAAGGTCATCATTGAGAATCCAAATTTAAACTGTGCCGGAGTATACCAGGTAGTAAATGTTTTCGCCACTTCACCATCTATAATCCATGCCGCCCAATATGCACCATCTGCATTAAGTCTAAGGTCAATAGTCAAAGTGTGTTTACCCGGATCAATAGGTACACCGTAAACTCCCATAGCCTCTGTATAACAACGTACCAGCATCTGGCCTGGAACAGGAGGAACCGTACAAGCCGCACGATCATTTTCAGTACCCGAGAAAACAAACATAGAGAATGACCTTTCTTCAGCGTTAGTTGCAGCGATATTACCACCTGCCAACCATTTTTCACCTACCCCTACCAAAGGAACATCTATTTCCCATGTATATTTTCCAGCTCCCACTTCCGGACTATAAACGAAGTTATTCCCGTTAGATAGATTCAAACTTCCATCCGCAATCGTTCCTCCATTGTTAGTCCATCCAACAGGAACAAAACCAGCTTCCTCAAAGTCCCACTTCACTGTTGTTCCCTCTGGTTCGGGAGGAAGCTGACCTTCGATAATCGGCTTCATTGAATAATCATAAGGAACATATTCAAGATAATCAAATAAGGCATAATTTTCTTGAGTTGCCGCATGATCGCCCATACCATAAAGATTCTCGACACTAGATATAGCACGGAAATAAGCCTCTTCACCATAATCTAATTGTGCCCTCTTTAAAACTTTACCATCAACCGACCACTCCGCCAGATATTTCTTATTCTCTAACTTCAAATCCAATACAAACGTATGCCAAGCATCCCCCTTAATAGGCGTGAATTCAGAGAAAAAAGGATTAGCCTGACTAGTCACAAGGCACAGCATATCATCTGGTCCGGCACTATGTGCTGCACGGTCTGCAGCTGTACCGGAACAAATTTCAAAATCCAATTCATGCCCATCGTCAAAATATAAAAATGCTCCAATACTGGCCCGGTCATTCATTCCGAATTTAGGGACATATATCCTCCATTCATAACGACCTGATCCGAATTGCGTTGTTGTCTGCACCTTGAAACGGTCCCCATTAGTACCTTCATACTCTTCACCTGCCCGGGTATAGATTCTTAACGCTTTTCCATCTTCACATTCGTCATTATCTACGATAGTGATCGGATTGATCCCTGCCACAAGCCCCGTCTTTTGCAATCCAGTAAAGTCACCGTAATTATAAATGGTTCCTTTATAGCCATCCTGAATAACTGTGATGGTTCGAAGTTCAGCACCTTTCGCCGCTATAGTCAAGGTTGCACTGCGTTTTGGGCCGTTATTCTTATCAGCAGAAATTGTTAGCGTACCATTACCAGTTCCTTCCAAAGGAGAAACTGTAAGCCAATCACCACCTGCCTGATCCACTGCAACTTCCCAAGCTGCTTCTGACGTAATATCTACAGTCTGAACTTCAATAGAGGAGACTCCGAATGTTAAAGCATTTGTGGAGATTCCGCATGCAACAATCTCTGTTTTCTCTTTGAAGCTATCACCGCATGATACTAAAGAGGCATTACATAATACACCTATTGCTAAATATAAATATCTTAGTTTCATAATGATTGTTTTTATTGTTTCATTCAGTTCTTCAAATTCGGATTAATAGACGAATCTACAAAAGGACGGGGAAGATACATTTTACTGTCATTCCACGTACCAGATACGGAAACAGCTTCTTTCCTGAAGACTCCGGGAGCCACTTCAATCTCCGGATTTAATTTTCTGTATTCAAAATGATCTTTAATGCGATTCATGCGAAACATATCCCTTGCTCTAGTGGCAATATTTCCCCAATAATATCCGGCTATTTCCCAGCCATGTTCATTATAGGCAGCTTCTGCCAGATCATCATACGACATGGTTGTCTTATAGATATCCCGGTCTGCAACAACAGATCCATTGGCACGATTGCGTACCTCATTCAATAAGTTGACAGCTTCCGTGATACTGCCTGTTTTTGAACGACCTACGGCTTCGGCATACCAGCAATATACTTCTGCCAAGC